>X137_Gaur__coassemble_42_pt1 | contig 66988 bp, 66 predicted proteins | sample X137_Gaur__metabat2_high_PE_003 | metagenome-assembled genome bin X137_Gaur
CTCGCCATCAAAGCTAACTGCATCACTGGGCGTTGCAATCATCCAACGGTTTTGTCCAAGCCTTTCTACGAAATGCTGGCTCGCGCTGTGCAAAATATCGTGCTCAGGCTCAAACCACGCCACTAAATCCCACGGTGCGTCTGCAACCGGCACAAACCGTAAAAAAGCATGCAGATGGTGAGCTTCACGGCGGATGCTTTTTAGACGCTGATGAAGCTCTGTACCCAGTGGATCACCTGCCAGCGATACCGTTTGATCCCCCGCAGCCGCTCGCCACAAGATTTGGTACAACAGTGACCAACGTTGAGGGCAGCGAAATTGCGCCGCTGTTTCCAGCATCGCTAACAGTTTGGCGGGAATGCGTATCTCTCGATGGTCAAGTGGTTCCGGCATTGGCGAGCTTTGTTGAGCAAACAAATCACCAACACTCGGATCGAGCCAGACCACTTCACTTGGTGCAACACCTGCCAAATACAGAGCGCGCGCTTTTGCTCGCCACTCAGCAAAGCCCTGCTCAATCAGCACGCTTAACATCAGATGAGCGACATCTGTACAGGTGCATCAGCAAGCGCACGGCGTAACAGGCTTGAGTCAACATCGGCATGCGCCGGTCGGTAGTCGCTGGTAGTAATAAAGGGTTTGGCCTTTTCCAGCACGCAGCGCAGGCGTTTGAGGTCTTCAAAGCGCACTTTGCGATGCTGGCGCAGGTTAACAAGGCGTTTGGCTGTAAGAACGCCAATGCCTGGCACGCGTGCGATCATTGACGGGTCTGCGGTGTTGAGATCCACGGGGAAATGTTCGCGGTGCTCAAGCGCCCATGCAAGTTTAGGGTCGATATCGAGTGCCAGATTACCCGGTTGGCTTAGGAGTTCATCGGCCTTAAAGCCATAGCCTCGCATCAGAAAATCCGCTTGATAGAGCCTGTGCTCGCGCAGAAGCGGTGGTGCTGCGAAGGGTACTGTTTTAGGACTTTGCGGAATGGGGCTAAAGGCTGAGTAGTAGACTCTGCGTAATTTGAAATTTTGATAAAGATTTTGTGCGGTCCCTAAAATGCTGCTGTCAGGCGTTGGGTCGGCACCAATAATCATTTGGGTGCTTTGCCCGGCCGGTGCAAAGCGCGGCGCTTTAGGCTCAAAATGAGCCTCTTGACCTTCAATGTGGATGGTATTCATTGCGCTATGAATACTCTGAATGGTTTTTTCAGGCGCGAGCTTAATCAGGCTGGTTTCGGTTGGAAGCTCAATATTTACGCTTAAGCGATCAGCATACTTACCCGCTTCTGCAATCAGCTCAGGCGCTGCATCGGGAATGGTTTTGAGATGGATGTAGCCTCTGAACTGATGCTCTTCGCGCAAAAGCTTTGCCACGCGCACCAACTGCTCCATGGTGTAGTCGCTTGAGCGGATGATACCTGAACTTAAAAAGAGGCCACTGACGTAGTTGCGCCGGTAAAAGTCGAGCGTGAGCGTTACCACTTCTTCAGGGGTAAAACGTGCACGCGGCACGTCACTTGAGCGGCGGTTGACGCAGTATTGGCAGTCATACAGGCAAAAGTTAGTCAGCAGAATTTTTAACAGCGAAACACAGCGTCCATCGGGGGTGAAACTGTGGCATATGCCCATCCCATTGGTTGAACCAATGCCGGCTTTACCGGTTGAGCTGCGCTTTGGCGCACCGCTGCTCGCGCAGGAGGCATCGTATTTCGCGGCATCGGCGAGAATCTCAAGCTTGTCGATTAACTGCATGACGGAGCCCTATTGCCTGTGGATATATACAGTACTTTAAGGGCGCTTTTAACTCAAGGTATGAAGGGAACCTTCCGACTAACTGAGCGCCCTAACTGCCATCTCTTCGTGCAATTGGACAGGCAAATGATCCCAGATACTCACAGTAAAATTATGGGCTACCTGCTTTGGATTTTTGGTTTTCTAGGCTCGCACCGTTTTTACTACGGAAAACCTTGGACAGGTACCCTTTGGTTTTGCACGTTAGGGCTGTTATTTGTCGGCTGGATTATTGATTTATTTTTAATCCCCGCGATGGATCGTGAGGCTTCGGTTCGTTTTGATGAAGGCCCTATCAATTACAACATTGCTTGGATTTTATTAACCTTTGTTGGTGTATTGGGTTTACACCGCATGTACCAAGGCAAATGGCTAACAGGACTTCTTTATCTACTGACAGGGGGGCTTTTTTTCTTAGGGGTTTTGTATGATTTTTGGACACTTAATCAGCAAATTGCCGAGCGAAATCGTGCCAACTTTCGGCCGTTTCAGTTTTAGTGTCCGGGCCAGTTGTGAACCACCTTTGGCAGCTCACTTAAGTGGCTAATCTCTGCATCAGGTGCTTTTAACCCTGTCCAAGGTTGATGGCTTGGGTTAAACCAGATAGCGCCAAAGCCTGCATTTTGAGCACCTAAAATATCGTCACGGGGGTGATCCCCGATATGGACCGCTTCGGTAGCTGACAGGTGCGTTAACTCCAGCGCCTTGGCGAAGGGTTCATTGTGGGGTTTGCCCACGCCCAACGCTTCAGCGCCGATAATGCAGTCAAAATAATGGCCTATTCCCAAACGTCTCACATCAGCATTGCCATTCGTGATAACCGCCAAGGTATGGGAGGTAGAAAGTGCTTCAAGCGTTTCTTTGACCTGATCAAAAAACGCAACCTGATGACGGGCTTCTAAAAAGACTTCAAAGCCCGCTCGTGCGAGTTTTTTAGCTTCTACTGCTGTGTAGCCTGCCTCTAACAAGGCTGCATTTAATATACGTTCGCGAAGCTCACTTAACCGAAATTTAAGTAAAGGGTCTTCTTTTAAGAGCTGGGCGCGAAAAGGCGCTAAATGCGTCAGAGGTACCGCGCCGAGTTTGGGTGCGTATTCACCCAGCCATTGTCTTAATGTGGTTTCAGCCTGATTCATTACCGTTGCGACATCCCAAAAGGTGTCATCTAAATCAAAGCTAATCAGACGAATCATTATCGGCTCTTTTGCGTTTGGCCCGTGGATGGGCACTGTCATAGACTTTGGCTAAATGCTGAAAATCTAAATGGGTGTAGATTTGCGTCGTTGAGATGTCTGCGTGGCCTAAAAGCTCTTGTACCGCGCGTAAATCTTGAGACGACTCCAGCATGTGGCTGGCGAAACTGTGGCGCAGCATATGGGGGTGTAAGTGTTGCCCAAGATTTTGCCGGCCCAGCGCCTTCACCCGCAGCTGAACGGCGCGTGCGGTAATGCGCTTACCTGTGCTGCCAACAAAGACGGCGTCGTCCTCGCAGTAGACCTCACGGCGCACAGCAAGCCAACGTTCAAGCGCGGCAAGCGCTTTACTGCCAACAGGCAACAGCCTTGTTTTGTTGCCTTTTCCGGTGACCCTTACCAAGGCTTGTGAGAAGTCAAAGTCTTGCACATTGAGGCCAACAAGCTCAGATAGCCGAAGGCCTGATGAATACATCAACTCAAGTACGGCTTGATCGCGTAAGCCCATGAAGCTTGCTTCGATAGGGGCGTCCAGAAGCTGCATTGCGCGGTCAGTATCGAGCACCTTAGGCAGCCGTTTTTCACCTTTAGGCGCACTAATACCCGTCGTTGGGTCCGTTTTAACTGAGCCTTCTTTGGCTAAAAACCGATAAAGCCCACGTAACGACGACAACAGTCGCGCAATGCTGGCGCTGCTTTGCCCAGCCCTATTAAGGCTCATGATCAGTTGTCGGATATGGGTTGGCGTTAACTGCGCCCATTCGGTGAGTGTTTGGGCGTCGGCAAAGCGCACGACTTTGGCAAGGTCTTGTTGATAGGCTTTGAGCGTGTGTTCAGACACTTGGCGCTCAATATGCAAATAGCGCCAATAAGTCTCAAGCGTCTGAACAAGCTCGGACATGGATTAACGCACAGAGCGCAGGGCAGGGTTGGTTGCCGGTAAAAGGCGCGCCAAAATTTCGGCGATATGGCCTAAAAATAAGGTACCAATAGAGCTCTTGTAATGCTCTGGATCGCGGCTAGCGATGGCTAATACGCCATGCAAACTCTGATGATAGATACCTACAACGGCAGCAGAGCCGATGGCGGCGACATGTTCTTGACCGAACAGAAAGGCTCTTTCGTGTTCACGAAGGGGGCCGCAGATGATCCTGCGTTCATCTAAAAGGCTGCCGATGGCTTGTTTGGCCTCGGCAATATGTACAGAGCGGCCTACAGCACAGGGTTGCTCGCTGATCAAAATAAAGCCTGTGAACTCGATTTGAAACTCATGGCGCAGGCTGTCCTCGACAATGCCAATAATTTCTTCTTGGCTTGTAGCATCCAGCAGTGCCAGAAGCAGGCGCCGCGTTTTTTCAAAAAGACGGTCGTTGTCACGGGCAACATCCATCAACTGCGTTAAACGCTGCCGAAGTTCGGCATTGCGATCGCGCAACAGTTTAAGTTGGCGCTCGACCAACGAAATGGCGCTGCCTCGTTCATGAGGGATGCTAAGGCTGAGCAATAGCTCATCGTGCTCGGCAAAAAAATCGGGGTGTGCCGCTAAATAGTCGGCAACAGCCTTAGCATCTATGTCACTCATACGCGAATTTGTCCCTCATATACCCGTACGGCTGGGCCTGTCATCAATACCGGTTCGCCTTCACCTTGCCACGCAATGTGTAAGCGGCCGCCTGGTAGATCAATCTCAACCGGTGAATCCATCCAGCCTTGGCGAATCGCCGCCACCGCAGCGGCACACGCGCCTGTACCACAGGCTTGGGTTTCGCCTGCGCCGCGCTCCCACACCCGTAGTTTGGCGTGTTTGCGATCGATCACTTGTATAAAGCCTACGTTGACGCGATTCGGAAAGCGCGGGTGATGCTCAATTTTAGGGCCTAGTTCGTGAACCGGGGCGCTTGCAAGGTCATCAACCCTAAGTACCGCATGGGGGTTACCCATAGATACCGCTGCCAGGGCATATGGGGTGCCATCGACTTCTACGTCATAGCTTTGCGCTTGCGCGTCTGCAACAAACGGAATGTCAGCCGGCACAAGGCGTGGTGCGCCCATATCCACGGTGATATGACCGTCCGCACGAACATTGAGCTCGATAATGCCGCTACTGGTTTCAACTCTAATAGAGCGCTTAGCGGTTAGGCGTTTATCCAGCACAAAGCGGGCAAAGCAGCGTGCCCCATTGCCGCATTGCTCAACTTCAGAGCCATCGGCATTAAAAATGCGGTAGCGAAAATCCACATCCGGTGTTTGCGGCGGCTCAACAATCAGCAGTTGGTCAAAACCAACGCCGGTGTGTCGATCACCCCACGCTTTGACGTGCTTGGCTTGGATATGAGCGTGCTGGCTGATTAAGTCCAGCACCATAAAATCATTGCCCAATCCGTGCATTTTAGTAAAACGCAGCAGCATCCCATTACTCCGGCAGTAAGCTTTCGCCAGCGTAAAGCTCGGCTAAGGTTTCGCGGCGACGGACTTCGAAGGCTCTATCACCATCGACTAAAACTTCAGCGGCGCGACCTCGGGTGTTGTAGTTAGAACTCATTACAAAGCCGTAAGCGCCGGCTGAGCGAACAGCCAGTAAATCACCTTCTTCTAAGGCGAGTTCACGGTTTTTACCTAAGAAATCGCCGGTTTCGCAGATCGGGCCGACGATATCGTAATTACGGGTTTCGCCCTCACGTGGAGCAACCGGTACGATGTCCATCCACGCTTCATAGAGCGCAGGACGAATTAAGTCGTTCATTGCCGCATCAACGACTGCAAAATCTTTGTGTTCGGTGAGTTTTAAATACTCAACGCGAGTGAGCAACACCCCTGCATTGGCGACGATGTAGCGGCCTGGCTCAAACACCAGGGCCAGGTCGCGGCCCGCTAAACGCTCACGTACCGCCTTAATGTAGTCGCCCGCAGGAGGCGGGGTCTCGTCTTTGTAGGTCACACCTAAACCGCCGCCTAAATCCAAGTGGCGGATGCTAATGCCGTTGGCTGCCAGTTTATCGATCAACACCAGCATGCGATCGAGTGCATCTAAAAACGGTGCAAGGCTGGTCAGCTGTGAGCCGATATGGCAATCGACACCTACAACCTCAAGGTTTGGCAGGCTGCTGGCGCGCTGGTAAACCTCAAGCGCATTATCAATGCTGATGCCGAATTTGTTTTCTTTAAGGCCGGTAGAAATATACGGGTGCGTGCCTGCATCGACATCCGGGTTGACCCGAAGCGAGATCGGCGCTTTTTGACCCAAACGCTTAGCTACTTCTTGAAGGCGCTCAAGTTCTTCAACCGATTCAACGTTAAAGCAATGTACGCCCACTTCCAGCGCGCGGCGCATATCATCGCGGCTTTTACCTACCCCTGAAAACACGATTTTGTCAGCCGCGCCACCGGCTGCGAGCACACGCTCAAGCTCGCCACGTGACACGATGTCAAAACCTGCGCCGAGGCGCGCCAAAACATTCAGCACAGCAAGGTTTGAGTTGGCTTTAACGGCAAAACAAACCAGATGCGGCATACCTTCTAATGCATCTGCGTAGGTGCGAAATTGCTGCTCAATATGGGCGCGCGAATAAACATAAGTCGGGGTACCGAACTGTTCTGCAATAGCAGACAAGCCGACGCCTTCCGCGAACAGTTGACCGTCACGGTAGGTAAAAGCGTTCATGTGGGCTCCTTAGCGAATAAATACGTCGCGGCTGTGACCCGCATTCTCATCATCAGGCAGATACAGTGGGCCTTTTTGGCCGCAAGCGGTAAGCATCGAACTAACGGCAACGATTGCCAGGAGCGCAGAAACGAAACGTTTCATGAGGAATCCTTGAAAGAACGCGGGAATGGGTTTGAGTATACCCACGCCTTACGCCCTTGCCTATGTGCGTCGGGCGGCCGTGCGTGCCAATGCGCATCGCCTTAGTATCATTAAGCAGGTATCCTTGAGTCTTTGGCTTTAAGCCTAAGCTTTTTGAGAGGATGGATCGGTGAGTTTGACTGAAGCGCGCTTTCACGACCTAGTCGATGCGGTACAACAAACAGTTGAAGACGCCTTTGATGACTGCGATCTCGACGTAGATCTGGAAAACTCCGCAGGGGTTTTGACCATTCGCTTTGAAAATGGCAGTCAAGTGATCCTAAGTCGCCAAGAAGCCATCCGCCAATTATGGGTGGCGGCGCGATCAGGTGGTTTTCACTTTGATTACGATGAAGCCTCCGGTCGCTGGTTGTGTGATGCCAGTGATGAAGGTTTAGGTGAACTATTAAGCCGAGTGATTCAGGATCAGGGCGGCGACAGCTTAAGCTTTGAGGATTTGTAATTGCATTGATAAATGCTGAAACGCCTCACTTGCTTATTTAAGAGGCTGTGTTAGGTTTCACCTTACTGGTTTGCAAAACCCCGCCTTCGGGCGGGGTTTTTGCTTTTTTGCTATGAACTGCCAACGTTTTAGGAGTCCGCGTCTAGCTATGAGCAACGCACCTTCGATCATTGTTACGCGTCTGGATATGCAGCGTCTTGAGCGCTTATTAGACAGTTTGGATGAATACACACCGGCAGCGGAGCTGCTTGAGGCGGAACTTTCTCGTGCAACCGTAGTGGGTCACGATGAGGTACCGGCGGGTGTGGTGACGATGAATTCACGTGTGCACTGCCGTGAAGAGGCCAGTGGCAAGGATTATCATCTGACGTTGGTGTATCCAAAGGATGCAGGTGTTGAGGGTAACGTGTCGATTTTGGCGCCTGTGGGCTGCGCCTTATTGGGGCTGTCGGTTGGTCAACAGATTGACTGGCCAGGTCCTGGTGGCAAAGTCTTAAAACTTACGTTGCTATCGGTCGACTTTCAGCCTGAAGCGGCAGGGGATTTTACCCTTTAATAAAAAAGCCCAGTTTAACTGGGCTTTTTTATCGGCGCTTAATCACTCGCAGCCAAGGTCCGTATTCGGTTACATAAGCACTATGTGGCTCTAATACTATACGCATCGATTGCATCGGTTGTTGGGATCTAAACAGCCCGGATATTGACGTATGCACAAGGCTTGGATCATAGATAAACGTCTTGCCCGGCAAATAGCGATCGAGCCGTTCAATTAAATGCAGCAGCGGCTCATTATCTGCCCAGATCAGCCCCTCAAGCCACATGGCCATTTGCTCGATTGGATATGCACGGATCTCGATCGCTTGCTGCGCACGCCGATAGGTCAGTTTTTGCCCCGCAATCAGCACAATGGTCTCGCTTTGATGCGGCACATGCATTTCAACATGTCCGGCCAGTACGCTGACACTTAATTCACTGGGATGATTTAACACCTCAACCTGCGCACCATTGGCTTTGATCCATGCATCCGGTGTCTCAATGCGCATATGGCTTAGGTACGTGGAAAAGGTATCGACAAAAACGATGCCGCGTTGAAGTTTAAGTACGCGTGGCTCAGTCCTTTGAGCAAATTGGTAGCGGGTATAAGGCGCTGTTTTGACAAAACTTGCGTTTTCGAGCACCAGATGCTGGATCTGTGGACTGCCTTTGGGTGCCATGACATGGGGTGCCAAAAACGCCACCAACGCCATAAAAGAGGCTGCGATTAGCCCGTAAAGCCAAGGTTTTAATGAAGCTTTTGCAGGTAAGAGATGATTAGGGAAGGCTGCTGTTAACTCCCAAAGCAAACAGGCGTATTGAAAGGCGTGCTCATGAACCAAACTTTTTAATCGCCACGTTTGGAGCGCGCTAACATTTTCAGCATTGGGGGCTTCTAAACTGTGCCATAAAAGGCGCAACGCTTCCGGAAAATGACTGTTAAGTTTTAAATGATAAGCACCGGCCAACGTTAAATAACACGCGGTAAGTGTTTCGTGTAACTGATCAAGGCTCAGGCCCAGATGACCTGCCACCTTGCTTAACTTAAACCGACCCAAACGGTGCATCTCAAAAGCTAACTGATGTTTATTGGGTAGCGTTTTAAGGGCCATAACACCTATTGACGGAGGCATAGGTGCGCCTCTGACCGCCTCAGCAGAGGTTTTGATCAAGGCTTTAAGGCGACGAGAAATAGGGGACATTGACGGCGTTCAATCCCTAAAGCTGGTAAAGCGCTTGGTTAAGAGCAGATTCAATATCCGTTTTATAACGCAGATATGTCGCAGTGGTCGGCGTATCACTGACTAAGGCGCTAATATCCAAGTCTGTTAAGTAGCAGCGATATTTCTCAGTTGAACGCCGGTGAGCGAGAATATAGCGTGCGACAACCGTATAAATTTCATGAGCATGGTCAAGCACGGAAAAGCGCTGTTGATCGCAGTAAATTGTTAACAGGGGCGTCTCTTCACCCGCTTCAAGAACGGCCTGCACGTTGTAAAACCCTGATCTAAGGGTGTAAGCGGCAGGGTTTCGGGGCTCGAGATGATAACCAGCTTGGCTGCTTTTGATTTCGTAAAATTCAATGCTGAGTTCCGGCTCAGCCCAAAGCGGCTGATCAACATGTAAGCGAAATCGTACGGCTCGTAAAAAGCGTTCGATAGGCCTTAATAAACTGGATGTATCGTAAAACGGCTGGGTTTGACGCCAGAGACTGTTGTGCTCATCTGAAATGGTGATTTCAGCCTCACCATCTATTAACTGATAAAACACCTGTATTGTCCCTTTCTGAGCTTTTTCAAGTATCAGGCGCAGGCTGTCATGGCGTAATACAAACGGATCGAGTGTGAGGGCGGGCTGACTTATCGGGCAATGGCCCAAATAGCCTAACAATGCCTGCCGATCAGATAGCACCAAGTAACTGACCTCGCCGTCTTGTAAGTGGGCCAGGTAAAAACAGTCGTTAAGCTCAAATAAATAGCGACAAGGCGCGGCTGTGTTAAACAAAAAAAGTGCCTGTTCTAGCACGTGCTTGATTTGCGAGCGGATCGCTTGCGCGCGTTTGGGTGCATAACAGTGCACGTTTATCACAGGCGTAGCATGGGGTTTAAGCCCGTTGAGTACGCTACATATCAGATCGAGTAGGGCATAAGGGCCTGAAAAATGCTGGGTATAGCATTCTTGCCAACTGTTAATGCAGATCTGATCAAGCTGCATGATAGGGGTATCTATAGTGGTTGGCTGAGCAAAGAAAGACTCATCGCCAAGGTTAACAACGATAAAGCTGTTGAGTAACGTGTTGGGCTCTAAAAAGGCAGCGTCTGTAATCGGTGCGCTGTGATTATTAAGGTGATTGCGTAAGCTCTCAAAGAGCCGATACAAAACATCTTCTGCTAGAGAAACGCCGATAACTTTTAAGCGCGTGCCACGTTGGTAGATACCATTGATATAGGTCCACGCGATCAGCTCAATAAGGCTTTGTGCTTTTTTAAGGGGCGCTGCTTGATTGCTATCAACTTCAGTAAATACGGCCCAGTGCGCAGCACGATTAAAGCGTGACGGTGAAAATTTAAAATAAAGCCTCGGCTCACTTAAATCGTCTGCAATGCCTGGGTTAATACACTCTACCTTGCCTGCTTTATGCTCAAAAATGGCGAATAGCTTACGGCCCAAAAGCTTCATGTCTCGAGCATTCATGCCATTTTGCGCATTGTGTTTGAGGGCAAATGCAGTCAAAAACCGATAGCTGTAAAACATCTCGCTGACGAGCGCATTTTGCTCACGTTGTGCCGCGCGGATTTTCCAAAAGCGTTTCGCATCCACATGCATCAGTTGTTCTCGATCCCATCCCCATTCTTGAGTCAGTTGCTCAAGTACAAGGCGCTGCCAACTTTTAGGTGTATTTGCGGCGATGCTTAACTTTTTACCGGCTTTAAAATAAAGGCAGCGCCTTACCAACTCGAGACGCTGCGTATCACCTTGCTCTAATAACGACGATTCAAGTAAGCGATAGAGCATTAAGTAAGGATCGAGCGCGTTTAGATGACACTCATTATTTTGAATGGCAGCTTTGTAGGCTAAAGCAAGGCAAGAAACAGTAGGATGCTGACGTGCGTAGGTTTCAATCAATAGTAGTTTTAAGACGGACTTATAAGGTGCATGAAGTCCTTTGAGCAGTTGCCAAAGGCCTGCACCAACGTACTCACTGACTGGGATAGAACCGACGGAGCCCAGATCAAGCACCTCGTCTTGGGCGATGAAACGTTTACCTAACAGTGTCTGGGTATAGTGTTCATAGCACGTTTCCATCTCAGCCGGCACCACCCACCATAACAAGGTGCGTCCGGCGAGCCAAATGGCCGTTCGATAAAACTCATCCAGTAATAAGTAATGCTGCGTACTGCCGCAATGCTCGGTTCCGAGCTCCGCTGAGGGCTGGGCTTGCCGAAAATGCTCAGGGTTGATGAGGAAAATATGGACTTCACACCCTTGGGCTGTTGCCCACTGCTCAATAGCAGCACATTTGCGTGCCAGTTCGCTCTTTTCAGGCTCGCTAAGGGTTGGGTCATAGCACAGCCATAGATCCATATCGCTATGTCCCGCATGTGCAAGCGAGCCTAAGCTGCCCATTAGAAAAAGGCCCTGAAGTTTGGGGGTGTGATGTTTTAAAGGGGCTTGATACGAAAAAGAACGAGCAATTCCACGCGCGGCCAACAACGCTTCAGTGGTTGGGGTAAAGGCACGAAAGCCTGCAGGTGTGGTGGTGCTGATATAACCGGGCAGTAAAGGATGGTTTACCGCTAACAGTAAAGGCAAGAGACTGAGCGTGGTTTGCTGGCGTTGAGTCAGAGCGGCTTTGACGCGTTCTAAACGCTGCTGATTGACCGCAAGAAAACGCTCACGCAGCGCTTTTAACGCTTTACGATCTATCTCATGCTCAAGAAGTGGCACCATAACCTACCCTGGTACTGATTGATCCAGTCCTACACCACTTTACCTAAGGCCATCAAAGATGGCCTTAGTCATTCATTTAGGCGTTTAAAATCTGCGTAAGCGCTTGGACATGTTCGGCGGCATCACGTCCTAAACTTGTTAAATAGCCGCCGTCAGTTTGGCTGACTAAGCCTTTGCTATGTAAGCGCGCCATCGCATTTAGGTGCTCGGCACTGGCATCGCTGTGTACTTTTAAACCTTCTAAGTGGTTGTCTAAATTATACAGGGCAAGAATCTCAAGCTCAGCGATATGTTCTGCGGTTAAAGCCATGATCTTTCCTCACGCGATGCCTTGCGGCGATTATTGTTCTTGTGACTGCGGAAGCTCTGGCAGGTTACGCAAATTCTGCTCGTAACGCACGCCGTCAAAAGCGCGGTCCTCTGCCATCATGCAATGAATCTCATCGGCAAGCACTAAGGCCATTAGATGCAGGCTTTCCTCTCGCTCGTAGCCAACTAAGGTTAGCTTATTCAGCGTGGCTTGGGCGGCAGGCGGATCATTGTCAGCCAACTGGTTCTCAATGGCCTCGACCAGTCGCTCATGAGCAAAATCTTCGTCGTCTTCTAAATCGTGCATATGCGCTCCTAAAAAATGCAGTCTGCCATGAGATACGAACTTTGACAGCCAAACACCTTGATATTCGCCAAAACGATAACGCTGGCTGGGTCGTGTAAGTGTTTCTACAGTGAAGCAAACAACAAGGAAGCCGCTCTTATGCTCAAGCTCTATGGTTTTGCTGTGAGTAACTACTTCAATATGGTCAAACTTGCATTGCTCGAAAAAGGCCTTGCCTTTGAAGAGGTCAATGTTTTTGGCAAGCAGCAAACATCTGAATTCAAAGCCATTAGCCCGCGCGGCAAGGTACCTTGCCTGGTTTGCGAGGAAGGTGCCATTGTTGAAACCAGCGTTATTTTAGAGTTTTTAGAAGAGCGCTATCCTGATATGGCTTTGTTGCCGCAAGCACCTTTTGAACGTGCTTATGTGCGTAGTTTGATGCGCACCATCGAGCTTTATATCGAGCTTGCAGTACGGCCTTGTTATCCAAAAGCCTTTTTTGGTGGCAGTCTTGATGAAAACACCAAGGCTCGTTGCCAGAGCGAACTTGCAGCTGGCGTTGCTGCGTTTAAGCAGTTGGCGAAATTCAGCCCTTATGTTGCGGGCGATCATTTCACCTTAGCGGATATTTATTTGCTTTATAGCTTGGATTTAGCAGCGGCCGTTTCTGGACGGATTTTTGGCGAGGATCTTTTGCAAAACTGGCCAGAAGCGCAGCAGTGGTTTGCTTTGATAAAGCAAAACGCGCATGTAAAAGCCATTGAACAAGACAAACAGCAAGAGCTTGCTCAATACCTTGAGGCCAAGCGTCAAGGCCTAGTTTGAAATGAGAAGCGGCAGCGACGCTGCCGCTTTTTATTTAACGGCTGGCCAACAGGGATTTCCCGCGTGCAACAGCTTGGCGCACTTGATTAGGCGCGGTACCACCAATGTGGTCACGTGCGTTGACTGAGCCTTCAAGGGTTAATACCTCGAACACCTCTTCAGTGATTTGATCACTGAATTGGCGCAGCTCCTCAAGGCTCATTTCTGCTAAGTCTTTACCCGTATCGACACCGTATTTCACAGCATGGCCAACGATTTCGTGACAGTCACGGAAGGGCAGACCCTTACGCACCAAATAATCGGCAAGGTCAGTGGCGGTTGAGAAGCCGCGCAGCGCCGCTTCACGCATGATGGCGTGTTTAGGCTTGATTGCCGGAATCATGTCGGCAAAGGCGCGTAAGCTGTCACGCAGCGTGTCAGCGGCATCAAACAGCGGCTCTTTATCTTCTTGGTTGTCCTTGTTGTACGCCAAGGGTTGGCCTTTCATTAAGGTCAAAAGCCCTGTTAATGCACCAAATACGCGGCCGGTTTTGCCACGCACAAGCTCAGGTACGTCAGGGTTTTTCTTTTGCGGCATGATCGATGAGCCAGTGCAAAAGCGATCGGGCAGATCGATGAACTGGAACTGTGCGCTGGTCCACAGCACCAGTTCTTCAGAAAAACGCGACAGGTGCATCATCGCAAGTGACGCCGCTGAGCAAAACTCAATTGCAAAGTCACGGTCCGAAACCCCATCAAGCGAATTGCCGCCCACTTGCTCAAAACCAAGCAATTCTGCGGTGATTTCGCGGGCAATTGGGTAGGTCGTGCCGGCAAGTGCTGCCGAGCCTAATGGCATGCGATTCACACGCTTGCGGCAGTCGACTAAACGCTCGTAATCGCGTGAGAGCATTTCAAACCACGCCAGCAGATGGTGGCCAAAAGTCACAGGTTGGGCGGTTTGCAGATGAGTAAAGCCGGGCATAATGGTTTCGGCTTCACGCTCGGCAACCTCTAAAAGGCCCTGCTGCAGGCGCGTGATCTCAGCCAGAATCAGGTCAATTTCGTCACGCAGCCATAAACGAATATCGGTAGCCACTTGGTCGTTACGCGAACGGCCTGTATGCAATTTCTTACCCACAACGCCAATGCGATCGGTTAGACGTGCTTCGATATTCATATGCACATCTTCTAAATCGATGCGCCACTCAAAGGTGCCTGCTTCAATTTCATTTTTAATTTGCGTCAGGCCATCAATGATGGCGTCGCGCTCAGCATCCGTTAACACGCCTACTTTAGCCAGCATGGTCGCGTGGGCAATCGAGCCCATAATGTCGTGGCGATACAGGCGCTTATCAAATTCAACAGATGCAGTAAAACGGGCTACGAAGGCATCTACTGGCTCGCTAAAACGGCCACCCCAGGATTGATTGGTTTTTTCGCTGCTCATAATGGGCTCGATTAAGGCGCAAAACGGCCTGACTGATAAAGTGGGCAGATAATAACAGGCAATGCCCTTCACTGGCCTGTTCTGTGTGCTAACCGGTCGGTATGAGATTAATGGTTTAACCCAGACTAAACCTTGGGCATAGTGCATAGGCTTTCAAACCAGTGACAGGATGTCGTGTGATGCAGCGTGCCTCAAACGTTTCAGTGGATGATTTTTTCCTTCCCCAGTTGTGTCTACCCGAAGCATTACTGCGCTTAGTACTGTTGGCCGAGTTGTTGGTGCTGGTGTTGGTGTTGGCTGAGCCGATGCCGGCGGGGTTTGATTGGACACGCTTGGCTATGACGTCTCTTTTTGTGCAGTGGATTGTACTGCTCTCGGCTGCAGTTTTATGCGCGTTAAGACCCTATTTAAAACGCTATCAGTCCGCTTGGGTCGGTGTGTTTAGCTGCTTTTTGGTGATGGCAATTACGCTCATGTGTACGGCGGTCTCGCAAGCGTTTTTAGACCCCTATGCAGGCGATGATAAACATGAAATTTACCTTCGCCATGGCCTGATTAGTGTCATTATCGCAGCGCTTATGTTGCGTTATTTCTATTTGCAAAGTCTTTGGCAGCAGCAAAAACAAGCGCAGCTTCGTGCTCACTTAGAAGCCTTGCAAGCGCGGATTCGGCCACATTTTTTATTTAACAGTTTAAATAGCATTGTCAGTCTGATTGCCATTGACCCGGACAAAGCGGAAAAGGCTTTGCTGGATTTATCCGACTTATTTCGAGCCAGTCTTGCCAAGCCCGGCGCACTGGTCAGTTGGCATGATGAGCTTGAATTGGCAAAGCGCTATATCGCGATTGAGAAATATCGTTTGGCGGACCGCTTAGAGGTGACCTGGAATATTGCTGAGGTACCGATGGACTTACCCATTCCCCAGCTAACGCTTCAGCCACTTTTGGAAAATGCCGTGCTTTATGGCATTGCCCCGCAAATTGCAGGAGGCTGTATCGAGATTGATGCACACTATCAAAACGGGTGTTTTGAACTGTGCGTTACCAACCCTGTTGATACGCAAAAACCGGTGCTATCCCAAGGAACGCAACAAGCATTATCGAATATAAATGCGCGACTAACGGCACTTTTTGGAACCGATGCAGGTCTGACCGTGGAACAAAGCAGCGGCTTTTACTTTGCCCGTCTACGCTATTCTTGTACGAGACTCATGCAGGATACACGAGTTCTATGAACGTCCTTATCGTTGATGATGAACCCCTTGCGAGGGAGCGGCTGGTGCGTATGGTCGGTAAGCTGGATGGCTACCGCGTATTAGAACCTTGTGCATCCAACGGTGAGGAAGCGCTACGCCTCATCGATAGCCTTAAACCGGATGTGGTTTTATTAGACATCCGTATGCCAGGGCTTGATGGACTGCAGGTTGCAGGGAAACTGTGTGAGCGCGATACCCCGCCTGCGGTGGTGTTTTGTACGGCGCATGACGAATTTGCATTGGAAGCATTTCAGGTGAGTGCGGTGGGCTATTTGGTTAAACCGGTGCGCGAAGAGTTGTTAGCCGATGCGCTGCGCAAAGCGGAAAGACCTAACCGTGTTCAGCTGGCCGCTTTGACCAAGCCTAACGCCGCGCCCGGCCAGCCGCGAACGCATATTAGCGCCCGTACACGCAAAGGTATTGAGCTGATTCCGTTGGGTAACGTGCTTTATTTTATTGCTGATCACAAGTACGTAACCTTGCGCCATGAAGACGGTGAAGTGCTCCTAGATGAGCCGTTAAAGGCTTTAGAAGAGGAGTTTGGTGATCGTTTTGTGCGCATCCACCGCAACTCCTTGGTTGCGCGTGATCGCATTGAGCGGCTCCAGCGTACGCCTCTTGGACATTTTCAGCTTTACCTCAAGGGTGGGGCAGTTGAGCCATTAACCGTCAGTCGTCGGCATGTTGCAGGCGTACGTAAGCTGATGCAGGAGCTCTAAGCGCGAGAACGCTTTCAAGGCTTGCGTTTGAACGTCCTGTTATTTGAATGGGCCTGTTATCATTTGCGGCAGTTAAAGCCTTTGGAAATGCTCTATGTCCCGCGAAATTCGAATCGCTACGCGCAAAAGTGCGCTGGCCCTGTGGCAGGCTGAATACGTTAAAGCCTCGTTAGAAAAGGCGCATCCCGGTCTTTCGGTGACATTAGTGCCTATGGTTAGCCGAGGCGATAAGCTCCTAGATGCACCGTTAGCCAAAATTGGCGGCAAGGGCTTATTTGTCAAAGAGCTCGAAACGGCTCTTTTAGAGTCTGAAGCAGATATCGCGGTGCATTCGATGAAGGATGTACCGATGGACTTTCCCGAAGGACTTGGACTTTATTGTATTTGTGAACGAGAGGATCCACGCGATGCCTTCGTTTCCAATACCTTTGAAAGTCTAGAGGAGTTGCCCCAAGGAAGTGTGGTTGGTACCTCTAGCCTGCGCCGTCAAGCGCAGCTCTTGGCGATTCGCCCTGATCTTGAGATTCGTTTTTTACGTGGCAACGTCAACACCCGTTTAGCAAAGCTTGATGCGGGTGAATACGATGCCATTATCCTTGCTGCGGCAGGTCTGATCCGTCTGGGTTTTGAAGCGCGTATTCGCTCACGTTTAACCATCGAGCAAAGCCTTCCAGCAGGCGGGCAAGGCGCTGTAGGTATTGAATGTCGAAGCGCTGATCATGAAATTCATGCGCTGCTTGAGCCATTAAACCATCCAGCAACGGCTGTACGTGTCACAGCTGAACGTGCCTTAAACAAACACCTAAACGGTGGCTGTCAGGTGCCGATTGCTTGTTTCGCTGAACTTGAAGGTGAAACGCTGTGGCTTCGAGGTTTAGTAGGACAGCCCGATGGCAGCAGTTTATTGCGTGCTGAGGCGCGCGCACCTAAAGCGCAGGCCGAGGCGCTGGGGGTCAGTGTTGCGCAGGCGCTGCTGGCGCAAGGCGCGCAGACCATTCTTGATCAGGTCTATGGTGAGTCAGCGTCATCGTGAGTCTTAAGCACTGGCGTGTGCTGGTCACACGCCCGCACGAAGACGCCTTAGCTTTAGTCGCTTATTTGGCTAAACACAGTGTTTATGCCAGTGCGTTGCCTTTACTTGCCTTTCAAAAAAGAGCACTTGCTCAAAGCCAACTGCAGTGTTTGAACCGTTTGGATGAATACTGCGCTGTGATTGTTGTCAGCAAACCTGCGGCACGTTTTGCTGTTGAGCTTTTGCCAAACCCTGCTTGCGCTGCCGAGCAAACAGCGTGGTTTAGCGTAGGTGCCGCGACCGCTGCAACGCTTGCTGAGTGTGGAATAACAGCGTCCTATCCTGCGCAAGGCGACGACAGTGAAGCCCTTCTTACTCATCCTGTATTTCAACAGGCTATCGCTCAATCATCCAAAAGAGTGCTGATTTTGCGCGGCACGCAAGGACGCGACTGGTTGGCGCTTGAGCTTAAAAAAAGGGGAATAGACGTTGAGTTTGTTGCGCTCTACGAGCGTTATTTACCAACGTATCCCACAGGAACCTTGTCGGCGCGGGTTAAGTCTGAAAATCTAAATGGTCTTGTGGTCAGCAGTGGGCAAGGACTTGAACACCTTATCGAGCTGGCTGACCATGACTGGAATGCGCTACGCGTCATGCCTTTATTTGTGCCCAGTCTGCGAGTGGCGCAGTTGGCTAAAGATAAAGGTGCACAATGTGTTATTAATTGCCAAGGGGCCAATGCAGAGGCTCTGTTAAACGCGCTATCTGCAAACCTGCCTAAGTGTCATCGCTAAAAGGATGTGAATGTGAGCCAAGTCGAGCAGCCAGACGATACAACCTCTCCAGCAGAGCCTACGATTACCGAGCCTAATCACGTCAAACGTGGATCGCCTGTAGCAGGCATTGCTTTAGTCGTCGCATTGGCCGCGGCAGGGCTTAGTGGTTGGAATGCTTGGCAGTGGCAGCAGGTCTCTCATGTCGCGACTACGCCGCAGCCGCTTGTGCCTAGCGAGCCTTTGGTGAGCCCTGAACAGCTTGAACAATTGGCTGCAAAACAAAGTGCGTTAGATGAAAAGTGGCAAGCACTCGAACAGCAGTGGCAGGTACGGGATACCGAATTTGCCATGCTTAAAGATGCACAACAGCGCAGCCAAGATTTGCTTTCAAGTGTTCAGCTTAATGCGCGTCAAGATTTACGGTTGGCAGAAGCTGAACATTTACTGCGTCTAGCAAGCCTTCGCCTTTCAGCGCTTGGCGATATCAACAGTGCCGTTGCGCTTATTCGTGGGGCCGATGATGTCTTGCGTGAACAGGATGATCCTCGCGCTTTTGCGTTGCGTAAGGTGTTAGCGCAAAGTGCAGAAGCACTGGCAAGCGTTCCTCTTCCTGATCGCACAGGTCTTTTTTTAACCTTAGGGGCGCTTCGTGAGCAGGTGCAAAACCTAACCGAAACGGCACCACGTTTTGTGGCAGAACCGGTTGAAACCACGGGCACCCAAGTTGATCAATGGCTGAGTAAGCTGACGCAGTACGTACGTATTGATCTAAATACTCAAGAGGAGATTCGTCCGCTTTTAGCAGGCCAGCATCTTGCGCAAGCACGCTTGGCTTTAGAATTAGCCATTCAGCAAGCCCAATGGGCCGTGTTAAATGGTGATAAAGACATTTATCAAAACGCGCTTAAACAAGCCCAAGACATTTTTCGCACACAATTCTCAAAGACTGCGCAGCAAACCCACGCGCTCGAAAAGCGTCTTCAAGATTTGGCTGAGCAGCCAGTCAGTGTTGAGGCGCCGGATTTGTTGCCAGCGTTAGATGCCTTGCGCACTTACATGAAAGCACGTAGTCGCTCGGTATCTGCATCTGACACTGACGTTGCTGAGGAGTCGCAACCATGATGCGTTGGCTCCTGGGGATTGTACTGGTCATTGCAATAGTCGCTGCGTTGGCAATGGCAATTGCAAAAGATGCAGGGTATGTATTGATTGCTTATGACAGCTTTCGCTTTGAGGCCAGCCTCTGGGTGACGCTGGCAATTGTTGCTTTAGTGATGGTCAGCCTGTGGCTACTTAGGCTTATCCAGCGAGTATTGTTCGCCTCGGTCGGCTGGATCAATCCATGGTCACGTAGGCGCAGTATCCGTCGTGCCAATCAAGCAGCTCATGATGGGATTTTAGAGCTGGCTGAAGGGCGTTGGACACAAGCGCTAAAACATCTAAGCCATGCTGCCAGTTACGAGTCTCAGCCTTTGCCTTATTACCTAGGCGCGGCGAGAGCCGCGAACGAGTTGGGCGAAATACAAACCCGTGACGAGCTTTTGCTTAAGGCCTTAGAGCGTGACCCAGAGAGTTCGGTGGCAGTAGGGCTCACACGTGCCCGTTTGTTGATTGATCGCTCAGATTATCAACAAGCTCGGGAAACGTTAGAAGATTTACACCAGCAAAATGAGCGTCAAGCTGAGGTGCTTAAGTTACTTCAGCAGCTTTATGTACACCTCAAAGACTGGCAAGCGTTATTGGTCTTGATGCCTGAATTGCGTAGACACCGAGTTTTGCCCATCGACGATCTAGACACCTTAGAGATGGAAGTGTGGCGTGCACGTTTAGCTTCAGAGGAGGTGCAGCGCTCCCCTAGCTACTTGGATGAAACATGGCAACGTGTGCCTGCTAATTTGCGCAAGCAAGCGGAGTTGATCAGTTTATATGCACAAGGTTTGTATCAAACAGGTCGTGCAGATGAGGCTGTGAAGCTTTTAGGTAAGAGTATCTCCCATCAATTTGATACGCATCTTGTTGAGCAATACGGGCGTATTGTTGGGTCAGATACAGCCTTGCAGCTTAAAAAAGCTGAACAATGGCTTAAAGAGCAGCCACAAGACGCCAGCCTTTTCTTAGCCTTGGCAAGGCTTGCGGTGGCTAATCAGTTGTGGGGCAAGGCAAGAGATTATTTTGAGCAAAGCCTTGCGCTCAACCCCAGCACAGCAGCCTACAGTGAACTTGCACGTTTAATGGCCTATTTAGGTGAAGAACAGCGCAGCAATGAGCTGTTTAATCAGGGCTTATTGCTTTTAGGGCAAGAAGTTAAGTAAAGCTCAGAGTCACTACTCGGCGCTTGAAAGCGCTACGGACTTTCCACTACCGTAGCGCTTTATATCTCTGGCGGAGCGCCCATGTCGCTGTCGAATTCGCGGTCGTTATTTTTGCTTGGCGTCGTAGCCTGTTTAGGCTTGATGGGTGCTGCTCTCTATCTTGAGCATATTGTTGGTCTGGAACCCTGCCCGTTGTGTGTCGTACAGCGGGTTTGTGTGATGGTGTTCGGACTCATCTTCTTAGCCGCCTTTATTCATAACCCCAACACGCTCGGACGGCGTATCTATGCCGTTTTGGGGGCAGTGGCTGCTTGTGTTGGCATTGCCACCGCTGCGCGGCAGGTATGGCTGCAAAGTCTTCCACCCGATCAGTTACCTGACAGCTGCATGGCCATGAGTATGGACTACATCATGGAATATCTGCCTCTAGCGGATATGCTACGAGTGATGTTTACCGGTACGGCCGATTGTGCGGAAGTCACGTGGACCCTTCTTGGGCTAAGCCTTCCTGAATGGAGCTTACTCGGTTTTTGCGCGATGGTTGTGTTGAGCATTTTGGTGCTCATTAAGCATCGATAAGCATGGAACGAGTTGACATCTTTAGGCTCAAACCTTTCTGAGGATGCTCAGTTGTCTGAGCATGTTCTGCCTAAAACAATCTGTGCCGAGGTGTAACGCCCAAAAGCGCTTTGCACCTTTGGGTGGCTGATAGCCGCCCGCCGGCAACGGTCATAGACAGAGGGATCGTTATGCTAGAGCGCTGCAAAAATGCACAAGAACGTTGGGGTGGTGTGCACTCGCTGATTGATCGTTGGTTGCTTGAACGCTGCGAACTCATTGAAACCTTTGCAGAACTTCGCGAAACGACTCAACTGAACGTCGTAGAAGACACGTTGCAGCGCTTTTGTCAGTTGATGGTCGACTATGTATCAGCGGGCCACTTTGGCGTTTATGAACAGCTCTATAACGAAGCCCGTGAGTTTGAAGATGTGAAGGCCATGGAGCTAGCAAAGCGCATCTATCCTCGTTTAGAACATATCACAGAAGCGCTAATGGCCTTTAATGATCGCTACGACAACGGTGACTGCCGTGATGCCGGGATTTTGCAGCAAGATTTGCTACGCGTTGCCAATCAATTGCATGAGCGTTTTGAGCTAGAAGATTGCTTGATCGAAGTCCTGCATACGGCGCATCAAAACAGAGCGGCGGCTGTGATCTAACGGATCCTTTTAAGTATTCAGAAATTTGTGCATTAAGCTGTATGCGTTGTTGTAAACAGGTTCTTGCTACCACCTAGGGCATGCCCAGATGTGACAGCCGGTGGACGTGGGGCCTAACTACCTTTTAGGAGTCATCCGATGCCGGCTAAAAAGAAAAGCACCGTTCAAACGCCCTTGCACCTGTTGCAGCAACTCACAGGCAGCTTGCTTGATCATCTTAATCAGGCCTGTACGCAAGCCACAGATGAAGCGCAAAAGCTTCTCGAAAAGCTTGAGAAACAGCGTGGTAAAGCGCAGGAAAAACTGCATAAATCCCGTACCAGCCTGCAAGACGCCGCGAAGTCTGGCAAGACGAAAGCGCAGGCGAAAGCACGGAAGTCGATTGGAGCGGTAGAAGATGCTCTGGACTCTATTAAAGAGCAGCAAAGCCAAACACTGAGCTATATCGCTCAGCTGAAAAAAGACACTCAAGAAAGCCAACGCTTGGCGCAAGGCATTCAAAAGGTCAAAGAGGCTGCTGAAAAGGCCTTGGATAAGCGCAGCCTTGCGGGTTTAAAGACTGCTAGCAAGTCAACCGCCAAAGCCGCTAGCACATCTACAGCTACCTCGACAAAAAAGACAGCTGCAAAAACTAAAGCAAAGCCTGCTGCTAAACCTCTAGCAAAATCTACACCTTCAAACCGGACTGCTAAATCTGCTGCAAGCGTAAGCCCTGCTAAAGCAAGTACCGCTAAAGCAGGCACCACTAAAGCAGCCACTAAAGCGACTCCCGCGAAATCAGCAGCCAAAGGATCAAGTAAAACCGCCGCCAGTACGGCAAGTGCTACAGCCAAGAAGTCAAGTGCGCCTGCAACCACGCGTAAGGCATCGACTGTTAAGAGCACTGCAACGGGTAAAAGCGCTGCAAACACTTCGGCGACCAAACCGGCGGCTAAAACAGCTACAGCCAGCAAGACCACTGCGGCAAAAAAAACCGGCTCTGCAGTAACAAACGCTGCTAAAACGCAGGCCAAACCTACAGCCACCAGAGCCGTTGCGAGTAAAACTGCTGCATCAACTGCTGCAAAAAAACCGGCAGCCACGACTCGAGCTAATGCGACGACAAAATCATCAGCTTCAACAGCAACCGGCAAACCTGCGGTAAAAGCGCCTGCAGCACCGGGAGCTGATATCCCTAAAGAGGCGCCTAAGGCTGATAACGCAGCGTCTGATAAGAAAGACGCTTAAACTGTCAACAAGAGCTGCTGCCAATGGCGCAGCTCTTGTGCTTTCCATGTAACGGGTGAGCTTAGTTTCTTAAGCCATTGAAAATTCGGCTTACCTGCTTGTGTAGCACAGCAAAGGTCTTCAAGTCGTTGTAGAAGATTTTTTTCTGCCTCAAGCTCTAACCGCTTGACCGACTCACGCAGTTTTTGAAGCGCATCGTTATGTTGCGCCTCGGTTTTCCATTGAGTGCGCAATGCTCGTAAAGGGCCGAGAACAAGGTGCTCCTCGCTTTTAGCGTGCTCAATCAGTTTGGCGGCAAGTATTGGGTCGAATGCAGACGCTCTCCACTCCAGCCAAAGTGCACATAATATAAGGCATACATTAGCGCCTTGCGCCTGGGCCCAAAGGCAGCGCTGTTCAGTGTTTTGCATGGCATAGAGCGTATTCGCAAAACTCCACAAGTCTATTTGCATCAGTATTCTCATTATGCGTTGGGATGGAAGCTGGTAGACTCCCGCGCCATTATGATACGACTGCAAAATCTTACCCTACAGCGTGGTCCTCAGCGTCTTTTAGACAATGCTGAATTGACTCTGCACGCCGGCCAAAAAGCCGGCCTTATCGGTGCCAATGGTGCTGGGAAATCCAGTTTGTTTGCGCTGTTACGCGGCGAGCTTGGCCCTGATGCCGGTGACTGCTTTGTACCTCCCGATTGGCGCATTGCTCATATGCGCCAAGAAATTGAGACGCTTGAGCGTCTCGCCGTTGACTATGTGCTCGATGGCGATAATGAGCTACGCCGTATTCAAGCCGAGCTTGCTCAAGCAGAGTCTGCACATGATGGCGCGGCGCTTGCTCGTTTACATACTAAGCTTGATAACGCAGATGGGTACACGGCCGACTCGCGAGCACGCCGTTTATTGGCAGGTCTTGGGTTTAGCAATGAGCAAATGGATCAGGCGGTCGGAAGTTTTTCTGGCGGCTGGCGCATGCGGCTTAATCTTGCTCAAGCATTGATGTGTCCGTCAGACCTTTTACTCCTAGATGAGCCGACGAACCATTTGGATTTAGACGCCATTTTATGGCTTGAGCAGTGGCTGAAAGGGTACCCGGGCACGTTGCTGTTGATTTCCCACGATCGTGATTTTTTAGATGCCGTGGTCGATCATGTGGCGCATTTGGAGCAACAAAAGCTCACGTTATACCGTGGCGGCTACTCAGCGTTTGAACGGACACGTGCAGAGCGCTTAGCGCAGCAGCAACAAGCCTTTGAAAAGCAGCAAGCTCAGCGTGCGCACATGGAGAAGTACATTGCCCGCTTTAAGGCTCAAGCGACCAAGGCGCGCCAAGCACAGAGCAGAATCAAAGCGCTGGAGCGCTTAGAAGAGTTGGCACCTGCCCATGTGGATTCGCCTTTTAACTTTAGCTTTCGTGAGGCAGATAAAGTCTCAAGCCCGCTTTTGGATCTAAGCCAAGCGATGCTTGGCTATGGTGATAAGTGCGTGCTGCAGAATATCAAGCTGCAACTCACGCCTGGGGCGCGCATTGGTTTGTTAGGGCCCAATGGTGCGGGCAAATCAACGCTGATTAAAACCATTGCTGGCGACATTCCTGCTCTAGGAGGCAAGGTCGTTCGTGGTGAGAATTTAGTGATTGGTTACTTTGCGCAGCACCAATTAGATGCCTTAGATGCCAAAGCAAGCCCGCTTTTGCATTTGCAGCGGCTCGCGCCTTCTGAGCGTGAACAAACCCTTAGAGATTTCTTAGGTGGGTTTGATTTTCGTGGTGAGCGCTGTGAAGAGCCTGTTGTTAACTTTTCAGGCGGAGAGAAGGCGCGTTTGGCGCTTGCGTTAATTGCGTGGGGCAAACCCAATCTTCTGCTGTTAGATGAGCCAACCAACCATCTTGATCTTGAGATGCGTCTTGCACTGACCTTAGCTTTGCAAGAGTTTGCCGGAGCGGTGTTGGTGGTATCCCATGATCGCCATTTGCTCAAAAGCACCACCGATGAATTTATGTTGGTGGCCGATGGAGTGATGCAAAGTTTTGACGGTGACTTGGACGACTACGCCAAGTGGCTGGTTGAATATCGGGCACGTCAATTAGCAGCTGCGCAACCTGCAAGTGCGCCTAGTGCAGATAAAACAGATAAAAAAGCTCAGCGCCAAGCAGCAGCGGCACTTCGTCAGCAGCTTGCACCTCATAAAAGAGCAGCAGAAAAACTTGAGCAGAGTTTAGCTAAAGTGCAAGAACAGTTGTCCAAGGTCGAAACACGCCTTGGTGACAGTGAAGTCTATGAAGCAGGCTTTAAAGATGAGCTGAAAAATCTGCTACAGGAGCAGGCTCAACTGAAAAGCCAAGAAGCCGATTTAGAAGAGAAGTGGCTTGAAGCGCTAGAAGTATTAGAGACCCTGCAAGCTGAGCTTGAAGGACTGAATTAAAGGTTGTCATATTTTTGCAATAAAACAGCGCTAGTGTAGGTGGGTTTTGCTGGTGGGCTGCACTTGTTTTCTACAGGAGCGCCTTCAGAGAGCTACATTTAGCGACCCAAAAATTTCTGTTCAATGAGTACCACTATATGGAATGGCTGACGAGTCCTGAAATCTGGGTAGCATTTCTAACGCTCACCGCGTTAGAGATCGTCCTTGGTATCGATAACATTATTTTTATTTCAATCCTGGTTGGGCGTTTGCCTAAGAACCAGCAAGCCAAGGCACGTTTCTTTGGCTTGGCGTTGGCAATGATCACGCGCATTTTGCTGTTGTTATCGATTACTTGGGTAATGCGCCTTACCACAGATCTGTTCCATATCTTCGAGCATGGCGTTTCCGGTCGTGACTTGATCCTCTTCTTTGGTGGTCTGTTCTTATTGTTTAAGAGCACCATGGAAATTTGGCACAGTGTTGAAGGTGAGCACGAAGAAACCGATGCGGCAGGTAATGTCGTTAAAGCCGGCTTTATGGGGATTATTCTGCAAATTGCGGTTATCGATATTATCTTCTCGCTGGACTCGGTTATCACCGCTGTTGGCTTGGTTGAAAACGTACCGGTTATGGTGGCGGCCATTATCATAGCCGTGATTGTGATGATGATTTCGGCTGGCACGATCAGCGAATTTATTGAGCGTCATCCGACCTTAAAAATCTTGGCGCTGTCCTTCTTGATTGTGGTGGGTACGCTCTTGATTGCCGAATCCTTTGGCGTGCATGTGCCAAAAGGCTATGTGTACTTTGCTATGGCTTTCTCGCTGGCTGTTGAAGCGCTTAACATTCGTATGCGTAAAGCCCTTAATCGTCCTCTTAAAGAGCCGGTTAAGCTGGGTAAAGACATGCCAGACTAAGGCGCTAAGTTAGACCAAGCCCATCCTTGTGATGGGCTTTTTTATGGAGTACGCATGAGCGAAGTAAGTAAAGTGCCCTTAACCGTATGGGTCGATGCGGATGCATGCCCGCGTGCAGCTCGCGACTTATTGATTAAGTTCGCACTAAAACGCAGTTTTAATGTGACGTTAGTGGCGGGCGTTGCACTGGCTAAACCCACCTTTGCCTGTGTAAAGCTTGTGGTCGTGCCGAGCGGTCCTGACGCGGCTGATGACTACCTTGTTGAGCACGCAGTACCCGGAGAGCTGGTAATTTGTAGCGATGTACCTTTGGCCGATCGCTTAGTGAAAAAAGGTGTATTAGCGCTTGATCCACGTGGCCAGATTTTTGATGCAAGGACCATGGGTGAGCGGCTGGCCAGTCGAAATCTTTTTACAGAACTTCGGGAGCTGGGGCAGGTTGGCGGTGGGCAAAATGCTTATGGAGAGCGTGAGCGTCAGGCCTTTGCCAATGCGTTAGATCGCATACTGACCCAGCTCTTAAAAGCGCACCATGCTTAACCGCACAGGTAAGTGCCTGTACCAACGGCAATCAAGACGTCTTTTTCATTATGCAATTCCATACGCACCACTGCGATTTTGTTGCCGCTGCGTAGAGGAAAAGCTTTGGCGATAAACCGCTCGCCACGTCCGGGACGTAGGTAATCAATGCGAAGATCAATCGTACCTAAGTTTGCCAGTTGGGTGCTGCGCTCTAGTTGAGGCATTTTGTGCGTGCGCTCAAGCGTATTTAGAAGCGCCATTGCGCCACCGGCAACATCTAAAATGGTGGCAATCACGCCGCCGTGCAAAATCCCGTGAATGAAATTACCCACCAACTCTTGGCGCATATCAATATGCAAACTTAAGTATTCATGGGTGATGTCGTCGATTTTAAGTTCCAGCAGCTGATTAAATGGAATCAGCGAGAACATATGGCGAACGGCTTGCTCGTGTTCTGGAGCAATGGTTTTGACAGGCGCACTCATGGCGAAACCTTATTATTGTTGTAATAAGTGCTGGCCCAAGCGTGGCTTGGGCCAGAGATAGATCAGCTCAGCTCTAAGATGCGATCAACGAGCTTGTTAATGCCACCGGCGATTTCCGCAATAGATTGACCCAGCATATAGGCAGGCGTAGTCACTAATTTGCGCTCGACATCTTCAACCACGTCAGCCACGCTACATTCTTGATGTGTAGCACCCAGCTGTGTCACCGCCTCTGCTGTGCCTGCATCGGTACCAATGGTGCACGTCACACCGGGTCCATAAATGGCAGCAGCCATAGTTGGCGCGATGCACATAAGACCTACAGGTTTTTGCGCGCTAGCAAATTGCTTGGCCGCAGCGAGCACGTCTTCTTGAACGGTGCTTTGTGCGCCTTTAAGCGCGAAGTTCGAGAGATTTTTAGCCGCGCCAAACCCGCCTGGGATGATGAGGGCATCAAAGTCCTGAGCGTTAAGCATGGTGACGTCTTTGACATTGCCCCGGGCAATACGCGCTGACTCCACTAACACATTACGCGCTGGCTGCATTTCTTCACCGGTGAGGTGATTGATAACATGCAACTGGTCAATGTTAGGTGCAAAACATTCAACCAACGCGCCGCGTTGATCTAAACGCAATAAGGTGAGTACGCTTTCGTGGATTTCGGTGCCGTCATAGACGCCACAGCCAGAGAGAATGACCGCAACTTTTTTGCTCATGGGGCGAACTCCTAAACCGTAAGGCAGGCAGTGACGCATATTTCACTGACTGTATAGCGCTAATGCTAGCGGCTCAGCGGTAAAAGGGAAACGTCCACAGCGTTATTCACTTGATGAGGCTTCGCCCCGATTTTTGCGCCTACGACGTAGCCATACAATCACGCCAAGCACCGCTAAGGCGCCTAAGATATAGAGCTCAAAACGTTTGATATCGCCTAATAGGCCTTCTAAGAAGGCACTGAAGTGATAGGCGGCAAGCCCTAGGCTGATTGCCCAGATAATGGCACCAATCCCATTTAAAATCAGATAGCGCAACGGCGGATAGCCAGACATTCCGATCGCCACCGGCATGACGGTGCGCAGCCCATACACAAAGCGAAAGCCTAATACCCATAAATCAGGATGCTTACGAATTTGACGCAAGGCCGTTTCACTTAACGCCTCCCATTTGGGTTTGCGCGCTAGGATGCGCCTGCCTTGCTGGCGGCCCATGTAATACCAGAGCTGGTCGCCACTGTAGCTACCGATAAAGGCGACCAAAATCACCCATTCGATACTCAAATACTCACGGTGTGCCAGAAAGCCTGCGAGTACAAGAATGGTTTCACCCTCAAAAAAGGTGCCGATAAAGAGGGCGAGATAACCAAAGTCTTGTAGGAATTGTTCAAGCATTACGTAAACATCAGGCACTGAAAAAGACGGCAAGCCTACCTGTTAGCATGCGTACTGGGAAGTTAACCGCGACCTATGTCTGGCTACGGGATGTTTCCAACAGGCTTGCGGCATTCGGTCGCGGGCGGTCTCTTGGTCAACAATACGTCATAATATCCCTATATATCTCTTGCATAGTGCCCGTAGACCGGGTGATGGAGTCTGCCGTGAGCTTTACCAATGCCAATCGTCTGTTTCCTGCCACACGTCTGCGTCGTAATCGTCGAGATGATTTTTCACGCCGTTTAGTGCGGGAGAACCGTTTGAGCGTGGATGATCTGATCCTGCCTGTCTTTGTGCTCGAGGGTGAAAATAACCGTGAAGCGATCGCCTCGATGCCAGGTGTGGAGCGCTTATCGATCGATTTACTGCTCAAAGAAGCTGAGCGCTGGGTGGCGCTGGGTATTCCGGCGTTAGCGCTATTTCCCGTCACGCCTTTGGAGAAAAAGTCTTTAGATGGTGCTGAGGCATGGAATCCAGAGGGTCTGGCCCAGCGTGCTATTCGTGCATTGCGCGCGAAATTTCCAGAGCTTGGGATTATCAGTGATGTGGCACTGGATCCTTTTACCACGCATGGTCAAGACGGCATTTTGGATGCTGACGGCTATGTGCAAAATGACATCACAGTGGATGCGCTCGTGCGCCAAGCCCTTTCTCATGCTGAAGCCGGTGCACAGGTGGTCGCGCCATCCGACATGATGGATGGCCGGATTCAAGCCATTCGTGAAGCGTTAGAAATCGCAGGTCATACCAACGTGCGCATCATGGCGTATTCGGCCAAGTACGCCAGCGCCTATTACGGACCTTTCCGTGATGCAGTGGGCTCTGCCGCTAACTTAGGTAAAGGCAGCAAGAACACCTATCAGATGGATCCTGCCAACGGTAACGAAGCGTTACACGAAGTGGCTAGCGATATCTCAGAAGGTGCGGATATGGTCATGGTCAAACCGGGTATGCCGTATCTGGATATCGTATGGCGTGTAAAAGACACCTTTAAAGTGCCGACTTTTGCCTATCAAGTCAGTGGCGAATACGCCATGCACATGGCCGCTATCCAAAACGGCTGGCTAAGTGAGGCGGTGATTTTAGAATCATTGGTCGGCTTTAAGCGTGCAGGTGCTGATGGCATCTTGACCTATTTCGCGGTGCGCGCCGCAGAGTTGTTAAACGCGCAGTAAAACTTTGAGAACAGGATTTTTAAGATGAGCACACAGGAAGTTAAAGCCCTCGATCAGGATGTTGAGGTCGCTGTATTGACGGAGTCGGTATCGACTGACGTGCCTGAGGATGGGGTGGAAACGGCTAATGTGCAAAGCGTGGTTCAGACTGCAGAGCCGGTGATACCGGTTCCGAACGTCGATGACGTCAGCCTTTATATTCATCGTGAATTGTCACAGCTGCAGTTCAATATTCGTGTACTTGAACAAGCCTTAGATGAATCGGCCCCGCTTTTAGAACGGCTGAAATTTTTGCTGATTTTCTCAAGCAACCTTGATGAGTTTTTTGAGATTCGCGTGGCAGGTCTTAAAAAGCAAATCAACTTTGCTCGTGAACAAGCCGGTGCTGATGGCTTACAGCCGCATCAGGCATTGGCGCGTATCAGTGAACAAGTGCATGTTCAGGTGGAGCGTCAATACGCCATCTTAAATGACATCCTGTTACCAGAGCTGGCTAAACACCAGATCAACTTTATCCGTCGTCGTCACTGGACGCCAAAAATCAAAGCGTGGGTGCGTCGTTACTTTCGTGATGAGATCGTTCCGATCATCACCCCTATTGGTTTAGATCCAACCCATCCGTTTCCCTTATTGGTGAACAAAAGCCTCAACTTTATTGTTGAGCTGGAAGGCATTGATGCATTTGGCCGTGACTCAGGTCTTGCCATTATTCCTGCGCCACGCCTGTTGCCGCGCGTGATTCGGATTCCTTCTGAAGTCAGTGGGCCGGGGGATAACTTTGTGTTTTTATCCTCGATGATTCACGCCCATGCTGATGATCTTTTCCAAGGCATGACGGTTAAAGGCTGCTATCAGTTCCGTCTGACCCGTAACGCAGACTTGTCGGTTGATGCTGAAGATGTAGAAGATTTGGCGCGCGCACTAAGAGGTGAGCTTTTCTCGCGCCGTTTCGGTGATGGCGTGCGTTTAGAGGTTGTCGACACCTGTCCTAAGCCTTTAACCGATTATCTGCTTAAGCAATTTAACTTGACCGAAAACGAGCTATACCGCGTCAACGGTCCGGTTAACTTAACGCGCTTGTTTAGTGTGACGGGGCTTGAAAGCCATCCTGAGCTGCAATACAAGCCGTTTACGCCTGTTATCCCACGTCCTTTACAAAACAGTGACAACATCTTCCAATCCATTGGCAAGCAAGATGTGTTGCTGATGCATCCGTTTGAATCTTTTACCCCGGTTGTCGATTTATTGCGTCAAGCGGCTAAAGATCCAAACGTATTGGCCATTAAACAAACGCTTTATCGCTCTGGGGCTAACTCTGAGATCGTTGATGCGTTGGTCGATGCGGCGCGTAACGGTAAAGAAGTGACCGCTGTAATTGAGCTTAGAGCCCGCTTTGACGAGGAGTCTAACCTGCAGCTGGCGAGCCGCTTGCAGGCCGCGGGTGCTGTGGTGATCTATGGCGTTGTAGGGTATAAAACCCACGCCAAAATGCTGCTCATTTTACGCCGTGAGAACGGCGAGCTGCGCCGCTACTGCCACCTTGGTACAGGTAACTACCATGCCGGTAACGCAAGGCTTTACACGGATTACAGCTTACTGACCTCAGATGATGCGTTGTGTGAGGATGTGGCGCGCCTGTTTAGCCAGCTCATTGGCATGGGTAAAACCTTACGCATGAAAAAACTGTTGCATGCACCTTTCACCCTGAAAAAGGGCATGCTCGATATGATTGCTAAGGAAGCTGCAAACGCTGCTGAAGGCAAGCCTGCACATATCATGGCGAAAGTGAACTCGTTGACCGACGCCAAAATCATTCGTGCGCTTTATAAAGCCAGCCAAGCAGGGGTTAAGATTGATCTGATTGTGCGCGGTATGTGTTGCCTGCGCCCTGGAATTCCAGGGGTATCGCATAACATCCAGGTGCGCTCAATCATTGGCCGCTTCTTAGAGCACAGCCGCGTTTATTACTTCTTAAACGGCGGTGATGAAAAGCTTTATCTATCAAGCGCTGACTGGATGGAGCGTAACCTCGATCGTAGGGTTGAAACGTGCTTCCCTGTTGAAGGCAAAAAGCTGATTACGCGCGTCAAAAAAGAGCTCGAGCTGTACCTTAATGACAACACTCACAGCTGGTTGCTGCAAGCAGATGGCAGCTATGTGCGTTCCAGCCCAACGGGTAACCAAAACCCACGTAATGCGCAGCTCGCGTTATATGAAAAATTAACGCACCCAACGGCGGTGCGCTAAGCAAAAAGCCCCGCGATGCGGGGCTTTTTTTATCGAACGCTTAAGGTAAAACCAATGCGTTTTAGCCAGTCGGCTTCTTGTTCAAAGTCGGCTTGGGTCAGTGGGTGCGCTGCAAGCCAGCCTTCAGGAAATACCACTTCAAGCGCTTTTTCTTTGGCAACCAGTTTTACCTCAGGCATTTGCTGGCCGCCACGGATGTGATGAAACAATATTGCAAAGCGTAGCAATATGCACAGTCTTACCAGTGAAACACCATCTTCATGTAATTCCGCCAGTTTATCTTGGGGAATATTGCGACGATGTCCGCGCACTAAAAGCGCCAGCATTTGTTGGTCTTGTCGCGAAAATCCAGCAAGGTCGGAGTGCTCAATTAAGTACGCACCATGCTTATGATAATGATAGTGAGCAATCGCAAGGCCCACCTCATGCACGCGTGCGGCCCACGTTAAAAACTCTTGATGCCAGTCCTGATCCAACGACCAGGCGTGTGCGACTTGTTCAAGCGCATTTAACGCTTTTTCCTCAACCCGCTTGGCTTGTTCAAGATCGACGCCGCAGCGGTGCATCAATGAGTTGATAGAACGCTCACGAACATCTTCATGATGATGACGGCCCAGAAGATCATTGAGCACACCTTCACGTAAGGCACCTTCGGCGATGGTCATTTGCGTAAGGCTTAGCGCATCGAAAATTGCCTCAACGATCGCAAGGCCCGCAGGCAGAATAGGGCGACGATCAGGTTTTACGCCGTCAAAATCGATTTTGTCTACATCGTTGAGCTTTAAAATACGGCGTTTAAGCGCGCCAATACCTTCAACGGTAATCTCGCCATTGCTGAGCCCCATGGCTTGAATGGCCTGGGCGATAGAGCGGAAAGTGCCCGAAGAGCCTAAGGCTTCTTGCCAACCCAGCCGTTGAAAGGATTGTTCGATACGCATCAGCTCAACGCGCGCTGCGGTATAGGCTTGGGCATAACGGGCTGAGCTGATTTTTCCGTCACGGAAAAAACGCTGTGTATAGCTGACGCAGCCCATCTGCAAACTTTCGCGCAGTAAAGAGTCAAACTGCTGACCAATGACGTACTCTGTGCTGCCGCCTCCAATGTCAATCACAAGGCGTTTTCCAGGGGCCACGGCTGTGCTGTGACAAACCCCTAAATAGATAAGGCGTGCTTCTTCACGGCCGGAAATCACTTCAACCGGATGCTTTAAAATGGCCTCCGCTTTACGGATAAAGACACTTCGGTTTCGTGCTTCGCGTAAGGCATTGGTTGCCACAACGCGTACCGCGCCTTGAGGCAAGCCTTGAATCAGTTGGGCGAAGCGGCGTAAGCAGTCAAGCCCGCGTTCAATCGACTCATCATCCAACTCACGTGCCTCGTTAAGGCCTGCGGCTAGCTGCACCTTTTCACCTAAACGCTCAAGGATACGAATCTCGTTTTGTTCGGCTTTAGCCAAAATGATATGGAAACTGTTTGATCCCAAATCGATGGCAGCGATCAAAGGAAAATTCTGTTGGGCGCGAAAGGGCATAGGGCGAAACTCTCAAAAAAAACGCGAACATCCTGCCATGATCGACACGGCTCGCCAATGAATAAGCGATGCAAAATAGCCATCAGTCAAGGTAAGTAGGTTAAGCTTAAGATCTTTTGCTGAGCTTGCGAGTCAAAAGCGGACATAATCGATGCAGTTCGACTTTCGATCACAGCTAAGCCCCGTTATCATGTTGCACTTTGTAATACGTATCTAAGCGCGGAGATATCCATGAGCGAATTCATCACCAACGTCAGCGATGCCAGCTTCGAACAGGATGTTCTCAATGCTGACGGCCCGGTTTTGGTTGACTATTGGGCAGAGTGGTGCGGCCCTTGCAAAATGATTGCCCCGGTTCTGGATGAAATTGCCCAGACCTACCAAGGCAAGCTTAAAGTGTGCAAATTAAATATTGATGACAACCAAGCTACTCCACCTAAATATGGTGTGCGTGGCATTCCAACCCTGATGCTGTTTAAGGGTGGTAAGGTTGAAGCGACCAAAGTGGGTGCTTTGTCTAAGTCGCAACTGGCGGCTTTTATCGACGCCAACATCTGATTTCAAGAAAAGCCCTGCGCAATGCGGGGCTTTTTCTTGTAAATTTTCTGGACGCATGGCCTAACAGGGTGTTAAATATTCAAGGCTCGTAAAAGAGCTTCCTGCACGCCGTTACCGCACATCATATAAACGTATGCGACCCTGTCGCCATCTTCGCGGCCTCGGCTTCCTAAGCTCAATCTAAGCTTCCCTCCTTAAATGATCACGTCATTCCTATGAATCTGACAGAACTCAAGCAAAAACCGATTACCGAACTGCTGGAAATGGCCGAACAACTGGGCGTTGAGAACATGGCCCGTTCGCGCAAGCAGGATGTCATCTTCGCCCTGTTAAAAAAACACGCAAAAAGCGGTGAGGAAATCTCCGGTGATGGCGTTTTGGAAATTCTCCAAGACGGCTTCGGTTTTCTGCGCTCTGCTGACTCCTCGTATTTAGCAGGCCCAGACGACATCTATGTCTCGCCTAGCCAAATTCGTCGTTTCAACCTGCGTACCGGTGACACCATCGTTGGCAAAATCCGTCCACCTAAAGAAGGTGAGCGTTACTTTGCCCTACTCAAAGTTGACACCATCAACTTTGACCGTCCTGAAAACGCTAAGAGCAAGATTCTGTTTGAGAACTTGACGCCTTTGTTCCCAAACAAGCGTTTGGTGATGGAGGCAGGTAATGGCTCATCGGAAGATTTAACAGGTCGTGTGATTGATCTGTGTGCGCCAATTGGTAAAGGGCAGCGTGGCTTGATTGTGGCACCGCCCAAAGCCGGTAAAACCATCATGCTGCAAAATATTGCCGCGAACATTGCGCGCAATAATCCAGAATGCCATCTGATCGTTCTGTTAATTGATGAACGCCCTGAAGAAGTTACCGAAATGCAGCGCACCGTGCGCGGTGAAGTGGTTGCTTCGACCTTCGATGAGCCGCCGATTCGTCACGTACAAGTGGCTGAAATGGTTATCGAAAAAGCCAAGCGTTTGGTTGAGCACAAAAAAGATGTGGTGATCTTACTGGACTCCATCACCCGTCTGGCCCGTGCCTATAACACTGTGATTCCAAGCTCGGGCAAGGTCTTAACCGGTGGTGTGGATGCGCATGCGCTGGAAAAACCAAAACGCTTCTTTGGTGCGGCGCGTAACATCGAAGAAGGCGGCTCCTTAACCATTATCGCAACTGCTCTGGTTGAGACCGGTTCGAAGATGGATGAGGTCATTTACGAAGAATTTAAAGGCACCGGTAATATGGAACTGCCTTTGGATCGTCGTATCGCTGAAAAACGTGTCTTCCCTGCGATCAACATCAACAAAGCCGGCACCCGCCGCGAAGAGTTGCTGACCGCAGAAGATGAACTTCAGCGTATATGGATTCTGCGTAAGCTACTGCATCCGATGGATGAGATCGCTGCCATCGAATTCCTCTTGGATCGTTTAAAAGATACCAAGACGAATGATGAGTTCTTCCAGTCGATGAAACGCAAGTAAGCCACAGCTCAAGCTGTGTATGGCAGGTCTAGGGCCTGCCAGTGCTCCAGCTTGAGCGGTCTTGAGCTGGAGCTTCGATGAAATATTCTGATTTGCGTGACTTTATTCGCGTGCTCGAAGCGCGCGGCGAGCTTAAACGTATTAGCCTGCCGGTATCTCCTGTTCTTGAGATGACCGAAATTTGCGACCGCACCTTACGCCAAAAAGGCCCAGCCCTTTTATTTGAAAACCCTGTGGGCTTTGACATGCCTGTGCTAGGCAACTTGTTTGGTACGCCTGAGCGTGTAGCGTTGGGTATGGGCGCTGAAGATGTTGGTCAGTTGCGTGAGGTAGGTAAGCTCCTTGCAATGCTCAAAGAGCCTGAGCCTCCTAAAGGGCTTAAGGACGCGTGGAATAAGCTACCTGTGTATAAAAAGGTGCTGTCGATGGCGCCTAAAGTGCGCAAAGACGGTCCTTGCCAAGAGATCATCCTTGAAGGTGATGATGTTGATTTAAGCGCATTGCCGATTCAGCACTGCTGGCCGGGCGATGTAGCGCCTCTAATTACGTGGGGTTTGACCATTACCCGTGGGCCGAATAAAGAACGGCAGAATTTGGGTATTTATCGTCAGCAAGTGATCGGCCGGAATAAGGTCATCATGCGCTGGTTAAGCCATCGTGGTGGGGCGCTGGATTTTCGTGAATGGTGCGAAAAATACCCAGATCGTCCGTATCCTGTGGCCGTTGCCTTAGGCGCTGATCCAGCGACGATTTTAGGTGCTGTAACACCGGTGCCCGATAGCCTTTCTGAGTATGCGTTTGCGGGTCTTCTGCGCGACAGTCGCACGGAACTTGTGAAATGCATCGGCAGTGATCTGCAGGTGCCAGCGACTGCTGAAATCATCCTTGAAGGCGTGATTCACCCAGGTGAAATGGCCGATGAAGGTCCTTATGGGGATCACACAGGCTATTACAACGAAGTGGACCGTTTTCCGGTCTTTACCGTTGAGCGCATTACCATGCGCCGCCAAGCGATTTATCACAGCACCTACACGGGGCGTCCACCGGATGAGCCGGCCATTTTAGGCGTAGCGCTTAACGAAGTGTTTGTGCCTATCTTGCAAAAGCAATTTCCGGAAATTGTCGATTTTTATCTGCCGCCTGAAGGTTGTTCATACCGTATGGCGGTGGTGACGATCAAAAAGCAATACCCGGGGCACGCAAAGCGCGTCATGCTTGGGGTGTGGAGCTTCTTGCGTCAGTTTATGTACACCAAATTTGTGATTGTCACGGACGATGACATCAATGCTCGTGATTGGAACGATGTGATTTGGGCCATTACCACGCGTATGGACCCTAAACGCGATACGGTCATGATCGATAATACGCCAATCGATTATCTTGACTTCGCATCGCCCGTATCAGGCCTTGGCAGCAAAATGGGCTTGGATGCCACACATAAATGGCCGGGTGAAACCAGTCGTGAATGGGGGCGGGCGATTGTTCAAGACGAGGCGGTTAAACGCCGTGTTGATGAGATGTGGGCGCAACTAGGTATTTCGTGATGAGCAGTGTTGCGGTAAAAGTCACCTTAGAACCATTAGGTGCAGTACTTGAGGTGCAGGCAGGCGAGCGTATTCTGGATGCTGCAAAGCGTTTGGGTTATGAATGTCCGCAAAGTTGCCGTAACGGTAATTGTCACGTGTGCCAAGCACACTTAATCCGTGGTGAAGTCGAGCAAAATGGACAAACCCTTGCTCAGGGGCAAGTGCTCACGTGTCTTGCTAAGCCCATTGCCGATTGCACGTTAGCGTGGGATGGCGTGCTGGCACCAGGTCAGTTACCAACCCGCGTTTTAAGCTGCCAAGTACGTGAGTGCAAAGACTTAGGTGGCGATGTAGTCGGTGTAAGCCTCTTAGCGCCAGCCGGTAAATTGCCACGTTATCACGCGGGTCAGTATGTAATGCTGGAGCGGCAAGAGGGTCAGCAAAGCGCTTTTTCACTGGCCTCGGCGCCTCATCAAGGGCGTGAGCTTGAATTGCATATTCTGACCCGTGAAGCGAGTACGCAAAGCTTAATTGCTGAGCTTAAACGCTTGGGTGTGGTTAAAGTACATCTGCCGTTTGGGGAGGCGCATGTTGGCGTTTTACCTACGACGCCTGTAGTCCTGATGGCGGCTGGAACCGGCATGGCGCAAATGCACAGTGTGCTTGAACATCTCGTCGCTCAGCATAACGCGCAGCCCGTGCATCTGTACTGGGGGGCGCGAACAGCGGCAGACTTTTATCAACTTAAGGCGTGGTCTAAGTGGCAGGCGCTTGAGCAGGTACATCTTCATCAAGTCGTCAGTGACGATGCGAGTTGGCAGGGCCGGCGCGGTTTTTTGTATGAAGCTGTTTTGGAAGATTTTGCTGATCTTTCGGATCTGACTTTTTACGTCAGTGGTTCTCCTGCGATGGTCTATGGCACGCTAGATGCGTTGGTAGACAAAGGCCTTCGTCCTTCGCAAATGCACTCGGATGTATTTGCCTACGCCCCACGCGGCTAGAAAAAGGCGATCCTAGGATCGCCTTTTTTACGTTTAGCGTACTGTGACCACAACCTTGCCGACGGCTTTGCGCTGACCTAAATGATCAATGGCCTGCGGTGCTTGTTCAAGGCTAAAGGTTTTAGAGACCAAGGGCTTTAATTTGCCTTCGGCATGCCATGCAAAGAGTTCTTTAAAGTTAGCAAGGTTGTCCTGCGGCTGGCGCTGGGCAAAGCTGCCCCAAAATACACCCACCAACGACGCACCTTTAAGCAGTGGCAGGTTCGCCGGGAGCGCAGGAATACCGCCCCCTGCTGCAAAGCCAACGACTAAGAAACGGCCATTCCAAGCAATACTGCGGAAGGCCTCTTCAAAGTAGGTGCCGCCGACCGGATCATATACCACATCAACGCCTTTACCTTGGGTCAGCTCTTTTAGGCGATCTTTAAGGCTTTCTTCGCTGTAATTGATTAAGAAGTCGGCGCCGGCTTCTTTGGCAATAGCCAATTTCTCCGCGCTACTGGCTGCTGCAATGACCGTTGCACCCATGGCCTTGGCAATTTCAACCGCGGCCAAACCCACGCCACCGGATGCACCTAAAACCAGCAAGGTTTCACCGGCTTGTAAATTGGCGCGTTGCTTTAAAGCATGCATAGATGTGCCGTAGGTCATGCTAAAGGCAGCAGCGGTGGTGAAGTCCATCGTTTCAGGGATGGGCATCACGTTAGTGGCGGCGGCTGCTACTTGTTCAGCAAAAGCGCCAGAGCCTGTTAAAGACATCACGCGGTCGCCGACTTTAACGTGGCTCACGCCTTCACCGACAGCGGCAACAATGCCAGCCGCTTCGCCGCCGGGTGAGAAGGGGAAAGGAGGCTTGAACTGATATTTGCCTTCGATGATCAGCGTATCTGGGAAGTTTACGCCGGCCGCATGTACGTTCAGAATCACCTCATTTTTTTTCGGCACTAAATCAGCTACCTCTTCGATGACGAGAGTTTCAGCAGGGCCAAAGGCTTTGCACAAGACGGCTTTCATCGCGAGCTCCTTTTTATTAGTAGTGTTTGAGTGTAGGGCGGGTAATGTGTGGGTCAATCAGCATGGCTAGCTCTGATGAGCGTGTATAAGTATTCGCTTGGGGCAAACGAGTGCTGCGGCTATGCTATAGCCAAGAGCTGTTTAAACGATAAGGGGGTTTTGTGAAGCAAGGCTTAGGCGGTTTGATAGCGTTACTGTTATCCGCGAATTTGGCATTCGCAGAAACAGACACTCAGGTACTCGGGCCGGTCAGTTATGTACCGCTAAACCCGCCGATTGTCGGTAATTATTTATCCAGTGGCCGGCTTAAGCTCTTTAAAGCGGATATTTCGCTTCGGGTTTCCAGTGAAGTGGCTCATGATCTGGTTGAGCATCATGAGCCACTGGTACGTCATGAATTGGTGTTGTTGTTTGCCAAGCAAACAGATGAAACCTTTCAGCAAGCCGAGAGCAAAGAAGCATTACGTAGTGAAGCTTTTAAGCTCGTTCGTGAGGCGCTTATTGCAGAAGACCCTCGCGCTGTAGTGGATGATCTTCTGTTTAATAATCTGATGACGCAATAATCACCGCAGCGTCAGGATATGCTGCCACTGACCATCAGTCACTGGCATAACAGAGAGGCGACTGGCTCTTTGCACGAGCGCTAGTTCGCTCAGTGCTGACTGGGCCTTTAGTTGGCTCAGTCGGATCACATGTTTAAATGTCTCAACATGTGCAACGTCTACCGCGCTCCATGGGTTTTTCTCATCACTGGCTTTAGGGTCAAAGTAATGGCTCTGACGGTCGAGTGCGGTGGGGTCTGGGTAGGCAGTCCGGATAATTTTACCAATGCCGGCAATACCAGGCTCTTTACAACTTGAATGATAAAAAAAGAATAAATCCCCTTCTTGCATCTGCCGTACAAAATTACGTGCCTGATAGTTTCGGACGCCGTCCCAACGTGCTTCACCCTTATAGGCAAGATCGCGAATCGAAAGCTCGTCTGGTTCTGACTTCATAAGCCACATCGGCATGAACTTTGCTCCAAAAATGTTGTCGAGGGCTCAGTTTTGCGTCAGCGCTTTATTCATAATTCGCCGAATAAATGCTGACCCTTAGCGTAAAGCGTCTAGAGCCTAATAATAAAATACACAGGGGAGGGTTATGAAACGTAAGCCAGATATGTTGTGGTTACTGATCGCTATCTTAGGATTAGGCATTGTGACGACAGGTTATACACAAGTGCAGTGGGAACGTGCCGTACCACACAATCACGCTGAGTCTGCCCTTATTCGTTGATCAGCGTGCGCTTGGATAAAACCTTGCATCGGTCGCGCATCCTGCGAGGGGAATATCCCAGTCTGCTTGATTCAGCGATTCGACCTTTTGGCACTCATGTGCCAGTCCAATCAGCATCGGGCTCTGCCAGTAAGCACGCGTGTGTAGATAGCTTAGCTTTCGATCGTAAAAGCCGCCTCCCATCCCGAGTCGCCCGCCCGCGTTATCAAACCCTACCAGTGGTAGCATGATTAAAGACAGCGCCCAAGGCTTGCGTGCTGCCCGCAGGTTACGCAAGGGCTCGCGAATGCCATAACGGTTTTTACCCCAGCGCGTTTTAGTATTGATCGGTTGAAAATACATGTGTGTCTTAGGCCATTTAGCTAAGACAGGTACATAAAGGGTCTTTTTGCGTTTTTGCGCTTCAACGACTAAGGCCTTGGGATCAATTTCACCATCTGATGCTACATATACGGCGATATGTCGGCTCTTACGAAACAGCGGAGTATGTGAGAGCGTTCGTGCCAATTGCTGTGCGGCTTTTTTTTGCTCGAGAGGGGATAGGTTGTTACGCGCTTGGCGTAGTTGGCGGCGCAACTGGGCGCGCGAAGGGGCTTGGGCGTTAAGCATAAACAACCAAAGAAAAGTAATGACCCCCCAGAGTGCCGCTTTCGGCTTGACCCTTGAACCCGAGAGTTCAAGGTGGTGACTGCCGGTAACTTTAAGGCTTTCCGTCGAGCGGACATGCACACGGGCTACACACACAGCCTCCGAGGTTTTGCTTATCGGGAGAGGGACATGGCCTACCGGCGTACACCCCAGGGAGCTTGGAATGAGTATATCGCAAAGATTAAAAAGGGCTAGCGTTAATCCGTCGGCTCGGTCTTTTTAAGGGCATTTTCTGCTTTATCAATCAATGACTTAACCGTTTTATCGGCGCTTGCCTGAACACTTTCTTGGTGTTGTTGTTTATGCAAAAGCTCATGAGTGATGTTTAGTGCCGCCATCACCGCAATACGATCGGCGCCAATCACTTTGCCGCTGCGACGAATTTCACGCATTTTGCTGTCTAAATAACGTGCTGCATTTTGCAGATTGTGCTGCTCTTCAGGCGGGCAGCCAATCAAATATTCTTTGTCCAAAATTTGAACAGTTACCGCATTTGGCTGATTCATCAGTCCTGCTCCAGAGCTTTAAGGCGCAAAATCATCGCTTCGACCCTCTTACGAGCCATTTCGTTCTTCTCAATTAAAGAAAAACGTTCCTTGTGCCAACTTTGCTCTTGAGCGAGCAAACGCTGATTCTCCGAACTTAACTGCTCTACACGACGAATAAGCTGATCCACAAGGGATGTTAGCTTGTTGAGATCGACCTCTTCCATGGTATCTCGCCTGCAAAAGTGAAATTAGGGGGTCAGGCAATGGCGCTTAGATGGTTTGCGTCGTAGGCCGGTGCTAGCATACAAGCTTTCATTCTAGTCATTGCGTTGAAAGACGCCTAGCAGGCCATGTCGATTTCTAACTCTCCTTATTCCGCATTTGTAACTTTACTCTCAGCCAATGGCCACTCTGTGTCGCCTGCTGAGCTTCATGGTCTCTTAATGGGTCGCAGCTGCGCTGGAGCAGGTTTTGCGCCAGAGCCTTGGTTAGACGATGCCAAGGAGCTTTTGGGGGAGATTCAAGACCCCGTGCGTCAAGCTCTGATAGGCCTTCAGGAAATGGTTAAAGGCGAGCTGGCCGGCGAAGAAATGGCTGTGGTGCTTTTGCTGCCAAATGATGACGCAACGCTTTTAGAGCGTGCCACGGCATTAGGGCAATGGTGCCAAGGCTTTCTCGCAGGTTTTGGTCTAACGCCGCGTGAGACCGCTTTGAGCGCCGATGCTATGGAAGTGCTGCAAGACTTAGCTGCCATTGCGCAGATTCAAGAGGCCTTAGAGGACTCTGAAGATGCGGAAAACGACTATATGGAAGTGATGGAGTATTTGCGCGTGGCGCCTATGCTGCTGTTTGCTGAGTGCGCAGCGCCTGTTGCAGCTGCCCCTAAGCCTTCTTTGCATTAAGGATGTTGTATGACTCGCATTTCGATGTCTGAATACGCTCGCCGTCGCCGCGCGCTGATGGCGCTGATGGAGCCCAATAGCATTGCGATTTTACCGGCCGCGCCTGTGTATATCCGCAATCGCGATGTCGAGCACAACTACCGCCAGCACAGTGACTTTCAGTATTTGTCCGGTTTTCCCGAGCCTGAGTCGGTATTGGTCTTAATTCCCGGTCGTGAGCATGGCGAGTTTGTCATGTTCTGCCGCGAGCGTGATCCTGAGCGTGAGTTGTGGGATGGCTTGCGCGCGGGGCAAGAAGGCGCGATCAGAACCTTTGGCGCCGATGATGCCTTTCCGATTGGTGATATTGACGATATTTTGCCAGGCCTTATTGAAGGTAAGGACCGGGTTTATTATGCCATTGGTTCGAATCAAGAATTCGATCAGCAGTTGATGGAATGGATCAACACAATCCGCTCGAAAGCACGTTTAGGGGCAACGCCACCTAAAGAGTTTGTTGCACTCGATCATTTGCTGCACGACATGCGTCTTTATAAAAGCGCCGAAGAAATCGCAGTGATGCAATACGCCGCCGATATTTCGGCTAAAGCGCACATCAAAGCTATGCAAGCGTCTAAGGCCGGTCGTTATGAATATCACCTTGAGGCGGAGCTTGATTACGAATTTCGTAAAGGTGGCGCTAAGCACGCAGCCTATGGCTCGATCGTGGCATCGGGCCGCAATGCTTGCATTTTGCACTATCGCGAAAATGACGCAGAGCTTAAAGACGGCGATCTCGTGCTGATTGATGCAGGCTGTGAAATTGACTGCTATGCCAGTGATATCACGCGCACTTTCCCCGTCAATGGTCGCTTTTCAGCTGAGCAAAAAGCCATTTATGAGTTGGTGCTTAAGGCTAACGAAGAAGCTTTTAAATTTATCGCCCCTAACCGACATTGGAATGAGGCGCATGAAGCGACTGTGCGTGTTATTACAGAAGGCTTGGTTGAGCTTGGCTTATTGCAAGGCCAAGTCGATGAGCTGATCGCAACTGAAGCCTATAAGCCCTTTTACATGCACCGTGCCGGACATTGGCTGGGGATGGATGTGCACGATGTGGGTGAATACCGTGTGGGCGGGGAGTGGCGTGTGCTGGAGCCTGGCATGGTGATGACCGTTGAGCCGGGTATTTATATTGCCCACGACAATATGGCCGTGGATGCAAAATGGCGCGGGATTGGTGTGCGCATTGAAGATGATGTTGTGGTGACCGACTCAGGCTGCACCATTCTGACCACCAAAGTCCCTAAAACGGTTGCCGAAATTGAAGCACTGATGGCACAGGCAAACTGATATGCAGCGCGTGAACGTAGCGATCATTGGTGGTGGTCTGGTTGGGGCAAGTTTTGCGCTGGCATTAGCGCCACTTGGGCTTAATGTTTGCTTGATTGAACCTTTTGCGCCAGGCGACCAGTATCAGCCGAGCTACGATGCGCGCTCTACGGCGCTCTCTTATGGCACAAAATGCATTTATGAGCGTTTAGGATGTTGGGAAGCTATTGCGCCTTGTGCTCAGGCAATCCGTGATATCAGCGTCACGGACCAAGGACGCTTGGGTGCTGCGCGTATGCGTGCCGCTGAAGAGGGCGTACCGGCATTAGGTTATGTGGTTGAAAATGCATGGCTGGGCCATTGTTTATGGCAAGCCCTTGCCAAAACGTCGGTGAGTACACGTTGCCCGGAAACTGTGGTGGCCCTTGAGGTGTTAACCGATGGCTATCGTGTGCGTTTGGCAAATGGTGAAACCCTAGAATGCGATTTGGCTGTACTGGTTGATGGCGGCCGTTCAGCGCTGCGTGAACAGCTAGGGATTTACGTCAAGAGAACGCCTTATCAACAAAGCGCGTTGATTGCCAACGTTTCAAGCGTAAAACCTCATCAAGGTGTTGCTTACGAGCGCTTTACCCAAAATGGGCCCTTGGCACTTTTGCCATTGGTTGAAAATCGCAGCGCGTTGGTTTGGACCAATCCGCCCTCTGTCGCGCAAACACTCCAACAACTGGATGATCAGGCTTTTTTGCAGGCACTGACCCAAGCTTTTGGCTATCGCTTAGGCGGCTTTACAAAGGTCGGTGAGCGTTATTTATATCCTTTGGAGTTGGTTGAGGCGCGCGAACAGGTTCGGGCACATCTTGTGGTCTTGGGGAATGCGGCGCATAGCCTGCATCCGGTGGCGGGGCAGGGGTATAACCTCTCTTTGCGCGATGCTATCGCACTGGCCGATACCCTTGCTGAGTCGCCTAGTGAATTGGGCTCTTTATCAACGCTTAATCGTTATCTGCAAAGGCAGCAGCAGGACCAAGCCTTAACCGTCGGTTTTTCCGATAAGGTCACTCGCCTTTTTAGTACCAATCAGAGTCTCTTAAGCACTGGCCGAAATGCAGGGCTTTTAGGGCTTGATTTACTGCCTCCTGCCAAAGCGTGGTTAGCACGTCAGGCCATGGGCCTTGCTACGCGTCGGATGTGAGGAGAAGACATGCAAGCTGATCTGGTGATTGTAGGCGCAGGCATGGTGGGCAGCGCTTTGGCGCTCGCTTTAAAAGACTCAGGTCTTAACCTTCTGGTCATTGATGGCAGTGACGTAGTGGTGCGCCCTTTTGATCAGGCAGCGCCCTTTGAACCACGCGTCAGCGCTTTGTCAGCGGCCAGTCAACGCATTCTTGAACGCTTAAATGCGTGGTCCGGCATTCGTCAAAGAAGGCTCGCCCCTTATACCCAAATGCATGTTTGGGACGGCGATGGGACCGGTTGCGTGGATTTTAGCGCGGCCAGTGTGCACGCCGAGGTGCTTGGGCATATTGTGGAAAATCGGGTGGTGCAAGATGCGCTTTTAGAGCAATTGCACGCAAGTCATGTAAGGCTGCTGGGTAACGCACGGCTTGAGCAGCTGCGCCACAGTCAAGAACAATGGCTGCTGAGTTTAAGTAACGGTACAGACATTCGTACGCCTTTGGTGATTGCTGCCGATGGTGCCCACTCGGTGGTGCGGCGCTTGCAAGGTGGGCAAACGCGCGAATGGGACTATTTGCACCACGCGATTGTCACCAGCGTACGTATTGAAAAGCCTCATCAACATACTGCTTGGCAGCGTTTTACTGAGCAAGGTCCGTTGGCATTTTTGCCCTTGCCTGACCGTTCAGGTGAACATTGGTGCTCCATTGTCTGGTCGGTCACGCCTGACTATGCCGAGGCGGTCAAGGCGCTTAGTGATGCTGAATTTTGTTTAGCCCTTACGCAGGCATTTGAAGGGCGCTTAGGTAATGTCTTAGCCGCCGATCCACGCTTTTCAATTCCACTACGCCAGCGCCACGCCAAACGTTATGTGGATCAGGGGCTTGTATTAGTGGGCGATGCGGCTCACACCATCCATCCTTTAGCAGGCCAAGGCGTTAACTTAGGCTTCTTGGATATCGCTGTACTTGCTGAAACTCTGCTGCACGCTAAGGCACGTGGCGAAAACATTGCCGATGTGCGCGTGTTAAGCCGTTATGAAAGGCGCCGCATGCCGCATAATCTTGCCATGATGGCGGCGATGGAGGGGTTCGAGCGCTTATTTCAAAGTGATTCACTGCTGTTAAGGCTCTTGCGTAATACTGGCCTGACGCAGGTGCAGCATTCGGATGCCATCAAAGGCGCCTTTATGCGCCAAGCACTGGGTTTGACAGGTGAGCTTCCTCAACTTGCACAAGCCTAAGTAATGCATGGCAAAAGTCTATTATGTAAAAGCGCTTGGAGATGCAAGTGAGGTTCACTATCATTTGCAACATCATCTCCACCCGGACTTTGGATCATGCAATTACGTAAGAGCGTTCTGGCCTTAGTGGCTGTGTTTGCCGCCAGCGCGACGGCTCAAGCTGCTGATGAGGTTGTGGTGTACTCCTCGCGCATTGATCAGCTGATCAAACCCGTGTTTGATGCCTACACTGCCGAAACTGGGGTGAAGGTTAAGTTTATTACCGATAAAGAAGCGCCATTGATGGCGCGCATCAAAGCTGAAGGCGCCCGCACGCCAGCTGATTTGTTGCTTACAGTGGATGCCGGTAACCTTTGGCAGGCTGAGCAAATGGGTATTTTGCAGCCCTTTAGTTCCAAGGTAATCGAGGAGAATATTCCGCCACAGTATCGCTCCAGCACCCAAGGCTGGACGGGTCTCTCATTGCGGGCGCGCACCATTGTGTACTCGCCTGAGCGTGTGGCTGACGGCGAGCTGACCACCTATGAAGCCTTAGCTGACAAAAACTGGGAAGGCCGCTTGTGCCTGCGTACCAGTAAGAAGGTCTATAACCAGTCGCTCACCGCAACGCTGTTAGAAACCCATGGTGCTGAAAAAACCGAGGCCATCTTAAAGGGGTGGATGAGTAATCTGGCAACGGACGTGTTCGCCGATGACAATTCGCTCATCCAAGCCATTGATGCAGGGCTTTGCGATGTGGGTATTGTGAACAGTTACTACTTTGGTCGCCTGCATCGTGACAATCCTGATCTGGGCGCCAAGTTGTTCTGGCCGAATCAAGAAGATCGGGGGGTACACGTCAACCTTTCAGGTATTGGCTTAACCAAGCACGCGCCGCATCCAGAGGCTGCGAAAAAACTGGTTGAGTGGATGACCGGTGAAAAAGCTCAAAGTATCTTTGCAGGTACCAACCAAGAGTTTCCGGCCAACCCCAACGTTGCTCATTCCGAAGAAGTGGCCGCGTGGGGTAGCTTTAAAGCTGACAGCATCCCTGTAGAAATTGCCGGTAAACGTCAAGCTGAAGCCATTATGCTGATGGACCGCGTCGGCTGGAACTAAGCTAAGCAGCCCTTGCAGCCAAGGCCTAAGTGCTGCTCTACTTGCGCCCCGCCTTTTCGGGGCGCTTTTGTTTTTATGTGGGGAGTTTGCGTGGCCCATTCTATCCAGCGCCGTTGGTATCCCATTACCTTTGCCATTGCCTTGTTGGTGGTGTTGCCTTTGAGTGTGCTGCTTTTAAGCTGGCATAGCATTGAAGGTGAAATCTGGAGCCACTTGTGGCAGACCCAGATGCCGCGTCTTTTAAGCAATACGGTTAAGTTGGTGGCAGGCGTTGGCGTGGGTGTCGTGGTACTTGGGGTCAGCCTTGCTTGGCTTACGGCGCTGTGTGAGTTCCCCGGTCGCAAGTGGCTAGATTGGGCGCTGATGTTGCCCTTTGCCATTCCTGCGTATGTGTTGGCGTTTGTATTTATTGGTCTTTTGGACTTTGCAGGCCCCGTGCAAAGTCTGTTGCGAGAGCTGTTTGGGGCCAGTTTTCGTCTGCCGCCGATCCGTTCAACAGGCGGGGTCATTATTGTTTTAGTCTTGGTGTTTTACCCTTACGTTTATCTTTTAGCGCGCGCGGCTTTTCTAGCGCAAGGTAAAGGCTTGATGGAAGCGGCGCGCGTTTTAGGTAAGTCGCCTTGGCAGGCTTTTTGGAAGGTAGCGCTGCCGATGGCGCGGCCAGCCATTGGAGCAGGTTTAGCGTTGGCCATGATGGAAACCTTGGCTGATTTTGGCGCAGTTGCAACTTTTAACTTCGATACCTTCACCACCGCCATCTATAAAACCTGGTACGGCTTTTTTAGCCTTGGCACGGCCGCCCAGTTGGCTAGTTTGCTGCTGTTGGTTGTGATGCTCGCACTATATGGTGAAAGACGCGCCCGCGGTGTTAACCGCCCTGCTAATGAGCGGGCACGCGGCAGTGCGCTGTATCACCTTAAAGGCGCTAAAGCCCTCGCAGCCAGTTTTTGGTGCGGTCTTATCTTTGCGCTGGCGTTTGTGATTCCCATGTTGCAACTGGTTACTTGGTTTTGGCAGCGCGGTCGCTTTGATTTAGATGAGCGTTATGTGGAGCTGGTTTGGCATAGCCTAAGCCTAGGCTCCCTTGCTGCTTTGGTAACGGTGAGTGTGGCGTTGCTGTTGGTTTTTGCACGTCGTCAAGCGCCTACCAAAGCCATCAAGGCAAGCGTCGGCATTGCTAATTTAGGCTATGCACTACCGGGGTCAGTCTTAGCTGTGGCTTTGATGCTGGCATTTAGTTATGTGGATAACCATCTGTTGTTGCCTGCAGTTGAGGCGTTTGGGTTCGATGCTCAACCCTTACTTTTGGGGAGCTTAAGTGCACTGGTGGTCGCGTATGTGGTGCGCTTTTTAGCGGTTGCGTATGGGCCTTTAGAAAACGGACTGGCGCGTATTAAACCGTCTTTACCTCAAGCCTCAAGGAGCCTTGGGGTAGGCGGCATTAAGCTTTTTCATAAGGTTTATTTGCCGCTATTACTGCCTGCAACCTTAAGCGCTGCGCTATTGGTATTTGTGGATGTGCTTAAAGAAATGCCGGCAACGCTTTTAATGCGCCCCTTTGGGTGGGACACCTTATCGGTACGGATTTTTGAAATGACCAGTGAGGGCGAATGGGCCAGAGCGGCGTTGCCGGCTCTGACCTTGGTACTGGTGGGGCTGTTGCCTGTGATTGGCCTGATTCGCCGTTCAGCACAACGGCTGAACTAATTCAACCGTTGCACAGAAAGGATAAAGGGGCCACGGCTGTCACGCTCAACCCCTCGAATCTGTAGACGATAATCCCCTTCGGTTAAGTCGACGGTAATACGCGAGTCACGCGCACCAGCACCGTCATCGTCTTCGGCTTCCATTTCAGCACCCTCAAGGCGCAACACCGCATCAAACTCGTTGGCGACTAAGTCCAACTGATACTGGCCGGCTTGGCTGATGCGTAACATGCCATAGGTTGTCCGGTTAGCGGTTAACGTACCTTGCACATACTGACCCGGAGTAAGGCTGGCAAGATGGCCTGAGTTCAGCGGTGTAAGGTTATAGGAAAGCTCAAAAAGTCCGGCCTTGTTGTTAATGCTTGAGGCTTTAATATCGTAAGTGCCGGCAAACAGCAGATGACTGATTTGAGCATCATTACCGCGTCCGGCACCGTCATCATCTTCAAGCTCAGTGCCAGCGCCTTTAAGGCTTAGATAGCTGTCGACCTCACTGGAGGACATGGTCAGATCAATATAGGCAGGGCGCGCTAAATGAATGCGGTAGCTAAGCGCTGAGGCACTGGCTAACCCGGTGATCTTGCTGCCAGGCACTAAGGTGCCGCTGTTGGTAAGCGTAAGATTTTGCGGAATAGCCCGTTCCGATACGCTAAGCACATAAGTGCCATTGGGTTTGTCGTCTAAGGCCCGCGTTTGCAGGGTATAGCGGCCGGGCTTTAGGTAGGCATCAAGCTGGGAGTTGGTGCCTTCACCATGATCGTCGTTTTCAAGTTCAAGACCATTCCCGACCAGTTTTAAATGCGTATCGAGTTGGTCGGAGGTCATGTTAATGCTGTAAAGCGCCTCGTTCTCAACCACTAAGGTGTAGCAATTACACTCACCACTCATCAAAACCCCAGCTAAGCGCTCACCGCTTTTCACCTCGCCATCATTGCGCACGTGGATGGTATTCATTTGCAGGCTAAAGGGGCCGTAAGTGGAGTCATCCGCGCCGCTGAGATATAAGGTGTAGCGTCCAGGTTTGGGCGGCGAGAGGGTTAAGCTTGAGGCTTGCGGACCATGTACAAGCCGCTTTTGCTCATCCAGCAAACTCAGCTCGCCTGCCAGCTCGTTAAGCTGTTTGACGGCGACCACCTGATTGGCCTCCAGCTCAAGCTCAAAGCTCTGGTATCGACTGCCATTGTTGACGTTGACGGGACTTTGGGTGGTGAGCTCAGCACTGAGCTCTATAGGCGAGGCTGTAGGGCTCAATGCTTTTGGGCCGAGTTGCGCACAACCGCTGATTAGTAACGTAAGGGTCGATAAGCTAAAAAACGCAGCAGCACACGAACGGTTCATGGTAGATCCTAAAGGCTTAAGGCATTACGAGACTATGAGCATGCGCCAAGCAAAAAATTGCGTCTAGGGGCTTATCTTGGCTGACGCTGGAAAACCAAGGCCTTAAGCGCGCTATCTGGGTTTTGATCTAAAAATTCAGGTGGGTTCTCTAAGCGTTCAACGAAGATCAGTTCTGGCGCGACCTGAGCCATGTTCTCAAGCAAAAACTCAGGCCCCACACTTGGATCATTCACGCACGCAAGTACACGGCCGTTTGCGGTTAAAAGCTCGGGTAAACGGCGCAAAATTTTCTGATAGTCACGGCTTAAGATAAAACTGCCTTTTTGAAAAGACGGTGGATCGATAATGATCAGATCATAAGGCCCTGAGCGGCTGACCTTGCCCCATGATTTAAACAGCTCATGGCCAAAAAACTCGACCTTAGATAAGTCGTGTCCATTTAAGCGATGGTTTTCACGGCCCCGGCTTAAGGCGGCGCGGGCCATATCAAGGTTAGCCACATGTGTCGCGCCGCCTTCTATGGCCGCCACCGAAAACGCACACGTATAGGCAAAGAGATTCAGGACGCGAAGATTTTGGCTGTTTTCTTTCACCCACTGACGGCCTAAACGCATGTCTAAAAAGAGCCCACTGTTTTGTTTGCGCCCAAAATCAAGCACGTATTTCAGACCGTTTTCACTCACAACCCATTGGTCAATCGGCTCGCCCACTAAAAAGTCAGTTCGGCTGTCAGGCAGATAACGATGCTGCAGCAGAATATGCTGCCCGCCTTTAGCGTGCCAAACCTCTGATTGGCTTAAGGTATTAAGGCTTTGAATCAGGCGGGTAAGATCAGCTTCTGGCATCTCACGAAACAAAGACACACGAAGCACCCCTTGGAGCCAATCCACCGTAATTTGCTCAAGCCCTTCCCACAAGCGTCCACGGCCATGTACAAGGCGACGCGCTTCATCAGGCGCCTCTTGAAGTGCCTTAAGAGTTAGGGTGTAAAGCAGGCTTAACGCATCAGGTTGCATAACAAAACTTCTTTAAAAAACGCCAGTGTAGTGCGCGAGTGGACGCTCAGCTAGCTTTGTCTCATTGGTCTTTATTCAGCCTCTTTATAATCTGGTACTTACTCAAGGCAGGCTCTAGAGTGGGGCTAAGACCTATAACAACAAGAGCATTGTTATGCAGCAAGCCATTCAAGCGCCTAACGCCTGGCGCGTTCTGTTCCTGCTATTTTTAGCCAATCTATTTAACTTTTTTGACCGCACCATCCCGGCCATCATCAACGAGCCTTTACGCCTTGAATGGGATTTGAGCGACTTCCAATTAGGCCTTGTAGGCACGGCGTTTACGATTATTTATGCCATTGCTGGCATCCCTTTAGGGCGTATGGCCGACATTGGCTCGCGGGCCAAAATCATGGGCTGGGGATTATTGGCGTGGAGCGGTCTGACGGCCGTTAACGGTATGGTGCATAGCTTTTGGGCGTTTGTGCTGGTGCGCATGGGGATTGGCGTGGGGGAGGCAAGTTACGCACCGGCTGCCAACTCGTTGATTGGCGATATGTTTCCCGCCGCCAAACGCGCCCGTGCTATGGGTATTTTTATGCTGGGTCTACCGCTTGGCTTGATGCTCGCCTTCTTTACCATTGGCCCTATGGTCAATGCGTTTGATAGCTGGCGTGCACCGTTTTTCATTGCGGCGGTGCCTGGGATTATTTTGGCTGTGTTTATGTTTTTGATCCGTGAGCCTAAGCGCGGTGCCGCCGAGGTGGTGGCGGTGGCTCAAAATAAGGTCGATAAACCGTTACATAAGATTGTCACGATCAAAACCTTTTGGTGGTTGGTGGCTGCAGGCTTGGTGTTTAACTTTGCCTCCTACGCCTGCAACATGTTTATGGTGTCGATGATGATGCGTTACTTTGGGGCAAGTCTTGCAGATGCTTCCATCGCAACGGGGGTGATCGTTGGGGTGACAGGCCTTATTGGTTTAACGGTGGGCGGCTTTGTGGCTGACCGCTTGCATCAGCGGTACACCAATGGACGTTTATTGTTTGCGGCGCTGAGTATGTTGATCGCAACGCTGAGCATTGCTTGGGCGTTATTAGCTGGGCGCATTGACTTTGCAGTGTTTGTTGGCGTGTTTGCCATAGGCTGGCTGTTCTCCTACAACTTCTACACCTGTGTCTACACAGCCCTTCAGGATGTGATTGAGCCTCGTCTGCGGGCCACTGCGATGGCCCTTTATTTTGCAGGCCTCTACCTTTTAGGTGGCGGTTTGGGGCCTGTGGTTGTTGGGCTTTTATCTGATCACTTTGCCAAGGCTGCCATGCTTTCTGAAGGTGCCAGTGCTTTAACCGAGGCGCACAAAGCAGTGGGGCTGCATGATGCGATGTTGTTGATTCCCATCAGCCTGTTTTTAACCTTTATCTTCTTACTGATCGCCACTGCCACGTTTAAAGCGGATGCTAAAAAGATGCACGATCAGCTACAGGCCGCCTAACTGGCTTGATGCTGCTGACCGACAGCAATGATTTGAGCGATCAACCACTGGAGCGCGGTGTCTCGACCGCGCTGCGAGTGGGTAACGATATCCAGTGCAAAAGGCTTGAGAGTGAAAGGCAAAGGCTGCATGGTCAGGGGTAAAAGTTTAACGAAATACTGCGCCAACCGCCGCGGCAGCACGACGGCTAAATCGCTGTGTGCAACCACATGGGCCGCTTGTAAATAGTTAGGTGTGGTGTAAACGATACGGCGACTTAAACCTTGATTGGTCAGCCACTGATCCACCATCCCCTTTGTCTGTCCGCCGTGTACCCATAAATGCCTTAAGGCTAAAAAACCATCAAGAGTCAGCGTTGACTGCAGAGCCGCATGGTCTTGGTGCGCGACCACTTGTAAGGTCTCTTCCGCCCACAGTCGTCTTTCAAAGCGTGCCGGTAGCTCCAGAAAACGTCCTAATGCCAAATCAATTTCACCTTTATCCATGGCTTCTGCTGGCAAGGTTGGGGTGAGGTCGCGAATCGCGATTTGAATACCCGGGGCGCGTTTGCCTAAACGATGTAATAAGCCAGGCATGCAGGCAAGTTCTGCATAGTCGGTCAGCGCTAAGGTGAAACGCGCTTGGCTGGTAGCCGGATCAAAGGTTTCGCCTGCACTTAAGCTTGATTGAATTTGCTGAAGCGCTTGGCGTATGGGTGACTCAAGCGCTTGGGCGCGGGGTGTTGGCTGCATTTGTCGACCCACGCGTACTAACAATGGATCGTCTAAGAGTTCACGCAAACGGGCGAGGGCATTACTGACAGCAGGCTGGCTTAATGCTAGACGCTCAGCTGCACGCGACACATTGCGCTCGCGAAGCAATGCATCCAATACGCGCAGAAGGTTCAGATCGAACGTCGATATATTCATAAAGCCAATACTAAGTATCACAAGACTAAATTTCAAAAATAGTACCGTCTTGCTTATCGTGTTGCTGTTTGGCTTTTCACATAACAAAACGCCCAAGGCGTAACAATTAGAGGAAACAAGCAGATGAGTCAGTCTTTTCAGATCAATACCGCTGCGGTAATCGGTGCCGGTACCATGGGCCGCGGCATTGCCATTTGCTTAGCCAATGCAGGCGTCAATGTACTGTGGGTGGATAACAACCAAGAGATGTTGGATGCTGCCATCAAATACGCAGCCGATACCTATGCTCATAACGTACGTCAAGGCCGTATGGATGAGGCAGAAGCGGCCACCCGCCTTGAGCGCATTCAAAAAGCGGCCAACTACCAAGCCATTAGTGATGTGGATTTGGTGATTGAGGCCGTTTACGAGAACCTTGAGCTCAAGCAAAAGATCTTCCGCGAATTAGACTCACTGCTTAAACCATCAGCGATTTTAGCGAGTAACACCTCAGCCCTTGATATCGATGCCATTGCGGCGGTTACTGGCCGCCAAGAGCAAGTGTTGGGCCTGCATTTCTTCAGTCCTGCGCACATCATGAAGCTTTTGGAAATTGTGCGCGGCGCGAAAACCTCGCGTGCAGTGCTGGATGCCTCCTTAGATCTTGGCAAGCGTATGGGCAAAGTCAGCGTGGTGTCGGGTAACTGCCCAGGCTTTATCGGCAACCGCATGCTTAAAACCTATGTGTATGAGGCGCGCAGCATGCTTTTAGAAGGCGCCTTCCCGCATCAAGTCGATAGCGCGCTGCAAGGCTTTGGTTTTGCCATGGGCCCGTTCCGTATGTATGACGTGGTCGGTATCGATTTAGAGTGGCGCGCCCGTGAGTTGTCGGGGCAAGGTAAAGATGAGCCGACCATTCAATTGGATACGCGCCTGTGCGAAATGGAGCGCTTTGGCCAAAAAAATGGCAAAGGCTTTTATGTGTACGAAGCCGGCAGCCGCCAAGCCCAACACGACCCACTGGTCGATGCGTTAGTGGTGCAAGTGTCAGAAGAGCTCGGCTACACCCGCCGTGCAATCGATGAGCAAGAAATTCTTGAGCGCTGCCTGCTGGCGCTGGTCAACGAAGGCGCGAAAATCTTAGAAGAAGGTATCGCCGAGTCGGCGCGTGATGTGGATCTGGTGTACTTAAATGGCTATGGCTTCCCAGCCGATAAAGGCGGCCCTTTGGCCTGGGCGGATAGCCAAGGTATGGCGAGCATTTGCGCGCGCTTAAAAGACTTGGCAGCGCGTCACGGTAACCACTGGCAACCTGCTGCAATCATCGAGCGCTTAGCCTCGGAAAATCGCCTGTTAGCTGACGTATAAGGATATTGAGCATGGAATACAAAGCTCCTTTGCGCGATATGCGCTTTGTTTTGCACGAAGTCATGGATGTGGCCGGTCACTGCGAATTGCTCGGCAATGGCCTTGACCGTGAGCTGATTGATGGCGTGTTAGAAGAGGCGGCGCGTTATGCCGGTGAAGTGGTCGCACCCTTAAACCGCAACGGTGACGAAGAAGGCTGCACCTTAGAAAACGGCCGCGTCACCACTCCTAAAGGCTTTAAAGAAGCCTATCAGCAGTATGTGGAAAACGGCTGGGCGAGTATGACGGGCCCTACCGAGTACGGCGGGCAAGGCTTTCCGCAATTGGTCGCAAGCCAGTTCCAAGAAATGCTGATGGGCGCCAACTTAGCCTTCCGTGTGTATTCAGGCCTGACCGATGGTGCGGTGCTCGCGCTTTACAAGCACGGCAGTGAAGAACTTAAAAACGCCTACCTTGAGAAAATGGTGGCCGGTACTTGGAGCGGCACCATGTGCTTAACTGAGCCGCAAGCCGGTACGGATTTAGCGCTTTTGCGTACCAAGGCAGAACCCGCCGCCGATGGCAGCTTTAAAATCACCGGCAATAAGATTTTTATCTCAGGCGGTGAGCAGGACATGAGTGAGAACATCATTCATTTAGTGCTGGCGCGCCTACCGGATGCACCAGCAGGCGTTAAAGGCATTAGCCTCTTTTTAGTGCCTAAGTTAATGCCTGATGCTGAAGGTAATCCCGGTGCTGAAAACGCGCTTTCGTGCGGGGCCATTGAGCACAAGATGGGCATCAAAGGCGCTTCAACTTGCGTCATGAACTTTGATGGCGCCACCGGCTGGTTGATCGGCGGGCCTAACCAAGGCCTGGCTTGTATGTTCACCATGATGAACGATGCGCGCTTTCAGGTGGGTTTACAGGGCTTAGGCATTGCCGAACAAGCTTTCCAAGGCGCGCTCACCTACGCGCGTGAGCGTTTGCAATCGCGTGGCCTTGCAGGGGCTGTAGCACCCGAAAAAGCGGCCGACCCGATCATTGTGCACCCTGATGTACGCCGGATGCTGTTGACCCAAAAAACCTTGGTTGAAGGCGCGCGTATGCTCGGTGCCTATTGCGCTCAGCAACTGGATTTAGAACACGGCCATCCAGAGGCGGATGCCCGTAAGGCGGCCGGTAAACGTGCAGCACTGCTGATTCCGATTGTGAAATCCTTCTTCACTGATTTAGGCCAAGAAGTAGCGAGCCTTGGCGTACAGTGCTACGGCGGGCATGGCTTTATCCGTGAGTGGGGCATGGAACAACTCATGCGCGACTCGCGTATTACCCAGCTCTATGAAGGCACCAACGGCATTCAGGCGCTGGATTTAATCCGCCGCAAGGTGATGGGCGATGGTGGTGCAGAGATTCTCGCGTTACAAGAAGAGCTGCGTGCAGAACTGACGGCATTTGCCCAAGAGCCATCCCTTACAACATTGGCCGAACCCGTACTGGCACGCCTTGATGAGTGGCGCGAGCTGATCGCGCATGTGTTGGCTGCGGCGGCACGTGATCCCCAAGAAATTGGTGCGGTATCAGTCGACTTTCTGCAATACAGCTCTTACGTATTGCTCGGTGCTTTCTGGATCAAAGCCGCTCATGTGGCCGCACAAGCCATTGCCCAAGGCTCAAGTGAAACGGCCTTCTATCAAGCCAAACTGCAAAGCGCGGACTTCTACGTCAAACGCATTTTGGTGCGTACCAGCAGCCACCGTGAGGCCCTTTTGGGTGGCGCAGAGTGCTTAATGGCGATGGATGAGGCGGCGTTTGCCTTCTGATGCACTGCGGGTGGACGCCTGTCCACCCATATTGGGGATAACCATGGCAAAGCGCTTAGGCGAGAGTCGCGTTTTGCCTTGCACCAACGTGAGGGTGTTCTATGCAAGCCTTTAGCTTTGCCACGACTGCGCAAATTCACTGTGAGGCAGGTTCTGCTGCCCGTTTGGCTGAGTTTTGTCAGGCCCGCGGTGCACGATCTGTTTATATCGTTACCGATCCTGGAATCACGCGCTTAAACATGCTTGATGAGGTGCTGCCAGGTTTTGCCGCGGCCGGTATTAAGGTTGCCGTATTTGATCAGGTGGTCGCGGACCCGCCTGAGGCGGTGGTGCTTGATGCGGTCGCCAAAGCCCAAGGCACCGACTGCATCGTCGGCTTTGGGGGTGGCAGCTCCATGGATGTGGCCAAGCTTGTGGCGCTGTTGGCGCACCCAAGCTGTGCGCAAAACTTAAGCGATATCTATGGCGTGGGGAATGCCAAGGGGCAGCGCCTGCCACTGATTCAAGTGCCAACCACCGCGGGCACAGGTTCTGAAGTCACGCAAATTGCAATCATCACCACGGGTGAAACCACCAAGATGGGCGTGGTGTCGCCCCTTTTGTTGCCAGACTTAGCGCTTTTGGATGCCGACTTAACCTTAGGTTTACCAACCGCGGTGACGGCGGCAACAGGTATCGATGCCATGGTGCATGCGATTGAAGCCTACACCAGCGTGCATAAGAAAAACCTGCTCTCGGATATGCTGGCCCGTGAAGCGTTAACGCTTTTATGTGGCAATCTGGATAAGGTCATCGTTAACGGTCGTGACCGTGAAGCGCGCCAAGCCATGCTTCTAGGGGCAACCTTAGCCGGCCAAGCTTTTGCCAATTCGCCGGTCGCCGCCGTTCATGCGCTGGCCTATCCGTTGGGGGGGCATTTTCATATTCCCCATGGGCTTTCCAATGCGCTGGTTTTGCCTGAGGTTTTACGCTTTAACGCACCCGCGTGCGCGAATCTCTACGCAGAGCTTGCGCCACTGGTCTTGCGGGAGAAGTTAGTGGCAGGAACGGCTCTTGAGTTAACCGAGCAATTGATCGCAGAGCTGACCGCCTTTAGCGTAAGAAGCGGTCTGCCAACCCGTTTAAAAGATGCAGGTGTGCCAGAAGAAATGCTGCCTCAGCTAGCCAAGGACGCGATGCTGCAACAGCGTTTATTGGTCAATAACCCGCGCGAAGTGACTGAGGCGGATGCGTTAGCAATCTACCAAGCCAGCTTTTAATTGTGCACAGGCCTTCGGGCCTTTTAGGAAATACCTATGGCAAGCCAAACAGAGTTGTACCGTAGCGATTACCGCCATCTGCAAGCGATTGGCACGCGCTGGCACGACAACGATATTTACGGGCACGTAAACAATGTGACCTACTACAGCTATTTCGATAGCGCGGTGAACACCTACCTGATTGAAGTTGGCGGGTTGGATATTCACGAAGGAAACGTTGTGGGCTTTGTGGTTAGCTCATCGTGCGATTACTTTGCCTCAATCGCCTTTCCGGATCGTTTAGAGATTGGTTTGCGGGTAGCGAAATTGGGCAATAGCTCAGTGCAGTATGAGCTTGCCGTATTTAAAGAAGGGGTGGAGGCTGCCTGCGCCGCAGGGCGTTTTGTGCATGTGTTTGTGGATCGGGCGAGTAATCGCCCCGTCAGCATTCCAGAGAAGCTTCGGGGCGCATTGGCTGAGCTTAAAGTTTAAAAATCGCCCCATAACTGTTGTGCGACCGACAGCGCCACCACCGGCGCTGTTTCGGTTCTAAGCACCCTTGGCCCTAAGCGCGCAGCGTGAAAACCCGCCGCAACTGCCGCTGCCACTTCTGCCTCAGACAAACCGCCTTCTGGGCCAATTAAAAAGGCTAAACGCGAAGGCTTGGCGTGAGTCGTCCAAGGTTCTGCCACCGGATGCAGCACCAGCTTTAAATCAGCCTCCACATTTGCCTGCCACTCGCTAAGCGTCATGGGCGCGTGAATGATGGGTAAGCTCGAACGGCCACATTGCTCGCAGGCGCTAATTGCCACCTGGCGCCAGTGCTGCATGCGTTTATCGGCGCGCTCATCTTTTAAACGCACTTCGCAGCGTTCCGAAACAATCGGGGTGATTTCCTTAACCCCAAGTTCGGTTGCTTTTTGAATCGCCCAATCCATGCGTTCACCACGCGATAAGCCTTGGCCGAGGTGAATGGCTAAGGGTGAATCAGCCATGCCTGCAAAGGATTCGGTGATCTTAACCTTAACGGTTTTCTTGCCGACCTCGGTCAGCTCGCCCAAAAACTCAACACCTGAGCCATCAAACAGCTGCACCTTATCGCCCACGCTATGGCGCAGCACGCGGCCAATATAATGGGCTTGGGCTTCGGGCAATTCGTGCTCGCCCACACTTAACGGGGCATCGATAAAAAAGCGAGATAAACGCATAACGGCTCAGGTCAGAAAGTTGAGGGGCCAAGCTTAAAGCCAGATGCGGCTAAACGCTAATTACACCCGTAAGATAGCGCACGCTATAGCCTGCGACATACACGCAGTCTTGTTCCACGCGGCAATAAAGCTCGCCACCACGGCGTGAGGCCTGATAGGCCGTCAATGTGGTTTTATTCAGCTGTTGTGCCCAATAAGGAGCAAGGCCTGCGTGAATGGAGCCGGTAACAGGGTCTTCTACGCCGCCATTGGCGGGCCAAAAATAGCGCGAGACAAAGTCATAGCTTTCGCCTTTGGCCGTGACGACCACATCATAAGGTGCAAGGGTTTTAAGTAACTCGCAATTAGGCACCACATCACGCACCTGTTGCTCGTTCTCTAAAAACACAAAATACGCCTGCGGGCTTAATCCGTAACTGTGGCCTTTAATCGATAGGCCATCGACCAACGCTTTAGGCGGTTCAATCAAATGAGGCGCGCGCAAAGGAAAGGCCATCTCCAAAAGCCCGCAGGCTTGTTGCGTGACTTTAATTTCACCGACAGCCTTTGCGCTAAAGCAAAGCTCGGTGAGCTCTGGATAGGTATCAAACACAATGCGCGCGGTCGCAAGGGTTGCATGCCCGCAAAAGTCGACCTCAGTGATTGGTGAGAACCAGCGAATGGCGTAGCGGCCAGCGTCTTCGCGGACGGCAAAGGCGGTTTCGGATAGGTTGTTTTCTAACGCAATCTGCTGCATTAACTCGGCAGGCAGAGGGGTATCGAGTAACACCACCGCTGCCGAATTGCCCGCAAATGCCTGTTGGGTAAAGGCGTCGACAATATAAAGATTCAGATTCATCACTGCGCCCAAATGCGCCTAGTGTGTTATGTGCGTGGCGGCTTTTCAATGCGCCCGTCAGGATGCTTGGCAAAACGCTCTTCAAGGCCATGGGTATGGCCTAAGCTCGGCCACGGCCAACCGCCAAATTCGGTCTGCCGGTAATCATTGAGTGCTTGCATCAGCTCTTGCTGGCTATTCATGACAAAAGGCCCGCGCGCAACCACAGGCTCACCAATAGGTTTGCCTTGGAGGAGCAACAGCTCCATGGGCTCATCACTCATGTTTTGAAGGGGTGCAGGCGTATCCGCTTTAAGCTCGAGCATGACTTTTTGCGGGTAGAGGTTACCGCCCACTTGAAGGTTCGCGCCTTGGGTGAGATACAGCGCTCGCCGGGCATTGGCATGTGCTTCAGGTAACGTGAGCATGGCTTTGGGGGCGAGTTGGATAATCCAAATCGCCACATGCGAGTCAGGCTCACTCGCCCATGAATGGGGAGGGGGTGTGAGCGCTTTAACGGGCAATTGACCTTTGATATGCAAATCACCAGCCACCACTTCAATGTGGCTTTTGTGTCCGTTTTCATCGGTGTAATGGGCAAAGGGAATGGTTTCGGCCCAAAACATGGTGAAGGCAGGCGGCGCCATTTTGTTTTTGGCAGGCAAATTCAGCCATAGCTGAAAAAGATCCAACGTGTTGTCTTTGTCGGTGTGCACCAAAGGAAACATTTCACCATGCTGTACGCCGGCACCTGTGGTCAGCCACTGCACATCCCCTTCACCATAGCGGGCGGTAGCGCCCAGTGAGTCTGCGTGATCAACCAGACCCTTACGCACGATAGTCACTGTCTCAAAGCCGCGATGCGGGTGCGCAGGAAAGCCTGGTACGCGCTCACCGTGGTACATGCTAAAGCCATCTTGGCTGCTAAAGTCCATGCCCATATCCCGGCCTTGCAGGAGCTCAGGGCGTACACCTAACTGGCCATCACCTGGTGGGTAGTGATCTTGGTGATAGGCCCCAAAAATAAAAGGGTCAATCCCAGGCAGGGGGCTTGAAAGAGGCGTTACCTGTAAAACCAGTGGCATTGTCATGGCTTAACTCTCGGAAAATGGCATAGAGGTTTTGAACACTGGGTATTTAAGTAAGTTGCGTGGTTACCGCTTGCGACAATTTCATCGAAAAACTTGATATTTCAAAGCAGTATTTTCCGCTTTAATTCGATGTATTAGACGCTACTCTAGTGCGACAGCATTGAATAAGGATGCATGCTATGCAGCTTGCTAATAGCTCCAACGGTTATGGATGGGTCAGTATTTTTCTGCACTGGCTGGTGGCTGTGGTTGTCTTTGGGCTTTTTGGTTTAGGCCTTTGGATGATGGATCTGGGGTATTACGATCCATGGCGCCAGACTGCACCCTTCTTACATAAAAGTTTTGGGCTAGCACTCTTTGCTGTGATGCTGGTGCGAGTGATGTGGCGTCTTGCTAACCCGTGTGTTGCACCTTTAGCCACGCATGATGCCAAAACTAAGCTTGCGGCACGTCTTGGACACGGAGCCTTATACCTTGGGCTTTTTGCACTCATGATTTCGGGGTATTTGATTTCTACCGCCGATGGTCGTGGCATTGAGTTCTTCGGAGTCTTTACGGTCCCAGCTTTACTGAGCGGGCTACCGAGGCAAGAAGACATTGCAGGTCTTGTGCATGAGTACTTGGCTTGGGGGTTGGTGATCTTGGCACTGATACACGCGTTAGCTGCGCTTAAGCATCACTTTATTGATCGCGATTCAACCTTGCTGCGCATGTTAGGGCGCAGGCAACCATAACCACATAAATGGAGCTTTCTATGTTGAAGAAGTCTTTGTTAGCGGCGGCCTTAGGTACGTTGGTTTTAGCCGGTAATGCAATGGCGGCGGATTACGCCATTGATAAACAAGGCCAGCATGCGTTTATCAATTTTAAAATTAGCCACTTAGGCTACAGCTGGCTGTACGGCACGTTTAAAGATTTCGACGGTAAATTTAGCTTCGATGCCGCCAAGCCTGAAGAGAGCAAAGTCAGCGTCGAAATTAACACTGCCAGCATCGACTCCAACCACGCTGAGCGTGATAAGCACCTGCGTAGCGGTGACTTCTTAAATGTTGATAAGCACCCTAAAGCGACCTTTGTCTCCACAGCCGTTAAATCAACGGGCGAAGGTAAAGCCGATATCACAGGCGACTTAACCTTAAATGGCGTGACCAAACCTGTGACCATTGCGGCCACCTTTATCGGTGAAGGTAAAGACCCATGGGGCGGTTACCGCGCAGGTTTTGAAGGTACCACCACTTTAAAACTGACCGACTTTGATATTAAAACCAACCTAGGCCCTGCGTCTGAAACCGTGGATTTGATCCTCTCGGTTGAAGGCATTCGCCAGTAAGGCCTAAGGCCTTGCAAAGCCCCGTGATGCGGGGCTTTGTTGTTTTGGCTAACACCGTTTAATAGGCTGTAATACGCCGCGAAACGATTATGCAAGGGCATCGTCTGATCTGTTAGCTACGCGTTGCTTAACATTTACAGACACTCTTGAATGTATATATATTGCACACGTTTTATTTCTGATTAACCAACTGGCGCAAAGTGGTTGCGCTGCGCAGAGGTTCCGCATGTCTAGCAAATCTTTCTGGTCGGTTTCGAGTCTGCTCTTACTGACTTCCTTGTTGACAGCTTGTAAGGAGCCCGAAGCGCCGGCCCAGCCGCAAGAACGACCGCCGCAGCAAGTGGGTGTGGTGACCGTTAAAACGCAAAGTTACGCCCTAACCAATGACCTGCCAGGCCGCACGGCACCGTTTCGCATTGCTGAAGTGCGTCCGCAAGTCAGTGGCGTGATCGAAAAGCGTCTTTTCAAAGAAGGCAGTGAAGTTAAAAAAGGCCAGCAGCTGTATCAGATTGACAGCGCGGTGTATCAGGCCAATTACAACAGTGCCAAAGCCAGTTTGGCCTCAAGCCAGTCATTGGCTGATCGCTATGCAGATTTGGTTAAAGATCAAGCGGTCAGTAAACAAGCCTATGCAGATGCGCAGGCCGCAAGTTTGCAAGCTAAAGCTGCGGTTGAGCGTGCAGAAATTGATCTTCGCTACACCAAAGTACTCGCACCTATCAGCGGCCAGATTGGCCGCTCTGCCGTCACAGAAGGCGCGTTAGTGACCAATGGTCAGGCGCAACCTTTGGCGACCATTCAACAGCTTGATCCAATGTATGTGGATGTCACTCAGCCTGCGCGTGATTTGCTCGCGCTGCGCAAAGAGCTTGCGGAAGGGCGGTTAGAAAAAGCCAGTGACAACGCTGCCAAAGTGACCTTGACGCTCGAGGACGGATCCGTTTTCCCGCATCAAGGCACGCTCGAGTTTTCTGAGGTGTCGGTTGATGCCGGTACTGGGTCTGTGACCTTACGTGCGGTGTTTCCTAACCCTGACAAAGTCTTGCTGCCCGGGATGTTTGTGCATGCCAAATTAGTGGCGGGGATTCAGCAGCAAGCTATCTTGGCGCCACAACAAGGCGTGACGCGCAACGCACGCGGTCTGCCTACAGCCATGGTTGTGGGTGAGGGCAATGTGGTTGAAGAGCGTGTGCTGAAAACAGAACGCGCCGAAGGCAGCTACTGGCTGGTGACCGAAGGGCTTAAAGAGGGTGATCAATTGATTACCGAGGGCCTTCAGTTTATTCAGCCGGGTGCTGTGGTTGATCCGCAACCTGCCGGTAATGTTAAAACCCGCGCCGACGCGCAGTAGGGGGTGGGTGTATGTCGAACTTTTTTATTGATCGGCCCATTTTCGCTTGGGTACTAGCCCTTGTGATCATGCTGGCAGGCGGTTTGTCGATTTTAAAACTGCCTGTTAACCAGTACCCAAGCATTGCTCCGCCTGCGGTAGGTATCTCGGTTCGCTACCCGGGTGCGTCTGCCCAAACGGTGCAAGACACCGTAGTGCAAGTTATTGAGCAGCAACTGAACGGAATTGATGGCCTTCGGTATATGTCATCGGATAGTAACTCCGATGGCAGCATGTCAATTACCGTAACCTTTGAGCAAGGCACTGACCCTGATATTGCGCAGGTTCAGGTGCAAAACAAACTGCAACTGGCCACGCCGCTGTTGCCGCAAGAAGTGCAGCAGCAAGGCATTCGGGTGACCAAATCCACTGTTAACTTCTTAATGGTGATCGGCCTTGTTTCTGAAGATGGGCGCTTTGATAAAAGCGATTTGGCGGACTATATCGTCTCCAATATCCAAGACCCGATTTCACGAACCAAAGGGGTTGGTGACTTTCAGGTATTTGGTTCGCAGTTTGCGATGCGTATTTGGCTTGATCCTGCCCGTTTAAACAATTTCAGCCTAACGCCGATTGATGTCGCCAACGCGATTCGTGAGCAAAACGTACAGGTTTCAGGCGGTCAGTTAGGGGGGTTGCCATCGGTTGAAGATCAGCAGCTAACCGCGACGGTTATTGGCAAAGTACGCCTGCAAACCCCTGAGCAGTTTCGCGACATCCTGTTAAAGGTCAATAACGATGGTTCGCAAGTTCGCTTAGGCGATGTCGCAACGGTAGAACTTGCCGGTGAAAACTTTGCGATTAACTCTGAATACAACGGTAAACCTGCCAGCGGTATCGCCATTAAACTCGCAACCGGTGCTAATGCGCTGGATACCGCGAAAAACGTGCGTGAAACCCTAGCAGGCATTGAGCCTTTTCTGCCGGAAGGCATGAAGCTGATTACCCCATACGACACCACACCGGTGATTTCCGCGTCGATTGAAGGGGTAATTCACACCCTGATCGAAGCGATTGTGCTGGTGTTCTTGGTGATGTACCTGTTCTTACAGAACTTCCGCGCGACCATTATCCCAACGCTGGCGGTGCCTGTGGTGCTGCTCGGCACCTTTGCGATCTTGGCCGCCTTTGGTTTCACCATTAACACCTTGACCATGTTTGCCATGGTACTTGCCATTGGCCTTCTGGTGGACGATGCGATTGTTGTGGTGGAAAACGTTGAACGGGTAATGAGCGAAGAGGGCTTGTCGCCTCGTGAAGCAACCCGCAAATCCATGGGGCAGATTTCCGGTGCGTTGGTGGGCATTGGCTTGGTGCTGTCTGCGGTATTTTTGCCGATGGCCTTTTTCGGCGGCTCAACCGGTGTGATCTATCAGCAGTTCTCCATCACCATTATCTCGGCGATGGTACTGTCGGTATTGGTGGCATTGGTCTTCACCCCTGCGTTGTGCGCCACACTTCTAAAGCCTGTTAAAGCCGGTCATCACCATGACAAAAAAGGCTTTTTTGGATGGTTTAACCGTACCTTCGAACGTGGTGTGAATAAGTACGAGCGTGGTGTCACCCATGTGTTATCACGGCGTCCGCGTTATGTTTTGGCGTTTTTAGTAATCTGTGGGGTGACGGGTTGGTTGTTCCAAAAGGTGCCGTCAGCCTTCTTACCGCCTGAAGATCAGGCGATTATGTTCACTCAAATTCAGACCCCAACCGGCTCTACTGTGGTGCGTACGCAACAGGTCGTTGATGAGGTTCGCGAATACCTTCTGAACGAAGAGAAAGACGTCGTACAAGGTATGTTTAGCGTCGTGGGCTTTAACTTCGCAGGCCGTGGGCAAAATTCAGCCATGGCGTTTGTGAACTTAAAACCGTGGGATCAGCGTGAGGACGATTCACTTAGCGTATTTGCCTTGCAGCAACGGGCTATGGAGCGTTTTTCACAAATACGTGATGCCATGGTGTTTGCGTTTGCGCCTCCTGCGGTAATGGAGCTAGGTAACGCCGGTGGTTTTGACTTTTACATTCAAGACCGTAGCGGTGTCGGCCATGAGGCGTTGACAGAAGCTCGGAATCAGATGCTTGGCATGGCCGCACAAAGCCCCATTTTGGCTAACACGCGTCCTAATGGTTTAAATAATGAGCCGCAATATCAGCTCAAAATTGATGATGAGAAGGCACGTAGCCTTGGCGTTTCTTTAAGCGACATTAACCAGACACTCTCGATTGCTTGGGGGAGTGCGTACGTTAATGACTTTATTGATCGGGGCCGGGTGAAAAAGGTCTTTATGCAAGGTCAGCCGGATTCTCGAATGAATCCTGAGGATTTTGCGAAATGGCATGTGCGTAATAACCAAGGTGAGATGGTGCCCTTTAGCGCCTTTGCGAGCGGTGAATGGATTTACGGACCGCCTAAACTCTCACGCTTTAACGGTATGTCCTCGATGCAAATCCAAGGGGATGCCGCCCCAGGCTATAGCACCGGTGATGCGATGGCTGAAATTGAGCGCTTAGCCACTCAGCTGCCCAATGGTGTTGGCATTGCGTGGAACGGTTTGTCGTTTGAAGAGCGCAAATCAGCAGGTCAAGCTCCCGCTCTATATGCACTGTCCATTCTGGTCGTGTTCTTGTGCTTGGCAGCGTTATATGAAAGCTGGTCGATTCCCTTCGCTGTACTTCTGGTCGTGCCACTTGGGGTGCTTGGGGTCATTCTGGCGACCTACGGCCGTGGTTTATCCAATGATGTGTACTTCCAAGT
>X137_Gaur__coassemble_43_pt1 | contig 63698 bp, 57 predicted proteins | sample X137_Gaur__metabat2_high_PE_003 | metagenome-assembled genome bin X137_Gaur
GTAGTGTGGTGCTTCACCATGTGAGAGTAGGTCATCGTCAAGCTTCTATCCGAAACGCCCCGCTTGCTTACGCAAGCGGGGCGTTTCTTTTTGTCTCGAAATTTTTCATTGCTCATACGTTTGCACGGTGAACATGCGAGTGGCGCTTCGCTCAAAAACATTCATCTCATCACTCGCTATTTTGTCAGCAACTTCTGGCTCAGCACTTCTAGCTAGGAAAGCTGCATAGGCTGCTCTGTCTGCAAAATGGATTTCGGTTACCACATCAAAATCGATAGGATGGCTGCCGCCAAACTCAAATATTTCATCACGATTGAGGTAGTTGCGTCGGTAGAGAGTGATCTCAGGAAAAAGCGAGCGTATAAGAGGGGCGTGATGTGTTTCGTAGTAGTGAATAAATGCTTCTTTGCTGAGATCTTGGCGCCGCTTTAACAGTGCGATGCATTTGAACATTATCGTTTCCTTGTCGTTTTGGCTGTACAGCAATATTGCATGCTGTAGCTTATAGAGCCTGCTACACATGAGTGAGGTGACTCACTCACTTGCGTTGCTAACGTCTCCTGTCTCTTGTTCTAAGCACTTATTAATTTAATGCGTTCACTGGTCGCACTCTTAGCTTTTTATAGGGTCTGCCTCGATTAGAATGCGAGGATGCATACGTGTGATTAGGGATATGACGAAACCTTTACCTTCGCTCGATCAGTTACTGGCTTGTCCAGAATGCGATCTGTTAATGAAGTGCCCTGTGGTGACTCATGGACTTAAGGTTTCATGTGCGTGCTGTGGCTATACGCTCATTAACAGTAAACCAAAGATGGTAACTCGCAGTCTTGCACTGGTATTGAGTGCTTTATTGCTCTATATCCCCGCCAACTTTTTACCGATCATGAAGCTCAATCTGCTTGGCAGGGTGACTGAGGAAACGGTATGGAGTGGGGTTAGTGAGCTGTATAAAAGTGGAATGCCTGAAGTCGCCATAGTGGTTTTTATGTGCGCTATGGCCATTCCGCTCCTAAAGCTTCTGTGTCAGCTTTGGGTGCTGTTAAGTATCAGATTTGATATGGCAAAAGGCTTAGGTTTATTGGCGTATCGGATTTACCACCACCTCCGTGAGTGGGGCATGCTGGAGGTGTATTTAATTAGCACCCTAGTAGCATTAGTCAAGCTCGTTGATATGGCAGACTTAACGCTTGATATTGGCATGGCCTGTTTTATCGGGCTTTTAGTTGTGCAAATTTTGCTGGAAGTCGTTATGACCCCACATGAAGTTTGGCGGGCGCTGGAGTCGAGGCACTACGATGCGCGCTATTGATTGTGGTCTTCATCAGTGTTTGGACTGTCATGCGTTAAATGCGCAACACCTTACACATTGTGCGCGATGTGGTGCAAAGGTCTATGCAAGACGACCTGCCAGTCTTGCGCGTACCTGGGCGTTATTGATTACTGCCATGGTGTTTTTTATTCCTGCCAACGTGTTGCCGATTATGACGGTGCGCAGTCTTGGTCAAGGGACACCCGATACCATTATGTCTGGCGTGGTTTCATTGATTCAGCTTGGCATGTGGCCCATTGCCTTGGTGGTTTTTGTCGCCAGTATTTTGGTGCCAACGTTTAAGCTTTTGGGGCTTACGCTTCTGCTCTATTCAGTGCAGCGACATATTCCGATGTCTGCGCAACAACGGATCTATATGTACCGCTTTATTGAGTGGATTGGTCGTTGGTCGATGCTGGATATTTTTGTGATTGCAATTTTAGTGGCCTTGGTTCGTTTTGACAGCTTGGCAAGCGTTGAGGCCGGCCCCGGTGCGATTGCTTTTGCATCGGTGGTGATCCTGACAATGCTCGCTGCCATTAGCTTTGATCCACGCCTTATTTGGGATAACACCGATCCGGTAAATCAGCATGAATGAACCGTTAGAACCTCGTTTGCAGCCGGCCTCTAACTGGTCGGCTATTTGGATTTTACCGATCGTAGCTTTATGCATTGGTGCGTGGCTTGCGTGGCAAACCTACAATCAAGCCGGCATTGAAGTCAGTGTCTTCTTTGACAGTGGTGAAGGCATTGCAGCAGGCAAAACTGAAGTCATTTATAAAGGTATGCCAATCGGTAAGGTCGTTGCGCTGACGCTTGATGATGTAGGGCATCGCCGTGGGGTGGTGGCAACACTCTCGCTTAATCAGGCCTTCAGCGATCATCTGCGTAGCGGTACGCGCTTCTGGTTGGTCAAGCCAAGTTTGACGCTTGGAGGTATTACGGGGCTTGAGACGCTGGTGTCGGGTAATTACATTGCCGTAAGCCCAGGCGAAGGTTTGCCAGTGCGTGAATTCACCGCTCTGGCATCTGCTCCGCCATTGCCAGATACCGAGCCCGGTTTGCATGTCACGCTTAAGGCTGATCGATTGGGATCGCTTAATCGTGATAGCCCAATTTATTATCGTCAGCTTCAAGTGGGTAGGGTTAAGAGCTATCGATTAGCCGAAGATCAAACCACGGTTGAAATCAATATCTTCATCGAACCTGCGTATGCGTCGTTAGTGCGCAAACACACACGATTTTGGAACGCCAGCGGCATCAGTGTAGATGCAAGCCTAAGTGGTATTAAGGTGCGCAGTGAGTCACTTGCAAGCCTTGTGTCAGGCGGTATTGCTTTTGCAACCCCTGAGCATCGTGTGGATAGCCCGCCGACTGACCCTAAAATCCCTTTTAGGCTGTATGAGGATTACGAGTCTGCTCAGGCAGGGATCAAAGTGCTCTTAACCTTAAATGACTTTGATGGTTTATCCCCCGGACGTACGCCTGTGATGTATCAAGGTCTTGAGGTGGGGCAACTTAAAAAACTAACCGTTGATCAAAGCCTGACCCAAGCGCAGGCAGAGCTTACCATTGACCCTTTGGCGGAAGACTATATTGTCGAAGGCGCTGATTTTTGGGTGGTGCGGCCCAGTATTTCCCTTGCAGGAATTACAGGTTTAGAGGCATTGGTTAAAGGAAATTACATTGCTCTAAGGCCCGGTGAAAAGGGGCAGAAGGCCAAGCGTACTTTTGTTGCGCGTCCTAAAGCGCCACCGTTGGATCTTAAAGCTCCGGGTTTGCATTTAGTACTTTATGCCGCGCAGCGAGGTTCTTTGGATATTGGAAGTCCTGTCCTATATAAGCAAATGCGAGTGGGGTCGGTACAAAGCTATCAATTGGCACAAGACAAAGATCAGATTATTTTCGGTGTTCACATTGAGCCGGAGTACGCAGCGTTAGTTAATAACTCCACTAAGTTTTGGAACGCCAGTGGAATAAGCCTTAAGGCTGGATTGTCCGGTGTTGAGGTTAAAAGTGAGTCATTGCAAACGTTGATGGCTGGGGGCATTGCCTTTGAAACGCAAGATTTGTCGGCTAAGGCAAGTCAGCGTATTCAGCGCTTCAACTTATATGATGATCGTGATGATGCTTTTAAGCATGGCACAACTATTGAGCTAAAAGCTGACAGTGCAGAAGGTGTTAAGCCTGGTACCGAGATTCGATTTAAAGGCCTTGTAATGGGTAAAGTGGAATCGGTCGAGCTCTCTCCAACCTTAAGTCACGTTTACCTCAATGCGCGTATTACCGAGTCAGCCAAACGCATTGCCGCTAAAGGCAGCCGTTTTTGGTTGGTTAAGCCGCAAATCAGCATCAATGGCGTAGCCCATTTAGATACGTTAGTGACCGGTAGTTATATTGAAGTGTTGCCTGCGCCAACAGGTGCTGTGGCTGAACGCTCGTTCACGCTTGATGTACAAAAGCCCAAAGCCAATCAAGAGGGGCTCGCGCTTACGTTAAGTGCTGCTCGTCGAGGGTCATTGGTTGAAGGTTCACCTGTTACGTACCGTGAAATACAGGTTGGTAAAGTAACTCACGTCACACTTGGGCCTACGGCAGATCGAGTTCTTGTGAGCATCGTTATTGAGCCGCGCTACGTCAATCTCGTACACACAGGCAGTCGTTTTTGGAATATTTCAGGGTTTGGGCTGGATGTCAGTTTATTTGGCGGGGCTAAGCTTCGGACTGAATCATTGGAAACACTGATTCAGGGCGGCGTTGCTTTTGCAACACCCGAACAACCCTTGATGGGTAATCGCGCCCTTGCTAACCAAACGTTTGCGCTGTTTGATGAACCGAATCCTGAGTGGCTCACGTGGGCACCTCGTATTGAGCTTGGCCCATGAGTGCTTTTATTAAAGAGGGTGTGAAAGCCAGCACAGTTGCATTACCCAAGGGCGCTTGGCCAACACTTTTAGATTTCTTGAGTGAGCGCTTTGCCAATATCGGGGAAGAGGTCTGGCGTGACCGCTTTACACGTGGACGGGTACTTGATGCTCAAGGCCATGCACTGTCAGTGGACACTGCTTATTGCGCAGGTACCACGATTCATTATTTTCGTGAAATACCCAATGAGCCGGTTATACCTTTTACAGAAAAGGTATTGTTTGTTGATGAGCATCTTATTGTGGTCGATAAACCACCTTTTTTACCGGTGACGCCCTCGGGCGCTTTTGCTCAGCAAACCTTACTGGCGCGTTTAAATAAAACATTTGCTGGCATGGATGTAGCGCCGCTTCACCGCATTGATCGTCATACGTCGGGCTTGGTGCTTTTTTCAAATAATTCGCAAAGTCGCGATGCGTACCACCAGTTGTTTCGGCATCGGTTAATTGAGAAAACCTACCATGCATGGGCTCCTCCTATCACTAACCGTGCGCTTCCCTTTACCCATGCCACGCGCATCGTAACGGGGGAGCCTTTTTTTCGTAGCCAAGAAGTTGTAGGCGAGCCCAATAGCCACACGCAGATAGAGGTACTGGAACGTGGTCGACAGTTCTGGCGTTATGCTCTTAAGCCTATTACAGGCCGTAAACATCAACTACGGGTGCAATTGGCAGGGCTTGGTGCCGCTATTTGCAACGATCCGATCTACCCTGAGATCAACGTCTTGAGCACCTATGATGATTACCAAAGGCCACTTAAGCTTTTGGCACATCAGTTAACGTTCAATGATCCTATAACAGGTGTTAGGCGCGAATTTTTCAGCCAACAAGTGATGTCTGAGCCTGAGCCTTAATGTGACTTGTTGTCGCATGTCAGAAAATGCAACTAGACCTACGGCTGATGCATGAGACGTTGGCTACTTATAATCACCTACGTTTTAAGTCAGCTTAAAAAGCTCGATGAATTTCTAAGTTTTTGAATTTAAAGGGTAATTCTAGCGTTTTGGAATCCTGAACAGAGGTTTTCAGCGTTTTTATCGATTTTAAATTGGCGAATATTGACCGCTTTTTATGAAAAAAACCTGATTTCAGGCAAAGGATAGATTTTGCCAACCGCCGCGCAGATGGGGGAACTCTATTGTGCGGCTGTAAGCTGCTGTGTATCGTGGTCAACCTTTTTGGCAACGCCAATACATTTTTTGTGATCTGCCTTTTGTGGCAAGTCTTAGGTTTTTAGGGTTTTAAAACTATAAGGAGACATCGATGCGCGTGATTCTGCTGGGTGCGCCCGGTGCTGGTAAAGGCACCCAGGCTCGTTTTATCACCGAGAAGTTTGGCATCCCACAAATCTCTACCGGTGACATGCTGCGTGCTGCGGTTAAAGCTGAGTCGCCATTGGGCCTTAAAGTTAAAGGTGTAATGGAAAGTGGTGGTTTGGTGTCTGACGACATCATCATTGATTTGATCAAAGAACGCATTACCGCAGATGACTGCGTCAATGGTTTCTTGTTTGACGGTTTCCCTCGCACGATTCCACAAGCAGAAGCGTTAAAAGCGGCGGGCGTTAAGATCGACCACGTGCTTGAAATCGCTGTAGAAGATGAAGAAATTGTCAGCCGTATCGCCGGCCGCCGTGTGCACCCTGCCTCTGGCCGTGTGTATCACACTGAGCACAATCCACCTAAAGTGGAAGGCATTGATGATGAAACCGGCGAAGCGCTGATTCAGCGTGAAGACGATAAAGAAGAAACCGTTCGTCATCGCCTGTCGATCTATCACGCGCAGACCAAACCGCTGGTAGATTTCTATCAACAGTTAGCGGCTGTTGAAGGTACGCCTAAATATTCTCAAGTGGCGGGTGTTGGCAGCGTTGCTGAAATCACCGAAAAAGTTTTAAGCGCACTTAGCTAAGCGTTTGATGACGTACTGACGGCCCGCTTGCGGGCCGTTTGTGGTTTTGGGCCATGCTACAATTACGCACGTTTTATAGCTGGATACTCCCATGACCACATTGCTGGCGTTAGATACAGCCACTGAGGCCTGTTCTGTCGCATTGTTACATCAAGGCCACGTCATTAGCCGCTATGAGGTGATTCCACGCCTGCATGCGCAATCATTGTTACCCATGATTCGTGACGTTCTGGATGAAGCTGGAATTGAATTGGCCGCGGTCGATGCCATCGCTTTTGGCCGTGGTCCGGGTGCTTTCACCGGTATTCGTATCGCCATTGGCGTTGTACAAGGTCTGGGCTTTGCAGCCGAAAAACCGGTGATCGGGATTTCTAACCTCGCAGCCCTTGCACAGCGTGCGTATCGTGAACAAGGTGCTACGCAGGTTGCTAGCGCCATTGATGCACGTATGGATGAGGTGTACTGGGGGCTTTATAAGCTTGAGGATGGTGAGATGTGTCTTCAGGGTGCAGAAGTAGTCTGCCCACCTGAAGCAGCTTCTGTAGCCGATGAGTCGACTTGGTACGGAGCAGGCACAGGTTTTGGTGCCTATCAGGAGCGTTTGCCTTTGCTTAAAGGTCAAAGTCCAGAGCTCTTGCCTCATGCAGTGGATATTTTGACGCTTGCCACGTTTGCGTGGGCGCGTGGAGAGGCGCAGCCAGCAGCACAGGCCCAGCCTGTTTATTTGCGTGACAAAGTAGCAACGCCTAAAGGACAGGCCTAAACTTTAGCTAAATCGAAGTGGATTGCGGTATGCGTATTGATGGATTAAGCACAGCCTATTTGCCTGAGCGCACGAAAGCACCGGCGGCCATCTCCTTTAAAGATGTGCAGCGCGAGCATGAGGTGCGCCGCGAACTGCCGCAGCCAGCTTCTGCTAGCCAAGGTTTTGAGCTACGTCCATTGATACGCCATGTTGAAGCGCCAACGACAGCTGTTCAAGTGATGAACGAGCCGATGAGTTTGGTCGAGTTTAAGCGTGGCGATACCTATCTTGGGCCGTTATCAAGCCTCGCCCGTGAGGCCTTGGCGGCCTATACCTCTACCGCATCCTTTACGCGTGAGCAGGACGCTTACCAAATTCTAGGGTTGGACGTTTACGCCTAGTCGCGCATTGCGCAAGGTAAGTCTATGGCTGAGTTGCCGTATTACTTAGGGTGCCCCTCGTGGAGTGAAAGTGCTTGGCGTGGCAGCCTTTTTGCCAAAGGCATGACTCAGCAAGACTTTCTGCCTGCTTACAGTGCGCTATTTAATTGTGTTGAAGGCAATACGACGTTCTATGCCAAGCCCAGTGTAGAAACGGTTCAGCGCTGGGCCGCGCAAATGCCTGCGAACTTTCACTTTTGTGCCAAGTTTTATCGGGGAATCAGCCACAGTGACGATTTGCGAGAGCATATCGGTGAGGCATTGGAATTTATAGACCTGCTAAGGCCTGTGCTTAAAAACGGCGCGCCACTCTGGTTGCAGTTGCCTTCAAGCTATAGCCCTGAGCGGATTTTAGAGCTTGAAACATTTCTCAAGGCGTTGCCTGTCACCGTGGCAGTTGAGGTGCGACACCTTGCATTTTTTAGCAAAGGCGAAGAGGAGCGCCAGCTCAATCGTTTACTGCATGGTCTGGGAGTGGAGCGTATTTGTCTTGATTCAAGGGCATTGTTTAGCTGCCGTGTGCTCACGCCTGCTGTTAAGCATGCACAGGCTAAAAAACCGCGTTTACCGATTCGTCCAGCTGCTTTTAGCGCTATGCCACACGTGCGGTTTATTGGGCATCCCGAGCTTGAGGCAAACGATGTATTTTTGGCCCCTTGGGTTGAAAAAGTGGCCCAGTGGCTTGAGCAAGGATTAGCCCCACATGTGTTTTTACATACCCCGGATAACCACAAAGCACCTGAGTTAGCGTTGCGCTTTCATCGCATGCTGCGTGTGTATCATCCCGACTTGCCTGAGCTTGAGTTTGCTACAACGCAGTTAGGCCTGTTTTAAACGTTTGGCTCTGGCAAAATGGCGCTCTTTTGTATGGCGAGTGTTTGACGTGAGTGAGTTCCAGCCAACGATCAGCCTTCAAGCTGAACCACCTTATCTTGAACAAGCTATGCAATGGGCCGAGCGCCTGAGGCTCAGTGTTAATCAGCCGTGTGAGCTGGCGCTGGTAATCAATGAGGCAGGCCTTTCGCTGCAGGAGTTAGGCCCTAAAGCGCCGGGGCCTGTGCGAGTGGATTTTGTTGAGGGGGCCTTGGCCCATCGTCGCCAGTTTGGCGGTGGCAGCGGTCAAATGATTGCCAAAGCGGTTGGCATTGCTCAAGGCGTTCGCCCGCGTATTTTAGAAGCAACAGCAGGGCTTGGTCGCGACGGTTTTGTTTTAGCAGGCTTGGGTTGCGAGGTCACGTTGATTGAGCGTCAGCCTATCATTGCCGCTTTGTTGGCAGACGGGCTGAACCGTGCCCATGCGGATCTAGACGTTGCCCCTATTGCCTCGCGCATGCGCCTAATGACGGGTAATGCCATCAGCCTTATGCGGGAGTGGCAGGGTGAACCCCCACAGGTCATACACCTTGACCCTATGTTCCCTCATCGGGAAAAAAGTGCGCTGGTTAAAAAAGAGATGCGTATTTTTCGCCCGCTGGTCGGCGATGATTTAGACGCTCCTGCTTTATTAGCCGCGGCGCTCGAACTTGCCAGTCACCGCGTGGTGGTCAAAAGGCCTCGTAAAGCCCCCTGTATTGAAGGGCCAAAACCTGCTTATACCCTTGAAGGTAAATCAAGCCGGTACGACATTTACCCCAAGAAAAAGCTCGAAGCTTAAGGTCTGTAGGCGTTTAAGAAGAGCGCAACGACTTCTTGGATATGTTCGTGCTCGCTTATTTTGGGTGCGGCACTCACACAGCCTAAGGTTAAAAGAAAATGAGAGCTGCCGTTTAGCAAGTTAAGAAAATGCTGCGCGGCGCGCGTTGTATCTGTTATCGCCAAAAGACTCTGCTGTTTAGCGTGCTTTAACAAGCGTTCCAGCCCTTTTAGTACTTGTTGTGGGCCGGCTTCATAAAAGCGTTCGGCCAGATCCGATTCGCTTGTTGAAAGACCCATCAACAGTCGATACAGGGCGATCGATTCTGGGCTATTGGTAAGTTTAAAGATCGCCTCGCCAATGATAAATAAACGTTGCTCTAACGGTTCGTGGTCTTGGGGTTGAAACAAAACATCCGGCAGTCGGCTCTTACACACATTACCAATGGCGGCGGCGAAAAGTTCTTCTTTGCCATTAAAGTGACTGTAAACCGTCAGTTTGGATACGCCAGCTGATCGGGCCACCGCCTCCATGCTCGTGCCTTGGTAGCCTTGATTTAAAAATAAAAGGCTCGCGGCTTTTAGGATCGCTTCACCTTTCGCCGGATCTTTAGGGCGACCTGGGCCTTTATGACTTGTCACTGACATTACACTTTAATACTGGACTGGTGAGTTTAGTATTTTTACTATACCGGCCAGCTTAACTATTACAACGACTTTTAAAGGTGTTCTATGCGCCGTTGGCTACCGCTTGTTGTGTTCACAATGCTTATCACTGGGTGCGAACAGCAGCCAATGCCAACAGAAGTGGTGCGCTCGGCGATTGTCACGCAACCGATACCCGCAGCGCCTTTAGCGTTGATTTATCCTGGTGAAGTGCGTGCACGCTATGAGCCGGATCTTGCCTTTCGTATACCCGGAAAAGTCACCGAACGTTTGGTTGATGTGGGCGATAAGGTCAAAAAGGATCAGCTTCTTGCCACCTTAGACCCACAGGACATGCGCTTGCAACGCCAAGCGGCTGAGGCCCAAGTGGCTGCTGCACAGGCGGCGTTTAATTTGGCTAAAGCAGAAAGCAATCGCTACGAAATTCTTTTTAAGCGAGAGCTTGCCAGTCGTTCGCAATATGACAATGTCCAGAGCAACCTAAAAGCGGCCAGCGCCCAGCTCAAGCAGGCTCAAGCAGAGCTTGAAGTGGCTGGCAATCAACTGCAATACGCTTCCTTAAAAGCGCCGGCCGATGGGGTTATCACGCAACGTGCGATTGAAGTAGGGCAAGTGGTTGCCGCAGGCCAACCGGCTTTTACCCTTGCTGTTGAGGGCGAGCGTGAAGTGGCGATTGGTATTGCTGAGCAAGCGATCGAGACGATCAAAGTGGGCCAAGCGGTGGACATCAAACTGTGGGCGCAAGGCGATCAAGCCTTTCGTGGCGTCATTCGTGAGATCGCCCCAGCGGCCGACAGCGCTTCTCGCACCTACGCAGCACGCATTACCCTCAATGATGCTACACGTGCCGAGCTAGGCCAAAGCGCGCAGGTAATTATTAGCCAAGACAAAACTGTGCCCTTAGCAATTCCTATGACCGCAGTGACAGCCGATCAAGGCCAGCCCTATGTATGGGTTGTAGAGCCTGCGAGTTCAACTGTCACTAAGCGCAAGGTTGAAATCGGGCCCTTTGGTAAAAATCAGGTGCCGATTCTTCAGGGCTTAGAGCCGAGCGATTGGGTTGTGGTTTCTGGAGCACATGTGCTTTTGGAAGGCCAAGAGGTGCGGGCGGTTGATCGCGGGAATCGTGCGGTTGTGCTCGGTGCTAAGGAGTAAGGCGGATGTCGTTTAACCTCTCAGCTTGGGCGCTACGTAATCGCTCCATTGTCTTTTATTTCATGTTGGTACTCGCTGTGGTGGGTGGGCTTTCTTACATGAACCTTGGGCAAAGTGAAGATCCGCCTTTTACCTTTAAGGTCATGGTGATCAACACGCAATGGCCAGGAGCAACGGCTGAAGAAGTCTCGCGTCAAATTACCGAGCGTATTGAAAAAAAGGTGATGGAAACCGGCGCACATGAGTTTGTCGCCTCCTACTCACGGCCGGGCGAGTCGATGGTCACTTTTGTGGCGGCAGACTCTTTACGGGCTAAGGAGTTTGGTGATCTGTGGTATCAGATTCGTAAAAAAGTCAGTGATATCCGCCATACCTTACCGCCTGATATTCACGGGCCATTTTTTAACGACGAATTTGGTACGACCTTCGGCAATATCTATGCGCTAACCGGCGATGGTATCGACTATGCCGTGCTTAAAGATTATGCCGACCGCCTGCAATTGGCTTTGCAACGCATTAAGCGGGTGGGCAAGGTTGAACTGATCGGTCTTCAAGATGAGAAAATCTGGATTGATCTTTCTAACGTCAAACTGGCAACACTGGGTTTGCCTTTAGCTGCTGTGCAACAGGCGCTCAATGAACAAAACATGGTGAGTGCGGCAGGCTTTTTTGAAACGCCCAATGAGCGCATTCGTCTTAGGGTGTCCGGTGCATTTGAAAGTGTGCAAGAAATTCGCGACTTTCCGATTCGCGTAGGGGATCGAACGTTCCGTATTGGCGATGTGGCCGATGTGTACCGCGGCTTTAGTGACCCACCGGCACCGCGCATGCGCTTTATGGGCCAAGAGGCGATTGGGATTGCGGTGGCCATGAAAGATGGCGGCAATATCATCAAGTTTGGTAAAGCGCTGGATGAGGAATTTGCGCGCCTGCAAGACACCCTGCCAGTGGGCATGGAACTACGCAAAGTATCCGATCAACCCGCTGCTGTTAAAACCAGCGTAGGTGAGTTTGTAAAGGTTTTAGCGGAAGCTGTAATTATCGTTTTGCTGGTGAGTTTTTTCTCACTCGGGATGCGTACAGGTTTAGTGGTCGCTCTGTCGATTCCCTTGGTTCTGGCGATGACCTTCGCCTGTATGTACTACTTAGATATTGGCCTGCATAAAATCTCACTAGGCGCGCTGGTGCTGGCGCTCGGTTTGATGGTGGATGATGCGATTATTGCGGTCGAGATGATGGTCATCAAAATGGAGCAGGGCTTTAGCCGATTAGAAGCTGCAAGCTTTGCTTGGACCAGCACGGCCTTTCCCATGCTGACGGGTACCTTGATTACCGCAGCCGGTTTTCTGCCTATTGCAATCGCTCAATCCAGTACCGGCGAATACACCCGCTCGATCTTTGAAGTGGTGACGATTGCTCTCTTGGTGTCGTGGATTGCAGCAGTGATTTTTGTGCCCTACTTAGGCTTTAAGCTGTTGCCAGACATGGCGAAATTACATGCCAAAAAACATGGCGATGGACATGATCCGTACGCCACGCCTTTTTATCAAAAAGTGCGGGCAACGGTTCGTTGGTGTGTGGATCATCGCTGGTTGGTCATTGTGGCTACAGTGTTGATGTTTGCGTTGTCGGTTGTGATGTTTAAGTTTGTGCCGCAGCAGTTTTTCCCTGCCTCTGGCCGTTTAGAGCTGATGGTGGATATCAAATTGCAAGAGGGCGCTTCGCTTAAAGCCACTGAAGCCGAGGTGCTCAAACTTGAACAAAAAATCCAAGATCACCCAAGCGTTGAAAACTATGTGGCCTATGTGGGCACAGGTTCACCTCGCTTTTATCTGCCACTGGATCAGCAGCTACCAGCGGCGCGTTTTGCGCAATTTGTGATCGTGGCAAAAAGCGTAGAGGCCCGTGAAGAACTGCGCACATGGCTTATTGAGCTGATGCAAACAGACTTTGGCCACACCCGCACGCGTGTTTCACGCCTAGAAAATGGCCCGCCAGTAGGTTTTCCTGTGCAATTTAGGGTTTCGGGTGAGCACATTGATGAAGTGCGCCGTATCGCACGTGAAGTGTCGTACAAGGTTCAGCAGAACCCTAAAGTAACGAATGTGCACTTGAACTGGGAAGAACCCAGCAAAGTAGTGCGCCTTAACATTGATCAAGACCGTGCACGTGCGCTTGGCGTGAGCAGCGCTTCGTTGGCGAAGTTTTTACAAAGCTCGCTGTCAGGTTCGAGTGTTAGCCAGTACCGTGAAGGTAATGAGCTGATTGAAATTTTGCTCCGCGGTGACAGCCAAGAGCGTGATGCCTTGGAGCATGTGGCGAGTCTTTCTGTACCTACGGAAAAAGGCACTCAGGTTGCTCTTTCACAAGTGGCAACGCTTGAGTATGGTTTTGAGGAAGGCATTATTTGGCATCGTGACCGTTTGCCAACAGTCACCGTGTTGGCGGATGTGTACGGTAAAGACCAACCGGCAACCATCATTCAAGAGCTGATGCCCACACTTGAGCCAATTGTTGAGCAAATGCCGCAAGGTTATTTGTTTAAAGTCGGTGGCACGGTTGAAGATTCAAGCCGAGGCCAGCAGTCGGTTAATGCGGGTGTTCCGATCTTTTTGGTCGTGGTGTTAACGCTTTTGGTCTTGCAGTTAAAAAGCATGTCACGTGCCGCGCTGGTGCTGTTAACAGCGCCCTTGGGGCTGATTGGTGTCACGCTCTTCTTGTTGGTCTTCCAGCAGCCGTTTGGCTTTGTGGCCATGCTGGGCACCATCGCGCTGGCGGGCATGATCATGCGTAACTCGGTGATCTTGGTTGACCAAATCGAGCAAGATATTAACGCAGGCTATGACCGCTTTAACGCTGTGGTTGAAGCGACGGTACGCCGCTTTAGGCCCATTGTGTTAACCGCGCTGGCCGCAGTGCTTGCGATGATTCCCTTATCGCGCAGTATTTTCTTTGGGCCTATGGCAGTTGCCATTATGGGCGGTTTGATTGTGGCGACCGCGCTGACGTTGCTGTTTTTACCAGCGCTGTATGCTGCATGGTTTAGAGTCAAACCAGGTGAAGCGCCCAAGGTTAAAGAAAGCTTGGCTTAGTAAAGATTGCCTAAGCCTCTTAGGAAGATTTTAGTTAAGCGCTTTAACATACATCACCCACTAAAAAGCCCGCATTAAGCGGGCTTTTTAGGTTTAGAGGCTAGGCTCGTTGTGGGTGGTGACTTGTTTAATTGATAAGCGAATATCGGCGGTCAGCACGCGTTTGGCAGCGCCTTCCACCAACTCACTAAAACGTGGGTGATAACTTAAAAAACCTTCCTCGTTTTTGCGCAGCACACCTTGCTCTAACAGGGTGTCGATAAAATGGCGGAACAAGCTCTTGTCGAAAAACTCAGGTGCATTTAAGCCATGCAAAATGGATAAACGCTGGGCCATGGTCACGCATAGTCCTTCTAAGGTTTGTGCGTTTAAGCTGAGCTGCTCGTTATCCATAATAAGCGCGGCGGCCATATAAAAGCGTTGTAACGTTGGGGTAATGGCGCGGGCAAGTAGGGTTAAAAGCACAAACTCGCGTGAGCTGGGGGCGGCGCGTGAATAGCCGTTATCGGTTTCAGTCAAAAGACCTTGTGCAACAAACGCTGCTAGCCACTGATCAACGACCTCATCCAGCTCCTCGACGTTGTAGCGAATAAACAGCTCGGCCTTAAGGTAGGGGTAGAGCGCGCGGGTATAGAGCAAAATCTGCTCGCGGCTATTGCGTGAGCTGTTTTGAAAGAAGCTGGCAATAAGGGCAGGCAGCGCAAAAAGATGCAGCACGTTGTTGCGGTAGTAGGTCATTAACACCGCATTTTGTTCATCTAAGTAGCAGATACGGCCAAGGCTATCGCTTTGCACTGCGATCAGCTCCATGTCCTGTACATGCTTGATCAGCGCTTTACCGTCACCTTCAGGGAAGGTGGTGGTAGGCGAATAAGGTACGGCTTTGATCAGCGCTAAATACACATCCAATGTGCGCTCGAGCGCTTGTTCATCAATGGCCAACTTGCTGGTTGAAAGCAGCGCCAATGCCACAAGATTCACAGGGTTTACGGAGGCGGCGTCATTGATGTGCTTGGCCACTTCTACCGCTAGGTTATTGGTGGTTTGGGTAAGCCACTCTGGGCGGTACTGCGGCGCAAGATCTTGCTCTTTCCAGTTGGGCTGCTGCTTATCTAAGAACTGATCAAGTTTAATCGGCTCGCCAAAGTTTAAGTTCACTTGGCCAAAGCGCTGTTTTAACGCGCCCAAAACTTTGAAAAGATCTAAGAAGGATTCTTTTTTCTTCTCAGCGCCACGCAGCTCGCCCAGGTAAGTGCGGCCCTCTAATACGCGCTCATAGCCGATATACACAGGCACAAACACAATGGGCAGGCGATGGTTACGCAAGTAGCTTCTTAACGTGATAGCCAACATGCCTGTTTTAGGTTGCAAGGTGCGTCCGGTGCGGGACCGGCCACCTTCCACAAAGTACTCAACCGGAAAGCCTTTGCAGTAAAGGGTGTGCAGGTATTCATTAAAGACGGCGGTGTAAAGTGGATTGCCTTTAAAAGTGCGGCGCATAAAAAACGCGCCACAGCGGCGCAGTAACCCGCCTATGACCGGCATGTTGAGGTTAATGCCTGCGGCAATATGCGGTGGCGTTAGACCGTTAATAAAGAGCGCATAGGACAAAAGCAAATAATCCATATGGCTTCGGTGGCACGGCACATAGATCACTTCATGGCCTGGGGCGATATCCCGCACGCTTTCAATATTGTTGACCTTGATGCCATCGTAGATCTTGTTCCAAAACCATGACAGCACCTGCTTTAAGAACAACAGCGCGGTATAGGTATAGTCTGAGGCAATCTCGCTACCGTACTTGAGCGCTTGGGCTTGCGCTTCGTCATACGAGAGATTCTCGCGCTCTGCGTGTTCAGTGATGGCTTGGCGCACCAATGGCGCATGCACAAGGCCCTTAACTAAATTGCGGCGGTGAGAAATGTCTGGGCCAATAACGGCCGTTTTTTGGTTGCGAAAATGCACGCGTAAAATGCGCTGTACCATGCGCAGGGTTCGCTCAGAGCTTTTGCCTTGGGCGACAAGTTCTGCCAAATGAATCGGCGCGGAGAACTGCACACGGGTGTTGCGGCCCAAAATCAGAATGCTTAAAAAACGTCGCAGTTTACCGGTAACGCCCCAGCTATCAGCGAACAACAGCTTCCAGGGGCTGGTTTCACGTTCTGGGCTCTGGCCCCAGAAAACACTAACCGGCACAATCTGCGCATCACTCACATCGCCTGCTTCAATGGCTTTGACCATACGGGCCAGTGCTGGGGCAATGCTGCGCTTATCTTGCCGGCCAAAAAGATCGGGTTCAGGTGTTAGGTAAAAAAACGCAGCAGGCTCTTCAACGTTGCCCACTTGAACGGGCAGCACCGGACGCGGCAAGCCTGCCTTGGTGCATTCGCGATCGACCACAGCCAGATCACTGAAAGAATCTTGCTGAAGCACATACAAAATCGGCTGGCTGCGATTAAGTTTGAGCTCAAGCGATGAGTGATTGATGCTTTCAGATTTCACCCACAAAAATAACAAACGACGTAGGGTGCCGAAGGCAAAGCGGTGTAGGGCAGTTAAGGACATACAGACTCTAAAGGCCAATTGGCAAAACGTTAGTGTGCCGCATCGACTCATAAGGGGCCAAGCGGTGTTCGAGGGTTACCCAATGTTTTTCCCAAGCAAATGCTAAATGGTTGATTTTAGATACAACCTCGTTTGGGTTAGCGCCTGTTCTGGTGTTGCATTGAGCGTAACCGAGTCCTTATAGTTCGGCGGCATTTACAAACCTGGCTCGCGGCGCGAGCGGCGAGTACAGGCTTTGACCGCAATGGTGAGGCCATGATCGAAATAAAAAATCTAACAAAGCGCTTTGCGCAGCATACGGCAGTAGACGATCTGTCATTTTGTGTCGAAAAAGGCGAGGTGCTCGGCTTTCTCGGCCCGAATGGGGCGGGTAAGTCGACCACCATGAAAATGTTGACAGGCTTTTTAACCCCAACCTCGGGGACTGCCACTGTTCACGGGTTTGATATCCAAACCCAAACCCTAAAAGCTCAGCAACACATCGGCTATTTGCCAGAAGGCGCGCCCTGTTATGGGGATATGACGGTGCGTAACTTTCTAGGCTTTATCGCTGAGGTACGTGGCTTTCGCGGCAAGGCAAAACAAACTGCCGTGGAAAAAGCCGTGGCACAGGTTGAGCTTCAAGGCGTGCTTAACCAATCTATCGAGACCCTTTCTAAAGGCTTTAAGCGCCGTGTGGGGCTGGCACAAGCCATTTTGCATGAACCGAACGTACTGATTTTGGATGAGCCCACCGATGGCCTTGATCCCAACCAAAAACATCAGGTGCGCGAGCTGATTGCAAGCTTGGCCTCTGAGCGCATTGTGATTATCTCAACGCATATTTTGGAAGAAGTCAGTGCTGTGTGTAGCCGTGCGGTGATTATCGGGCGCGGCAAGCTCTTGGCCGATGGCACCCCTTTTGAGCTGGAAAGCCGCTCGCGTTATCACCAAGCTGTGACCTTGCAAACCGAGCAAGCGTTGGATGAGCAAAAGCTCTTAAGTATTGAAGGTGTCGCTGAGATCGAGCGCAATATTCGTGACCATAGCCTGACACTTCTCGCCAAACCCGGCGCGATCATCATGCCGAAGGTTAGCGCCTTGGTTGCACAAGAGGGCTGGGCGGTTAAAGAGTTGAGTGTGGAGCGCGGCAGGTTGGACGATGTATTTCGTAGCCTGACTCGGGGGGAGAAGGTATGAGCCAGTTACCGGTAGTGTTTAAACGTGAGCTGGGTAGCTACTTTGCAACGCCTTTGGCTTACGTATTTATCGTGATTTTCTTGGTGTTAAGTGGGGTTTTCACCTTTTACTTAGGCTCCTTTTTTGAGCGCGGCCAAGCGGATTTAAGTGCGTTTTTTAGCTTCCATCCGTGGCTATATTTGTTCTTGGTGCCTGCTATAGCTATGCGCCTTTGGGCCGAGGAGCGAAAAGCGGGGACCATTGAGCTATTGATGACCTTACCCATTACCCGCACTGAAGCGGTTGTGGGCAAATTCTTAGCCGCTTGGGTGTTTGCCGGTATTGCGTTGCTACTGACCTTCCCGATGGTTTTGACGGTGAATTTTTTAGGTGAGCCGGACAATGGTGCAATTGTCACAGGCTACATCGGTAGCTGGTTGATGGCAGGTGGATTTTTAGCCATTGGCTCGTGTATGTCAGCCTTATCTAAAAATCAGGTGATTGCCTTTATTTTGACCGTGAGCGTGAGCTTTTTGTTTATCGTCAGCGGCTTTCCGATGGTTTTGGATGCGTTAAGCGCATGGTCGCCGCAAGTGTTGATTGATGCGGTGGCTTCGTTAAGTTTCTTAACGCGCTTTGATGCAATCAGTAAAGGCGTGATTGATCTTCGCGATCTTCTGTATTTCATCACCTTAATTGCCGCATGGCTGGCTGCAACTGCCGTTGTGATTGATCTGAAAAAGGCCGACTAACCATGAAACGATTGATGTATTCCGGTGCCGGTTTGCTGTTAATCGCCGTCGCCTTTTTAGCTTTTAATATGGTCTCAAGTCTGGCGTTAACCAACGCTCGCTTAGACTTAACCGAGCAGAAGCTCTACACACTTTCTGAAGGCTCCAAAAAGATATTAACGAGCCTTGATGAGCCGATTAACCTTCACTTTTTCTTCTCCGATAAAGCGGCGAAAGATTTGGTGGGTTTACGCAATTACGCCAAACGTGTGGAAGAGTTACTGCGCGATTATGAGCGCACCGCTAATGGCAAAATCAAACTGACCATTGTTGATCCTGAGCCTTTCTCTGAAAGCGAAGATCGCGCCGCCGCCTTTGGTTTACAAGCCGTGCCACTTAATCAGGGAGGCGACAAACTCTATTTTGGTTTGGCGGGCACTAATGGCGTGGATGACACCCAAATCATCAGTTTCTTCCAGCCTGATCAAGAAGCCTTTTTGGAGTATGAGCTAAGCCGTTTGGTGCAAAGCTTGGCCAATCCTGAGCGCCCAGTAGTGGGCGTGATGGCAGGTCTTCAGGTCAATGGCGGCTTTAACATGATGGCCCAGCAGGCGACGCCTGCATGGATGATCATGGAAGAGGTGCGTCAGCAATTTAAGATTGAAAGCTTAAGTCTTGATGTCGACAAGATTCCGGATGCGGTATCAGTGTTAATGCTGATTCACCCGAAAGATCTGCCTGAGCAAACCCTCTACGCGATTGATCAGTTTGTGCTGCGTGGCGGCAAGGTTTTAGCCTTTGTTGACCCTTATAGCGAAGCCGATACAGGCATGGGGATGCCGGGCGAGTTGCCAACCCGCGTTTCTGATTTAGAGCCGCTCTTTAAAGCGTGGGGGGTGCGTTTAGTCAGCGATAAGGTGGTGGGTGATGGCGCCTTTGGTATGGCCGTTGGCATGGGTCAAGGCCAAGCGCCGGTACGTCACGTGGGCTGGCTGAATCTACCGGGTGAGGTGCTGGATCAGGATGATGTCACCACCCAAGGTTTGGATACCTTAACCTTTGCCAGCGCCGGTATTTTAGAAGCGCTAGAAGGTGCTACGACTCAATTCACACCATTGATTCAAAGCTCAACCCAGGCGATGCCGTATGCTGCACAGCGCTTTGGTGTGCTGAATAATCCGGGTGAGTTGATTCGTGAGCTGGTGCCAACCGGTGAGCGTTATACCTTAGCGGCGCGTATTCAAGGGCCTGCGAAAACGGCTTTTCCTGAAGGTATTGAAGGGCAGAAAGACGGCCTTAAAGAAGCAAGCAATATCAACCTGATCGTGGTCGCCGATACCGATATTCTCACCGACAAAATGTGGGTACAGGTACAAGACTTCTTCGGTCAACGGATCCCGCAGCCTTGGGCCGATAACGCAGGCTTTACCATTAATGCACTCGATAACCTCGCAGGTTCTGATGCGTTAATTAGCGTGCGTAGCCGTGGCCGCTTTAGCCGCCCATTTGTGGTAGTAGATGCATTGCAACGTGAAGCCGAAGCGCGCTTTAGGGAAAAAGAAGAAACTTTGCAGGCGCGACTGGCTGAAACCGAGCAGCAACTGGCTGCGCTGCAACGCACTGATGACCCAAGCAAGCTGTTGGAAATCACCCCCGAGCAGCAAAGCGCCGTACAACGTTTTGTTGATGAAAAGCTAAAAATCCGTAAAGAGCTGCGTGAGGTGCAGTATCAGCTCAATGCTGATATCGAAAATCTAGGCCGCACTTTAAAAATCCTTAACATTGCGCTGGTGCCTTTGTTACTGACTGTAGGCGTCATTGCGCTGTGGTTTGTACGTCGTCGCCGGAGGTAAGAGATGGGACGTAAAGGACTGATTGGCTTAGCGTGTGTGACGGTAGGTTTGGCGTTGGCGTATGGTTTTTACGCCCAAAACAACGCCCCTACCGCGCTTAAAGCAGAAGGTGCATTGCTGGCGGATGTGAATCTGCCAGCGCTCAATGCTATTCGTTATGTTAAAGGCGAACAAAGCATTCGTGTTGCGCTGAAAGATGGTGTGTGGGTTGTGCCAGAAAAAGACGAGTATCCGGCTTCAGGTAAAGCTGTGGCTGATCTTGTAGCGCATCTAAAAGACGCTAAAAAGCTTGAGGCGCGCACCGCCAATCCTTCGTTACATGCCCGTTTAGGCTTGGCTGAAACAGGCAGTGATGAAGAAAAAGCCGCACGTTTAACGCTTGAAACCGATAAGGCCATTGAGCTTTTGTTGGGGAATCGTTCCAGCCAAGAAGGGCAGTTGATGCGCTTTGCTGGCGATAACCAAGCCTGGCTTGTCACCCCTGCCTTGAATGTGCCTACAGAGGTTAATGCATGGCTGGATCGGCGCATCACTGATATCGCTTTTGCGGATATTAAAAATGTCGCCGTAACGCTAAAAGACGGTACGCGCTTTGAAGTGAATCGCAGCGAAAATCAGCCAAACATGCAAGTTGTAGGGTTAGCTTCGGACAGTAAAGTGCCTTATGAGTCTGCGGCCAATGGAATGGCAACGGTGTTTGGTGGACTTTTATTTGAGGATGTCAAAAAGCTCAGTGCGTTACCACTGGCAACGCCTGAAGCGCTTGTTGAATTGACTACCTTAAAAGAGCATGCGCTAAAGGCCGCTTTGCACGTAGTTGAGGATCAGCACTGGCTGGTTATCACCGAGCACCAAGGCTTTTCCGCATCTGAGCTTTCTGCGCGTGAGGGGTGGGCGTATCGGATTGAGCCACGGCACTATCAAGCACTGACGCATAATCTAGCCAAGGCCTTAAAACCTTAAAACCCAGGGCAGCTTCGCTGCCCTTTTTTTCCAAGAAATATGGGTGAAAAAGGCTTTTAAGAAATATTGATTGTCTTATACTCGGCCTTGCAGTCGTGTCGGGATACGACGTTTTAGCTTGCGCGGACGACGTTGGACACTGGCTTATAAATCCCCGGGATTTGGGGGAAATCATAAGAATGCTGGAGAATGTGGTGATGTCTGCACGTGAGACTGGAACCGTTAAATGGTTCAATGATGCCAAGGGATATGGGTTCATTCAGCGCGAAAGCGGCGCGGATGTGTTTGTGCACTATCGGGCTATTCGTGGCGAAGGCCACCGCTCACTCAATGAAGGCGAAAAAGTTGAGTATTCGCTGGTTGACGGTCAAAAAGGTCCGCAAGCAGAAGACGTAGCGCGCATTTAAGCCACGTTCTCCTCAATAAAAAAGCCCGCATCAGCGGGCTTTTTTTATGCGCGAAAGACATTGAGCTTTAGTATCTGGCCTTCGCCTTGCCAGTACTCAGATGCCTCATCCAGTAACTCTGTAAAAATCGCTAACTCGTGCTCATCAACGGATTTGCCAGTTAGATCAAGCTCAAGAATGATCGGGCCCTTTTCAAAACTAAGTTCTGTTAAGCAATCCCACGCGGCATCCCAGTTATGGCCGAAATACTCGGGGAAGCTCAACACCTGAGCCAACTCCGTCAAGAGTGTTTGTTTGTTCACGAGAGGTTGGTTTTCGCACAGCTTAAGGCTCACGGCGCGGCACCTCTAGCAGCACAAAACTTTTATAGTGATCTTCGGTGTAGTAGTACACCTCAGGCGGCTCACCGCCGGTTACCACACGGCGTGCACCACGGTTTTTTACCCCGGGCGTGCGTACCGTAAATTCACGGTAATAACCGCGCGGCTTGGTCGGTAAAAGTTTTTCGCGGTTTTGAAAAACGGTGCCGTCTTGCCGATGTGGGTAGGGGCCGCCTTGGGCAATTAAGTTAAGGGTTTGGGTAAGCTCTGGATCAAAGCCTGTGTGCTTCGTTTTATCCGCACCTTGCCACAGGTGACTAAAGGCCAGAAAGGCGACCAGCAAAAGCGCTGCGATACCCAGCCACACCTTAACGTTAAACATAGGCTGGGCTTTAAACGTGTTGAGCGGTGTGACGTTAACGGCTTTAGAACGCTGCTGCTTATCAACAGTGACATCAAAGCGCACATGGCTACCTACCTGTGGTCGGCCTTGCCCTTTGAACGCTGAGATATGAAAGAATATCTCAGCGCCATCTTCTGACTGGATAAAGCCAAAACCTTTGGCGTCATTCCATTTATAAATCTGGCCGGATTGCTTGCTCATCACTCAGTGCGCCACGTAATTTCGCTAACGCCTTCGGCATCGACTTTAAGCCACAGGTCATTATCCGTTTCATCTTCTTCCTGCCAGCCACCGACTGCACAGCGAACTTGGCAGCCAAGCGCTGTAAAAGCGTCTTTCGCGCAGCTGAGGTCATCGGCCCATGGTGTGTGCTCGCTTTCTAACAATAGGCTGCTCCAGCGACCGACCGCTTTAGGCACCCACGTCACAGGAATATCACCGGCGTTGCATTTAAACGTTTGGCCACGTTGTTGCCAGTCGGTGGTTGGGCCAATCACACGGGCCAGCCACTCACTCACGGCATGGTGGTCAGCGTCTTTTAGGTAGATTTCAATATCGGGCTGGCGCATAGCACACCTTTAAAAGTTAGTTGGGCAAACGCTCAAACCAGTCGTAGCGAATGGCGACGCGTACAGTTAAAGCATTGTCAGTGACCTGTGCACGACGCTCGGCACTGGCTCGCCAGCCATGCGGCGTCATAGCCAGTAAATCTGCACGGGCTTCGGCGCTGTTTAGGTTCAGCCTAAATGTGAGGGTTTCAGAATGGATATGACGCATGCCATCAGGCACTAACTGCAAGTGCTTTTGATCATCATATTCACGTACTTCATCGTAAAGCCGCTCGCGTAATTCCCATAAATGTTCACGGGTTGGGCCCATACGCACTAACGCGCCACCGGGTTTTAGCAAGCGCTTGGCTTCTACCCAGTCCAGCGGACTAAAGACACTGGCAAGAACATCGCAACTGGCATCGGCTAATGGGACGCGCGCCATACTGGCGACCAGCCAAGTGGTTTCGGGGCTTAATTTGCAAGCACGCTTAACTGCCTCGCGGGAGATATCCAAACCAAAACCTTGAGCATTAGGCAGTTTGGCAGCGATTTTTTGCGTGTAATAACCCTCCCCACAGCCGATATCCAGCCATGCACTAGGCGCACGTTCAGCGATTAACTCAGCTAAGCGATTAGCCAAAGGTGCGTAATGATCGGCTGCCAAAAAGCGCCGGCGTGCCTCGACCATGGCGGCGTTATCGCCAGGATCTCGGCTATTTTTGTGTTGCACGGGTAAGAGGTTGAAATAGCCTTGGCGCGCGCGATCAAAACGGTGGTTGCGAGGGCACACCACGCCGTTTTCGACGTGGTTTAAAGGCGCTTGGCACAGTGGGCAAGTCAGCATCAGGCGAGTAGCTTCACAAGGGTTTGATAATAGATTTCAGTGAGTAATTCTAGATCGCTCGCCAACACGCGCTCGTTCACTTGGTGAATGGTGGCGTTAACGGGGCCTAACTCAACCACTTGGGTGCCAAGTGTGGCAATAAAGCGCCCATCCGAGGTGCCGCCTGAGGTTGATGGCGTGGTGGTGCGGCCAGTGGTTTGGCTGATGGCCGCAGAGACGGCATCTAATAATTCGCCAGGTTCAGTTAAAAACGGTAAGCCAGACAGCGCCCAATCCAGCTCATAGTCGAGCTCAAACTTATCTAAAATCGCCACCACACGCGCTTTTAAGCCTTCAACGGTAGATTCGGTTGAGAATCTAAAGTTAAACACGCAGGTTAATTCACCCGGGATTACGTTGGTCGCGCCGGTGCCTGAATTTAGGTTCGAGATTTGAAAGCTGGTTGGCGGGAAGAAGTCATTGCCATGATCCCAATGTTCCGCGGCAAGGGCTGCCAAGGCTGGCGCTGCTAAGTGAATGGGGTTTTTCGCCAAATGTGGATAGGCCACATGACCTTGTTTACCGCGTACGGTTAAGGTGCAGCCTAACGAGCCGCGGCGGCCGTTTTTAACAATATCACCCACCAATGCGGTGCTTGATGGCTCACCCACAATGCACCAATCAAGGCGCTCACCACGGGCGCGTAAACGCTCAACCACCGCCTTAGTGCCATGCTCGGCAGGGCCTTCTTCGTCGCTGGTGATTAAAAAGCTAATCGCGCCTTTGTGGTTGGGGTAATCGGTAACAAAGCGTTCTACGGCGATGATCATCGAGGCAAGGCTGCCTTTCATATCGGCCGCGCCACGCCCGCAGAGCATGCCGTCCTCATCAATGCACACAGCAAACGGGTCGTACTGCCATTTTTCGACAGGGCCGGTTGGCACGACATCGGTGTGCCCTGCAAAGCACAATACCGGGCCTTCACCACCACGGCGTGCCCAGAAGTTATCAACGTCTTGGATGCGCATTGGCTCAAGCTCAAACCCAACGGCCGCAAGACGGCGCATCATCAGTTCTTGGCAACCCTCATCAACAGGGGTGACTGAAGGGCGGCGGATCAGATCAAACGCCAGCTCAAGCGTTGGGGACAAAGCACTCATTGCAGCTCCGATAGGGCACAGGGCAAAAAAGGCATTTTAAAGCAATTTGTAAGCGCCCGCCGGACTGCGCGCAACCCTTTAGCGGCATATAATGCGCATTAACGAAGATTTAGCCTTGAGGGGCGTATGAGCACAGATTTGCAGCGCTTTGGCGGAATCGCCAGACTCTACGGCGCTGAAGGCCTTGAGCGCTTAAATAAAGCCCATGTTGCAGTTGTTGGCATTGGCGGGGTAGGGAGCTGGGCGGCGGAAGCGTTGGCTCGTAGCGGTGTCGGCCGCATTAGCCTGTATGACTTAGATGATGTCTGTATCACCAACACCAACCGCCAACTTCAAGCCTTGACCGGTAATGTCGGGCGGATGAAGGTTGAGGCGCTCGGTGAAAGGATTCGCTTGATTAACCCTGCGTGTGTGGTGGATGAGATCGCCGACTTTGTCACCCGCGACACCATGGCCGAATATATTCATGAAAACCTTGATGCGGTGGTGGATTGCATCGACAGCGTACAGGCAAAAGCGGCGCTGATTGCCTGGTGCAAGCGCCGTAAGATCACCATCGTGACCACAGGTGCGGCCGGTGGGCAGGTCGATCCTACGCAAATTCAAATCACTGATTTGAACAAAACCTTTAACGATCCGTTGGCGGCGAAAGTGCGCTCAACCTTGCGCCGTGATTACAACTTCTCAAGAACGCCCGGGCGTAACTACAGCGTGCCGTGTGTGTTTTCTACCGAACAATTGCGCTACCCATCGCCCGATGGCGCGGTGTGTTACACCAAGCAATTTGTTGATGAAGGGGTAAAGCTTGATTGCGCCGGCGGCTTTGGCGCATCGATGATGGTCACGGCAAGCTTTGGGATGGCGGCGGCCAGCAAAATCATCGAGAAATTGGTGGCCGGTAGCCGCAGGCCGTCTGAGCGTTAAGCAATGCGTGCGCGAATGGCCTCAAGCACCGCATTGAGGCCGTTGCTGCGAGAAGGTGAAAGCTGCTTGCCTAGCCCCAGTTGAGTGAACCAATCGTTGACATTAAGCACGGCAATTTCAGCGCTATTAAGCCCCTCAATCCGAATCAATAGCAGTGCTAAGAGCCCGCGAATCAAGCGCGCATCGCTGGTGGCCCGGAACTGCCAGGTACCATGTTGATTTTCACACACCAGCCACACGCCACTTTCGCAACCTTTAACCTGATTGGCTTCAGTGCGCTCATCCTCACGTAGCGGCGTTAAGGTTTGCCCGTATTGCATCAGCAGGCGTGCGCGCGCCTCCCAACTGGTACAGGCGTTAAATTCAGCTAACACCTCATCGTGTTTCATGCCAAAAGCTCCAGCGCGTTATCAAGGGCCTTAAAGAAACGCTCAAGGTCAGAGTGGTCATTATAAAAGGCCAGTGACACGCGAATCGCACCCTTAACCCCTAAGGTTTGCATTAAGGGCATCGCGCAATGTTGACCTGCGCGCACGCAAATATTTTGCTCTGCTAAAAGCTGAGCAAGGTCGGTGTGATGAACGCCTTTAACGGAAAAGCAGGCTAAAGCACTGGTCGGCTCGCCTAAAAACTCTACATTTCGCGCTTTAAGCCCTTGAACCAGTGTTTTAAAGAGCGCCTGTTCATAGGCGCTAACCTCGCTGGCATTCAGTGCCAAGAGGTAGTTAAGGCTGGCGGCAAAGGCAATCACCGCAGCAATGGCTGGGGTGCCTGCTTCAAAGCCTAGTGGCGCGGCGCGAAAAGTTGATTCGGTAAAGCGTGCGCTTTCCACCATCTCGCCGCCAAAGTGCCAATGCTTTAAGAGGCTCAGCGCTTGGTTTTTACCGTATAAAAGCCCGACCCCTTCTGGCCCATAGAGCTTATGGGCCGAGCACAGGTAAAAGTCGCAATTAAGCGCTTGAACATCAGGGCGCTGGTGCACGCTGGCCTGCGCACCATCCACCACGGTGAGTGCACCTAAACTTTGCGCGTGAGCTAAAAGAGGGGCAAGGTTTTGCGCGCGTCCCAACACATTCGAAAGCGCTGAAACCGCAAGCACCTTGGTGCGCGGATTCATAAGCGTTAAGGCCGCTTCTTGATCGATATCGCCTGCTAACGTTAATGGCAGCACCACAAGCTTGGCATTAACGCGGTGAGCCAGTTGCTGCCACGGCAGAAGGTTGGCGTGATGTTCAGCGGCACTGATCGCAATCTCATCACCACCTTGCAAAAGATGCTCAAGGCTATAGGCCAGAAGGTTGATCGATTCTGTGGTGCCACGGGTGAAAACCACGTTTTCAGCGCGCGCTGCATTAAGCCATTTGGCGGCAAGGGCACGAGTTGCCTCAAACGCTATGGTGGCGTGCTCACCCAATGCATGCTGTGCGCGATGCACATTGGCTGCGCCTGCACGGTAGTAATCGGTTAATGCATCGAGCATCACGTGTGGCTTTTGGCTGGTCGCGGCGCTGTCTAAATACACATATTCAGATTGGTTGAAAAACGGAAAATCACGCCGCCAAGGCGAAGTTAACGCACTCACAAACTCACCATTGCGTTAATCACCAACGCATTGACCAAATCAATAAAAAAGCCGCACACAAGTGGCACCAAAATAAAAGCGCGGTGGGCGGCGCCGTATTGGCGTGTCACAGCCGTCATATTCACAATGGCCGTGGCGGTTGAGCCCAAAGCAATACCGCCAAAGCCTGAGCAAATAACCGCCGCTTCATAGTCGCGGTCCACCATCCGAAACACCACTAAAAGTGTAAAGGCGACGCACATCAGAACCTGAAGACCCACTACTAGCAAAATAATGCCCAGCATGCCTTCAAGCTGCCACAGCTTAAGACCCATAAGCGCCATGGTTAGGAAGATGCCCAAACAAATATCGGAAATCAGCGATAAGCCTTCATTGGCATTAAGCCAGCTACTGGCACGGGCCATTTTGCGGCTGAGCATACCGTTTCGGAACAATAAATGACGTAAAGGCGGCAAGCCGTTGCGCAGCATAATGCCGACTAACAAGCAGCTGACAAATGCGGGAAGGGTAAGACCAGTTTGATTAAGCAGGCCATGCAGCATCTCGCCTAATAGTACACATAGATTCAGCCACATCCATGCCCAGAGCACGCCGTAATAATCAAGCTTTGGCGCTTTGTCAGTAAACTTAATGCCTACATCCAAATGGCTCTGCTCTGAGGGTTTCAAGGCGTAGCGCAGCATCAAGAAGCGGGCGATAGGCCCACCAATTAAACACGCGGTGATCAGCCCCATGGTGTTGGCCGCAATGCCAAGCTCAAGGGCATTATGAATACCTAGTGTGTTAACAAAGGTGTCACTCCACGCCAGTGTTGTCCCGACGCCGCCGGTTAAAGAAATCGAACCGAGCACCAGGCCTGCTTTGGGGTCGTAGCCTAACCAGCCCATCAAACCCATGCCCAACAGGTTTTGCAAAATGATGTAGGCGCTGGCTAGACCCAATAAAACAAACAAGGCTTTGCCGCCTTTAAGCAGCGTGCCAAGGTCGGCTTTAAGGCCAATGGCTGAGAAAAAATACAACAGTAAAAGGTCGCGCACTTCAAGCTCAAAATTAAGCTCAAGGTCAAAGCCGTAATACAATATCGCCGTCACGGCTGCACACATAAACCCGCCAACAACCGCTTCAGGGATACTGTACCGGCGCAGAGGTTCAAGCCATTGAATCAGTGCTTTACCGGCAAAAAGCAGCAAAATCGATAAGGTAAAGCTGACAAAAGCCGAGACGGTTAGGCTTTGCATAAAAACACGCGTCCTTGAAAAACAGCAGGCAAAAAAAGGGTGGCGCAAAGGCCACCCCGGGTACCACGGTTACTTAGTTGTGAGCGTGCAGCGCGTGGTTCAGCTCAATTGCGGTTTTGTTGGTTTTGCACTCAACAGCACCGGTTTGCGAGTTACGACGGAACAGCAGATCCGCTTGGCCAGCCAAGTCACGTGCTTTAACTAGTTCAACCAAGTTGTTATCAGCATCTAACAGAGCCACTTTAGTGCCAGCGGTGATGTAAAGGCCGGCTTCTACGGTGTTGCGATCACCCAGTGGGATACCAATACCGGCATTTGCGCCGATCAAGCAGCCTTCACCGACGGAGATCACAATATTGCCGCCGCCAGAGAGAGTGCCCATGGTTGAGCAGCCGCCGCCAAGGTCGGAGCCTTTGCCTACGAATACGCCAGCCGATACACGGCCTTCGATCATGCCCGGGCCTTCGGTGCCTGCGTTAAAGTTCACAAAGCCTTCGTGCATGATGGTGGTGCCTTCACCAATGTAAGCACCTAAACGGACGCGGGAGCTGTCAGCAATACGCACGCCGGTTGGCACTACGTAATCGGTCATTTTCGGGAACTTATCAACCGAGAAGACTTCCAGAAGCTCACCTTTTAAGCGCGCTTCTAACTGACGATCATTAAGCTCTGCTAAATCCACCGCGCCTTGGTTAGTCCAAGCAACGTTAGGTAACAGTGGGAAGATGCCAGCTAAGCTTAAACCGTGTGGCTTAACCAAACGGTGCGAGAGCAGGTGCAGCTTTAAGTAAGCTTCAGGCGTTGAAGTCAGAGCGCTGTCTTCTGCTAGGAAAGTCGCAACCAGTGGGCGATGTGCTTCTGCTAAACGGGTTAACAAGGCAGATTGCACAGGGCAAATGGTTTTAACGGCTTGAGCCAGTTCAGCTGCTTTATCGTTGCTAAAGCTGATGGCTTGATTGCCTTCTTGATAGCCAAGAATAGGTGCAACCGCAGCGACCAATTCTGCGCTTGGGTTCAAAAGAGGTGCTGCGTAAAACACTTCTAACCAGTTGCCTTGACGGTTCTGGGTGCCGATACCAAACGCTAAGCTAAACAATGTCATACAAATTCCTTAAAAACAGGGGCTGCGTTAAAACGCAGCGCCGTAGAGTTCGGGTTTGAAGCCAACCAGTGTGCGGTCACCTAAATCAAGCACAGGGCGCTTAATCATCGAAGGTTGAGCCAGCATCAATTCAATGGCTTTGGCTTGATCGAGATCGGCTTTTTGCTCATCCGATAATTTACGGAACGTGGTGCCAGCACGATTAAGCACCGTTTGCCAACCATGCTCGGCGCACCAAGCCTCGAGGTGCTCGCGGCTTATTCCGTGGGTTTTATAGTCATGAAAGGCATAGGTAACTTGATGCTCATCAAGCCAAGTACGTGCCTTTTTCATGGTGTCGCAGGCTTTAATGCCATACAGCGTTACGCTCATGGAAAAATCCTTTAACAGCCAGCATGGCGGCCATCGATTAAACGGGCGGCGCATTATGCCACGACCACGTTGAGTGTGCTGCGCCTTGCCTTTGAACCAACCTCTGACACGTCAGCCAAATAACAGCAAAGCCTTAACTTTAGCTCAAACGCTAAGTCTTATTTTGTTACATTTTCCGTGTTGGATTAGGGCCTTCCAGGGGCGCATACGCTATGCAGCTTGTTTATACCATTTTGATTATGTTGCTTGTGGTCAGCGGAACGCGCATCAGTGCTCAATTGATTCCGCTGCCACTTCCCATCTTGCAAATTCTGATGGGGGCTTTGTTAGCCATTCCGGTCTTTGGTCTTCATGTTCGTCTTGAGCCTGAGCTGTTTTTACTGCTTTTTATTCCGCCGCTGTTATTTGTGGACGGATGGCGGATGCCTAAGGGGCAGTTTCGAGAGCTTAGGACGCCCATTCTGCTGTTGGCGTTTGCGTTAGTGTTCTTCACGATTCTATGTGCAGGCCTTTTTATTCATTGGCTGCTGCCACAGGTGCCTTTGGCAGCCTGTTTTGCGCTGGCGGCAGTGCTTTCACCCACCGATGCGGTAGCTGTCTCGGCGATTGCACACGGCAAATTACCCAACACGTTAAATAACCTTCTGCAAGGTGAGGCGCTGATGAACGATGCCTCAGGTCTTGTCGCCTTTAAGTTTGCCGTTGCTGCTGCCTTAACGGGTGTCTTCTCGTTAAGTGATGCCAGTCTCCAATTTTTATGGGTGGCAAGCGGTGGCTTATTGGTAGGCGTTGCGTTGAGTTATCTGTTGGGCAAAGTGCGTGCATGGATGATTGCGCGGGGTTGGGAGGAACCAGCTCCGCATGTCCTTTTAATGCTGTTATTGCCGTTTGCGGCCTATGTTGCCGCCGAGCATTGGGGGTTGTCTGGAATTCTATCGGCCGTTGCTGCGGGGATGATGCAAAGCCGTTTGGATCTTCTGCCGCGCCAGACGACAACGAGACTTTTAAATCGAAGTGTGTGGGCGCTGCTTGAATTTACCTTTAACGGCCTGATTTTCTTGCTCTTAGGCTTGCAGTTGCCAGATATCGTCAAGGCAGCCTTGCTAACCCACGACAGCCCTCTTCAGATGAGTCTCACAGCACTCCTATACATTGTGTTGGTGTATGGGGTGTTGATGATTTTGCGCTTTGTCTGGGTGTACTGCTATTGGCGTATTTCAGGCAAATTGCGCCGCCTGCGCGGCAGGCCTACGCGCTTTGCGGGGCAATCACGCATTGCGCTTTCTGCAGTATTAACCTTAGGTGGTGTGCGCGGTGCGGTGACTTTGGCAGGTGTAATGTCGTTACCATTGTTGCTCAATAATGGTGAGCATTTTCCTGAGCGTGATCTACTGATTTTGATCGCAGCCGGAGTCATCCTCCTTTCGCTGCTCGTTGCAAGTGTCGGCCTGCCGTGGGTCTTGCCTAAGGTTCCGCAAGACAATGCCGAGCTTCGTGAGGCGGAGCTCAACATTCATCGTCAGCACATTTTAAGTTCTGCTATTCGTGTTCTGGAAAGCCAAGAATTACCTGAGGCAACGCCTGAGGTCATGGCCAAAGCATCAGAAACCAAGGCCAAAATTATGGCTGAATACCGAGAGCTGCTGGAGCGTACGCACCACGTGGAGCATGACCCTGCGTTAATGCGCAAGATGAATGAATTCGAGCGCACAGTGCGTCTGCAAGCTTTACGTGCTCAGCGTTTAGAACTCTACCGATTGCGGCAAAATCATCAGTTGGATGATGATTTGCTGCTGACTATTTTGCGTGAGCTTGATATCGCAGAAGCACGTTTAGGCTAAAAAAATCCCCAGCTAAGCTGGGGATTTTTAACTAACGGCGGCGAATAAACTCAGCGATACGTTCGGCGCCTTCAATGCATTCAGCAAGCGGCGCAACAAGCGCCATGCGCACCCGTCCTGCGCCTGGGTTGTGACCATTTACCTCGCGAGACAAGTAAGAGCCTGGCACTACCGTGACGTGCTCTTGGGCGAACAGATCACGAGTAAAGGTGGCATCGTCTTCGCCTACATTAGGCCATAAGTAAAAGCTGCCATCGGGACGTTGAACATCCATGACAGGGCTTAAAATGTCGAGCACAGCATCAAACTTTTCACGGTACATCACGCGGTTGGCGCGCACGTGTACTTCATCTTCCCACGCGGCAATGCTGGCAAGCTGGGTTTGCACTGGCATTGCACAGCCGTGATAGGTGCGATAAAGCAAAAAGGCTTTGAGAATTTCAGCATCGCCTGCCACAAAACCTGAGCGCAGCCCCGGAAGGTTCGAGCGTTTTGACAAGCTATGGAAAACCACGCAGCGTTTAAAGTCACTACGGCCTAGTTCTGCGCAGGCGGTTAAAAGACCAGCAGGTGGATTTTGCTCATCAAAGTACAGCTCGCTGTAGCATTCGTCGGCGGCAATGACAAAGTCATGCTCGTCGGCCAGTGCGATCAGCTTCTTTAATGTTTCAACGGGCAGCAGGGCACCGGTCGGGTTACCTGGCGAGCATAAAAAGAGGATCTGCGTGCGCTGCCATGTTTCGGCTGAAACGGCATCAAAATCAGGGTTAAAGCCGAACTCCGCTTTGCACGGTAGGTAATGCGGTTCAGCGCCTGCTAAAAGGGCTGCGCCTTCATAGATTTGGTAGAACGGGTTGGGGCTTACAATCAACCCATTAGCGCTGCGATCAACCACCGTTTGTACAAAGGCAAATAAGGCCTCGCGTGTGCCGTTTACTGGCAGCACATGCTGATTGGCATCTAACCAGCCTTCTGGCACGCGGAAGCGGCGTTCACACCATGTCGCAATCGCATGGCGCAAGCTTGGTAAGCCAAGGGTTGTTGGATACACGGCCATTTTATCTAAGTTGCTGGCCAAGGCCTCAGCGACAAAGCTAGGTGAGCGATGCTTAGGCTCGCCAATTGAGAGGGCGATAGCGGGTTTGTCTGCCGGTGTAACGCCTGCGAGCAAGGCGCGCAGCTTTTCAAAGGGATACGGCTGTAAATGGCTTAGGGCGTTGTTCATCAGGTTTTCCTAACGCGGCAGATCAAATGCTAATGGAGGTCGGTTCTATGCCTTGGCTGTTCACCGACAGCTGAGTGGTTAACTCATGCTGTAGGCGACTGCAAAGCTCAGGGTCTGAAATAGGTTGGTTGTTGGCGTCGGTCACAAAAAAGACGTCTTCGACGCGCTCGCCAAGGGTGGCGATCTTGGCATTTTGAACCGAGAGATCAAACTCTAAAAAAATCTTGCCAACTTTGGCTAAAAGCCCTGGGCGGTCAGGTGCCAGAAGCTCAATGATGGTCACTTCAGCATGCATGTCATTGTGAATGGTCACCTGTGGCGCAAATGTGAAGTGTTTAAGCTGGCGGGGTACGCGGCGCTGAATAATGGCGGGGTATTCGTCTGGGTTTTTCAGCGCATCTAAGAGCCCATCATGAATTTCTTGTACGCGTGCTGAGTTATCACACAGGCTTTTGCCGTCTGCATCCAAGACGATATAGGTGTCTAACGTGAACTGACTGGTCGAGGTCAAAATACGCGCATCATAAATCGTCAGATTTAACTGACTCATCGCTGCTACGGTTACGGCAAATAGGTCATGTTGGTCGGCGGCGTAGATAAAGATCTGTGTTGCGCCTTCAAACTCACGTTGGGTGGTTTGTCTGATCAGAATCAGCGGCTGATCAGAGGTGTGCGCTAAGATCGCCTCGGTATGCCACGCAATATCCGTGGCGTTATGGCGTAAGAAGTAGTTTTCACCTAACTGTGCCCAGAGTGTTTGTACCGCTTGTGCATCAATACCCGATTGGTCCAACAGCTCTTGTGCATGTTGCTGGGTTTGGTGGATCAGCTCTTCTCGATCTAATGGGTTTTCAAGGCCACGTCGTAAGGCGCGTTTGGTCTCGTCATACAGCTGGCGTAACAAGCTTGCGCGCCATGAGTTCCAAAGCGTTGGATTTGTTGCGTTGATATCAGAAACCGTTAACACGTACAGATAATCAAGGCGGGTGCGATCGCCCACTAACTGGGCAAAGTCGTTAATGACCTGTGGGTCTGAAATATCTTTACGTTGCGCGGTGCTGGTCATGACCAAGTGATTACGCACCAGCCACACAATGAGTTTGCTGTCCCATTTTGGTAGCTGGTGGCGCGCGCAAAAGGCTTCAGCATCCACCGCGCCTAATTCGGAGTGATCACCGCCACGGCCTTTACCAATGTCGTGATAAAGCCCTGCGATATACGCAAGTTCCGGCTTGGGTAAGCGTTCCATCAATTCGCTGGCCAGTGGGAATTTCTCAGCTACGCCTGGTTTGGTCAGCTTACGCATGTGTTTAATTAAGTTCAGCGTATGCGCATCGACCGTGTAGATGTGAAATAAGTCGTGCTGCATTTGGCCAACGATAAAGCCAAATTCAGGCAAGTAACGCCCTAAAATCCCGTAGCGATTCATACGCCGTAGGTTGCGATGAATCCCTTCGCGGGATTTAAACAGTTCAATAAAAAGGCTGGTATTGCGGATGTCGCGACGAAACTCATCATCAATCAAATGACGGCTGTCTCGTAAAAGCCGGATGGTATCGGCACGAATGCCTAAGAACTCGGGGTTTTGTGCCATCAATACAAAGATTTCGAGCATCGCAAACGGTGTACGCGCGAAAACATTGGGATGGATCACCTCTAAGTAGCCGTCACGCAGTTGAAAACGACTGTTGACCGGAGTGATGTGGCCTTCACCTTGATTAAGGGCTTCAGTGAAGTGCTGATTGATCAGCTCACTCAGTTCTGCAATCCCGTTGACCACTCGATAGTACTGCTTCATAAAAAGCTCGATAGCGTGCTTTTCATCGGGTTGATCAAAACCTAAGAGCCGAGCAATGGGCAATTGGTGATTAAACAGAAGGCGATCTTCTGCGCGGCCTGCCAGCATATGTAGGCCGTAACGTACTTTCCACAGGAACTCTTGGGCACGAGCTAACAGCGCAAATTCGTTCTCAACCAAAAAGCCATCGTTTAAAACGGTATTGAGTTTGAATGTGCCGAAGTTGCGTGTTGCAACCCATAAGATAGTTTGAATATCTCGAAGCCCACCGGGCGAGCCTTTAACGTTGGGCTCAAGGTTGTATTCAGTGTCGTTGTATTTCTTGTGACGTTCTTGCTGTTCGGCGCGTTTGGCAAAGAAAAATGCTTTGGCAGGCCACATCTGCTCGGTACTGGTGACTGCCAGCATGTGTTCACGAAGGGTGTCGGGCCCGGCAATGGTACGGCTTTCCATCAAGTTGGTGATGACGGTTAAATCCGCCTTGGCCTCAATGGCACACTCTGCAACTGAGCGAACGCTTTGGCCTACTTCAAGGCCGATATCCCAAAGAAAGGTTAGAAAGCCTTCAATCGAATCACGAAAAAGCTCTTGATCGTTTTTTTCAAGCAGAATTAAAAGATCAATATCAGAGTGCGGATGCAGCTCACCCCGCCCATAACCCCCTACGGCAACCAAAGCAATTTTACTGTCTTGTTGCCAGTTAAAGCGGGCCCATGCTTGGTGGAGGATTTGATCAATAAACCAAGCTCTGTCTTCAATGACTCGGCGTATCTCGCGGCCTTCACGAAAGCGCTGATCGAGCACTTCGTTGGCTTTGCTAAGAGTCTTTTTAAACAGTGCAATTGGGCTTTTCGTAAGTGCCAGTTCATGTTGAAACTGGCTTTGATCAAATAACTCGGAATCCACCTGGGGCATGGGTCAGCCTACTACGGGTTGGCGTGCGTTTTAAGGAGCGATACGGGCGATGGTGTCATCACTTCTATAGGTCAGAATTTCATAACCCGTTGCCGTCACAAGCACGGTATGCTCCCACTGAGCTGACAATTTGCGGTCTTTGGTGATAGCTGTCCAGCCGTCGCCTAATAAACGCGTTTCGTAGCGGCCTTGGTTCAGCATCGGTTCGATGGTGAAGGTCATGCCTTCTTTAAGCTCCATGCCGGTGCCGGCTTTACCGTAGTGCAGAACTTGTGGCTCTTCATGGAATACCGCGCCAATGCCATGGCCGCAGTACTCACGTACCACAGAGAAGCCGTGTTTTTCGGCATGCTTTTGAATCACCGAGCCAATATCGCCCAGCGTTGCGCCCGGGCGTACTTGTTCGATGCCTAGGTACATGGCCTCTTGGGTGACTTTGGCAAGACGCTCAGCCCACTCAGGCACGTTGCCAATCAAAAACATGCGGCTGGTGTCACCGTGGTAACCATCTTTGATGACGGTGATGTCGATGTTTAAGGAGTCGCCATCTTTAAGTGGCTTGTCATTGGGGATGCCATGACACACCACATGGTTTAAAGAGGTGCAGATGGATTTAGGATAGCCAGGACGGCCAGGTGCTGCACCGTAGTTTAAAGGCGCTGGAATGGCCTTTTGCACATTAACGATATAGTCGTGGCAAATGGTGTTGAGCTCATCAGTCGTCACGCCTACCTTGACGTGTTCGGCAATCATCTCTAGCACTTCAGCGGCCAAGCGGCCTGCGATGCGCATCTTTTCAATTTCTTCTGGGGTTTTGATACTGGCAGTCATGCTGACCTCTAGCAGGCGCGGTGGCGCAAGGCAAAAACAAAGCCAACATCATAAACCAAATAGACCTCTCTAGGCCGGTTGAACGAAGAAAAGGGCGACATAACGCCGTGCGGTAGGCAAATTTGGTGGCTAAGCTTAGGTTCGTATGGTATAAAACGCGCCGCTTAAACGGGCTTAACCGTTTTGGCTTAACCCACACACGTATCGACACGTCTATCCTGGGTGCCTTAATTGGTTGGATAGCGGGATGCGTGGAGGCCTAACCCGACTTATTAAGGAACGACCATGTCCCAAGTCACTATGCGCGATATGCTGAAGGCCGGTGTGCACTTCGGCCACCAAACCCGTTACTGGAATCCGAAAATGGGCAAGTACATTTTCGGCGCGCGCAACAAGATTCACATCATCAACTTGGAAAAAACCCTGCCAATGTTCAACGAAGCACTGGCTTTCGTTGAGAAGCTGGCTGCTGGCAAGAACAAAATCATGTTCGTTGGCACCAAGCGTTCAGCTGGCAAAATCGTTGCTGAAGAAGCAGCACGTTGCGGTTCTCCATACGTTGATCACCGCTGGTTAGGCGGTATGCTGACTAACTACAAAACCATCCGTGCCTCGATCAAGCGTCTGCGTGATCTGGAAGCTCAGTCGCAAGACGGTACTTTCGAGAAGCTGACTAAGAAAGAAGCACTGATGCGCAGCCGTGACCTCGAGAAGCTCGAGCGTTCACTGGGCGGTATCAAAGACATGGGCGGTCTGCCTGACGCACTGTTCGTAATCGACGTTGATCACGAGCGCATTGCAATCACCGAAGCTAACAAACTGGGTATCCCAGTAATCGGTATTGTTGATACCAACTCCAGCCCAGAAGGCGTTGACTACGTTATCCCAGGTAACGATGACGCCATCCGCGCAATCCAGCTGTACATGGGTGCAATGGCTGACGCCGTCATCCGTGGTCGCAGCAATGCTGGCGGCGCCACCGAAGAGTTCGTTCAAGAAGTTGCCCAAGAAGCCGCTGAAGGCTAATTGAGCGCCTTGATGGCATTCGGTGCGCAAAAAGGGGGCTAGGCCCCCTTTTTGCCGATTCGCAATACGTGCCCGGTGCTGCCGGGTTGAATGGTTTACCACCACTTCAAAGAGGATTTAAAGATGGCAGAAGTTACTGCAGCCCTGGTTAAAGAACTGCGTGAGCGTACTGGCCAAGGCATGATGGAGTGCAAAAAGGCACTCGTTGCAGCCGGCGGCGACATCGAGAAAGCCATTGATGACATGCGTGCATCTGGCGCGATCAAAGCGGCTAAGAAATCTGGCAACGTTGCTGCTGAAGGTTCCATCGCTGTTCGCGTTGAAGGCGGCCGTGGTGTAATCATCGAAGTTAACTCGCAAACTGACTTCTTGGCTCTGCAAGACGACTTCAAGGCATTCGTTAAAGAAAGCTTGGACGAAGCCTTCGAGCAAAACCTGACTGACGTAGCGCCACTAGTGGCTTCTCGCGAATCTGCTCGTGAAGCACTGGTTGCTAAAGTAGGTGAAAACGTCAACATCCGTCGTCTGGCTACTGCTCAAGGCGAAGTGGTTGGTTCTTACCTGCACGGTCACCGTATTGGCGTTCTGGTTACCCTTAAAGGTGGTAACGAAGAACTGGCTAAGCATATCGCTATGCACGTTGCAGCCAGCAACCCAGCCGTTCTGAACCCTTCAGATGTTTCTGAAGAGTTGATCGCTAAAGAGAAAGAAATCTTCATGCAGCTGAATGCTGAGAAGATTGCTGGCAAGCCAGAAAACATTGTTGAAAACATGGTTAAAGGCCGTATCAACAAGTTCTTGGCTGAAGCAAGCTTGGTTGAGCAAGCTTTCGTGATGGATCCAGAAGTGAAAGTAGGTGAGCTGGCTAAGAAAGCAGGCGCTGAAATCGTTTCGTTCATCCGCTTTGAAGTGGGTGAAGGTATCGAGAAAGTTGAAGTTGACTTCGCTGCTGAAGTGGCTGCACAAATGGGTGCAACCAACTAATAGCAGGCTGACAGCTTGTTGTAACGAGGAGGCTACACGTTTCGGCGTGTGGCCTCTTTGTCAAACGGGGATGGCATCTTCGTTATATTATTAAGGCACTGCCTAACAAATTATTCCGCCGCAGGAGAGATACGCAATGGCTCAGCAGGTGAGTGGTCGTCAACCTCGCTATAAACGCATCCTACTCAAACTTAGCGGCGAGGCCCTGATGGGGGCTGAAGATTTTGGCATCGACCCCAAAGTACTCGATCGCATGGCACTTGAAGTTGGCCAGTTAGTCGGTATCGGAGTGCAGGTCGGCTTGGTGATTGGTGGCGGCAATCTATTCCGTGGTGCGGCCTTATCGGCTGCGGGTATGGATCGTGTTACTGGCGACCATATGGGTATGCTGGCAACTGTTATGAATGCTTTAGCCATGCGTGATGCGCTCGAGCGTTCAAATATCCCAGGCCTTGTGATGTCCGCTATTTCAATGGTCGGTGTAACCGATCATTACGACCGCCGCAAAGCGGTGGGTCACCTGCAAAATTCGCAGGTTGTTATTTTCGCAGCCGGTACTGGCAATCCTTTCTTTACCACTGATTCGGCTGCATGTTTGCGGGCTATCGAAATCAACGCTGATCTGGTGTTGAAAGCCACAAAGGTGGACGGTGTATACACCGCTGATCCTTTTAAAGATCCAAATGCTGAAAAGTTTGAACGTCTGACCTATGACGAAGTACTGGACCGCAAGCTGGGCGTGATGGATTTAACGGCCATTTGTCTGTGCCGTGACCACAACATGCCGCTACGTGTGTTCAATATGAATAAGCCCGGTGCCCTGTTGAACATCGTTTTAGGCGGTGCCGAGGGAACCTTGATCGAGGAGTCTAGCAAATGATCAATGAGATCAAAAAAGACGCGCAAGAGCGTATGAGCAAAAGCATGGAGTCACTGGCTCGTAACTTAGCGTCGATCCGTACCGGTCGTGCTCATCCAAGTATCTTAGATAGCATTCGCGTGCCTGCGTACGGCAGCGAAATGCCATTGAATCAAGTGGCTTCCGTCAGTGTTGAGGACGCGCGTACTTTAAAGATCGTGGCTCACGATAAGACGTTGAGCGCGGCCATTGAGAAAGCCATCATCACCTCAGATTTGGGCTTAAACCCAAGCAGCGCCGGTAACAGCATTCGTGTCCCTATGCCTGCTCTGACAGAAGAGACTCGTAAAGGCTATACCAAACAAGCGCGTGGCGTGGCTGAGGAAGCCAAAGTTGCGGTACGTAACGTGCGTCGTGATGCGTTGGCCGATCTCAAAAAACTCACTAAAGACAAAGAAATCAGTGAAGACGAAGAGCGTCGTGCCGCGGATGAAATCCAAAAGCTCACTGATAAGTTTGTGGCAGAAGTTGATAAAGCGCTAAGCGCCAAAGAGCAGGATCTGATGGCCGTCTAAGGCCATTGGTTTTATATGAGCGCTTCTAAGAGCAAGGTTGCCGTCGCAGTACCGCGTCACGTTGCGATTATCATGGATGGTAATAACCGCTGGGCAAAAAAGCGTTTTTTGCCCGGTGTCGCGGGACATAAAGCAGGCGTTGATGCCGTACGTGCAGTCATTGAAGTCTGTGCGGAATCTGGCGTTGAAGTGCTAACGTTATTCGCTTTTTCCAGCGAAAATTGGCAGCGTCCGGCCGATGAAGTCAGCGCTTTAATGGAGCTTTTCTTAACGGCTTTACGCCGTGAAGTACGCAAACTGAAAGCGCACGGCATCACGCTGAAAATCATCGGTGATCGCAGCCGGTTTAGTGCTGAGCTGCAACATGCGATGCAAGAGGCAGAAGCTGCAACGCAAGGTGATAATCGCTTTACCTTGCAGATTGCAGCTAACTACGGTGGACAGTGGGATATTGTGCAGGCCGCTCAACATCTGGCTGTGCAAGTGCAGCAGGGCATACTTGAGCCAAGCGATATCACAGCAGAGCGTCTGCAGTCTTCTTTAGTCACGGCAGGTGTGCCGTTGCCCGATCTTTGTATTCGTACCGGCGGCGAACATCGCATCAGTAACTTTCTGCTCTGGCAGCTTGCCTACGCAGAATTGTATTTCTCGGATCTGTACTGGCCTGACTTCAAACACAAAGCGATGCGTGATGCATTAGCGGACTTCGCTAAGCGTCAACGCCGTTTTGGTAAGACCAGCGAGCAGGTTGAAGCAGAGGCGCAGGTCTAATGCTGCTACAACGATTCATCACCGCTCTGGTGATGCTGCCCATTGCCTTGGGCGGCTTCTTTCTACTAGAAGGCACAGCCTTTGAACTCTTTATCGGTGCCGTAATTTCTATTGCAGCATGGGAGTGGGCGCAACTGGCGGGTCTAAAAGCGCAAAGTGCTCGCGTCACTTATGCGGTATTGGTCGCGCTGCTTTTAGTGGTTTTACATCTGGCCTCGTCTGAGGTGTTAGGGCAGATGGTGCTCTCGGTGGCGTTGGCGTGGTGGGTTCTAGCCACGGCCTTGGTGCTGCGTTTCCCTAAAAGTGCTATGTGTTGGAATAAGCCCGGTATTGCGCTGGGTATGGGGCTTTTGGTTCTATTGCCGGCATGGCAGGGCCTAAGTCTTCTTAAAAATATGCCTCAAGGTAACTGGCTAATTCTTGCCGTGATGGTGCTGGTGTGGGCTGCGGACATTGGTGCTTACTTTGCCGGAAAAGCGTTTGGTAAGCGTAAATTGGCCCCTAAAGTGAGTCCCGGAAAAAGCTGGGAAGGCTTTTTTGGGGGGTGGGTTTTTAGTGTGGCACTACTTGCCTGCGTAGGTGTTTGGCGTGATTGGCCTAGCGATCAGCTGGTATGGGCTTTGGTCGGCGGGGCACTGGTGGTCGTGGCTTCTGTGGTAGGGGATCTGACAGAAAGTATGTTTAAACGTCAGTCAGGTATTAAAGACAGCAGTCAGCTGCTACCAGGGCACGGTGGTTTTATGGATCGTGTCGATAGCTTAACGGCCGCTATCCCCGTATTTACCGCATTGTTATGGGCGGCAGGGACGGTCGCTTGGTAATGCCTGTGCAAAATATTTGTGTGTTAGGTGCTACCGGCTCCATCGGTTTAAGCACATTAGATGTTATTGCCCGTCATCCTGAGCGCTACCGCGCTTTTGCGCTCACCGCATACAGTCGCTTAGATTCGCTGTTAGCGCTTTGTCAGCGTTTTAATCCGCGTTATGCCGTTGTGGCTAATGAGGCTTCTGCCGAGCACTTGGCGGCTCAACTCGCCGCAAAAGGCCTTGAAACTGAGGTTTTATACGGCGAGCAAGGCTTAAATGATGTGGCTGCGCATGCAGCTGTTGATACAGTGATGGCCGCAATTGTTGGAGCCGCTGGGTTAAAGCCGACGCTTGCAGCAGTCAATGCGGGTAAAAAGGTGTTGCTGGCCAATAAAGAGGCGCTGGTAATGTCAGGCGCGCTTTTTATGGACGCTGTTCGAAAAAGCGGTGCCCAACTTTTACCAATCGACAGCGAGCATAATGCTATTTTTCAATGCTTACCGATCGATTACGCCCGTGGCTTGGCTCAAGTTGGGGTGCGTAGAATCTTACTGACCGCATCTGGCGGGCCATTTCGTAACACCTCTCTGGCAGCACTAGCGTCTGTGACGCCTGAGCAAGCATGTGCTCATCCAAATTGGTCGATGGGGCGCAAAATCTCAGTTGATTCAGCCAGTATGATGAATAAAGGCCTTGAGTTAATTGAGGCGTGCTGGCTGTTTGATGCGCGCGCCGATCAAGTTGAGGTGGTGGTGCATCCGCAAAGTGTGATTCATTCACTTGTAGATTATGTGGATGGCTCTGTGCTTGCTCAGTTGGGGAACCCCGACATGCGCACGCCGATTGCCCATGCCTTGGCTTGGCCTGAACGCATTGACTCTGGTGTGAATGCACTCAATTTGTTTGATATTGCGCGTCTTGATTTTGTGGCGCCTGACGTTGAACGTTTCCCATGTTTACGTCTGGCCCAAGAAGCCGCTGCCACCGGTCAAACAGCGCCTGCGATATTAAACGCGGCTAATGAAATTGCTGTAGCGGCGTTTTTAGATGGAAAGCTTAAGTTTACGGATATCCCGCGTCTTATCGAGCACGTGTTAGGTGAAGTATCGTTTACAGCTGCCGACTCGTTAGAGGCAATTTTTACCGCTGATGCTGAGGCGCGTAGACAGGCACATCTCTGGCGTGCCTAATGGAATGGGTTAATTCAGGAGAGGTTCGATGACTGCGCTGTATACGTTGTTGGGTACGCTAATCGCACTCGGCGTACTGGTTACCTTTCATGAGTTCGGCCATTTCTGGGTGGCGCGGCGCTGCGGTATTAAAGTGCTGCGTTTCTCGGTAGGTTTTGGATCGCCTTTGGTGCGTTGGCACGATAAGCACGGAACCGAGTTTGTCATAGCCGCCATTCCCTTAGGCGGCTACGTGAAAATGTTAGATGAGCGTGAAGGGCCTGTGCCTGAGGCGCTAAAAGATCAAGCATTTAATCGCAAAACAGTCGGGCAGCGCATGGCTGTGGTGGCGGCAGGCCCCATCGCTAATTTTCTTCTTGCCATTGCGTTTTTCTGGGCGCTTGGGGTTTTGGGCAGTCAGCAGCTAAAGCCGGTATTAGGCTACGTTGAGGCCCAGACACCGGCGGCGCTTTCGGGGTTGAATCGTGGTCAAGAGATCGTAGCGATTGATGGTGTCGAGACCCGCAGTTGGAGTGAAGTGAACCTTCGCCTGATTCAACGTATTGGCGAGACCGGCGAACTCACTGTTAGCGCCCGTGAAGAAGGCTCAAGCGCCGTTCAAGAGTACCGTATCGTACTCAGTCAGTGGCTGCGTGATGCTGAAGGCCCTGATCCTATGGCATCGCTTGGGTTTAAGCGTTGGTATCCCGAAGGTGCACCGCTTATTGCAGGCGTACGTGAACGGAGTCTAGCTGAGCGAGTGGGTTTGCAAGCAGGTGATCGTTTGGTGCGTATTAACGATCAAGCATTGCGCTCACCTGAGCAAGTGGTCGAGCTTACCCGAAGCCTTGCAGGTCAACACATTACCTTAGTGTATGAGCGCTCAGGTCTTCATACGGAGCTAGACGTTGCTTTGCCAAGTCATGAGCAGGCCAAAGCAGGGGCCGGCTATTTAGGTGCTCAGGTCAGCAGCGATCCTATTCCAGAGCACATGTTTCAGCATGTCAGCTATGGTCCTATTGAGGCCATTGGCGAAGGCGTAAAACGTACTTGGAATATGACGGTGCTCACGCTCGACTCATTAAAGAAAATGCTCTTTGGTGAGCTATCGGTAAAAAACTTGAGTGGGCCGATAACCATTGCTAAAGTGGCGGGCGCCTCCGCAGAGTCGGGTGTTGCAGACTTTCTAAATTTCTTGGCGATCCTAAGCATTAGTCTTGGGGTCCTCAATCTGTTGCCAATACCAGTGCTTGATGGTGGGCATTTAATGTTTTATCTGATTGAGTGGGTGCGTGGGCGTCCCTTATCAGAGCGTGTTCAAACTTGGGGGGTACAGATCGGTATTAGCTTGGTATTTGGTGTGATGATTCTCGCCATTGCCAATGATATTGGCCGTCTGTAACAGGGTCGTTGATCCACGAATGTGTCATTAGGCACTCTCGTTTGCTTACATAAGAAAGGACTTCATGAAACGTCTGGTGCTACCTGCGGTTATTTCCGCGCTGATGATTGCCGAAGTTCACGCCGAGTCCTTCACCATTTCCGATATTCGCGTCGATGGACTGCAACGGGTTTCAGCAGGCAGCGTGTTTGGTGCGCTGCCTCTGAATGTTGGTGAACAGGTTGATGATAATCGTCTCGTCGAAGCAAGCCGGCATTTGTTTAAGACCGGCTTTTTCCAAGACATTCAATTAGGCCGTGATGGCAATGTATTGGTGGTCACAGTAGTTGAGCGCCCCTCCATTTCCAGTATCTCTATTGAAGGCAACAAAGCCATCAAAGAGGAAGATTTGCTTAAAGGACTTAAGCAATCCGGCCTTGCTGAGGGTGAGATCTTCCAGCGTGCAACGCTTGAAGGTGTGCGCAACGAATTACTACGCCAATACGTAGCTCAAGGTCGTTATTCTGCCGATGTTGAAGCAGAAGTGGTCAATGAGCCGCGTAACCGTGTGGCTTTAAAGATCAAAATCAACGAAGGCTCGGTTGCGGCGATCAAACACATTAACGTTGTAGGTAACAACGTTTTTAGCGATGAGGATCTGCTGTTTTTATTTGAGCTGAAGCCGACACATTGGATGTCATTTTTCAAAAATGACGACAAATATGCGCGTGAGAAGCTTTCAGGTGATTTAGAGCGTTTGCGCTCGCATTACTTGGATCGTGGTTATATCAATATGGATATTTCATCGACTCAAGTATCGATTACGCCGGATAAAAAGCACGTATACGTCACCGTCAATATCGATGAAGGTGAAAAATTCACCGTTCGTGATGTCAAGCTTTCAGGCGACTTAAAACTCCCAAAAGAAGAGCTTGAAGCTTTATTGGTAACGCAAAAGGGTCAAGTTTTTTCACGTCAAGTGATGACCAGTACCAGCGAGCTGCTCACGCGCCGATTAGGCAACGAAGGCTATACCTTTGCCAACGTTAATGGTGTGCCGCAAATTAATGAAGGCGAAAACACTGTTGATGTCACCTTTGTGGTGGATCCGGGTAAACGTGCTTACGTAAACCGTATTAACTTCCGCGGTAACACTAAAACCGAAGATGAAGTGCTGCGCCGTGAAATGCGTCAGATGGAAGGCGGCTGGGCTTCAACTTATCTAATCGATCAGTCTAAAACCCGTCTTGAGCGTTTAGGCTTCTTTAAAGAAGTGAACGTTGAAACGCCGCAAGTGCCAGGTACTGATGATCAGATCGATGTGAACTACACCGTTGAGGAGCAAGCGTCTGGCTCTATCACCGCAAGTATCGGTTTTGCGCAAAACGCAGGTCTTATCTTAGGAGGGACCATTACGCAGAATAACTTCTTGGGTACTGGTAACCGCGTCAGCGCCGGTTTAACGCGCAGTGAATATCAAAGCCGCTACAACTTTAGCTTCTTTGATCCTTACTGGACACAAGATGGTGTAAGCCTTGGGTATAACGCTTTCTATAGCACCACTGATTACGATGAGTTAGATGTCGATGTTTCGAGCTACTCGGTCGATAGCATGGGCGCAGGCGTTAGTATCGGATACCCGATCAGTGAAACCTCGCGCCTCAACTATGGCCTGTCGGTTCAGCAGGATTCAATTGGGACGGGCTATTATACCGTTGATGAAATTTTCGACTTCATCGATGCAGAAGGCGATAGTTTCACGAACTTCAAGGCCTCAATCGGTTGGTCACAATCGACGTTGAATCGTGGGTTAATGGCAACCCGAGGTTATTCGCAGAGTTTGTCGTTCGAAACGACCATTCCAGGTAGCGATTTGTCGTTTTACAAAATTGACTATCGCGGTCAGTGGTTCAAGCCTTTAAGCGACAAGTACAGCTTACGTTTCCATACCGAGTTAGGTTACGGTGATAGCTACGGCTCAACCACTGACTTACCGTTCTATGAGCACTACTACGGCGGCGGTTTCAATTCAGTACGGGGCTTCCGTGATAGTACGTTAGGTCCTCGAAGCACGCCGAGTACCGTGTTGGATCAGAGCGGTCAGATCGTTTACAACACAGTCGATAGCAGAGGCCGGGTAAGTGATCCGGATCGTGACGAAATGCCCTTCGGTGGTAACGTCTTGATTCAGGGCGGTGTGGAATTGTTATTCCCAATGCCATTTGTTAAAGATCAGCGCTCGCTGCGGACCGTGTTGTTCTGGGATGTGGGCGGCGTATATGACACCAATTGCAGTGCGGCCCAAGAGGGTGCAGGTGGCATTCGTAGCAAAGATCCTGCATGCGACTTGGGTGTTGATAACCTTGCCAGCTCAGTCGGTGTGGGGCTTACCTGGATTACAGGTCTGGGTCCATTAAGCTTTAGCTTAGCCGCGCCAATTAAAAAACCAAAAGATGCCGAAACCGAAATCTTCCAGTTCTCGCTGGGGCAGACGTTCTAAGCGCTTTTATCGAATAAGATCTATTTTCGCGGGAGTACATTGTGCGTAAGTTGACTCAATTGGTACTGCTAAGTGCAGCTCTAGTCGCCACCCCAGCTATGGCCAACATGAAAATTGCGGTTCTAAGCTATCAAAATGCAATGCTGGAGACCGATGCGGCCAAACGTTATGCAGTTGACGCCGAAAAGAAATTCGGTCCGCAACTGAAAAAGCTTGAGACCTTAGAAAAAGATGCCACACGTCTACGCGATCGTTTGGTGAAAGACGGCGATAAAATGCAGCAAGCTGAGCGCGAGCGTATTGAGCTTGAGTTCAAGCAAAAGGCACGTGATTTCCAATTTCAATCCAAAGAGCTCAATGAGGCCAAAGCCACTGCAGATCGTGAAATGCTGCAGCAGCTAAAGCCAAAGTTCGACAAGGCCGTTGAGGATGTGATCAAAAGCGGTGGTTTTGACATCGTCTTAGATCGCAACGCGGTTGTTGATGTGAAACCACAGTTTGACATCACCCGCCAAGTCATTGAGCGCATGAACCAGCAGCGTTAATATGACTTTACCGGTATATACCCTCGGCCAATTGGCTGAGATCTTGGGCGCCACCGTAAAAGGTGACGCTCAAAAACAGATCAGTGGCCTAGGCACATTGCAAGATGCTGTGGCTACTGAGCTTAGTTTTTTAGCAAATGCGCAATATCGTAAGCTTTTGCAAACGACCAAGGCCGGTGCGGTATTGCTCACGCCTAAGGATGCAGAAGATTACGCGCAGGATGCGTTAATCACTGCTAATCCCTATCTTGCCTACGCAAAGCTTTCTCATTTGTTTGACCCCAAGCCCAAAGGCACCGTAGGCGTTCATCCAACAGCGGTGATAGCCGACTCTGCGCAAGTGCATCCTAGTGCCAGTATTGGTGCAGGCGTTGTTATTGAAGAGCAAGCTGTGATTGGCGCCGGTACAACGATCGGTGCCTATTCTGTAATAGGCGCACGCAGTGTCATCGGCGAAGGTGGGTGGTTAGCGCCTCGCGTAACGCTTTATCACGATGTACGCATTGGTAAAAATGTGGTGATCCAAAGTGGCGCGGTACTCGGAGGTGAAGGCTTTGGCTTTGCCAACGAGAAAGGCACTTGGCACAAAATTGCACAAATCGGCGGCGTGTTGGTGGGTGACGATGTCGAAATCGGCGCCAATACCACTATTGATCGTGGTGCCTTGTCTGACACCATTATAGGTAATGGTGTAAAACTCGATAACCAGATTATGATCGCCCATAACGTGCAGATTGGAGATAACACAGCTATGGCAGGCTGTTGTGGGATCTCCGGTAGCACGAAAATTGGCAGCAACTGCATGATTGCAGGTGGCGTTGGTATGGTTGGGCACATCGAGGTGTGCGATAACGTGTTTGTCACAGGCATGACCATGGTGACACGTTCCATTACCGAGCCTGGCTCCTATTCCTCTGGTACGGCTATGCAGCCTGCTTCTGAATGGCGCAAGAGCGCTGCGCGAATTCGTCAACTCGATGAAATGGCCAGACGTTTGCAACATTTAGAAAAACAGCTGCAATCCGTGACCTCAAGCGCGGATCCTTCATCTGATGCCTAACCGGCGTTGAATGCGCGCCCTTTGCATAAGGCTCTTTGAATATGATGGACGTTAACGAAATTCGTGAATACCTGCCGCACCGCTATCCTTTTTTGTTAGTGGATCGTGTGGCTGAGCTGGATTTAGAAACCAACAGCATCAGCGCTTATAAGAATGTCAGCATCAACGAGCCATTCTTCAACGGCCACTTTCCTCAGCATCCGATTATGCCGGGCGTACTCATCATTGAGGCAATGGCACAGGCGGCTGGCATTTTAGGTTTCAAAATGATGGGCGCTAAGCCTGCTGATGGAACGCTGTATTATTTTGTAGGTTCCGACAAATTGCGTTTTCGCTCGCCTGTGACACCAGGTGACAAGTTAGTGCTGGAAGCTAAATTTATCAGTGCTAAGCGTAGTATTTGGAAGTTCGATTGCCGTGCGACAGTAGACGGTAAAGAAGTATGTTCAGCTGAGATTATTTGTGCGGAACGCAAACTATGAGTTTGATTGACCCTCGCGCGATCGTTGATCCATCGGCAAAGCTTGCCGAGGATGTCCAGGTCGGCCCTTGGTCGATCATTGGGCCCGACGTCGAAATTGGCGAGGGAACTGTGGTTGGCCCGCATGTGGTGATTAAAGGGCCAACGGTGATCGGTCGACACAACCGAATTTTTCAATTTTCATCGGTTGGCGAAGATACACCTGATTTGAAGTACAAAGGTGAAGCCACGCGTTTGGTTATTGGTGATCATAATGTGATCCGTGAAGGGGTAACGATTCATCGTGGCACCATTCAAGATCGCAGCGAAACTACCATTGGTGACCATAATTTGCTGATGGCTTACGTGCACGTGGGCCATGACAGCGTTATCGGTAATCACTGCATCTTGGTGAATAACACAGCTTTAGCGGGTCACGTACATGTCGGGGATTGGGCCATTTTATCTGGCTTTACCCTTGTGCATCAGTTTTGCCATATTGGTGCGCATAGTTTTTCCGGCATGGGGACGGCGATTGGTAAAGATGTGCCGGCCTATGTCACCGTCTTTGGTAGCCCAGCTCAGGCCCGCAGCATGAACTTTGAAGGCATGCGTCGGCGTGGCGTGAGTGATGAGGCGATGCAGGCTCTGCGTCGCGCTTATCGTACGGTTTACCGTCAAGGTTTAACCGTGGAACAGGCCTTAGCAGAGCTGGCCCAAAGCGCAGATGAACATCCTGAAGTATCGGTATTTGTTGAATCTATCCGCGCGTCGACTCGCGGTATTACTCGTTAAGTGAGTGCCACAATGCGTATCGCCTTGGTGGCCGGAGAGGCCTCCGGCGATATTCTAGGGGCCGGCTTAATGCAGGCTATTAAAGCGCGCCACCCAGATGCTGAGTTTATTGGTGTGGGTGGTCCGCGTATGCAGGCTCAGGGGCTTGCTTCCTATTTTCCGATGGAACGTTTATCGGTGATGGGGCTGGTGGAAGTGCTTGGACGTTTGCCTGAACTTCTCTCTCGCCGCAAACGCCTTATTCGTACGCTGATCGAACAAAAGCCTGACGTTTTTATCGGCATTGATGCACCTGACTTTACGTTAGGTGTTGAGCTGAAACTGCGTGAGGCAGGCATTAAAACGGTGCATTACGTTAGCCCCTCCGTTTGGGCGTGGCGGCAAAAGCGCGTGTTTAAAATCCGTAAAGCCTGCGACTTAATGCTGACGCTCTTTCCATTTGAAGCGAAGTTTTATACCGAGCATCAAGTGCCCGTGCGTTTTGTCGGGCATCCATTGGCCGATGATATTCCACTTGAGGCCGATCGCAGTGCTGCACGCGTACAGTTAGGGTTTAGCGATACCGATCAAGTTGTTGCTTTGTTGCCCGGCAGTCGCGGTGGCGAGGTGGGCAAGTTAGGCGCGTTGTTTTTAGATGCAGCTAAGCAGATGCTGAAGCAAAACCCAACGCTTAAATTCGTGTTGCCATGCGCAAGCGCTGAGCGGCGTGCACAGATCGATGACATGCTGGTTGGTCGCGATCTGCCGTTAACGCTTTTAGACGGTAAGTCGCATCAAGCGCTAGCGGCGTGTGATGCGGTGTTGATTGCCTCGGGTACCGCAACTCTTGAGGCGATGCTCTATAAGCGCCCAATGGTGGTTGCCTATAAGGTTGCGCCTTTAACGTATCGTATCCTTAAGCGTTTGGTTAAAAGCGCCTATATCTCTTTGCCCAATCTCTTAGCTCAGCGTTTGCTTGCGCCTGAATTAATTCAAGATGCGGCAACGCCAGAGGCGCTTGCTGAAACACTACTGCCGCTCTTGGAAAATGGCCACGAGCAGACCCAAGCCTTTGATGCGATTCACCGTTCGTTAAAACTTGATGCTTCTAAGCAAGCGGCTGATGCGGAACTGGCCTTGGTGGAGTCGCGTTAATGCAGTTGGGCTTGGACTTTACGCTGGTTGAAGAACTGGTTGCTGGCGTTGATGAGGTTGGGCGTGGCCCTCTGTGCGGGCCGGTTGTGACGGCAGCCGTGATTCTGGATCCCGCGCGGCCAATTCTTGGCTTAAATGATTCAAAAAAACTCACCGAGGCTAAGCGCGAAGCCTTGTTTGATGAGATTCAAGAAAAAGCCTTGGCCTTTTGCATTGCACGTGCTGAAGTTGAAGAAATCGATCAACTGAACATTTTGCAAGCCACCATGCTTGCCATGCAGCGCGCAGTCGAAGGCTTAGAGGTGACGCCGAAGCTTGCGTTGATTGATGGCAATCGCTGTCCAAAATTGCAAGTGCCGTGTGCGCCTGTGGTGAAAGGCGACAGCCAAGTCCCTGCCATTGCTGCCGCTTCTATTTTGGCCAAAGTGACCCGAGACCGGGAAATGCTTGAGTGGGATCGGCAATATCCAGGCTATGGTATTGCCGGGCATAAAGGCTATCCCACGCCAACCCACTTGGCTGCGTTAAAGCGCTTGGGTGCCACACCTATACATCGTCGTTCGTTTGCACCTGTGCGTGCAGCGCTTGAGAGTTGTGAGAAAGACGCTTCGTTTTAAGCACGCATCCTAGACCCTGTCTACACTCAACCCTAATGCCTTGATGGGCGTTTAGAATTAGGACAGGGATTATCATGCAAAGCTACCTTGCATCGTTTATTGATGGCTTAAACGGCGTTCTTTGGGGATGGCTGCTCATTTGGTTATTGGTGGGCGCTGGGCTGTATTTCACTGTGCGCTTAGGCGCGATTCAATTCATCCACTTCTCTCATGCCTTTGGCGTGCTACGCGGTAGTCGCCAAGCAGATTGCTCTGGCATTTCCTCTTTTCAGGCACTTTGTACATCCCTTGCGGCAAGGGTTGGTACAGGCAACATTGCTGGGGTCGCGGTTGCAATTACCTTAGGTGGGCCGGGGGCGATTTTTTGGATGTGGGCCATTGCCTTGGTTGGAATGGCCACTGGTTTTGTCGAGGCAACCTTAGCGCAGTTATTTAAGGTCCGCGACGATAAGGGATTATATCGTGGGGGACCCGCTTATTACATGGCGCGAGGTCTTAAGGCGCCATGGATGGGCGCGTTGTTTTCTGTCTTTTTAATTTTGGCGTTCGGTTTTGCGTTTAACTCAGTCCAATCCAATACCATCGTCAGTACATTGGTTGCGACCTTTGGGTTGGATTGGGGTAAATGGCAGTTAGTGGGTGAAGTGGTTGATGTGGCCTCGTTGAGTATTGGATTGGGCTTATGTTTGCTCAGTGCCTTAGTGATCTTTGGCGGTTTACGCTCCATTGCTCGCTTTACCGAACGCGTCGTACCTGTCATGGCCTGCGCCTATCTTGCGGTCGCGCTTTGGCTCATCGTGACCAACTTTGCAGCTCTTCCCGACATATTTATGTTGATTGTTAAAAGCGCCTTTGGCTTGCATGAAGCGGCAGCAGGGGGCTTGGGTGCCGCGATTTTGCATGGATTTAAGCGGGGCCTTTTCTCCAATGAAGCCGGAATGGGCTCAGCGCCTAATGCGGCGGCCTCAGCCACACCTTATCCACCACATCCTGCCTCACAAGGTTATGTGCAGATGGTTGGGGTGTTTATTGATACCTTATTGATCTGTACCGCCTCGGCCGCGGTAATTTTGCTAGCAGGTCCACAGACAGGTGAGGGGGCGACGTTGGTGCAAAATGCATTGGTTGCCCAAGTGGGCGAGTGGGGACGGTATTTTCTGGCGTTAATGGTGTTTTTCTTCGCCTTCACCTCCATTGTGGCGAACTATTTTTATGCCGAAAACTGCTTTGCCTTTTTACAAAAAAGTCATTTACGAGGCTTGGCGCTGTTTAGATCAGCAGTGCTTTTGATGGTGTTGTTTGGCTCGGTCGCCTCGTTACCATTCGTATGGAACCTAGCAGATGCCGCAATGGGGCTGATGGCAATCACCAACTTGATCGCAATTCTGCTGTTATCAGGTTTGGCCATTCGTTTAGCGAAAGACTACAACGCCCAGCGCAAAGCAGGTGTGTTGCCAACCTTTGATGCTCACAAGTTTCCAGATATTGTCCCGAAAATTGAGCCAGGTATCTGGGACAGCCTAAGGCCTGATTAATTGCCACAACTCATGTAAGGCCTTTTTCGAGGCCTTACATGTTGTCACTCAAACGCGAAAGCAACGCCAAATCTTAAAGTCATTTCCGTTACAATCACAGGTCCTCTCGTTTGCCCTCGGGATCGTCCATGTCCGTCTCTTTTGTCCATCTGCGCCTGCATACCGAATTCTCCTTGGTAGATGGCTTAGTACGAGTCAAACCTTTGGTGAAAAAGGTGGCCGCACTAGGAATGCCTGCGGTTGCAGTGACGGACATGAGCAACATGTGCTCACTGGTTAAGTTTTATAAGGCAGCTATGGGCGCAGGCATTAAGCCCATTTGCGGTGCGGATATTTGGCTTGCTGGCATTAACGACGATGCGCCGTTGTCGCGCCTAACGCTGCTTGCCATGAATGGCAAAGGTTATCGCAATCTTACTGAACTGGTTTCGCGTGGCTGGAGTGACGGTCAGCGTGAAGGCTTAGTCATCATTGAGCGTGAGTGGGTTAAAGACGCATCTGAAGGCCTCATTGCACTTTCAGGTGCTAAAGAGGGTGAGATTGGTCAGGCACTGTTAGCCGGTCATCATGCTGAAGATTTGCTCGCAGAGTGGCAGCAGGTGTTTGGTGATCGTTTCTACCTTGAGCTACACCGCACCGGCCGCGCGGGTGAAGAAGACTACCTGCATATGGCTATGGCGCTCGCTAGCAAAATGGGCGCGCCAGTGGTTGCCACCAATGATGTGCGCTTTTTGGCGCAGGATGATTTCGCTGCTCATGAAACGCGTGTCTGTATTGGTGAGGGCTGTACGTTAGATGACCCGCGGCGTTCGCGCCTTTATAGCGATCAACAGTACTTAAGAACGCCAGAGGAGATGATCGAGCTTTTCAGCGACATCCCTGAGGCCATTGAAAACACGGTTGAAATTGCCAAACGCTGCAATATTGATGTCCAGCTCGGTAAATACTTTTTGCCAGACTTTCCTGTGCCTGAAGGCATGACAATGGATGAGTACTTCCGGGCTGTCTCTTTTGAAGGTTTAGAAGAGCGTTTAGAAGTATTACTGCCTAAAGATACGCCGGATTATGAGGCGAAAAAGCAGGTCTATATCGATCGGCTGAATTTTGAGCTCGATATCATCATTCAGATGGGGTTCCCCGGTTATTTCTTAATCGTGATGGACTTTATCAAATGGGCGAAAAATAACGGCGTGCCGGTTGGGCCGGGCCGTGGTTCGGGTGCAGGATCTTTGGTTGCTTATGTACAAAAGATCACCGACCTTGACCCTTTAGCATACGATCTTCTGTTCGAGCGCTTTCTAAACCCTGAGCGGGTTTCGATGCCCGACTTCGACGTCGACTTTTGCATGGACGGCCGCGACCGCGTGATTGATTACGTGGCGCAAAAGTACGGGCGTAATGCGGTAAGCCAGATCATCACCTTCGGCACTATGGCCGCAAAAGCGGTGGTGCGTGATGTGGCGCGTGCCCAAGGTAAATCCTATGGCCTTGCAGATAGGCTTTCAAAGATGATCCCTTTTGAAGTGGGGATGACCTTGGAAAAGGCCTATGAAATGGAAGAGCCACTTCGTGAGTTTTTAAAAAACGACGAAGAGGCTGCCGAAATTTGGGAGATGTCTTTAAAGCTTGAGGGTATTTGCCGGGGTACCGGTAAACACGCAGGGGGCGTGGTTATCGCTCCAACCAAGCTGACTGACTTTGCGCCCATTGCCTGCGATGAAGAAGGCAATGGCCTTGTTACGCAGTTTGATAAAGATGATGTCGAGGCAGCAGGCCTTGTTAAGTTCGACTTCTTAGGTCTTCGAACGCTCACTATCATCAAGTGGGCCATGGAGACGATCAACCGCGAACAAGCCAAAAAAGGCTTGCCGGATGTCAACATCGACTTCATTCCGCTCGATGACAAAAAGACCTACGACATGCTGCAAAAAGCGGAAACCACGGCGGTTTTCCAGCTTGAATCACGCGGTATGAAAGAGCTGATTAAAAAGCTTAAGCCAGACTGTCTAGAGGACATGATCGCATTAGTAGCCCTGTTTCGTCCGGGGCCTTTGCAGTCAGGTATGGTGGATGATTTTATCAACCGTAAACACGGGCGAGAGGCTATTTCTTACCCGCACCCAGATTACCAGTACCCAGGTCTTGAACCGGTCTTAAAACCCACCTACGGCATCATTTTGTATCAAGAACAGGTGATGCAGATCGCTCAGGTGATGGCGGGTTATACGCTGGGCGGCGCGGACATGCTGCGCCGCGCCATGGGTAAGAAAAAGCCTGAGGAGATGGCCAAGCAGCGCGGTGGCTTTATTGAAGGTTGCGCGAAAAACGGCATCGATGCCGACCTTGCCGGTAACATTTTTGATCTGGTAGAAAAATTCGCAGGTTATGGCTTTAACAAGTCGCACTCGGCCGCATACGGGCTGGTGTCATATCAAACCGCATGGCTAAAAGCCCATTACCCGGCGCCTTTTATGGCGGCGGTGTTGTCGGCGGATATGCACAACACCGATAAGGTGGTGACGCTCATTGAAGAGTGTCGCAACATGAAACTGCGCATAGAGGCGCCAGATGTAAACACTTCCGAGTTTAAATTCACCGTAAATGAGGCCGGTAACATCGTTTACGGTTTGGGGGCTATTAAGGGCGTTGGTGAAGGTCCAGTTGAGGCGATTACGGAATGCCGAAATGCTGATGGTCCTTTTAAGGATCTGTTTGATTTTTGCGCGCGGGTTGATCTTAAACGTATTAACAAACGCACCCTTGAGGCGCTGGTGCGCTCTGGAGCTCTCGACCGTTTAGGTCCGCATTTTTCCGAAGAGGTTAAAGCCTACCAAGCGGGGATTAACTTAAACCGCGCGGTATTGTTAGCCGCTCTTGAAGAAGCGGTGCAGTCAGCCGAGCAAACCCACCGTAGCGCGCAAAGTGGGCATATGGATCTTTTTGGCGGCCTGTTTGCTGAGCCTGAGGCCGATGTGTACCGCAATCACCAAAACGTGAAAGAAATCAGCCTAAAAGAGCGGCTTAAAGGTGAAAAAGATACCTTGGGGCTGTATCTCACAGGCCACCCAATTGATGAATATGAAGGTGAAATCCGCCGCTTTGCCCGCCAGCGAATTGCCGAGCTAAAACCTGCCCGCGATACTCAGACCATTGCAGGACTTATCGTTAACCTTCGGGTTATGAAAAACAAAAAGGGCGATAAGATGGGCTTTATCACCCTTGACGATCGCTCGGCGCGCATTGAAGCCTCACTTTTTGCCGATGCGTTTGCCAGTAACCAGTCGCTTTTACAAAATGATGCGCTAGTGGTGGTTGAAGGCGAGGTGAGCCACGATGATTTTTCAGGTGGGCTGAGGCTGCGTGCCAAACGGGTCATGAGCCTTGAGGATGCCCGTACAGGGCTTGCTGAAAGTTTGCGCTTACGTGTAAGTCACGACAGTTTAAGAGGTGATGTGTTGCGCAAGTTTGCATCGCTTTGTGAGCAACATCGAGGCGCATGTCCTGTGACTGTAGACTACCAATCACAGGAGGCCAAAGCGCTTTTAGCGCTAGGCAATGACTGGAATATTGAGCCTTGTGATCAATTGATTCAAGCGTTGCGTGACCAGTTCGGCCGAGACAACGTCTTTTTGCAATACCGCTAAGCGTGTAACGCGCTTAACAATTTTTATTCGACCTTGGGGCGTCATTTCTTTAATGTATGGCGCCAAAAGCAATAGCCGCCCGGCCCGATAGGGTCGTCGACGCAGACGGAACACTATGAACCCGAATTTTCTCGACTTCGAACAGCCGATTGCCGACCTGCAAGCCAAGATTGAAGAGCTGCGTTTGGTAGGTAACGACAATTCGCTCAACATCAGCGAAGAAATTGCCCGCCTGCAAGATAAAAGCAGTGCTTTGACCGAAAGTATTTTCGGCAATCTTTCAAGCTGGCAGATTTCTAAGCTCTCACGTCATCCTCGTCGTCCTTATACCTTGGACTATATCGAGCACATCTTTACCGAGTTTGAAGAGCTGCATGGCGATCGCCACTTCTCTGATGATGCGGCTATTGTGGGTGGTACGGCGCGTTTAAATGGCGAGCCTGTGATGGTGATCGGCCACCAAAAAGGTCGTGAAGTTCGCGAAAAGGTGCGTCGTAATTTTGGTATGCCGCGTCCTGAAGGCTATCGCAAAGCCTGCCGTTTAATGGAAATGGCTGAGCGCTTTAAATTGCCAATTTTAACCTTTATCGACACCCCAGGCGCTTATCCTGGAATCGATGCTGAAGAGCGTAACCAAAGCGAGGCGATCGCTTGGAACTTACGTGTGATGTCGCGCTTAAAAACCCCGATCATTGCCACCGTAATTGGTGAAGGTGGTTCAGGTGGCGCGTTGGCGATCGGCGTGTGCGATCGTTTAAATATGCTGCAGTACTCTACCTACTCAGTGATTTCGCCTGAAGGCTGTGCTTCGATTCTATGGAAAACGGCTGATAAAGCGCCTGATGCTGCTGAGGCGATGGGTATTACGGCTGAGCGCTTAAAAGGTTTAGGCATTGTTGATTACGTGATCGATGAGCCCTTAGGTGGTGCACATGCAGATCCTAAAGCCGCCGCTGAGTCGATCCGTAAAACCTTGACTGAGCAATTAGCGGCTCTACGTCCAATGAATACCGAACAGCTCTTAGCGGCTCGTTATGAAAAGCTTATGAGCTTTGGTGTGCAATAAACGGCAATGAGCGACTCGCTCGTACCGCTTGAACAAACGCTCTATCACGCGCTAGTACCTTGGCTAAACGCTAAGTGCTGGCGCGTTGCTTTTTCAGGTGGCCTTGATTCTTCCGCGCTTTTACACGCGCTATGGAAAATTGCTCAGGTACATGAAGTGCCACCGATTCAGGCGGTGCATGTCGAGCATGGTCTGCAAGCGGTTAGCCAAACGTGGCCTGCACATTGCGCGGCTTTTTGTCTAAAACGCGACATCGCGTTTCGTGCCATCAAAGTGTCCGTTGCAAATGAGGCGAGCATCGAGCAGGCAGCACGCAACGCCCGCTACCAAGCGTTTGCGAATCTCTTAGCTGAAGGCGATGTTGTACTGTTGGCCCAGCATCAAGATGATCAGGCTGAGACCTTTTTATTTCGTGCACTACGCGGTGCAGGTGTTCAAGGCTTGGCTGCGATGGCTAAAGCGCGCCCGCTTGGTAAGGGCCATATGGTACGGCCTATGCTTGGCATTGCTCGTTGTGAGCTTGAGCGGTATGCCGAAATTCAAAATCTTGTTTGGGTAGAAGATCCAAGCAACACCGACACCCGTTTTGCGCGTAATTTCTTGCGTCAAAGTATCTTTCCGCAACTTAAACAGCATTGGCCCAAAGTCGCCCAAACAATGGCGCGGTCTAGTGAGCACTTAGCGGATGCACAAGTGCTATTAGATGAGTTGGCGCAAGAGGATCTTATCGGCGCACAGGGGCAGCAATTAAGTTTTGCGCTGCCGTATCCCTTTTTAATGTTAGAGCCGCTTAAGCGCCTAAACCCTAGGCGTCAGCGTAATGCTTTAAGGTTTTGGTTAAGGGCTTATACCTTGCTGCCTGATACTGAGCATTGGGCAGGGTGGGAGGCTTTAGTCGCCGCCAAATCCTCCGCCACACCTCGCTGGGTGTTGGGTCAATACACGGTGTGTAGAGCCGAGGAGAGGATCTGGTTGGTGCCATCTGAAACGTTGTTGCCGCCGTTAACTCCGATGCCAGTTGTCAGTGCACAGGTGTATCTGCCAGGCAACGGCGCTTTAGCTGTTGAGGCCGCTGATTTTTCTGGGTCTTTAGGTATTGGTTATCGCCAAGGGGGGGAGGTTTTGACCTTAAAAGGGCGAGGCCGGCGTGATTTAAAGAGACTTTTCAATGAGTTAAAAGTCCCGGAATTTATTCGGCATCGTGTACCGTTGTTGCGGGTAAATGATGAGATCGTCGCCGTAGCCAATTTACCGACGCTTTGGCAGGAAGGTTTTAAGCTCATTTGGACGCCTGAAACCGACTAACTGGATTTGAGCTAAAAAGGGGTTTCAGGTAGACTACTCTCCCGTCTTAATACTACTTCTGTGGAGTTTCCAAAATTCCGCAGGCGTAAGCTATTTTTTATAGTGGTGCGCATTGGCACCTTCGCTATTCCCGGCAGCCATGCTGCCTAACGCAGACTTCTAGGGTTCTTATGACGCGCTACATTTTCGTCACGGGTGGTGTTGTTTCTTCATTGGGGAAAGGCATTGCTTCGGCTTCACTGGCGGCTATCCTGGAGGCGCGGGGCCTGAAGGTCACGATGCTGAAACTGGATCCGTACATTAACGTTGATCCGGGCACCATGAGCCCATTCCAGCACGGTGAAGTATTCGTTACTCACGACGGTGCGGAAACGGATCTGGACTTAGGTCACTACGAGCGCTTTATCCGCACCCGTATGACCCAAAACAACAACTTCACCACCGGCCGCGTGTACGAAGACGTACTACGCAAAGAGCGCCGTGGTGATTACTTAGGCGCCACCATTCAGGTGATTCCGCACATTACCGACGAAATCAAACGTCGCGTAATCAAGGGCGCTGCTGGCTATGACGTGGCAATGGTTGAAATCGGTGGCACCGTGGGTGACATCGAATCTCAGCCTTTCTTAGAAGCCATTCGTCAACTGCGCGTTGAAGTAGGCGCTAAGCGCGCAATGCTGATGCACTTAACGTTAGTGCCATACATTGCCACCGCAGGCGAAACCAAAACCAAGCCAACCCAGCACTCGGTTAAAGAGCTGCGCTCGATTGGCTTGCAACCTGACGTGCTGATCTGCCGTTCTGAAGTGTCGATTGACGTCTCTTCTCGCCGCAAAATTGCGCTGTTTACCAACGTTGAAGAGCGTGCGGTCATCAGCCTGCCAGATGCGGACACTATCTACAAAATTCCAGGCATTTTGCATGCGCAAGGTTTGGATGATTATGTGGTTGAGCGTTTTGGCCTTGAATGCGAAGGTGCAGATCTGGGTGAGTGGGAGCGTGTGGTTGACGCCAAGCTCAATCCAGAAAAAGAAGTCACCATCGCCATGGTCGGTAAGTACATGGAGCTTCTGGATGCTTACAAATCGCTGATTGAAGCGATGAGCCATGCCGGTATTCAGAACCGGACCAAGGTTAACCTGCGCTATATCGATTCCGAAGATATCGAAAACCAAGGAACTTCTTTGCTCGAAGGCGTGGATGCGATTCTGGTTCCAGGCGGCTTTGGTCTGCGCGGCGTGGAAGGCAAGATCACCACTGTGCAGTATGCGCGTGAAAACAAAATCCCTTACCTTGGCATTTGCTTAGGTATGCAGGTAGCGGTAATCGAGTTCGCGCGTAACGTGCTGGGCTGGAAAGACGCGCATTCAAGCGAGTTCGATGCTGCCAGCCAGCACCCTGTGGTCGGCCTGATCACTGAGTGGCAAGATGCGACCGGCGCGGTTGAAACCCGTACCGATAACTCCGATTTGGGCGGCACTATGCGTTTAGGTGCGCAAGATTGCCAGCTCACTGCAGGTTCGTTAGTGCACGAGTGCTACGGCCAAGACATTATCGAAGAGCGTCATCGTCACCGTTATGAGGTGAACAACACGCTGCTGCCGCAACTGATTGAAGCAGGTCTTAAAGTGACCGGTCGCAGTGCTGATGGGGCGCTGGTTGAAGTGGTAGAAGCACCGGATCATCCATGGTTTGTGGCGTGCCAATTCCACCCAGAGTTCACCTCGACTCCACGTGATGGCCACCCACTCTTTAGCGGCTTCGTAAACGCAGCACTGGCACAAAAGGCTCGTAAAGCATGAGTAAAGTAGTTCGCGTCGGCAATATCGAGATGGCCAACGACAAGCCGTTTGTCTTGTTCGGCGGTATCAACGTTTTAGAGTCGCGCGAACTCGCGCTTAGAGCCTGTGAAGAGTATGTACGGGTGACCGATAAACTCGGTATCCCGTATGTCTTTAAAGCAAGCTTTGATAAGGCCAATCGCTCCTCGATCAACTCTTTCCGTGGCCCAGGCCTTGAAGAAGGCATGCGCATTTTTGAAGAGGTCAAAAAGACCTTTGGCGTGCCGGTGATTACCGATGTTCACGAGCCCTATCAAGCAGCGCCTGTGGCTGAGGTGTGCGATATCATCCAGTTGCCAGCCTTTTTGTCCCGCCAGACTGATTTGGTGGTGGCGATGGCCAAAACGGGTGCTGTGATTAATATCAAAAAAGCCCAGTTCTTAGCCCCTCAGGAAATGAAACACATCCTGACGAAATGCGAAGAAGCCGGTAACGATCAACTGATTCTCTGTGAGCGCGGCTCAAGCTTTGGCTACAACAATTTGGTTGTAGACATGCTCGGCTTTGGCATCATGAAGCAGTTTGAGTACCCCGTATTTTTTGATGTGACTCACGCCTTGCAAATGCCAGGTGGCCGTAGTGATTCTGCGGGCGGTCGCCGCGCTCAAGTAACTGATCTTGCTAAAGCAGGCATGAGCCAAGGCTTGGCGGGGCTGTTCTTAGAGGCGCATCCGGATCCAGATAATGCTAAGTGCGATGGCCCATGTGCGCTTCGCTTGGACAAGCTTGAGCCGTTTTTGACTCAGCTTAAGCAATTAGATGATTTGGTAAAAAGCTTCCCACCTATTCAAACGGCTTAAGACTTAACGTTTAAAGCCTTGTAGCTATCCCATGGAGTGTTAATAACAAATGGCAAAGATCGTCGACATCAAGGGTCGTGAAGTACTCGACTCCCGTGGCAATCCCACCGTGGAAGCCGACGTTATTCTCGACAACGGTATCGTAGGTCGTGCTTGCGCGCCGTCCGGTGCATCAACCGGCTCGCGTGAAGCATTAGAGCTGCGTGATGGCGACAAGAGCCGTTATATGGGCAAAGGCGTCCTGAAAGCTGTTGCCAACATCAACGGTCCTATCCGTGATGCGTTGATCGGTAAAGATCCGGTTGAACAAGCGTCAATCGACCGTGCAATGATCGAGCTTGATGGCACTGAAAACAAAGCCGTATTAGGTGCTAACGCGATTTTGGCGGTTTCTTTGGCTGTGGCAAAAGCGGCTGCTGAAGATCAAGACCTGCCGCTGTACGCGCACATTGCCAACTTAAATGGCACGCCAGGCGTTTACTCGATGCCAGTACCGATGATGAACATCATCAACGGTGGTGAGCATGCCGACAACAACGTCGACATCCAAGAATTTATGATTCAGCCGGTTGGTGCGAAGAACTTTGCTGATGCACTGCGCATCGGTGCGGAAATTTTCCACCACTTAAAAGCGGTATTAAAAGCCCGTGGCCTAAACACTGCGGTAGGTGATGAGGGCGGCTTTGCACCGAACTTAGCCTCTAACGAAGATGCGTTGGGTGCAATCGCTGAAGCTGTAGCGAATGCAGGCTACAAATTAGGTGAAGACGTCACACTGGCGCTGGACTGCGCATCGAGCGAGTTCTACAAAGACGGCCAATATGATTTAGCTGGTGAAGGCAAAGTATTTAGCGCAGAAGGTTTTGCTGACTACTTAGCCGGTCTGACTCAGCGCTTCCCAATCATCTCAATCGAAGATGGTATGGATGAGTCTGATTGGGCAGGCTGGAAAGTTCTGACCGACAAAATCGGTGAGAAAGTACAGTTGGTCGGTGACGATCTGTTCGTTACCAACACCAAGATCTTAAAGCGTGGTATCGATGAAAATATCGGTAACTCGATTCTGATCAAGTTCAACCAAATCGGCTCGCTGACTGAAACCCTTGAAGCCATCCAAATGGCCAAGGCTGCAGGCTTTACTGCTGTAATTTCGCACCGCTCGGGTGAAACCGAAGACAGCACTATTGCTGATCTGGCGGTAGGTACTGCTGCCGGTCAAATCAAAACCGGTTCCCTGTGCCGTTCGGACCGCGTTTCTAAGTACAACCAATTGCTGCGTATTGAAGAGCAATTGGGCGCCAAAGCACCTTACAAAGGCCGTGCTGAGTTCCGCGGCTAAGTGTGACGTGTTACAAAGGGCGGCCTTGGTCGCCCTTTTTTGTGGATTAACCCTTTTTGCTATCGAGCCAACCTATGCCAAGTTTGCGTAGCCCTTACTGGTTGTTTGTGGTACTGATTCTGCTCTTGGCAGGATTGCAGTATCGCTTATGGGTGGGCGATGGCAGCGTAGCGCAGGTAAGTGAATTAAGGCGGTTAATCAGTGAGCAGCAAAGCGAGAATGAGCGGCTGTTTGAGCGCAATCGTTTGCTGGAAGCCGAAATCGTTGAGTTAAAGCGCGGTCTTGAAACAGTAGAAGAGCGTGCGCGCCATGAACTGGGTATGGTCAAAGAAGGGGAAACCCTCTTTCAGTTATCAGAATGACGCCAAATTTTTGGGTAGTAATTCCTGCTGCGGGTGTGGGAAGTCGAATGCAGGCCGACCGGCCTAAGCAGTATTTGACGCTCAACGGCTTAAGCATCATTGAACATACGTTAAATTGCTTTGTAGCTCACCCGACGATCCAAGGGCTGGTGGTATGTTTGGCTAGCCATGATCCCTATTGGCCGGCACTCAACTGTGCTCATAATGAGCGCATTACTCGTGCCGAAGGCGGCTCGGAACGTGCAGACTCTGTATTAAATGGGTTGCTCAAACTCTATGAGCTAGGCGCCTCAGTCGATGACTGGGTGCTGGTACACGATGCGGCGCGGCCTAATTTAGCGGCCAATGATTTAGAAAATCTCTTAAATGCCTTGGCTGATGATCCCGTCGGTGGTTTGTTAGGTGTGCCGGCGCGTGACACATTAAAGCGTGTTGATGCAAATGGCCGTGTCGTTAAAACCGTAGATCGTAGCGTGATGTGGCAG
>X137_Gaur__coassemble_44_pt1 | contig 62916 bp, 57 predicted proteins | sample X137_Gaur__metabat2_high_PE_003 | metagenome-assembled genome bin X137_Gaur
TGGTGGAGCCGGGGGGATTTGAACCCCCGTCCGCCAGTACTCCGCTGTCGGTACTACATGCTTAGCCAGATCTACTAAGTTAACCCTCGACCGCCCGATTGGCAGGGTGTGTTGGGCGAGTTGTGTAAGATTTAGCCACTTTGTCCACAACGTACTCCGCGGCGATCCTGTTCTGTATGACAATCATTTTGGGTTTACAGGCATCCCCTGATGATTGCTGGAGCCGAAGCTACCAGAAGGAAGGCTAGCGCCGCTTACGCAGCGAGAGCGTATTCCCCGTAGGTTTCGTCATTGGCAACTATAAAAGTTGCAACAGTGGATTTACGAGTTCTGTTACCAACTCGGCATGCACCTAAAGTTTCGCAACCGGCGTCGAATCCTAATCGGCCCCGTGGTGACTTAAGTAGTCTACGTCAACAATGGCTAAAGGTCGATATCTAATAGCATCGCAAGTGACGCTAAGCCATACGACAGTATTAGCCAATGCTTTGTTTTTAATCGTCTTTTCCTTTGCTGCGAATCGCGCGTTGTACTTCACGATTTGCATCGCGCTCTTTTAGGGTATGACGCTTATCAAAGTCCTTTTTACCTTTGGCCAGTGCAATTTCACATTTTACAAGGTGTTGCTTCCAGTAAAGGGATAAGGCCACACAGGTGTACCCTTTGGCTTGAACCGAGCCAAAGAGTTTTTCTAATTCACGTTTGTTTAAAAGAAGCTTTCGCGTGCGAATAGGGTCTGCAATGACATGAGTACTCGCTGTCGTTAAAGGCGTAATGTGGCAGCCCATCAGCCACGCTTCGCCGTTTTTCAGCAAAATATAGCTGTCGACTAACTGAGCTTTACCTGCGCGCAGGCTTTTAACTTCCCAGCCAGACAGGGCAAGGCCTGCCTCAAACTTGTGCTCAATGAAGTAGTCATGGAACGCTTTTTTGTTAAGCGCGATATTACCGCCGGAGTGTGCTTTTTTCTTTGCCATAGTCGGCTCATTATAGGGTGTCGTACAGCGTATGGCGACAGCTTCGCTTGAGAGGGATGAATGAATACCGGACAATGCCGATAACTTGGCATTGATTGCCTTGACTGCGTTGCACGCTAAGCTTTTTCAAAAGGGTAGTGACTGCAACCGTCTTTTGTTCTTGCAGTGTATATAGGCTGACCAATTTCTATGACAACGCGTATTCAACGCTCCGCGTTACTGCCATATCCCGCTCAGGCGCTGTACGACTTGGTTAACGATGTGGCCAATTATCCTGAGTTTTTACCTTGGTGTTCCAGTAGTGAATTGCTGGACGTTTCTGAAACGCACATGAAAGCCTCTCTTACGATTGCTAAGGCAGGCCTGTCACAGCGCTTTGTAACACGTAATGAGCTCACACCTGGGACGCAAATTGTGATGAATCTTGAAGAAGGTCCATTCACTCAGTTGCATGGAGTGTGGGAGTTCAAAGCGCTCACCGACAAGGCTTGTAAAATCAGCTTGGACTTGAGCTTTGATTACTCTGGGCCGATCGTGAAAGCGACGTTAGGGCCTTTGTTTAATCAGGCTGCTAACACCATGGTTGATGCATTTTGCGAGCGGGCAAAGGCGCTATATGGCTGAGCAATTTGAAGTAGAACTGGTTTATGGCACAGCCGAGCGCCAGTATCTCTTAACGCTTAGCGTTAACCCCAATACTACGGTTCGGCAGGCAGTTTTGGGTTCAGAGCTTTCGACACTCTGTCCTAATCTTGATTTGAAAAGTGCACCGGTCGGAATTTTTGGTAAACAAATTCCAAATCCAGACGAGCGTTTCCTGACAAAAGGCGAACGCATTGAGGTTTACCGTCCGCTTTTGGCTGATCCCAAAGAGGTCAGACGTAGGCGAGCAGCAAAGGCCAAAGCTGCGAGCGGAAAATGACCGCCTAATGGCGGTCATTTTAATGGTTACTCAATATTGGAATCGAGCGGTTCAGGCACCGGCACCGGCACGGCCTTGATGCTGTCGACTTCTTGTTGAATCGCTTCTAACGCACTGCCAGCAGGTACGCTTGGGGCGGTTTCATTAGGTGTAGGGTCTACAACAACAGGCGCAGGGCTTTCACCCAAAATGGCCTGATCACGACTTACACCCGGCATAAAGTCGCCGCTTAAGCCTACGAGCTGATCATTGGCATCAAAAACAAGGCTGACGCGCTCTTGGTAGCGCTCACCTCCACCAGGCTGAATGCTATACAGGTAATCCCAACGATTGGGATGAAAGGTATCGGTTATCAGGGGGTTGCCCATGATAAACCTTACTTGGCGGCGGGTCATTCCAGGGCGTAACTGGTCTATCATGTCTTGTGTAACGACATTGCCCTGTTGAATATCGATTTTGTACACACCGGGGAACGAGCATCCGGCGAGGGCGAGCAGTCCTGTGAGTGACAGGCTGGTCAGCAAGAGCTTGGTGTTTTGCATCGGTGGGCGACTTCCACTATCTTGGCTGGGCAAATAATTCTGGATCATACCCCCATTGGAGGAAGCTGCGAAGCAGCATCTATAAAGCCGACCATGGTAGAAAACATTGAACTACGAAAAGCAGGGCTAAAAGTGACCCTGCCGCGCGTCAAAATCCTGCAGATGCTGGATACGACTGAACAGCGTCATATGAGCGCTGAGGACGTCTATAAGGCGCTTCTGGAGGCTGGAGAGGACGTAGGTCTGGCCACGGTATATCGGGTGTTGACCCAGTTTGAGGCTGCAGGCCTTGTGGTGCGTCATAATTTTGATGGCGGTCACGCAGTCTTTGAACTGGCAGACGGCGAACATCACGATCACATGGTGTGTGTCGATACCGGTGAGGTGATCGAGTTTATTGATGCCGAGATTGAGCGGCGCCAGCATGAGATCGCCCATGATCACGGATATGAGATCGTGGATCACAATCTCGTGCTTTATGTGCGTAAGCGCAAATAATCAATAAAAAAGCGGCCTAGGCCGCTTTTTTATTAGCTTTGTGCAAGGGTTATCAATTTTCGGGCATGGGCCAACGACTCGTCGGTCAAGTCAACGCCGCCAAGCATCCGTGCAATTTCCTCAATGCGTTCATCGGTTGAAAGTTTAGCGACTGCCGTATGTGTTGAATTTTGACCACGTGCTTTGTGTACAAAAAGGTGCTGATGACCTTGAGCAGCCACCTGAGGCAAATGTGTCACGGTTAAGACTTGGCCTTTTTCACCTAAACGGCGTAATAGCTGACCGACCACTTCTGCTGTCGGCCCGCCGATGCCCACATCAACCTCGTCAAATACAAGGGTAGGTACGCGTGAAGTTTGCGCAGTGATAACCTGAATCGCCAAGCTAATGCGCGACAGCTCACCGCCTGAGGCGACTTTGGCTAGGCCTTTAAGAGGTTGGCCTGGGTTGGCGCTGACTAAAAACTCGATGCTTTCAAGGCCGTTAACATGGGGCTCACCATTGGCTGAGGGCTGCAAGTTAATGCTCAGTCGGCCGCCTGGCATACCAAGGCTTTGCATTTCTTTCTCAACGGCCTGAGCTAAATCAGCAGCCGCTTTGTGACGTTTTTTGCTTAACTCACGGGCTTTATCTTGATACGCATTAAGGTAGGCCGTTAGTTCGTCTTGTAAGCGCTCAAGCGCTTGATCATCGGCGTTCAGGTTGGCCAGCTCATCACTGAGTTGTTGTTTAAGTGCGGGTAACTCAGTCGGTTGAATACGGTGCTTGCGCGCAAGTGAGTAAATCGCATCAAGACGTTCTTCTAGAAACTGTAGGCGCGCAGGGTCTGCATCAAAATGATCAAGGAAACGATTCAGTTCGCTTACCGCTTCTTCAATTTGAATTTGCGCGCTGCTAAGTAAACTCGTTGCTTCACTCAATGCAGTGGGTGCGTTGGCATTTTGTAGCCGAGAAAGGGCTGTGTTTAGCGCACTCAACACGTTTCCTTCATCGCTCTCACTGCAGACATTAATCGCCAAACGGCAGTTAGCCAGAAGGGTTTCTGCGTTGGCGAGGTTTTTATGCTCCTCTTCAAGCTCGGCCAGCTCGTTGTCGCCAAGGTTGAGATTAATCAGTTCTTCGAGTTGGTAACTTAAAAGCTGATGGCGGGCGCGCTGCTCGTCACCTGAATGGGTAAGCCTTTCTAATTCGGTGCGCGTTTGTCGCCATTTAAGCGCTGCCAGTTGTACTTGGCGGGCAAGGTCTGTAGCGCCTGCATAGGCATCAACTAAACGACGGTGGGTGTCGGGTTTTAAAAGCGACTGATGTTCATGTTGGCTATGGATATCAATCAGTAGTTCGCCCAGTGCTTTTAAATCAGCCTGAGGGCAGGGCGAGCCGTTGATATAACCGCGTGAGCGACCTTCAGCGGTGATCACGCGACGTAAAATACACAGATTGTCTTGTTGTAAATCACGCTCGCAAAGCCATGTTTGGGCTTCAGGAATGGCGCTGATATCAAACGTTGCAAGAATGTCGGCTTTATCAGCACCTGGACGTACAACGCCGCTGTCTGCGCGATCGCCTAGGGTCAGGCCTAAGGCATCAAGCATGATGGATTTTCCAGCACCGGTTTCACCGGTGATCACGCTCATACCCTTATCTAGTTCAAGGTCCAAATGTTCAACGATGGCGTAATTTTGAACCGATAAGTGAACCAGCATGTTTGAAACGCTCCATGATTTTTGCTGTGTGTTTATACAGTGTTTTATTTGTCTCCAGCAATAGGACGAATGGTTTTTGCTGTGTTGAATCAGTTGACCCCTTGAAGCCTGAATCGGTGCCCCCATATACAGCGCAAAGGCGGAAGAAACCGCAAACGTATTGCTTAGGAGGATTTCATGGCTGACGAACAGAACGTGGACAATCAAGCCCCGCAAACCGAAGAGGTTCATGAGGCGCCAGCTACTGAAGATCTGGCTGCTCGTGTGCAACAGCTTGAAGAAGAGCTGGCGGCTGCACAGGATCAGGCGCTGCGTGTAGCGGCTGATGCGCAAAATACGCGTCGTCGCGCAGAGCAAGACGTTGAGAAAGCGCGCAAGTTTGCGTTGGAGAAGTTTGCCAATGACCTGTTGCCGGTGATCGACAGTTTAGAGCGCGGTCTTGAGCTGTCTAATGCTGACGATGAAACCATTAAACCGATGCGCGAAGGTTTGGAGCTGACATTAAAGCTGTTCCAAGACACGTTGAGTCGTAACCACGTCACAGCCATTGACCCGCAAGGTGAGCCGTTCAACCCTGAGCATCATCAAGCAATGGCGATGGAAGAGAGCACTTCTGCTGAGCCTAATTCTGTGCTTAAAGTGTTCCAAAAAGGTTATTTGATCAGTGGTCGTCTGCTGCGTCCTGCGATGGTAGTCGTGAGCAAGGCGCCTGCGGCTGCGCAACCTTCTATTGATGAGCAGGCTTGAAATTCAATTTTCAGCCCCAATCTAACTAATCAAGCGATTTAGTGCTGCTGTGGCGGCAAAACGCGGCCCGGCTACCAAGCAAAAAATTTTGGAGATCTAACATGGGTAAAATCATCGGTATCGACTTAGGGACCACTAACTCCTGCGTCTCTATCTTAGAAAACGGCAACGTTAAGGTGATCGAAAACGCTGAAGGTGCGCGTACTACGCCTTCGATCATTGCCTATGCCAACGATGGTGAGATTCTGGTTGGCCAGTCGGCTAAGCGCCAAGCAGTAACCAACCCACACAATACGCTCTACGCAGTTAAGCGTCTGATCGGTCGTCGTTTCGACGAGAGCGTTGTGCAAAAAGACATTCAGATGGTGCCTTACAAGATCACCAAGGCTGACAACGGTGATGCTTGGGTAGAAGTGAACGGCCAAAAAATGGCGCCGCCACAAATTTCCGCTGAAATCTTGAAGAAAATGAAAAAAACCGCTGAGGACTACCTCGGTGAGACAGTTTCTGAAGCGGTAATTACCGTTCCTGCGTACTTCAACGACAGTCAACGTCAAGCGACCAAAGACGCTGGCCGTATCGCAGGTCTTGACGTTAAGCGCATTATCAACGAGCCAACCGCTGCAGCGCTTGCTTACGGTATGGACAAAGCCAAAGGCGACCACACTGTCATCGTTTATGACTTAGGTGGCGGTACCTTTGACGTTTCGGTAATTGAAATTGCTGAAGTAGATGGCGAGCATCAGTTTGAAGTACTGGCCACCAATGGTGACACCTTCTTAGGTGGTGAAGACTTCGACATCCGCCTGATCGACTATTTAGTAGACGAGTTCAAAAAAGAGTCCGGTATCGACCTTAAAGGCGATCCGCTGGCCATGCAGCGTCTGAAAGAGTCGGCGGAGAAAGCCAAGATTGAGCTGTCTTCCAGCCAACAAACCGACGTAAACCTGCCGTACATCACAGCAGATGCTACAGGTCCTAAGCACTTAAACGTGAAGATCTCACGTGCCAAGCTTGAGTCTTTGGTTGAAGACCTGGTGCAACGTACCCTTGAGCCTTGCCGCACGGCACTTAAAGATGCGGGTATCGACGTGGGTGCGATCAACGATGTGATTTTGGTTGGTGGTCAAACCCGCATGCCTTTGGTTCAGCAGAAAGTAGCTGAATTCTTCGGCAAAGAAGCGCGTAAAGACGTTAACCCTGATGAAGCCGTAGCCATGGGCGCTGCGATTCAAGGTGCGGTACTGGCCGGTGACGTGAAAGACGTTCTGCTCTTAGATGTATCGCCTCTGACCCTGGGTATTGAAACCATGGGTGGCGTGATGACTGCGCTGATTGAGAAAAACACCACGATTCCAACCAAGAAATCGCAAGTGTTCTCAACAGCTGAAGACAACCAAGGTGCCGTGACCATTCACGTATTGCAAGGCGAGCGTAAGCAAGCGGCGCAAAACAAATCCTTAGGTAAGTTTGACCTGGCTGACATTCCGCCAGCGCCACGCGGTGTGCCACAGATTGAAGTCACCTTCGATATCGACGCCAACGGTATTTTGAACGTGTCGGCAAAAGACAAAGCAACCGGCAAGCAACAATCGATCGTCATTAAGGCAAACTCCGGTCTGTCTGATGAAGAAATCGAACAAATGATTCGTGACGCCGAGGCTAACGCTGAGGAAGATCGCAAGTTTGAAGAGCTGGCCAGCGCGCGTAACCAAGGTGATCAACTGGTCCACGCCACCCGTAAAATGGTGACTGAAGCCGGTGACAAAGTGACCGCCGATGAGAAAACCGCGATTGAAGCTGCTGTGGCTGCTTTGGAAACCGCAGTTAAAGGCGACGACAAAGCAGAAATTGAAGCGAAAATGAATGCATTGTCTGAAGTCACTGCACCTTTGGCCCAGAAAATGTACGCGGATCAAGCGCAAAATGCCGATGCCGCACAGCCACAAGGCAACGCCGGTGCTGGTGATAAGGCAGATGGCGATGTTGTTGACGCAGAGTTTGAAGAAGTCAAAGACAACAAATAAGCCAAGGCTTGTAACCGCTCGGACCGGGCTTTTCGGTTCGGTCTGAATACCACGCGGGGGCATGCTCCCGCGTTGGTGTGTCTGGGGTTGACGAATTTAGGGTGTACCCAAGCAATGTCAAAACGTGATTTCTATGAGGTGCTAGGCGTTGAGCGTGGCGCCAGTGATGCGGAGCTGAAAAAGGCTTATCGCCGCCTCGCGATGAAGTACCACCCGGACCGTAATCCGGATGACAAAGCCGCAGAAGAAAAATTCAAGGAGGCCAACGAGGCCTACGAAATTCTTTCTGATGCACAAAAACGTGCCGCGTACGATCAGTACGGTCATGCCGGCGTCGACCCGCAAATGGGTGGCGGTGGCTTTGGCGGTGGTGCCGGCGGTAATTTCTCCGATATTTTCGGCGATGTATTTAGCGACTTCTTTGGTGGTGGGCAGCGCAGTAATCGTGGCGGCCCACAGCGTGGCAGCGATTTGCGCTACACGCTGGAGCTTGATTTAGAAGAGGCGGTGCGCGGTACGACCGTCACTATCCGTGTGCCTACGCTGGTTAACTGTAAAACCTGTGATGGCTCAGGTGCCAAGAAAGGTACCAGCCCAACTACCTGTAACACCTGTGCCGGTCATGGTCAGGTGCGTATGCAGCAAGGCTTTTTCTCGGTACAACAAACTTGTCCACGTTGTCACGGTAGCGGCAAGATGATCACTGACCCATGCGGCAGCTGCCATGGTCAGGGTCGAGTGGAAGAGAGCAAAACCTTGTCGGTTAAAGTACCGGCAGGTGTGGATACCGGAGATCGCATTCGCCTTTCGGGTGAGGGCGAAGCGGGCACTAAAGGTGGGCCAGCCGGTGACTTATACGTTGTGGTCAATGTGCGTGAGCATGCTATTTTCGAGCGTGACGGCAAGCATTTGTACTGTGAAGTGCCGATCAGCTTTGCTGATGCAGCCTTGGGTGGTGAGCTTGAAGTGCCAACGCTTGATGGTCGCGTGAAGTTAAAAATCCCAGAGGCGACACAAACTGGCAAAATGTTCCGTCTGCGTGGCAAGGGCGTGGCTCCTGTGCGTGGCGGCGCGCCGGGCGATTTAATGTGTAAGGTTGTGGTGGAAACACCTGTTAACCTTGATAAGCGCCAGCGCGAACTTTTGACAGAGTTTCGTAAGTCGTTAGAGGGTGATAGCTCTCACTCGCCTAAAGCCAGTGGTTGGTTTGAAGGCATGAAACGCTTTTTTGGCGACCTATAACCTTTAACGGCAGGTGATCCTGCCGTGTTGGAGCGGTGGATATGCAACGTATTGCGGTAATGGGCGCTGCTGGGCGCATGGGTAAAATTTTAATCGAGGCGGTTGGGCAAAACAGTGCAACCACCTTGACTGCTGCAATTGATCGCCCAGATAGCTCGTTGATCGGTGCTGATGTGGGTGAGCTTGCCGGTGTGGGCCGCTTAGGCGTGACGCTGGTAGGTGATCTGGCTGAGGTAATTGATCAGTTCGATGTGTTGATTGATTTCACGCATCCGACCGTTACTTTGCAAAATTTGAAAGTGTGCCAAGCCCACGGCAAAGCAATGGTTATTGGTACCACAGGCTTTAGCAGTGATGAGAAACTGGTGCTGGAAGAGGCTGCTAAGTCGACTCCTATCGTCTTTGCCGCTAACTACAGTGTCGGTGTCAACTTGTGCTTAAAGCTTTTGGATATGGCGGCGCGCGTTTTAGGGGATGATGTCGATATTGAGATCATCGAAGCGCATCATCGCCATAAAGTCGATGCGCCATCAGGCACGGCGCTGCGTATGGGTGAGGTAGTGGCTAACGCTTTAGGTCGTGATCTGGAAAAGGTTGCGGTTTATGGTCGTGAAGGCCAAACCGGTGCCCGTGAGCGTGAAACCATTGGTTTCGCTACTGTGCGTGCGGGTGATGTGGTGGGTGATCATACGGTGCTCTTTGCCTCAGAGGGCGAACGTGTGGAAATCACCCATAAGGCGTCAAGTCGTATGACCTTTGCGGCAGGTGCTGTGCGGGCGGCGGTATGGCTTAAAGCACAAGATGCAGGTCTGTACGATATGCAGGATGTGCTGGGCCTTAAATAAGTGCGCGCGATTGTCGCGCACTTTTGCGCCAGTTGGTGCGATTTGATCTAGACCCAAAAGGCCTTTTTCTGTAAGCTATCTGCTTTAGTGTATCCACTAAAGTATCGCAGAAATGAATCAAATAAAAAGCGGGATGACCTTTATACGTCATCCCGCTTTTTTACGATCTGCGCATGCATCAGGCTCAATTACGGGAGGTCTTCTTGACTAAGCCAGCCATACTCGCCCTTGCCGATGGCAGCATTTTTCGTGGCGAAGCCATTGGTGCCGATGGCCACACCATTGGAGAGGTCGTATTTAACACGGCCATGACCGGCTATCAGGAAATCCTCACCGATCCTTCCTATGCCCAACAGATTGTTACCTTAACCTACCCGCATATCGGCAATACTGGCACCACGCCAGAAGATGCTGAATCCAGTAAAGTCTGGGCGGCAGGTCTGATCATTCGTGATTTGCCGTTGATTGCCAGCAACTGGCGTAACAAGCAATCGCTGCCTGATTACCTTAAAGAGAACGGCACCGTTGCTATCGCCGGTATCGATACCCGTCGCCTGACCCGCATTCTGCGTGAGAAAGGCTCGCAAAACGGCTGCATCTTGGCAGGCGATGATGCGACGGAAGAAAAAGCACTCGAGTTAGCGCGTAGCTTCCCAGGTCTTAAAGGTATGGATCTGGCTAAGGTTGTGAGCTGCACCGAGTCTTATGAGTGGCGCGAAAGTGTGTGGGACTTGGCGACTGACAGTCATCCTGTGATTGCTGCAGCTGATTTGCCGCATCACGTTGTGGCTTATGATTTTGGTGTTAAAACCAACATCCTGCGCATGTTGGTGGCTCGCGGTTGCCGTCTAACTGTAGTGCCAGCGCAAACCCCAGCAGCTGATGTGCTAGCTCTCAATCCTGATGGCGTGTTCCTATCAAACGGCCCTGGTGATCCCGCACCATGCGATTACGCTATCAAAGCTATTCAAGAAATTCTTGAAACCGATATCCCGGTGTTTGGTATCTGCTTAGGTCACCAGCTGTTAGCGCTGGCCTCAGGTGCACAAACTGTGAAGATGGGTCATGGCCATCATGGTGCAAACCATCCGGTACAAGATTTGAAAACAGGTGTTGTAATGATCACCAGTCAAAACCACGGTTTTGCTGCAGATGAAGCAACCCTGCCAGCCAATCTGCGTGCGACGCACAAGTCGCTGTTTGATGGCACGCTGCAAGGCATTGAGCGTACTGACAAAGAAGCCTTTAGCTTCCAAGGTCACCCTGAGGCGAGCCCAGGCCCGCACGACGTAGCGCCGCTGTTTGATCGCTTCATCGAAGCCATGGCCAAGCGCCGTTAAGCCTGCCGACTGACCAAAGGATTCGAGACTAGAGCTATGCCAAAACGTACAGACATTAAAAGCATTTTGATCTTAGGTGCTGGCCCGATTGTGATCGGTCAGGCCTGTGAGTTCGACTACTCAGGCGCACAAGCCTGTAAAGCCCTGCGCGAAGAAGGTTTTCGCGTCATTCTGGTGAACTCAAACCCTGCCACCATCATGACCGATCCGGTGATGGCGGATGCGACCTACATCGAGCCAATCAAATGGCAGACAGTCGCTAAGATTATCGAGAAAGAGCGTCCAGATGCCTTGCTGCCAACCATGGGTGGCCTGACCGCATTGAACTGTGCACTGGATCTGGAAAAGCACGGTGTGCTTGAGAAGTTCGGTGTTGAGATGATCGGTGCCAATGCCGACACCATCGATAAAGCCGAAGACCGCTCACGCTTTGATAAAGCCATGCGCGACATTGGCCTTGCGTGCCCACGTTCGGGTATCGCCCATAGCATGGAAGAGGCATACGGCGTACTAGACCAAGTCGGCTTCCCGTGCATTATTCGCCCAAGCTTCACCATGGGTGGCACCGGTGGTGGTATTGCTTATAACCGTGAAGAATTTGAAGAAATTTGTACACGTGGTTTGGACTTGTCGCCAACCAAAGAGCTCTTGATCGATGAGTCGTTGATTGGTTGGAAAGAGTATGAGATGGAAGTGGTCCGCGATAAAAAGGACAACTGCATCATCGTCTGCTCCATCGAAAACTTTGATCCAATGGGTGTGCACACCGGTGACTCGATCACGGTTGCGCCTGCACAAACGTTGACCGATAAAGAATACCAAATCCTGCGTAACGCCTCTTTGGCTGTATTGCGCGAGATTGGTGTAGAGACGGGTGGTTCGAACGTACAGTTTGGTATTTGCCCGAACACCGGCCGTATGGTCGTGATCGAGATGAACCCGCGCGTATCACGTTCTTCGGCGCTGGCATCTAAAGCAACAGGTTTCCCTATTGCTAAAATCGCAGCAAAACTCGCTGTGGGTTACACCTTAGATGAGTTGTCGAACGACATTACAGGCGGTCGTACGCCTGCATCGTTTGAGCCTGCGATCGACTACGTGGTTACCAAAATCCCACGTTTTGCTTTTGAAAAATTCCCTAAAGCCGATGCTCGCCTGACCACGCAAATGAAGTCGGTCGGTGAGGTGATGGCGATTGGTCGTACCTTCCAAGAGTCCTTGCACAAAGCGCTGCGTGGCCTTGAAGTAGGTGCGGCAGGCTTTGATCCGAAAGTGGAAGATGGCGACTCTGAAGCCATGAGCACCATCAAGCGCGAGCTGACGGTGCCGGGTGCTGATCGTATTTGGTACATCGGTGATGCGTTCCGTGCCGGCTTAAGCGTTGACGATATTTTTGAGCTGACCAAAATCGATCCTTGGTTCTTGGTGCAAATCGAGGATCTGATTAAAGACGAAGAGAAGGTGAAAACCTTAGGCTTGTCTGCGATCGATACAGATTTGATGCGCAAGCTCAAGCGCAAAGGCTTCTCTGATGCGCGTCTGGCTAAGCTTTTAGGTGTAACCGAGAAGAACCTGCGTAGCCATCGTCAGAAGCTTAAAGTACTGCCTGTTTACAAACGCGTTGACACCTGTGCTGCTGAGTTTGCGACCGATACGGCCTACATGTACTCAACCTATGAGGAAGAGTGCGAGGCGAACCCGTCAACGCGTGACAAGATCATGATCTTGGGTGGTGGTCCGAACCGTATTGGTCAAGGTATCGAATTTGACTATTGCTGCGTACACGCAGCGCTGGCCATGCGTGAAGACGGTTACGAGACCATTATGGTGAACTGTAACCCTGAGACCGTATCCACCGACTACGATACCTCTGATCGTCTGTATTTCGAGCCAGTAACACTGGAAGATGTGCTGGAAATCGTTCGCGTTGAGCAGCCGAAAGGCGTGATCGTACAGTACGGTGGTCAAACCCCGTTGAAACTGTGCCGTGCACTGGAAGAGGCGGGCGTTAACATCATTGGTACCAGCCCTGATGCGATCGACCGTGCTGAAGACCGTGAGCGCTTCCAGCAAATGGTTCAGCGTCTGAATCTGCGCCAGCCTGCAAACGCCACGGCCCGTAGTGAAGACGAGGCGCTGGCAATCTCCAAGCAAATTGGCTACCCGCTGGTGGTGCGTCCGTCCTATGTATTGGGCGGTCGTGCGATGGAAATCGTGTATCAAGAAGAAGAGCTCAAGCGCTACATGCGTGAGGCGGTCAAGGTCTCCAATGATAGCCCTGTGCTGCTGGATCACTTCTTAAACTGCGCTATCGAAGTCGACATCGATGCCGTATGCGACGGCGAAATCGTGGTGATCGGCGCTATCATGCAGCACATCGAACAAGCCGGTATCCACTCGGGTGACTCTGCTTGCTCATTACCACCGTATTCGCTGCCTGCGCATATCCAAGACAAGATTCGTGAGCAAGTCAAAGCGATGGCTTTAGAGCTTGGCGTGGTTGGCTTGATGAACGTTCAGATGGCGGTGCAAGGCGAAGATATTTACGTGATTGAGGTCAACCCTCGCGCTTCGCGTACCGTGCCATTTGTGTCTAAGTGCATTGGTGAGTCGCTGGCTAAAGTAGCTGCGCGTGTGATGGCCGGTAAAACACTTTCTGAGCTTGGCTTTACTGAAGAAATTATCCCGCCGTTCTTTAGCGTTAAAGAAGCGGTCTTCCCGTTCAACAAATTCCCAGGTGTTGACCCGATTCTTGGCCCAGAGATGAAGTCAACCGGTGAAGTAATGGGTGTGGGTGACAGCTTTGCGGAAGCCTTTGCAAAAGCGCAGTTAGGTGCTAGCGAAATCCTGCCAACCGGCGGCTGTGCCTTTATCAGTGTGCGTGAAGATGACAAGCCGCTGGTAACCGATGTGGCGCGTGATCTTATCGGTTTGGGCTTTGAGGTGGTGGCAACTGTGGGTACGGCGAAGCTCTTAGAGGAAGCAGGCTTGCCTGTGCGCCGTGTGAACAAGGTCACTGAAGGTCGTCCGCATGTGGTTGATATGATCAAGAACGGTGAAATCACCTTGATCATTAACACCACTGAAGGTCGTCAATCGATTGCTGACTCCTTCTCCATTCGTCGTAACGCTCTGCAGCACAAAATCTGTATCACCACGACTATTGCAGGTGGACAGGCGGTGTGTGAGGCGCTCAAATTCGGTCCTGAAAAAACCGTACGTCGTCTGCAGGATCTGCACGCAGGAATTAAGGCATGACTAAATACCCAATGACAGTCCAGGGCGCTCGCGCTCTGGAGGAAGAATTGGCACATTTGACTAAGGTGCGTCGCCCGGCTCTAAGCCAGGCGATTGCTGAAGCGCGGGAACTGGGTGACCTGAAAGAAAACGCCGAATACCATGCTGCACGTGAAGAGCAAGGTATGGTCGAAGCGCGTATACGGGATATTGAAGGCCGCTTACAAAACGCCGTGGTCATTGATGTCACAACCATTGAACACACAGGCAAAGTCATCTTCGGCACCACTGTTGAAATCGCCAACTGTGAAACCGACGAGACGGTAACTTACAAAATCGTCGGTGAAGATGAAGCCGATGCCAAACAAGGTAAAATCTCGGTGACTTCACCGATTGCACGTGCCTTGGTGGGTAAAAACGAAGGTGATGTCGTCAATGTGACCACTCCAGGTGGTCAGGTTGAATACGAAATCGTCGAAGTAAGGCATGTCTAAAGCGTTCTCTGTACGCTTTTTTGATGTGCTGTGGCATGCGCTAACCATTCTTTGGGTGGGGAGCGCATGGTCGCTGACGGTGATCCTGCCTATTTTGCTAGCTCAGCTTAAATTTGCCCCATTACTTGCCGACAGCCTATTGCGTGCTGCTTGGTTAGCGATGGTGTTCATTGTTTGGCTAGCAATCACGCTGCAGGTCTTGCTACATACTCTAGTTGAGCGCCTACGTGTCTCGGTATGGACGTTACAATGTCTGGCGGTAGCAGTCCTTGCAAATGCAGCTGTATTGGCGCTGCTTCAAGCTGACTCTGGCTTTTGGCTACGCTATAGCACATGGGTTGTAGCGGCTGCGGGTGTTGCTTTTGTAATCAATAGTGCCCATAAAAAAAGCCCGCAATAGCGGGCTCTTTTTTAACCTTGAAAACGATAAACGTTTGATAGGTTCTTATTGACCTTAGGATTCTTGCGATACAACAAAGCAACCTTACCGATACTCTGTACCAGCTCGCTACGCGAGGCTTTGGTCATTTCACTGATAAGGGCAAGACGGTCTTCTCGCTCAGTTACACGTAACTGAACCTTAATCAGCTCATGGTCATTTAGTGCACGCTCAAGTTCGGCTAACACGCCTTCGCTTAAGCCTTGTTCTGCAACGATCAGTACCGGTTTCAGGTGGTGGCCGATAGATTTGAATTGTTTCTTCTGCTCTTGAGTGAGCGGCATAATCTGACCCCTACGTCCGATTCCAGTTAAAAGCGTTAATAGTGTACCTGACAGGGGCTAATACGGACAGGTTAGCTGGTCTTTGAGGTACAAAAGCTGAAGGGTTGATGCTGTTAATTCGGCAAACGGCACTTGTGCTTGTTAGAATTGCCCCCATATCTGGAACATACTGCGTAACTGCGCTAATAGTTGGTGAGTTTTCGGGGCAGAACTGCCTAGGTTGGGTTCTGATTCACTGAAAGTGAGCCTTTCATCTGTTTTGGTCGTAGCTTGCAAGTTGAGAGATGCACAGATAACTCAAAATCTTAAGGCACTTGGGTGGTTCTAAGTGTCTAAGCTTCATAAAGCGTTACAGGCCTAGCCTGCCATCAAGACGTGATGTGTAGTAACTTAGGGCGGTAAATCACCAGCCATCATTCGTCGAGGTTCGCCCCGAGATGGGGCAGGGCTTCCGAGGGTATTTAAGTGAACGATATGGCAAAGAATCTCATCCTGTGGGTCGTTATCGCCGCCGTCTTGGTGACGGTGATGAACAATTTCTCTGGCCCCAGTGAAGCAAATAAACTCAATTACTCCTCGTTCATCGAGCATGTACAAAGCGGTAAAGTCAAAGAAGTTACTGTTGATGGCTTCATCATTTCAGGCCGAACCCAAGATGGCGCTACGTTCGAAACAGTCCGTCCTGCTATTCAAGATAATGGTCTGATTAAAGACTTGATCGATAACAATGTCACTATTGTGGGTAAGCAGCCGGAGCGCCAAAGCATCTGGACGCAGCTTCTGGTGGCCAGCTTCCCGATACTGGTGATCATTGCTGTCTTTATGTTTTTCATGCGCCAGATGCAAGGCGGAGCGGGTGGCAAGGGCGGCCCTATGAGCTTTGGCAAGTCCAAAGCGCGTCTGTTGTCAGAGGATCAGGTTAAAACCACGCTGGCCGACGTTGCAGGGTGCGATGAAGCCAAAGAAGAAGTGGGCGAACTGGTTGAGTTCTTGCGTGATCCAGGCAAGTTTCAACGCCTAGGCGGTCGTATTCCTCGTGGTGTGCTGATGGTTGGTCCGCCAGGTACCGGTAAAACCTTGCTGGCTAAAGCCATTGCTGGTGAAGCCAAAGTGCCGTTCTTCACCATTTCTGGTTCGGACTTTGTGGAAATGTTCGTGGGTGTCGGTGCTTCCCGCGTGCGCGACATGTTCGAGCAGGCGAAAAAACACGCACCGTGCATCATTTTTATCGATGAGATCGATGCCGTAGGCCGCCATCGTGGTGCGGGTCTGGGCGGTGGTCACGATGAGCGTGAACAAACGCTTAACCAGTTATTGGTTGAGATGGATGGTTTTGAAATGAATGACGGCGTGATTGTAATCGCCGCCACCAACCGTCCTGATGTACTTGATCCTGCTTTGCTGCGTCCGGGCCGCTTTGATCGTCAAGTCGTGGTCGGTCTGCCGGATATTCGTGGCCGTGAGCAGATCCTCAAAGTGCATATGCGCAAAGCACCGATTGGCGATAACGTGGATCCTGCGGTCATTGCTCGCGGAACGCCTGGGTTTTCGGGAGCGGATCTTGCGAATCTGGTAAACGAAGCAGCGTTATTTGCCGCGCGTGCCGGCAAGCGTTTACTGGAAATGAAAGAGTTTGAGCTTGCAAAAGACAAAATCATGATGGGCGCCGAGCGCAAATCCATGGTGATGTCGGATAAGGAAAAACTCAACACTGCGTATCACGAGGCAGGTCATGCGATTGTTGGTCGCATCGTGCCGGAACATGATCCTGTTTATAAGGTTTCGATCATACCGCGTGGCCGTGCCTTGGGCGTCACAATGTTCTTGCCAGAAGAGGATCGTTATAGTCTGTCTAAGCGTGCACTTCTGAGTCAGATTTGCTCACTGTATGGCGGTCGAATCGCGGAAGAGATGACGCTTGGCTTCGATGGTGTAACGACGGGCGCTTCCAATGACATTATGCGTGCCACTCAAATCGCCAAGAATATGGTGACTAAGTGGGGCTTATCCGAGAAGCTTGGACCTTTGATGTATGCAGAAGAGGAAGGCGAAGTCTTTTTAGGTCGATCGGCGGGCAGCCAACACAGTAACGTGTCAGGTGATACCGCTAAGCTGATTGATCAAGAAGTACGTCAAATCATTGATGAGTGCTATGGCCGCGCTAAGCAGATTCTGACCGACAATCGCGATAAGCTCGATGCAATGGCGCAAGCTTTAATGAAATACGAAACCATCGATAGCGACCAAATTGATGACATTATGGCTGGGCGTACGGTACGTGAGCCAAAAGATTGGAGCGGTGACTCTAATAAACCAAGCGCGCCAGCCGTTGATAGCAGTGCTGATCAAACGCCTATAGGCGGTCCAGCTAGCGAACATTGATTTATGTCCTATCTTACTAACGCTCGACTGCAATGCGGCAGTCGAGTGCTTGATCTATCAGTGCCCCACGTAATGGGGATTCTTAATGTAACTCCTGACTCATTCTCTGATGGTGGACGCTTCAATAGCTTAGATCTGGCGCTAAAGCGTACTGAGCAGATGCTGCAGGCAGGCGCAACACTTATTGATGTGGGGGGTGAGTCAACGCGACCAGGGGCTCTACACGTCAGTCAAGATGAAGAGCTTGAGCGCGTTATTCCAGTGGTTGAAGCGATTGCCCATCGGTTTGATGTGGTTATTTCTGTCGATACCTCTAATGCGCAGGTTATGCGTGAGTCGGCACGTGCAGGGGCGGGTTTGATTAATGATGTACGCTCTTTGCGTCGTGAGGGTGCGTTAGCGGCCGCGGCGGAATCTAACTTGGCAGTATGCATAATGCATATGCAAGGTGAGCCGCAAACGATGCAAGATGCGCCTGCTTATGTTGATGTCACATCCGAAGTCGCTGATTTTTTAGAAAAACGTATGCGTGAATGTGAGGAGGCTGGCATTGCCTCAGAACGCATTGTGCTCGATCCGGGGTTTGGCTTTGCAAAAACCCTTGAACACAATCTTAAATTGTTTAATCAACTTGAGCAGTTACATCACTTGCAGCGCCCGTTGCTAATTGGTGTGTCGCGCAAATCCATGGTGGGTAACGTTCTGAATAAGCCAGTTGATCAACGGCTCTATGGCAGTCTTGCGTTGGCGGCGTTGGCGGTGGCAAAAGGAGCGCCCATTGTGCGCGTACACGATGTTAAAGAAACGGTTGATGTGGTGCGAATGATCGCCGCTGTGCAAAACGCACAGTAGCTAAGGGGTAGTGAATGAGCAGGAAGTATTTTGGTACTGATGGGATTCGTGGGCGTGTTGGTCAAGCCCCAATTACCCCAGATTTTATGCTAAAGCTCGGTTGGGCGGCGGGCATGGCATTTAGGCATCAAGGCCATTGCAAGGTTTTGATTGGTAAAGACACGCGTATTTCAGGCTACATGTTTGAATCGGCCTTGCAGGCTGGGTTATCGGCTGCAGGGGCGGATGTTGCATTGCTCGGTCCGATGCCGACACCTGCAATTGCTTATTTGACGCGTACCTTTCACGCTCATGCAGGGATTGTTATTAGCGCCTCGCATAATCCTCATCATGATAATGGTATTAAGTTTTTCTCCAGTAAAGGCACGAAATTGCCCGATGAAGTGGAGTTAATGATTGAGGAGCTACTAGACGCTCCTATGACTGTTGTTGAATCGGCTCGACTAGGTAAAGCTTCACGAATCAATGATGCTGCGGGTCGCTATATCGAATTTTGCAAAAGCAGTGTGCCTACCAGTACTGACTTCAGCGGTTTAAAAATTGTTGTCGATTGTGCTCATGGTGCCACTTATAAAGTCGCTCCAAGTGTTTTCCGTGAGCTTGGTGCTGAAGTTGTTGCGATTGCAAACCAGCCTGATGGCCTGAACATTAATGATGGTGTGGGCTCGACGCATATGGGGCTTTTACAAAAGTCCGTGGTTGAGCAAGGGGCGGATTTAGGTATTGCCTTCGATGGTGATGGTGATCGTGTTTTGATGGTCGATCACACAGGCTCCGTCGTTGATGGTGATGAGCTTCTCTATATTATCGCAACGGATTTACAAGAGCGTGGCCTGCTAAATGGTGGTGTAGTGGGAACGCTTATGAGTAATTTAGGTCTTGAGTTAGCACTCAAAGCACGTGACATCCCTTTTGTGCGCGCCAAAGTAGGTGACCGCTACGTGATGTCTGATATGCAAAAGCATGATTGGAAACTTGGCGGTGAAAACTCAGGTCACATTCTATGTGCCCAGCATGCAACGACCGGTGATGCCATTATCGCTGCATTGCAAGTTCTGCTGGCACTACGTCGTCGTGGGACAACCCTTGCAGGAGAACGTCTGGCATGGAGCAAGCTACCACAAGTACTGATTAATGTACGTTTTAAGGGTGATGTTGATCCTATCAATCATCCGGATGTTCAGCGTGCCAGTGATGAGGCAACTGAGGCGATGGCGGGGCGTGGTCGTGTATTGCTGCGCAAGTCCGGTACCGAGCCTTTAGTACGTGTAATGGTTGAGGGTGAGGATGAAAAGCAAGTGCGTAAGCACGCTGAGCACCTCGCAAAAATAGTTACTGAGGTGTGTGGCTGAGTGGCTTGCTAGTGTGAGTTCACTTCGTTACCATCTGCGCCCACTTTGATCGAGAGGTTAAGCATGCGTCGGCCCCTTGTTGCCGGTAATTGGAAAATGCACGGCACGCGTGCCAGTGTGGCTGAGTTGATCAAAGGTTTACGCCAGTTGGCGTTACCTACTGGAGTCGATATCGCTGTTTTCCCGCCTTTTTTATACATTGATCAAGTCGTAACAGGCTTGCAAGGTAAGGCTATTGCGGTCGGGGCGCAGAACTGTGCTGTCGAGGCAATGCAGGGTGCTTTAACGGGTGAGATCGCTGCCAGTCAGTTGATTGATGTAAGTTGTAAACTCGTGTTGATTGGGCATTCAGAGCGTCGCCAAGTGCTTGGTGAGCGTGATGATGTTCTGGCACGTAAGTTTGGTGCTGCACAATCTTGTGGGTTAACGCCTGTGCTGTGTGTTGGTGAAACGCTTGAGCAGCGTAATGAAGGTAAGACGCTCGAGGTTGTCACCGCGCAGCTAAGCAGTGTTATTGAGGTCTTGGGTGTAGGGGCCTTTAGTAATGCCATTATTGCCTATGAGCCTGTTTGGGCAATTGGCACAGGGCTTACTGCAACACCTAAAGAGGCGCAAATGGTGCATGCAGCGATTCGTGCGCAGTTAGCTACTGAAAACCCAAATGTTGCCAGTGGTGTGCGAATTCTTTATGGGGGTAGTGTTAAGGCCTCTAATGCGGCAGAGCTGTTTGGTATGCCGGATATCGATGGGGGGCTCATTGGTGGAGCTTCTCTCAATGCAGACGAGTTCGGTGCGATTTGTCGTGCCGCGGGAAACTAAAGAATGTTCGAACTTGAATCGGTTGTAATCGTCCTCCATTTGTTGGGTGCTATTGGTATCGTGGTCTTTGTTTTGCTGCAGCAAGGCAAAGGTGCCGATGCAGGTGCTTCATTTGGTTCTGGCGCATCAGGAACTGTGTTTGGATCGCAAGGAAGTGCTACCTTTTTGAGTCGAGTTACTGCTATACTTGCCGCAGCTTTTTTCTTTACTAGCTTGGGTTTAGCGTATTATGCTAAACAAAAAGCTGAAGTAGTGAATCAGCTAGGATTGCCAGATCCGGCAGTCTTAGAAATTCAGAAAAAAGCAGTTGTAGAAGATGTTCCGGTACTTGAAAATCAACGTGCAAATGATGCACAATCTGATCTTCCAGAAGTACCTGCAAATTAAAGCAGTTTTGCCGAGGTGGTGGAATTGGTAGACACGCTACCTTGAGGTGGTAGTGGCCATAGGCTGTAGGGGTTCGAGTCCCCTCCTCGGTACCATATTTAGAGAAGCCCGCAGTATGCGGGCTTTCTCGTTTAAGGTCAGTTAGATTGACCTTATGAGTAACTGGGCCTTATACTTTGGCCCCCGGCTTTGACGCGGGATGGAGCAGTCTGGTAGCTCGTCGGGCTCATAACCCGAAGGTCGTTGGTTCAAATCCAGCTCCCGCAACCAGTAAATGTAAAAAGCCCCTAGTAAGGGGCTTTTTGCTAGATAGGTCACTGAGCCTCAGTGGTCTCCGATGGATGGGCGTTCCGCCCATTTTTTATTTATACGGCATTTCTAGGAGGCGTTCAGGTGTCGAGCAAGCTTGAGCAGTTGCAGGCCTTGTTGGCCCCGGTAGTCGAAGCACTTGGCTATCAATGCTGGGGAATTGAATTCCTAGCGCAGGGCAAACATTCCGTGCTGCGTGTATTTATCGATCATGCCAATGGGATATTGATCGAAGATTGTGAAAAGGTCAGTCGCCAATTAAGTGGTGTTTTGGACGTTGAAGATCCGATTACCCAAGAGTACACCTTGGAGGTGTCTTCGCCGGGTATGGATCGTCCTTTGTTCACCCTTGAGCAGTTTGCGGCACATGCAGGTGAACAAGTCACCATTAAGTTGCGTTCTCCTTTCGAAGGCCGCCGTAATTTTAAAGGCGTTATTCGTGGGGTAGAGGAGCAAGACATTGTGGTGCTTGTGGATGACCACGAATACCTATTGCCCATCGACTCTGTCGATAAGGCGAATATTATCCCCCGTTTTGACTGAGGGACTAATCGCGCAGGCCACGCAGTTCAGTGGCATTGCGATTATCTTTAGGCGCGGATCCACGGGTCCCCAATGGATTGCCAGAGGCGAGGCGTACGATGAGTAAAGAAGTACTGCTGGTTGTTGAGTCGGTATCAAATGAAAAAGGTGTACCGGCTAACCTGATTTTTGAAGCGTTGGAGTTGGCATTAGCTACTGCAACTAAAAAGCGCTATGAAGACGAAGTAGACGTGCGTGTCACGATCAATCGTCAGACGGGCAGCTATGACACCTATCGTCGCTGGACAGTGGTCGAAGAACGTGACTTCGATGATCCAGCTCATCAGTTGACGCTTGATCAGGCCGAAGTGCGTGACCCAGCAGCCAAAATTGGCGATGTGTTCGAAGAGAAAATCGACTCTATTGAGTTTGGCCGCATTGCTGCGCAAACCGCAAAGCAAGTAATCGTACAGAAAGTACGTGAAGCTGAGCGTGCTCAAGTTGTTGAGGCGTACCGTGAAAAACTCGGTGAGATCATTTCTGGGACTGTGAAAAAAGTCACGCGTGACAGCGTGATTGTTGATCTTGGCAATAACGCAGAAGCGTTGTTGGCTCGTGAAGACATTATCGCCCGCGAGACATTCCGTAGTGGTGCACGTGTGCGTGCATTGCTGAAAGAAATTCGTACGGAAAACCGTGGTCCGCAGCTCATTCTGTCGCGCACGGCACCTGAAATGCTGATTGAGCTGTTCCGCATCGAAGTGCCTGAAATTGCAGAGGGCCTGATTGAGGTCATGGCTGCCTCTCGCGATCCGGGCTCACGCGCCAAGATTGCGGTGCGTTCAAAAGACAAACGTATCGACCCACAAGGTGCTTGCATTGGTATGCGTGGTTCGCGCGTTCAAGCAGTATCGGGTGAGTTAGGTGGCGAGCGTGTCGATATTGTTCTTTGGGACGATAACGTGGCGCAATTTGTTATCAACGCTATGTCGCCTGCTGAAGTTGCAGCGATCATCGTTGATGAAGATGCCCATGCGATGGATATCGCTGTGGCAGAAGATAACCTTGCTCAGGCCATTGGTCGCGGCGGTCAAAACGTGCGTTTAGCGAGTCAACTGACTGGCTGGACATTGAACGTTATGACCGAATCGGACATTCAAGCCAAGCAGCAAGCTGAAACGGGCGATATTTTGCAGCAATTTGTCACTGAGCTAGAAGTTGACGAAGAGCTGGCGCAAGTACTGGTTGAAGAGGGTTTCACCAGTCTTGAGGAAATCGCTTACGTACCAATGGAGGAAATGCTCAGCATTGATGGTTTTGACGAGGAAATCGTTAACGAGCTTCGTGCTCGTGCTAAAGACCGCTTGCTGACCAATGCCATTGCGAACGAAGAAAAGCTGGCAGATGCACAGCCTTCCGAAGACCTGCTTTCGCTTGAAGGTATGGACAAGGGATTGGCCGTCGAACTGGCGGTGCGCGGCGTAGTTACCCGCGAGGACCTAGCCGAGCAGTCTATTGACGACTTGCTCGACATCGACGGCATCGACGCAGAGCGTGCCGGCAAGTTGATCATGGCCGCCCGAGCTCATTGGTTCGAGTAATTGTGGCCTGAGGAGAGAGACACATGACGCAAGTCACGGTGAAAGAACTGGCCAAAGTGGTCGATACGCCTGTAGAGCGTTTACTACAGCAAATGAAAGAAGCGGGTTTGCCGCATACCGGTGCAGATCAAGCTGTATCAGATAGCGAGGAGCAAGCACTGTTGGCGCACCTAAAAAGCAGCCACGGGGCTAAGTCTGACCAGCCGCGTAAGATTACTTTGCAGCGCAAAACCACCAGCACCTTACGTGTTGCCGGTAGTAAAACCATTAGCGTTGAAGTACGCAAGAAAAAAACCTTCGTGCAGCGTAGCGCCGAAGATATCGCCGCTGAGCAAAAACGCGAGCGTGAAGCGCGTGAAGCTGAAGAAGCCGCAGCGCGTAAAAAGGCTAACGATGAAGCGCGTGAGCGTGCTGCTGAACAGGCTCGTATTGCCGCTGAGAAAGCTGCAGCTGAAGCGCCTAGCGCCCCAGTTGCTCCTGTGGCTGTAGAAGTTGTTGCAGCACCAGCGCCTGCTGCCGAGCGTAAAAACGATGCGCCTCGCCGTGTAGAGAAAGCGCGTAACGATGATGACGAGCGTCGTGATCGTAAGAGTGCTTCGCGTCCTTCGATGAAAGAGAAGGAAAAAGCGCCTGCTCCGCGTATTAACGTGCGTAACACTGATGATGAAGGCGAAGGCTTCCGTCGCGGTGGTCGTGGTGGCCGTAACAAAGCGAAAAAACGTAATGCTCATGGTTTCCAAAGCCCTCAAGGCCCAGTAGTCCGTGAAGTCTCTATTGGTGAAACCATCACTGTTTCTGAACTGGCGCAACAGATGTCCATCAAGGGCGCTGAAGTGGTTAAGTTCATGTTTAAACTGGGTACTCCAGTTACCATTAACCAAGTGATCGACCAAGAAACGGCTCAGCTGATTGCTGAGGAGTTAGGTCATAAGGTTAAGCTGGTTAGCGACAACGCCCTTGAAGAGCAATTGGCAGAATCCTTGAAGTTTGAAGGTGAAGCCATTCACCGTGCGCCTGTTGTGACTGTAATGGGTCACGTTGACCACGGTAAAACGTCGCTTCTGGACTATATTCGCCGTACTAAAGTGGCGACCGGTGAGGCCGGTGGTATTACTCAGCATATCGGTGCGTATCACGTAGAAACCGAGCGCGGGATGGTGACGTTCTTGGATACTCCAGGTCACGCCGCCTTTACCCAAATGCGTGCCCGTGGTGCTCGTGCTACCGATATCGTGATTCTGGTTGTTGCCGCCGATGATGGCGTGATGCCGCAAACCCAAGAAGCGGTACAGCATGCGAAAGCAGCTGGTGTGCCGATTGTGGTTGCGGTGAACAAAATCGATAAGCCAGAAGCGAATCCTGACAACATCAAAAATGCTCTTGCAGCCCTTGATGTGATTCCGGAAGAGTGGGGCGGTGATGCACCATTTGTACATGTGTCGGCCAAAGTCGGTACCGGTATTGATGAGCTCTTAGAAGCTGTACTGCTGCAAGCGGAGTTGCTTGAACTCACCGCAACCCCTACCGCTCCAGGTCGTGGTGTGGTGATCGAGTCCCGCTTGGATAAAGGGCGTGGTCCGGTTGCAACGCTTCTGGTGCAAAACGGTACCTTGCGCCAAGGCGATATGGTTCTGGTCGGCGTTAACTATGGTCGTGTTCGTGCCATGCTTGACGAAAACGGTAAGCCGATCAAAGAAGCAGGTCCTTCGATTCCTGTTGAGATCTTAGGTCTTGATGGCACGCCTGAGGCAGGCGATGACATGACTGTCGTTGCGGACGAGAAAAAAGCGCGTGAAGTGGCGCTCTTCCGTCAAGGCAAATACCGTGAAGTTAAACTGGCTCGTGCACATGCTGGCAAGCTGGAAAACATTTTCGAAACCATGGGTCAAGACGAGAAGAAGACGCTCAATATCGTCCTGAAGTCCGATGTACGTGGTTCGTTAGAAGCGCTGCAAGGCTCCTTGCAAGAGCTGGGTAACGACGAAGTACAAGTGCGTGTTGTGGCAGGCGGTGTCGGTGGTATCACCGAATCCGACGCGAACTTGGCACTGGCCTCGAATGCGGTGATCTTCGGCTTTAACGTTCGTGCTGATGCTGGCGCTCGTAAGATCGTCGAGCAGGAAGGCTTGGACATGCGTTACTACAACATCATTTACGACATCATCGAAGACGTGAAGAAAGCGCTCTCCGGTATGCTCGGTAGTGATGTTCGCGAGAACATTCTGGGTATTGCAGAAGTTCGCGACGTGTTCCGTTCACCGAAGTTTGGCGCTGTAGCCGGCTGTATGGTGGTGGAAGGTGTGGTGTACCGGAACCGTCCGATCCGCGTACTGCGTGATGACATCGTAATCTTCGAAGGAGAGCTTGAATCTCTGCGTCGCTTTAAAGATGACGTTGCTGAAGTGCGTAATGGCATGGAATGCGGTATCGGTGTTAAGAGCTACAATGACGTAAAAGTCGGGGACAAAATCGAAGTCTTCGAAAAAGTCCAAGTGGCGCGTTCGCTCTAAGCGAAGCACATTGATGCTAAGTTCGAAGCTGGAAGTGGCCCTGTGCTGCTTCCAGCTTCGTGCTTTATGCCACAAAGCAGTTGAGAAAAAGTTATGGCCAAAGAATACAGTCGTACCCAGCGTATCGGTGATCAGATGCAGCGTGAGCTGGCTTCACTGATTCAGCGCGAAGTCAAAGATCCTCGTTTGGGTTTGGTAACCATTACCGCTATTGATGTCAGTCGTGATCTGTCCCATGCCAAGGTGTATATCACCGTGATGGGGGCTGACAGCGAAGAAGACGTACTTGCGCAGAGCTTAAAAGTCTTAAAAGACGCTTCAGGTTTTTTACGTATGCTGCTTGGAAAATCCATGAAGCTGCGTACGGTACCAACGCTGCACTTTGCGTATGATGCCAGTGTGCGTCGTGGCGCTGAGCTTTCTGCATTAATTGAGCGTGCTGTCGCCGAAGATCGCCGCCACGGCGGTGCTGACGAGGAGTAAGGCGTGGCTCAGGTTAAACGTGTACGCCGCAATGTCAGTGGCATTATTTTGCTGGATAAGCCATTAGGCTTTACTTCCAATGCTGCGTTACAGAAAGTACGTTGGCTCCTCAATGCTGAAAAAGCAGGTCACACGGGAAGCCTTGATCCACTGGCAACAGGTGTTTTACCTCTGTGCTTTGGTGAGGCGACCAAGTTTTCCCAATATCTTTTGGATGCTGACAAAGGCTACGAAGCGTTAATGCGTTTAGGCGAAACCACCACAACAGGTGATGCCGAAGGCGATGTTTTAGAGCGTCGTGAAGTTAAGGTGGCAGCTGCGGATATTGAGGCGGTTTTGCCACAATTTCGCGGTAACATTAGCCAAGTCCCGCCGATGTATTCTGCTTTGAAACGTGACGGTCAGCCACTTTATAAGCTGGCACGTGCAGGTGAAGTGGTGGAGCGCGAGGCGCGATCTGTTACCATTAGCCGCTTAGAATTGCTCGATTTTGACGGCGTTAATGCCAGAATCGTTGTAGATTGCAGTAAAGGGACTTACATCCGTAGTCTGGTCGAGGATATTGGTGCTGCTTTAGGGTGTGGTGCGCATGTGATTGAGCTGCGTCGTACAAAAGCCGGCCCTTTTACACTTGATCAGACTATTACGCTTGAGGCCTTAGAGGCATTGCATAGCGCTGAAGGTAATGCTGCGCTGGATCAATACTTACTGCCGGTAGACAGTGGTTTAGAAGAGTGGCCGCTGCTTACCTTTTCTGAGCACAGTAGCTACTATTGGCTGCATGGTCAGGCGGTTCGTGCACCTGATGCGCCAAAATTTGGTATGGTGCGCGTGCAAGATCACACAGGTCGCTTTATCGGTATTGGTGAAGTGAGCGATGACGGGCGCGTGGCGCCACGTCGGTTAATTCGGTCGGAATGATCGAACCTTTAAGATGGCATAGGCTATCTTAAAGCTGAGGGTGGCTGTTAACAGGCATGGTCATACCTCTTTTTTAAATACGGGATTTATCCCGGCCTGTTCACTCAAGGAGTCCATTACCATGGCACTGAGCGCTCAAGAAAAAGCCCAGATCGTTAACGAGTACAAGCAAGCTGAAGGCGACACTGGTAGCCCAGAAGTTCAAGTAGCTCTGCTGACCTTTAACATCAACAAGCTGCAAGATCACTTCAAAGCTAACGGTAAAGACCACCACAGCCGTCGTGGCCTGATCCGTATGGTTAACCAGCGTCGTAAGCTGCTGGACTACCTCAAAGGCAAAGACGTGAATCGTTACACCAGCCTGATTGGTCGTCTGGGTCTGCGTCGCTAATAGCGTCGTAAGCGTCACGCCGGAAGCTGGAAGTTGGGAATGGGGATTCAGGGTAACCTGCCTCGTCCGAGCTTCCGGCTTTCGGTCTTTTTGAGGGATGGTTGGGTCCGACTCCCGCTATGCCACACGATTTCCCCAAGGTAACAAAGAGAAGGAAGATACCGTGAATCCGGTTATTAAGAAGTTTCAATTCGGTCAGTCGACCGTAACACTCGAGACAGGCCGTGTTGCTCGTCAAGCAAACGGTGCGGTGCTGGTTAGCATCGATAATGATGTAACAGTATTGGTTGCTGTAACCGCTGCTAAACAAGCCGATCCAGGCAAAGATTTCTTCCCGCTGTCGGTTCATTATCAAGAAAAAACCTACGCAGCTGGTAAAATTCCAGGTGGCTTCTTCAAGCGTGAAGCACGCCCATCTGAAAAAGAAACCCTGACCTCGCGTCTGATCGACCGTCCAATCCGTCCGCTGTTCCCAGAAGGTTTCTATAACGAAGTACAAGTGATCTGTACTGTTGTTTCGACCAGCAAAAAAACCGATCCGGACATCGCCGCGATGATCGGTACGTCGGCAGCTCTGGCTGTTTCTGGTATTCCGTTTGAAGGCCCAATTGGCGCTGCGCGCGTGGCTTTCCACCCAGAAACAGGGTATTTGCTAAACCCAACCTATGAGCAACTGGCAGCATCGAGCCTCGACATGGTGGTGGCAGGTACTGAGACTGCAGTATTGATGGTTGAGTCGGAAGCGAAAGAGCTGACCGAAGATCAAATGTTGGGCGCAGTACTGTTCGCTCACGAAGAGTTCCAAGCGGTTATCCAAGCAATCAAAGAGTTTGCTGCAGAAGCAGGCAAACCGACGTGGGAGTGGACTGCTCCTGCGAAGAACGAGGCGCTGATCAGCGCGATTCGTGCCGAATTTGGCGAAGAAATCTCCAAGGCTTACACCATCACCGTTAAGCAAGACCGCTATGCGCGTCTGGGCGAGCTGCGTGATGCTGCTGTGGCGAAATTCAGCGGTGAAGAAGGCCAGCCTTCGGCTGCTGAAGTGAAAGACGTATTTGGTGAGATCGAATACCGTACCGTTCGTGAAAATATCGTAAACGGCAAGCCGCGTATTGATGGTCGTGACACTAAAACGGTGCGTGGCCTGAATATCGAAGTCGGTGTGTTAGACAAGACTCATGGTTCTGCACTGTTCACCCGTGGTGAAACCCAAGCGCTGGTAGTGGCTACCCTAGGTACCGCTCGTGACGCTCAACTTCTGGATACTCTGGAAGGCGAGAAGAAAGACAGCTTTATGCTGCACTACAACTTCCCACCTTACTCAGTGGGTGAGTGCGGTCGTATGGGTGCAACGGGGCGCCGTGAAATTGGCCACGGCCGTTTAGCGCGTCGCGGTGTTGCGGCCATGCTGCCGGATGCTAACGAATTCCCGTACACCATTCGTGTGGTATCGGAAATCACCGAGTCTAACGGTTCTTCTTCAATGGCTTCGGTTTGCGGTGCTTCTTTGGCACTGATGGACGCCGGTGTGCCGATGAAGGCACCGGTTGCCGGTATCGCTATGGGTCTGGTGAAAGAAGGCGAGAAATTTGCCGTTCTGACCGACATCTTAGGTGACGAAGACCACTTAGGGGACATGGACTTCAAAGTAGCGGGTACCGCCAACGGCGTGACTGCGCTGCAAATGGACATCAAGATCAACGGTATCACTGAAGAGATCATGGAAATTGCCCTTGAGCAGGCGCTGGAAGCGCGTCTGAACATCTTGGGTCAAATGAACCAAGTGATCTCGCAATCGCGCAGTGAGCTGTCGGCTAATGCGCCGACCATGCTGTCGATGAAGATCGATCAAGACAAGATCCGTGACGTGATCGGTAAAGGTGGCGCGACCATCCGTGCGATCTGCGAAGAGACTAAAGCGTCGATCGATATCGAAGATGATGGCTCGATCAAAATTTTTGGTGAAACCAAAGAAGCGGCAGAAGCGGCGCGCCAGCGCGTTCTGGGTATTACCGCAGAAGCTGAAGTGGGCAAGATCTACGTGGGTAAAGTCGAGCGTATCGTCGACTTCGGCGCCTTCGTAAACATTCTGCCGGGTAAAGATGGTCTGGTACATATCTCTATGCTGAGCGATCAGCGCGTTGAGAAAGTGACCGATATCTTAAAAGAAGGTCAAGAGGTTGAAGTATTGGTAATGGACGTGGACAACCGCGGTCGTATCAAACTGTCGATCAAAGACGTTGCCGCTGCCAAAGCGTCAGGCGTTTAAGACCGAATAAAAAAGAGCCCCTCGGGGCTCTTTTTTTATGTCTACTGAACGCGTTTACTGTCAATTTTCTTAAGTGTGCCGCCTTCAAACGTAAGGTAATGATACATACCATTACGCGGTCCATAGACCCATTCTTCTACGACAACTTCATGCTCAAAGCCGTATTCATCGCGCCAGAGTTTGCTTCCTGTTAAGTCTTGGCTAACCGGTGACCCGCATTTATGCAACACGACGGCTTTAGGATCATTAACGCTCACTAACTTACCCTCACAGCGCCAAGTGGATGACGCATGAGCATGACTGGCGAAAAGCGCTAATAGCGCTGCGGTAAACATTCTGTTCATAAAATCCCTTTACTGACGAATGAGTTCGATGCGCACCAAGCGGCCTGCCTCGAAGGTTAATAAGCGGTAAGCACCATTGCGTGGACCATAAACCCACTGTTCAGTGATAGGTGTAGGCCAGTAACTGCTGATGCTAATGACGTGACGATCACGTGGCTCGCCACACTTGTCAATCACCTCAAATGTGCGGTCGCTTACGCTCACAAGCTTAGTGCCACAGCGCAGGGTATCGGCTGTAGCAGCGTGTGTCAGGAATAAGCTAAGCAACCACAGTTTGCGCATTTAGCCACCTAAATTAAGCACGCTTGCGACCCAGCCATCACTGTCTGCTTGGGTTTGAGCACTATCAATTAAATAGATTCGCTCGTTTGGTAAACGTTGCTCTTCAATTAAATAGGTCTTAATAGCGGCGGCTCGTTTTTCCGATAGCGCACGTAAGAGGGCTGCATTGGTGGCAAGATCGTTAACGATGGCTTCAGTCAGCTTAGTATGACGCTCTTCCTTGTCTAATGCTTGCCATGAGGCGGGTGGTTCACTTTTAAAACGATCAACATAAAGCGGCAGCAACAGTTTAGCTTTGTCTTTTTCGCTCACTTCAAGCTCGGTAAAAGAGGCGGGCACTTTTTTGCCGCGCTCTTGTAGCAACTGGTACTGCTTTTGTTGAAAGAGTGACTCAAGACGCGCTTGTGCTAAGAGTTGACCATCGACCTCCGCTGAGCTTTGTCCTGCAATCTCTAAACGTAGGGTTGGTCGCTCATGCAGCGCTTTGGCTAACGTTGCTAGATTTTGGCTGGCGTTAACATCAAGCTCACTGCTGCCTGGGGCAAAGCGAACCTGATTAAGACCCTCTCCAGAACCGCCAGCAAGGCCTGCAATAAATTTAAAAGGTGCTTGAGTGGCGCGTAGTACAAGGTTCTGTAGCGTTTGCCAGACAATAGGCATTACGCTGAACTCAGGGTTATTAAGGTCGCCTTTAATAGGCAGCGCAATATCAATATTGCCTTGAGTATCTTTTAGTAAAGCGACGGCAAGGCGCACAGGCAAATTCACGGCATCAGGGCTATCAACACGTTCACCTAGCTGCAGGTTTTCTAATAGCAGTTTGTTATCGGCTTGTAACTGACCCTTTTGAATCTGGTAATGCAAGTCCAAGCTGAGTCGTCCCTTATGAATCCTGTATCCGGCAAACTTTCCTGAATAAGGCGTTAAGGTGGTGAGCTCCATGTGTTTGAAGTGGGTAGCAATATCCAGTTGATTCAGCGGATCAAATGGGGTGAGAAAGCCCTTAATACTGACCGGCGCATACGTATCAACCTTGCCTTGTAGATTGACGGTTGTGGGTTTGGCCACTTGATTGTTGATTGCACTGATGTGCCCATCCAGCGTTTGAATAGCTGTAGCGAAATGCGGGGTGAGGCTAAAGTCTGAGAAGTGAGCGGAGCCTTGGTTAACCTCAATCCCGCCGATGTTAATCGGCAGTGGCTTGCTAGGCGCGCTGGAAGTTGCGCTTGGCTGAGCAATAATCAGCTCACTGATATTGGTTGAAAGATTTTCATTAATCACAAAACGCACATAAGGCTTATCTAAAATCAGTTTGTTAATGGCTAACTGCTGATCGTGCTCGTAGTTAAGGCCTTGAATGGCGAGGCGATGCCATTTGAGCAAGTCACGTTTGCGCAAGCCATCTAGCGTGTGTAATTGGGTCAGTTGCGCATCACCTGTGACAGCCAGTTTGAGCGGGTTTGTGCTGCTTAACGAGACCTTAAGTTGACTGTCTAGGTGGCCGCTACGAACTTCAAGTTTAACCAGCGGATCAAGATAGCTTTGTGCCAAGCGTGTATCGATATTTTGAGTGGTGACATCAAGCGCCACCCTTACAGGATTAAGCCCAATATGGCCTAAGGCTTTTAGGCTGCCTTGTTGGTTGAGTGTACTTTGCAAGTCAATGACAAAAGGCTTATCGGAAAGACTGTCAAAGCTATTTACCTTAAGGTCCAGAGGACTTAGATGCAGTTTGACGGCTTTTTTAGGCTGTTGGTCTTGGAAATAAATGTGACTCTGAGCCAGATGTGCTTGATCAAGAATGATCTGCCAAGGCGCATTGACCTCACTGGATTCAGGTGTCTGTTCGGAATCTTCTTTAGCAAAAAGGCGTTGCCAATTGATTTGGCCGTCTTTCTCTCGTGCAGTCCAAAGTTTTAAGTCTTGGCTGTTTATTTCAGGCAGCAAAACGCGTTTTTCTGAAAGGTTAAAGGCTGCGTCTTTCACTGTCAGTTGAGCAAGCTGGAGCAGCGAATTTTTTTGCGGGTCATTAATAAGGGTATCTTGCAGATGAACAGAGAGTTCATCTAAATCCAGTGAGAGAGTTTCACCGAGTGAAAACTGATATGCGGTGCTGACGCTGAGTAGTCCTCGCTCAAGCGTTAGGGGGGTGTTGTGGCTGATATAAGACCCAATCGATGCCAAATTTAAGCCTGCGATCGAAAGCTCACCTTGTGAGCTCAAAGGACTGAGTCCAAGCGTACCCTGCCAGCGTAATTCTCCTACCTCCGCGCTATGGGCGGTAAGGTTGAGCAGTGCCTGTTTTTGTGCCTGAGTGTTTAGGTTGTTAAGCGTGAAATTGATGTCTTGATAGCGTAACTGCACAGGCTCTTTGCTGGCCAAGTCTGTGAAGTGAATATCGCCCTTGGCAATCACTAACCTATCAATGCTTAAAGCCAGAGGTTTGGATTCTGATTTTGGCGCAGCCTCTGAACGTTTAAATAGGTTTGCAAGGTTAAGGCTGCCGTCACTGTTACGGGCAATATGCACGTGGCTACCTGTCAGTTCAATTTCAGCTAGATGAATCTGCTGCTGCCAAAGAGAGTCTGTCTCGGCATTCACTCTTAAGTGCTCAAAGGCAACGACAGGCTCCGGTGTGTTTAGGCTTAAGCCCCAAAGGTCCACTTCAAGCGTAAAAGGATTGAACTGAAGTCTTTGTAGATGCGCAGGTACAGTAGCCAGCTCGTTAAGCTGTTGGTTGGCTATGCGTAACCCAATACCTGGGACAATAAAGAAGCCGACTAGGCTATAGAGCACAAGTAGGGTGGCCAGTGTTTGGACGATGCGAGTAAGCCGATTAGACATGGGCGCCAATATCTTAAAGATTGTTACGCGCCCAGTATCGCATGCTCGCCGCCTTTCGCGTGTTGCAGATCAATGATCTGGATCTAAAAACGCAGCACTAGTGTTTTTAAAGGGGGCTTGCCATCAAAAGACGGGAAGTCTAGAGCGGGGGAAATAACGTCAATATCGCGAATCACTTTGCCGGTTTTTTCGGCGCAACGAATAACTTGGCTTCGCCATTCACTGAAATCAACCTTGGCAAGGTTGTTACAGCAAATCAGCATGCCATCGTCTTTGGTGGCCAAAAGGGCAGGTTTTAAAAGACTTTGGTAATCGCGCAATAAATCGACGGTACCAAACGCGCTTTTTGCCCAAGCGGGTGGGTCTAGGAAGACAAGATCATATTGTTGGGCCGCAAGCCGTGGATAGCTAGGTAGCTTTTGTCCACGGCGAGCGGCAACCCCAAGGTCTGCGAGTTGACGAATGGCGGGAAAATAGTCGCTTTGCACAAAACTCATTTTGATGAGTTCTGGGTTGAGGTCATTATTTTCACGTCCCACCGCGAGGTTGCCTTGCGCAAAATCTAAATTACAAACCTCGCGCGCGCCACCCGCGGCTGCGCTTAAGCCTACTCCACAGGTATAGGCAAATAGATTCAGCACTGATTTGCCTTGACAGTTGTGCTTCACAAAACCACGTGCTTCACGTAGATCTAAGAACAATAGCGGATCTTGACCTGCATGGCGGCCACGCACACGATATCGCACGCCCCATTCATGGCCAATGTGATCGGCCAAGGCCTCGTCTGTGGGTTGGAAAATAGTGTCGCTTCGATCAATGCGAGAATGCGATTTTGAGCGATCGTTATAGATCAAGTGCAGTGGGGTGTTGAGTTCAGCTTGCACCTCATCTGCAATACTCATCAATTGATCATGTTCAATGCCTTGATGAAAGGTTTGCACTAATAGCTGAGGGCCGTAGCGATCTACGGTAAGGCCTGGTGAGCCCTCTTGGCTGCCATGAAAAAGGCGGTAACAGTCCGTGTGTTGCTCTGATAGTTTGGCTAGAAGAGGGCGCCGAGACGCGAGTGCGGCGCGCAGCGCCATTGTAAGAGAGGCCATGCGCGACTACTCAAAAAAGGAAGCTCACCATAGTAACGCGAAAGCCAGTTTAGTGCTTTGCAATTACTCAAGCGGTTTATGCTGATCTAGCGTTCAATGGCAATCGCCACGCCTTGACCGCCACCAATACAGAGGGTTGCCAACCCTTTGTGTACATCGCGTCTGAGCATTTCATGGAGTAGCGTCACAACGATGCGACAACCCGATGCACCAATGGGGTGACCCAAGGCAATAGCACCGCCGTTAACATTCACAATGTCAGTGTTCCATCCAAGCTCTTTGCCGACACTTAAGGCTTGCGCGGCAAAAGCTTCATTGGCCTCGATGAGGTCGACCTCATCCAGTGTCCAGCCTGCCTTATCTAAACAGTGTTGGGTAGCTGTAACAGGGCCAATGCCCATAATCGCAGGATCTACACCTGCGTTTGCGTAGGCTGAGATTTTTGCCAAGACCTGAAGCCCCAATGCGTTGGCTTTGGATTGGCTCATTAACATTACTGCGGCGGCACCATCATTAAGGCTTGAGGCGTTACCTGCGGTCACTGAGCCGTCTTTTTTGAAGGCCGGTTTCAACTTGGCTAACGACTCTTCAGTTGTGCCCGCGCGTGGCTGCTCGTCTTGCGCAAAGATTAAGGGATCACCTTTGCGCTGAGGGAGAGTGATAGGCGTGATTTCTGCAATAAAGCGGCCTTGTTCAATGGCCTTTAGCGCTTTGGCTTGGCTTTGTGCTGCGAACGCATCTTGTTCTTGACGACTCATCCCAAATGTTTCAACTAAGTTTTCAGCTGTAATGCCCATATGGTAGTCATTAAAAGCATCCCACAGACCGTCTTGGATCATGGTATCGATCATCGTTCCATGGCCCATACGTTGGCCTGTGCGTGCATGAGGTAGCACGTACGGTGCCATGCTCATATTTTCCATGCCGCCTGCAATCACGATGTCGGCATCGCCACAGCGGATGGCTTGAGCTGCAAGATGTATCGCTTTAAGGCCTGAGCCACACACTTTGTTCAGCGTCATAGCAGGCACTGTAACCGGTAACCCAGCCTTAATTGATGCTTGGCGTGCGGTATTTTGTCCTGCGCCTGCGGTAAGCACATGGCCCAATATCACATCGTCAATCAAGCTTGGATCGATCTTGGTTTCTGCTACAAGACGCTTAATGACAGCAGCACCTAAATCAACTGCAGGTATTTGTGAGAGGCTGCCTTGAAAACTGCCGATAGCGGTTCGGGTTGCTGCTACGATCACCACGTCTTGCATGAAAAATCCTCGCGAAAAAATAAGGCCTTTCTTCGATGCCGTATGGTGGCACGTTAGAAAGGCCTGTGACCACTTGAGAACTGATCTGTCTTGAGCGTGACCACTCAGTACTTAACCGCGATGTTTTCCGCGGAAGTAGTCAATGAGCCCTTGGGTAGAACTGTCTGATGCCTGTGGTTGGTCATAGCCGGTCAGGCGCTCATACACATCTTTACCCAACTCTTTACCCAGCTCGACGCCCCATTGATCAAAGGCGTTGATACCCCAGATAACACTTTGTACAAACACTTTATGCTCATACAGGGCAACCAGAGCGCCAAGGCGGCTGGGGCTAATACGATCAATCACAAGGGTATTGCTGGGTCTGTTACCGGGAATCACTTTATGGGGAGCCAGTTTTGCGACATCTTCATCGCTAAGCCCTTGGCTGCGTAATTCATCTTCAGCTTCTTGAAGGGTTTTACCCAGCATCAAGGCTTGGCTTTGGGATAAACAGTTGGCGTATAACCACTGATGGTGGTCGGCTACTGGGTTGTAGCTGACAACGGGTACAATAAAGTCTGCTGGGACAAAATGTGTCCCTTGATGCAGTAATTGATGGTAGGCATGTTGCCCATTGCACCCGACTCCACCCCAAATGACAGGGCCTGTGGCGAGGTTGACGGGAGTGCCATCCATGCGCACCGATTTGCCATTGGACTCCATATCAAGCTGCTGCAAATGCTTGGTGAAGTTTCGAAGATTGTGATCGTAGGGCAGAATTGCATGGTTTTGGCAATGCCAGAAATTGGTATACCAAATTCCTAAGAGCGCCATGATAACGGGCATATTCTGCTCAAACGGTGCAGTTTTAAAATGCTCGTCCATGCTGTGAGCGCCAGCTAAGAGTTCCTTAAAATTCGACATGCCAATGGCGAGTGCAATGGGGAGTCCAATCGCCGACCACAGCGAATAACGCCCGCCGACCCAGTCCCACATAGGAAAGATATTTTCTTCCCGCATACCGAACGCTATCGCTGCTTGGGTGTTACTTGTAACGGCAATAAAGTGTCGATGTAGATGCTCTTTTGAACCGCCTTTAGCTAAATACCACGCACGCGCCGCTTGAGCGTTTTTTAAGGTTTCAAGTGTACTGAAGGACTTTGAGGAAACGATAAAAAGTGTCGTTTCAGCATTTAAGGTTGCTGCAAGTGATACAAATTCACTGCCATCGATATTGGCAAGATAGTGGCAGCGCACCCCATTTTGCGCAAATGGCAGCAAAGCTTCAGAGACAAGCTCAGGGCCTAAATAAGAACCACCTATGCCAATATTAACTACATCCGTAATAGATTTTTCGCTGTAACCGCGCCATAAACCATTATGAATACGGGTAACCAAATCGGTCATCTGATTTAGAACGTGATGTACACCTGGCATTACATCTTGTTCATTCACTAACAATCGATCGGCTATCGGACGACGAAGGGCTGTATGTAATGCGGGACGATGTTCAGTGGTGTTAATAGGTGAGCCGCTGAACATATCTTCAATAGCAGTGTTTATGCTTGATTGCTTCGCTAAATCGACTAATAAGCTACGTGTTTGGCGGGTGATGAGGTTTTTCGAGTAATCGAGCAATAGTCCATTGAACTCGAGTGAAAACTCAGCAAAGCGTTTAGGGTCTTCTTTGAATGCATGGCGCATGTTAAAGCTTTGCATATGCTGATAGTGGCATAGCAGATCTGACCAAGCAGGTAGCTTAGAAGCATGCACAGGAGTTTGAAAGTAGCTCACATGCGGCATCCTTGTATAAAAGAGCTTTCGCCCTTTCTTTGAAAGGATTTCAATGGAAGGCGAAAGCTTAGACACAGCATGAGCTAAACCTTCGCCTAAATGAATGGCTTAAACGCGTTCAACCACTAGATTATCGATGAGCCGTGTCTTACCGAGATACGCGGCGGCTAAAATCACCACTTCTTTAGCAGCGCTTGTCGCTGGCGCAAGGCTATAGGCCTCGCGGATTTCTAGATAATCTGGCGTAAATCCGGCTTGGGTCAATTCATCTTTGGCAGCAGAGATGATGACGTCAAAGTCAGATGAGGTCTGCAGCTTTTGAGCAATAGTTTGAAGTGTTGCGTAAAGCTTAGGTGCTTGAGAGCGTTCTTGCTCCGTTAAATAACCGTTGCGAGATGATAAGGCTAAGCCGTCTTCAGCGCGTACAGTGGGCTCACCAAAGATTTCAATGGGCATATTTAGGTCACGGACCATATGCCTGATAACCGCTAACTGTTGATAATCTTTTTGCCCAAACACAGCAAGGTCAGGTTGTGCCATGTTAAAGAGCTTGGAGACCACAGTTGATACACCATCGAAATGCCCCGGGCGACTTGCTCCACAAAGCCCTTCAGAGACACCACTGACCCTAACGATGGTTTGGTTTTCCATGCCGAGCGGATACATCTCATCGACACTCGGTGCAAACAATACATCGCAGTCCGCTTCAACGAGCTTATCTTGATCGGCGTTAAGCGTGCGGGGGTAGTTGTCTAAGTCTTCCCCTTTACCAAATTGCAAAGGGTTGACGAAAATACTCGCGATAACAAAGTCACCCAGTATTTTCGCGCGGCGAATAAGGGAGATATGTCCGTTATGTAGGTTGCCCATTGTAGGAACAAGCGCGATGCGCTTACCTGCAGCACGTGCTTCAGCAACTGCAGCGCGTAACTCTCGGACCGTATTGACTGTTTTCATGCTGAAAACCCATGTTCGGCTGCTGGGAACGACTGATTTTTAACGGATTGGACGTAGTCTGAGATGGCTTCGCCAATGCTGGTTTTGCCATGCAGGAAGTTTTTGACAAACTTAGGTGTGCGTCCAGAAAGTGACAAGCCAAGCATGTCATGCAGAACCAAAACTTGGCCATCCGTTTGGTTGCCTGCGCCAATGCCAATAACAGGAATTGAGACCGCCTCACTGACTGCTTTGCCGAGCGCTGTTGGTACGCACTCTAGGAGTAACATAGCAGCGCCAGCGGCTTCGAGCGCTTTAGCATCCGCAATCATCTTTTTGGCTTGAGCTTCTTCGCGGCCCTGTACTTTATAGCCGCCTAAAACATTCACTGTTTGCGGGGTAAGCCCCATATGCGCGCAGCAGGGAATCCCACGCTGAGCTAAAAGCGTAATGGACTCACTCAGCCAAGCCGCGCCTTCAATTTTGATAATGTGCGCGCCAGCTCTCATCAATGTTGCAGCGTTATTAAGTGTCTGCTCAACCGTTGCATGCGCCATAAAAGGCATGTCCGCAATAATCATGGCACCACGGTTACCACGTTTCACGGAAGCGGTATGGTAGGCAATGTCTTCAACCGTTACCGGTAACGTGCTGTCATGGCCTTGCAGCACCATGCCTAAAGAATCACCAATCAGCAGCATCTCAACACCTGCCTCGCATGCTGTCTTAGCAAAAGTTGCGTCATAGCAGGTGAGCATCACAATCTTCTCGCCTTTTTGTTTAAGCGCTTGAAGTGTGGTTAAGGTAACGTCTGGCATGTATATGTCCTCTGGCGGGCACTAACCGCGGCCCAGGCAATCAGACGCGTATAGTCCAGATGCGAGCCGCTTAAGTCAATTAGAGTGTGACCGAGTTTAGGCCGGTGTTACGGCTTTATGATTCAGCCAGTTTCTCAAGCCCTTCAAAGGCGCAGGCTTTGAGCCACTCCGACAATGGGCGTGAATCTGGCATGACCAGTTCAGGTGCCAGTTCAGACAATGGATAGAGCACAAAAGCACGTGCATGCATATGGTAGTGCGGCACAGTGAGCCGAGATTCATTTATGATCAATTGATCTATCAACAGAATATCAAGATCAAGTGTGCGCGGCCCCCATCTTTGGTCTTTACGAACGCGTCCTTGGGTTTGTTCAATATGCTGTAACGCGTCTAAAAGTACTAACGGCTCAAGCTGGGTTTGAAGCTCGGCAACGGCATTTACGTAGCGGGGTTGATCGGCAGGGCCTAAGGGATCGCTTGCGTACAGTGAAGAGCGCTTAACCAGTTGGGTTTTAGGAATCTCATTTAGGGCCTTTGTTGCGGCTAGCAGCTGTCCTTTGGGATCCGCCAAATTACTTCCCATGCCGATAAATACGCGGGCCATATCAGCTCTCTGTACCAGGTTGAGTCGTTTTTCTACGCTTATGTGGGCTACGGCGCCGTTTTTTAGGCGCGCTGTCTTTAGAGCTGAGTTCACTGATCATAATGCGCCGATCTTTATCGTTCGCTTCTTGATACAGTGTCCACCACTGCCCAAGTCCTTCTGTGTTTTCCCCTGCACTTTCTCGAAGTAAAAGGAAGTCATAACCTGCCCGAAAGCGTGGTAACTCCAATAAAGTGTCTGCGCGTTTGCCGGAACGTCGTGGTAAACGTTCTTGCATATCCCATATTTCTCGAATTGGGATCGTAAAGCGTTTAGGAACGGCAATGCGCTGGCACTGTTCAGCAATCAGCTGATGCGCTGCTTCTTGCAGTGCAGGTAAAGGAGGCAGGCCGCGATTTTGTTGCTCAATAGCACGCGCGGGCAGTGCAGGCCATAACAGTGCGGCAAACAAAAACGCAGGTGTTACTGTCTTGTCTTGTGCAATGCGATCGTCTGTATTGACCAAAGCTTGCTTAATAAGGGTGTAGGTGTAGTCGTAGTTAAGCTCAAGCGCTTTTGCCGTTGCCGGGAAAAGCGGTGCAAACAACTGGTACTCCAACAACAAATCGAGTGTGTACTGCCCATAGCCTGATAGGAAGAGCTTAAGTACTTCATCAAAAAGACGAGCAGCCGGAATGTCTTTTAGAAGAGGGGCTAAGCGGGCAATAGGTTCTGCGGTGTTTCTCTCAAGATCAAAATCAAGCTTTGCTGCAAAACGGATAGCCCTTAGCATGCGCACAGGGTCTTCGAGATAACGCTGCTCAGGATTACCAATGAGGCGAATTAAATGGTTCTGAATATCATGTGAACCTCGGGCGTAATCAAGCACTCGCTCGGTCACAGGATCGTAGTAAAGCGCGTTAATCGTGAAGTCGCGGCGCTGAGCATCATCTTCTAACGTGCCGTATACGTTATCTCGCAAAATTCGCCCGCTCTCATGATGGGCTGAGAGGTTGGCGTTTGTGCTGTTACCTTTGGGGTGATCTGCGCGAAATGTCGCAACCTCAATAATTTCACGACCAAAATGCACATGCACCAGCTTAAAACGCCTGCCAATGACCCGAGCATTACGGAATTCTGCACGCACTTGTTCAGGCGTAGCGCTTGTTGCTACATCGAAATCTTTCGGATTTAGGTCAAGCATCAAATCGCGTACACAACCGCCTACCAAATATGCTTGATAGCCAGACTTTTGCAACCGTTCAACCACGCTAACAGCGTTGCGGCTAAAGTCGCCGGAGCGCAAATTATGCTGCCGCTGATTAAGCACTTCGGGCGTAGTACGCACATGTGTTTTGCGGCGTAAAGGCGAACGTAGAGATTTGAAGAGCTTTTTCAGCATGAGCGGCACTGCTTAAGTAAAGGGCGGACGTGTTCGGACATAGCCGCAGGTTGGCTTTGATTCTAGCATTGACTAGCGTCAAGTTGCACAAATGCAGATATTGAGAGGATGTGGAAGAGAGGAAGGAAGTGACAGGGGAAACCTAGGTTTCCCCGCAAAATTGGTGCGTGCTTCTTGTTATTATTGCGAGCCCTTTATTGTTTTTGTTAGCTCGTTTAGGCGATCCCGAATTCGGGGTCAGAAGCGAACGGATTTCTTTGGAAGCGTGTGACAATGATGAATCAAGCTAGGATAGGTGCTGCTTAAGCAGTTTTATTTTTCTCAATCCTGCTGCGGTTTCCCGCGTTGTCTCTTCTCCAAAAAGATCAGTTAGCTGCGTCTCCATGTGTGTTGTTTTTATTATTTTGGAGTCGTTTCGTATTGTTTTTATTATGGGTAACGCTTGTTTTTATTGTTGTTGTGCTAGATATAAAGCATTCCTCGTGCCAACTTTTAAAAACCCTTTAAAATCAATAGGTTGGTGTTTTGCAAGAGATTTGTAAGGCCAAAAAAAACGGGGCTTCGTTACCTTTAGCCCCGTTTTTTGTTACGTATCACCCATTTGAGGTAACAGCCTTGAGAAAGTAGCAGTTATTCAGCAAGGCTCGATTTTTTTCGCGGAATGCCTAAGCGCTGTCTGCGCTCCCAAAGACATTTACGGCTGATACCTAGTTTGCGTGCAAGCTCGGTCTCAGTCATATGCTCTTGATGCTCGAGGACAAAATGCTGGAAGTAATCTTCAAGTGATAAGTCTTCAGCCGGCTCACTGCTTTGCGCAATGTCGTGGCTCGCTACGCCTAAAAGATCTTCCTCATCCTCGAAGTCAGCCAGCTCAATATCAATGCCAAGAAGCTCAGCGTTGATATCGGGGCCGTCGCACAAAATGCTGGCGCGCTCAATGGCATTTTCAAGTTCACGCACGTTACCTGGCCAGCTGTAATGTGAAATGGCCAATTCAGCATCATGGGTAAAGTGCAATGGCGTATCGCCTAAGCGGGCGGCTTGGCGTTTGAGAAACACCCGCGCAATTTCCAGTACGTCACCTTCACGTTCCCGTAAGGCCGGTAACGCAAGCGAGATAACGTTCAAACGGTAATAAAGGTCTTCGCGAAATTGCCCATTTTTAGCAAGATTCTTAAGGTCCCGGTGTGTTGCTGCGATCAAGCGCACATCCACTTTTTGTGAATTTACAGATCCGACCCTACGAATCTCACCTTCTTGTAAAACCCGTAATAGCCTTGCTTGCGCCTCTAGAGGTAGCTCGCCGATCTCATCTAAAAAGAGTGTTCCACCGTCAGCTGCTTCCACTAAACCTGTACGACCTGCGGTAGCACCCGTGAAAGCGCCTTTTTCATGACCAAAAAGCTCTGATTCGATCAGGGTTTCAGGAATGGCAGCACAGTTAACTGAGATCAATGGAGCGCGCGAGCGTTTGGAAAGGTTATGCAAGGCTCGTGCGACCAGCTCTTTGCCCGTGCCCGATTCACCTTGAATCAGTACGGTTGAGTCGGTAGGGGCAACTTTGCGTATTTTAGTGAACAAGTTTTGCATCCCTGCACTGCTACCAATAATACCAATCTCACCTTCGGCAGGTGTTACCTCAGGTTCATTCGGTAACGTCGGCGCTGTGGACGTCGAGACTCGCTGGCTACGATCGCGCAGGATTTTTGCGACGGCCTGTAGCATTTCGTCATGATCAAAAGGCTTGGCAATGTAGTCGACGGCGCCTTGCTTCATAGAATCAACAGCAGAGCGTAGGCTCGCATAGCTGGTCATGATCAAGACGGGCGTATCCTCTGCCAGTTTGATCAGGTCCGTACCGGGGGCGCCAGGCAAGCGCAGGTCGCTAACGATCAAGTCAAAGCTCGGAATGCTATAACGCTCCTGAGCCTCTTGAACTGAACCGGCTTCGCTGACCTGATACTGATTACGTTCCAGTAGTCGACGTAGCGCTGAGCGGATAATTGTCTCGTCTTCAACGATAAGAATATGTGGCATTCGTTACTCTCGACAGCTCAAGTTCACAGGGGCGTCGCTTCTATATGGCGCGGTAGGGTCACTCGAATTCGGGTGCCACCTGGCCGATCCGGATAGGCCGGACTGTCGACTGTGATACTTCCATAATGCTCTTCAATGATCGAATAGACCAGTGCTAGGCCTAAGCCTGTACCTTTACCAGGGTCTTTGGTTGTGAAAAACGGCTCGAATAGCCGATCAATTACAGTCTGTGGTATGCCTTGACCTTCATCTTCAACCATAAAGCAAATGGTTTCATCCATCACTTCACTGCTGATGCGAATTGGTGCACCGGGTACTGATGCGTCTCGTGCGTTAGACAAAAGATTAACCACTACTTGCCCAAGTCGCTGCGCATCGCCTACTACCCAGTGATTGATATCGCATAAGTTTAGGTATTGGACTTCAACGCTGCGGCGGTTCAGTGACAGCAGCGAAATGGCATCTTGGGTGATCTCGTGCAAATTAACAGGATCGGCTGCTTGGTGGCGCCCGCCGGCATGGGCAAAGCTCATCAATGATTGAACAATCCGAGAAATACGCTTGGTTTGATCAATAATCTGTTGGCTGATTTCAGTTATTTCAGTGTCGGCCTCGCGCTCCTCGCGAAGATTTTGCGCAAGGCAAGCAATGCCTGTAATCGGGTTGCCGATTTCATGCGCCACGCCAGCCGCAAGTCGACCAATACTGGCCAGACGCTCTGAATGTACGAGTTTGTCTTCTAGAAGCTGTGTTTCGGTTAGGTCTTCAATTAACACAACCAAGCCGCTATTGCCTGCTGTAGGTTCATCGAGGGCTGCTTTGTGTAGGTTGAACCAGCGGGTTTGGCCGTCGAGCGGTAGGCGCTGTTTGTGCAAATGGTTATCTGGCAAATCAATAAACCCTTGTAGCAAGTCTTGCCAAGGTTCACCAATTGTGGACAGTCGTGAACCCACGACGTGTTGAGCACTGATTCCTGTCAGCTCTTCCATGGCTTTGTTCCACATTAAGATCTCCTGATCTTTTGCCAGTGAACACACCCCCATAGGCAGCTCTTGAAGGGTTTGGCGGTGGTAACGCCTGAGCACATCCAACTCAGCAGCAAGGCCGGTTAACCGCGAACGATAGTCCTCAAGGCGATTTTCAATAAAATGAATATCTTCTGTGACATAGGCTTCGCTACCGGGCTTGTAGGGTAGAAAACTTGCCACAATATCTTGTGCCACGCTTGGGCCCATCAGACCTGAAAGGTTGGCCTCAATACGGTCTCTTAGACGACGCAATGCATAAGGGCGCTGCTCATCAAACGATAGCTGCAAGTCTTTGAGTGCCTGATCAACTTCACGTTGCGCTGTTTGCGCACCTAGAGGTTTTGCCAGTTGAGCAGCAAACTCGTGGGTGGTTCGTGCGATCAGCTCTCGGCGACGTGGTCTGCCGGCATTTTCAACCGTACAGGCTTCGGCTGCGGCAATTTCCTCAGGGCTCGACTCGGTAAAAAGTGATACCAAGCTAAACACCAGTACGTTTACTGCAAGCGAGGCAATGGCAGCGAGATGCCAGCTGGTGTCGTCGAGTACATAGACGAAGTTAAACAGTGGGATATAAATGCCATGCAACTCGGTTATAAGCGGCATCAGCATGGTGATAATCCAGACGCTGGTGCCGGCTAAAAGACCTGCAATAAAGCCTCGGCGGTTGGCCGTCGGCCAATACAACACGGACAAAACGCCCGGCAAAAACTGTAAGGTGGCCACAAACGACACAATACCCATGTTAGACAGGTCTTGGCGTGAGTCGAGGAGGATATAAAAGCAGTAGCCTGCGCCGATAAAGGCGGCAATCAATGCTCTACGTGTCCATTTGAGCCAGCGATAGATGTCACCATCGGCAGGTGGCTGATACAAAGGTAACACCACATGGTTAAGCACCATGCCGGAGACAGCAAGCGTGGTTACGATAATCACGCCACTTGAGGCGGCCAACCCGCCTACATAGGCCAATATCGTTAACCAACGACTTTCTAAAGACAGGCCCAGACCTAATGTGAAGTATTCGGGGTTGGTTGTGGTTTTAAGCTCAAGGCCTGCCCACAAAATTACCGGCACAGAAAGGCTCATCAAAAGCAGGAACAGTGGCAGCCCCCAGCTGGCGCTCACTAAAGCTCTGGGTTTGAAGTTTTCGGTAAACACCATGTGATACATGTGGGGCATCACGATGGCTGATGCAAAAAACACCAACAAAAGGGTGCGCCAAGGACCCTCCTGCAAAGGGGTGTGTAATTCATTGAGCATGTGCTGATTGTTATCAAGCCACACACTTAGACCATCCAGTCCGCCGAAGACTTGATAAAGCGCTACGCCGCCAATCACCAAGAGTGCGATAAGTTTGATGACTGATTCGAACGCAATGGCGAAGACTAATCCGTCGTGCTTTTCACGTGTCGCGATATGGCGCGCACCAAACAAAATAGTGAACAGCACAATCACGACACAAAAGCCCAGCGCCACCTGCTCGTGTAATGGCTCCTGAGTCAGGATGCTGATGGAGTCTGTGACCGCTTGGATCTGAAGTGCCAGCAGCGGCATGATCCCGACCAACATAAACAGGGTCGATAAAGCGCCAGCCCAGCTACTTCTAAAGCGAAAGGCAAAAAGATCAGCGAGTGAAGAGAGCTGGTAGGTGCGGGTGATTCGCAAAATAGGGTAGAGCAGAACGGGGGCCAGCAAGAACGCACCAGACACGCCCAAATAGCTGGCTAAAAAGCCAAAGCCATATTGATGAGCAAGGCCAACGGTTCCATAAAAGGCCCAAGCACTGGCATAAATGCCAAGCGACAAAATATAGATAAAAGGATGGCGAATGATGCGCTTGCTGATGAGGCCGCGATCACTGATCCATGCAATACCAAACAACAGTAACAGGTAAGCGACGCCGATCGTAATCAGCTGCGTTAGGCTAAAGCTCATCGGCATCGTGCTGTCCTTGTAAAATAAATGCGACTACGATGAGGATGAACCACAAGAGATAGGGGCGATACCACGAGTCATTGGCATCGATCCACCAATCCATAATGGCGGGTGAAAACAAATAAATGCTCACCACCAGCAGTAGCACCAAGCGATAGATATACATATCAAACTCAGCCGAAGGCTTTTATCGTTATTTAAAAGCGCACGTTATAAGCGCTAATGAGGTGCTTTGGCGAGTGTTAAGCGAGCTTTGCTTCAGCAAGCGTTAGGGTTTTAGGGATCTTTTGGCTGTCCCAATGGGCAATGGCCCAGCGCAAAAGCTCAGGTGCGCTGGCATCTAACAGTTCATCTGCCACCGGTTGACCCAGTGCTCGAAGGGCTTTGATTAACAGCGGCGTCACCTGTGTAGGCGGCAGCGGAGCCGAACGATAGGTCTTACCCAATTTGTGACCGTCTTCTTGAACAATTAGAGGCAGATGCAAATAGCGCACACCCGGTAATCCTAAGAGTTCTTGTAGGTAGAGCTGGCGCGGTGTGTTATCCAGCAAATCGGCACCTCGTACCACATCGGTAATGCCTTGCAGTGCATCATCCAGCACAACCGCTAATTGATACGCAAAATAACCGTCGCGACGCTTAATTACAAAATCACCCAGTTCACGGCCTAGGTGCTGCGAAAATGTGCCTTGTAGATGATCTTCGAATGAGTACGTGAGCTCTGGCACGCGAATGCGTACGGCTGCATCATCAGGGCCTAGCAACGCATTCCGACATGTACCTGGATAGACGGGCAGCTGACTGAGTTGTTTGCGTGAGCAGCGGCAATAATAAGCAAGCCCTTGCCTTAAAAGCTGATCAATCACCGCCTGATAGGCATCGTGGCGCTTACTTTGGTAAAGCACCTCGCCGTCCCATTCTAGGCCGTAGGTTTCTAAAGTTTTTAAGATGGCAGCGCTGGCGCCGGGCACTTCGCGGGGCGGGTCGGTGTCTTCGATACGCACAAGCCAAGTCCCTTGATGGGCACGCGCGTCTAGAAAGGAGGCAAGGGCTGCGGTCAACGAGCCAAAATGCAGAAAGCCACTGGGTGTGGGGGCAAAGCGGCCGATATAAGGTTTTTGCATGGACATACAAAGAACATGGGGCGCTAAGCGCCCCATTTCCATTACGAACCGATTTGTTTCTCTTTAATTTCTGCCAGTGTTTTGCAGTCAATGCAAAGCGTGGCAGTCGGGCGGGCTTCAAGACGGCGAATACCAATCTCAACGCCACAAGAGTCACACCAACCGTACTCATTGTCTTCGATGAGCTGAATCGTCTCATCGATTTTCTTGATCAGCTTACGTTCACGATCACGCGCGCGTAATTCCAAGCTGAACTCTTCTTCTTGGCTAGCACGGTCAGCGGGATCGGGGAAGTTGGCCGCTTCATCTTGCATGTGCAATACAGTGCGATCTACTTCTTCCATCAACTCCTGCTTCCAACGTTGCAGGATGCCGGTGAAGTGAGCACGCATTGCATCGCTCATGTACTCCTCGCCCTTCGATTCCTTATAGGGCTCAAAGCCGCGGATCAACTGACTGCCGGCTGCTTTTGCTTTTGCTTCTGTGGGCATGGGTGAACGCCTCTCACTTTCTCTAATCCACGACGCAGGAATTTCCGTCGCCGGCCTAAAAATACCGGCCCTGCGGCTGCAAGCGGGCGAACTTACCAGATAGGTAAGTACTATGCTACTCCCTGTTGCAAGGCTTGCTGCCGTTGTAGCCGTTCATTGCGTAGAATTGCTCTTTTTTGCGTAGGTCTTGCTATGACAGTTTTTAGTGCCCGCAGTCAGGACATTGAGCCATTTCATGTCATGGCACTTTTGGAGCGCGCCCAACAGCTTGAGGCTATGGGGCGAGATGTCATCCATCTTGAAATCGGTGAACCTGACTTTACAACAGCATCGCCAATCATTGAGGCGGGCCAAAAAGCCTTAGCCCAAGGCCATACCAAATATTGCTCAGCGCGGGGGCTTGCGGCATTGCGTAACGCAATTTCCCTGCATTATCAAAAGCGTTATGGGCTTTCGATTGATCCTGAGCGCATTTTGATTACCCCGGGTGGTTCTGGTTCCTTACTTTTGGCTGCCAGTCTTTTAGTCGATCCTGGCAAGCACTGGTTACTGGCTGATCCTGGATATCCTTGTAATCGTCATTTTTTACGCCTCGTTGAGGGGGCGGCAAAGCTTGTGCCGGTCAATGCGGCTGAGTCCTATCAGCTCAATGCGGCGCTCGTCGATAGGCATTGGGACGCCAATACGGTGGGGGCTTTAGTCGCATCACCTGCCAACCCAACAGGCACGTTGCTCAGCAAATCTGAATTGGCGTTACTGGCAAATGCTACGAAGGCTCGCGGTGGGCACTTGGTTGTGGACGAGATATACCATGGCCTTACGTACGGTTGTGACGCCCATTCGGTGCTTGAGGTGGATGACGATGCATTTGTTCTGAATAGTTTTTCAAAATATTTTGGCATGACAGGCTGGCGCCTAGGATGGTTGGTTGCCCCTGAAAATGCGGTCTCACAACTTGAGAAGCTTGCGCAAAATTTGTATATCAGCGCTTCTAGCATTGCTCAACATGCAGCACTTGCCTGTTTTACCCCACAAAGCGAAGCAATCTTCGAAGCGCGCCGCGCAGAGTTCGCTAAGCGACGTGATTACCTGCTGCCAGCACTGCGCGCGCTGGGTTTTAAGATCGAGGTAGAGCCTCAAGGGGCGTTTTACCTGTATGCCGATGTTTCAGCCTTAACCGATGATGCCTATGCCTTGTGCCATCACTTAATCGAGACAGAATTTGTTGCGATCACGCCAGGCCTTGATTTTGGCCGTCACCGCGCAGCTCAGCATGTGCGTTTTGCCTACACCCAACCTTTACCAAGGCTTGAGGAAGCGGTTAAGCGGATCGCTCGTGGGCTACAGCGCTGGAGGGGGTGATGCAATTTGTTCTTGAAAAAGCGCGCTTGGTTAGACGATACAAACGATTTCTGGCGGATGTGATCACTGAATCTGGAGAAGCGCTTTGTATTCACTGCCCCAATACAGGCGCTATGCTCCATTGTATGAGTGAGGGCGCTGAGGTCTGGTTTAGTCGTAGCGATAATCCTAAACGTAAATTACCAGGCACGTGGGAGTGGGTTCGTACGCCTTTCGGGCACAGAGCATGTATCAACACCGGGCGTGCGAATGCCTTGGTTGAAGAAGCATTAACAGCAGGTGTCATCACTGAACTTAAGGGGTTTGATGTGCTGCGCAGGGAAGTGCGTTACGGCGCTGAAGGCAGTCGCATTGATTTCTTGTTGGAGTTCCCCGAAGGGCCTGCTTATGTAGAAGTTAAAAGCGTGACATTAGGGTTTGCTGATTCGGCTGTGGCGGCGTTTCCCGATGCTAAAACCCTCCGTGGGGCTAAACATTTGCGTGAGCTGGCTCAATTAGCGAGGCAGGGCGTACGAGCGATTCAGCTATATTGCGTAAATCTTGAAGGGGTTTCTGCGGTTCGCCCTGCTAAAGAGATCGACCCGGCTTATGCCAATGCTTTAAACGATGCAAAAGCCGCGGGCGTTGAGGTATTGGCATACGGCGTAACGTTTGATGGGGCGAATTTGACGCTAACGCATGCGCTTGAAGTTATTGATTAAAGATCGGCCCAAATACCTTCAGCGTCTTCAGTACAAAACACTGATTCAAGCTCTTTGCCTTCACAAGGGCCTGCCACACATTGCCCTTCTTCAATGGTGAATAGAGCGCCGTGGCTGGCGCAACGGATGAGACTCTCGCTGTCATCTAAAAACGCATCGGGTTGCCAGTTTAGCGGTACACCTCGATGCGGGCAGCGATTTTTATACACATAAACCTTGCCTTGTTTACGAATGGCAAAAAGGGATAACCCTTGCGCCTTAAGACTTACACTTTGCCCTTCTAACAACGCAGCACTTGCACATAAATGTTGCATAAACACTCCCTAAAAATCAGGGGATTATAAAAGCCTTAGGCAAAAAAAGACCCGACAAAAGTCGGGTCAAAAACCGTGTTAGCCTGATGAGGAGATAACCTGACGAGACCTAAAAATGCTCTACCAGCTTATCGGCTGATCTTGCGATCAGTGACTTAATAATAACGATTCTCATTATCGTGTCAATGACTGAATGTTGCTAATTGTTTCGGTTCAAACAATCGCTTAGACGTGCTCGTTTTGGGGCAAGGCCTTTTGCGTCACTTGGGCGTTTAATAGGTTGATGCGCCGAGCCATGGTTTCGATCAAGCTGTGTGCAATACGTGGGCTTGATTGCATCAGGCCTAAAAACTGATCTTTAGGAATGATCATGACGGTGCATGGGCAGTCGGCGATGACCGTTGCGCTACGGGGTTCTCCGGTAAACACCGCCATAGCGCCGAAAATTTCATCTTGCTGCACATCGCCAACTTTAACGCCCTCTACATAGGCACTGGCATGTCCTTCAGTAATGACGTAGACATGACTGGCTGTATCGCCCTGGTTGATGAGAATCTCACCTTCACTAAAGCGCTTAAACCCTGTAGCAGGGCGCACTTGCGGTTGTTTAAGCCTTGCCAGGGCATCAGACAATAAGGCGGTTTGCCCGATAAGGTATTGCGTGAAAAGCTCTTGGCGCTCGGTGCTGGTATTGATATGACGAAACACTTCAGCACGGTAATAAGGCTTGAGAGTCAGCGGCTCTTCGGAACGATATAAGCAATTCGGGAAATCAATCCCTTGCCTTAAACCCAATAGATCGCCTTCTTGCATGTAAAACAAAGGGCGACCATCCACCATGGCGTGTAACAAGCCATCTTCGATCAAGAACAACTGATTGCCGGCCAGTTCCGCGTTGAGGTCATGGCTCTGCTCAATCTGAATATTTTCACCCGCCGGTGCTAAGCCTTCAAGCAGGCTGCGTGGAATGCTCTGTAAGCGAGTAATGAGCTTGTCGGCATATGCCGGTTGTTCTCCGAGCGGATACATGATGCTTTTTCCTTACTAGCCAGACGCCATCGTTCGTCCTGCACAATAGGTAGCGAGTTAAGGAAGGTAAATATGCAGAGTGTGAAGGTGTGAGCTAATGCCCGTTGTCATTGATAACAAGGGCATTAGCTTAAGTGGCGAGATTTAGCCGAAGCGCTGGCGCAGCTTGTCGATCAGTTGATCCAAACTTTCAGGATCATTTGTGGCGACTGTTTGCACGCGAGTCAATTCATCATCACTGAAGGCTTCTTGAGTGAGACGCTGATTTTCGATGACTTCTAAGGTGGCATCGGAAGGGTCTGTCCCTTCTTCTGTGCGCTCATTCAGCCATTGGCTAATGACGGCCATAGGTGCTTGGCAGGCCAAAATGATGCTAGGCACGCCAAGCGTTTCAGCCACTTTGCGAGCTCCACGGCGCTGAGCGCCTTTTAAGTAGGTGGCATCAATGACCACGGAATGCCCTGCACGAAGAATCTGCTCAGCGGTTTGGTGTAGGTGTGTATAAGTTTGCTCTGTGGCTTCAGGGCTGTACATATCGAGCTCAACAGCCTGATCTTTGGCCTGTCCGAAAAGACGTTTGCGCTCCACATCAGAGCGCAAGCGGATCGCGCCTAGCGCTTCAACTAAACGCAGCGCCACATGGCTTTTGCCAACGGCTGAAACCCCGTGGGTTACACCTAGGAATAAAGTGGGGATCGCACTGTAGCTTTCGGCAAGGTCTGCGTAGCTGCGGTACTGGCGCATGATGACAGCGCGTTGCACAGGGTCTTGTTCTTGCCCTAAGCGGAATAGACCAACCTTAGCGCGCACCAATGCGCGATAGGACTTGTAGAGGTTGAGTAATGCAACAGATGCATAATCGCCGGTGTGCTCAAGCCAGCCATTGATAAAACGGTTGGCGAGTGATTTTAAACCACGATCCTCAAGGTCCATGGCAAGAAACGCGGCATCTGAAGCGATATCAATGAGGCGGAAGGGCTCGTTAAACTCGATACAGTCAAATAACGCGACTTGATCATTCAAAAGGGTCGCATTGCCCAAATGTAAGTCGCCATGACATTCGCGGATCATGCCATTTTGTGCGCGCTCATTGAGTAAAGGCTCTAGGCGCGCAAAGCTGTCTTCAGTCCATTTTTCCAACGCGTCCAGTTGGGTAAGATCAGCTTTTTCAGTCAGCATCGGCCGAATTTGCTCAAAATTCTGACGAATAGGGGCCATGATGGCTGAGGCGGAACACAAAGGATGTTGGCGATCAACGGCTGGGGTTATGCCGTGAAAGTGTGCAATACGCTTCGCTAAATCATCAATGTGCTGAGTGCTTAATTCGCCACGTGCCTGTACGGCATGTAAAAGTTGGTGTTGTGGGAATTGACGCATTTTTAAGGCGTATTCGATAGGTTCGCCTTCGCCTCCCATTACAGGCGCATCAAGCGTGCCGGTAATTGGCAAGACTTCTAAATACAGATCGTCTGTTAGTCGTTGGTTAAGGCGTAACTCTTCTTCACAAAAATGTTTGCGCGCGCTTAACTCAGTGAAGTCTAAAAAGCCAAAATTAACGGGTTTTTTGATCTTGTATGCATAGTCACCGGTCAGTAATACCCATGAGATATGCGTTTCAATAACCTCAAAATCCTGTACGTCGTGCAGGTAAAGGGCCTTATTTTGTAAGGCATTAATTAGGCTCTGGCTCACGATGAGTCCTTGCATTGCTATCTATAGGATGAGGCCATTATGGCGCTTGTAGCTTTCTGTGCAAACCGCAAGGCTCAACTGTCTGCTGAATGTAAAGTGCGTATAATGGCGACTTATGACAAGATCTCGCAGCGCAAAACCTCGTAAAAAGCCCCGTTCCAGTCGCTGGTCGACGCTGGCAAGCTGGCTATTAAAATTGTCCTTAGTAGGCCTTGTGATCGCAGCCAGTTATGCGATGTATCTGGATGCACGGGTTCAAGAGAAATTTTCAGGCAAACGCTGGACAGTCCCTGCCAAGGTATATGCTCGGCCACTTGAATTATTTGCCGGCCAAAAGCTCAGTCGTGAAGATTTTTTACGTGAGCTGGAGGCGTTAGGGTATCGCCGTGAACAGGTAGCCGCTGGCCCGGGAACGATGTCTGTTGCCAGTAACGCAGTTGAGCTTTATACCCGAGGCTTTCAATTTTATGAGGGCAATGAACCCTCGCAGCGCATACGAGTTCGTTTTAACGGCAAACAGGTATCGGCCTTAACCCTTGCTAATGGCTCAGAATTAGCCGTAGCGCGTCTTGAGCCGTTACTCATTGGTGGGCTTTATCCTGCGCACAATGAAGATCGAATTCTAATTAATCTTGATCAAGCCCCTCAGTACCTGGTTGAAACCTTGGTTGCTGTGGAGGATCGAGACTTTTTTGAACATCATGGTGTTTCGCTTAAGTCTATTGCCCGCGCAGCATGGGTGAATGCCGCAAGCGGTCAGGTTCGCCAAGGTGGTAGTACGCTGACGCAACAGTTGGTTAAAAACTTCTATTTAACCAATGAGCGTAGTCTGACGCGTAAAGCCAATGAAGCGTTAATGGCAGTGTTATTGGAGCTTCATTACGACAAAAAAGACATTCTAGAAGCCTATCTAAATGAGGTCTTTTTAGGTCAAGACGGGCAAAGGGCAATTCATGGCTTTGGTTTGGCCAGCCAGTACTTTTTTAGCCAGCCTCTAAGTGAGCTTAAAGTTCATCAGGTCGCACTGTTAGTCGGTATGGTCAAAGGTGCTTCCTACTACAACCCGCGTCGCTACCCAGAAAGAGCGCTAGAACGTCGAAATTTGGTGCTGGATATGCTGGCTGATCAGGCTATTTTAACGCCTGAGCAAGCGGAAGCTGCCAAGCGTCAACCGCTAGGTGTAACTCAGCGAGGCAGTCTTGCAGACACCTCATTCCCGGCCTTTATGGATCTTGTTAAGCGTCAATTGCGCCAAGATTATCGTGAAGAAGATTTAACCGAAGAAGGCTTGAGAATCTTCACAAGTTTCGATCCGATCCTGCAAACCAAGGCCGAAACAGCTTTAGCCGAGACCTTTAAACGCTTAAATGGGCGAAAAGGCGTGGATCAAGTCGAGGCCGCTATGGTGGTTACGAATCCCGAGACAGGCGAAATCCAAGCACTTATCGGGAGTCGTCAGCCACGTTTTGCAGGGTTTAATCGTGCGGTCGATGCTGTTAGGCCTATCGGTTCATTGGTAAAACCGGCGGTGTATCTTGCAGCCCTTGAGAAACCTAGCCAATACACCTTAACGACCATGCTTGAGGATGAGCTGTTTTCGGTTAAGGGGCGAGATGGTCAAGTATGGCGTCCTCAAAACTATGATCGTAAAGCCCATGGCAACGTGTTTCTTTACCGTGCGCTGGCTAACTCTTACAACTTATCAACCGCAAGGCTCGGTCTTGAATTGGGCGTGCCTGCTGTGCTTAAAACAATGGCACGGTTAGGCGCTGAAGTTGACTGGCCAGCATACCCTTCCATGCTATTAGGCGCGGGTGCGTTAAGCCCTATGGACGTGACGTCGGTCTACCAAACCCTTGCGAACGGCGGGTTCAATACACCACTGCGTGGGATTCGTAATGTGCTAAATGCGCAAGGTGAACCGCTCAAGCGTTACCCGTTCCAAATACAGCAGCGATTTGATTCAGGGGCGATTTATCTTGTACAGCATGCTATGCAAAAAGTAATGCGTGAAGGTACAGGGCGTTCTGTATATAACCAGTTACCGGCTTCGATGAATGTGGCGGGTAAAACAGGTACCAGTAACGATTCGCGTGATAGCTGGTTTGCAGGCTTCAGCCAAGACTTGCTTGCGGTGGTTTGGATGGGGCGTGACGATAACGGCGCCACACCGTTAACAGGGGCCACAGGTGCATTGCAGGTGTGGGCCGATTTTATGCGGCGCGCTGAGCCCATGTCCTTAGAGTCACATGCGCCAGATAACATTACGCATGCATGGGTGGATGCCTACACAGGGCAGGGATCAGCTGAAGGATGCCCGAATGCGGTTGTCATGCCTTATATTCGTGGTAGTGAACCAGCGCCAAGTGCCCCTTGTGGTGAGGTTTTGCCGAATAATGATGTATTCGATTGGGTGCGAGGCTGGTTGAATTGAAAAGAGGATGTGGCGTGAACAAACTGTTGTTAGGCGCAGGTTTTGCGGCGTTTGCGTTAAGCGGTTGTACAACGGTGCAGCAGGGGCATATCCCTGTGGTGGATTCCACAAGCTCAGCTTCAGAATACGAGGCACCGAGTACCTATGGCCAAACGTACTCAGCGCCAGCGCCTAGCTATGAGCCAGAACCGTTGGATTCTGGAGTGGTAGTGATGGTGCCAACCCAGCCTGCGGTCAGTGCCCCTCTGATCACGCAGCCCTTAGTCAGTAACATTGAGCCAAACCCTGTAACCACTGCGCCGTCTGTGCCTTCGCCTGTCGAACCTGTGCCCATTTACCAGCCACCGACAGGTGTGCCGCGTACCAATGCTTTGGCCGCAGATGAACAGCTTGACGGGCCGGTATTGGCGTTGTTGACGACAGCGTCTCAGTTACAAAATGGGGGGGACTTAAACGGTGCCGCTTCAAGTCTTGAGCGTGCCCAGCGAATTGCGCCACGCGAGCCGCAAGTGCTTTATCGATTGGCTGAGGTGCGTTTAGCACAAGGCGATGCAGCTCAAGCTGAACAGCTGGCGCGCCGTGGGTTGAGTTATGCCGGCGGCCGTTCTGCTTTGCAAGCCAGTTTGTGGGAGCTGATTGCCCAGTCGCGCGAGCGCCAAGGTGATGCAGCAGGTGCCGCGAGTGCTCGACAAAATGTGCGGGTACAGCTTTGATGAATGCGCGTATCTTATTGGCAGCGGATCATCTGTTATTACTTGAGCGTGAACTGCGCGCCCTTAATTTGTGGTCAGAAACGGCACCTAGCGCGGATAAGCTCGAGTCGGGTGTGCCATTTGGTGTAGGTGTCATCGAGTTTGAACAATGGCTGCAATGGGTCTTTATTGCCAAGATAAAGGTGCTGCTAGAGCAGGGCAGTGAGTTGCCCAGTATTTCAGGCATTCAACCAATGGCTGAGGAATACTACAAGCATGACCTTAAACGTTTTGCTTCGCTCATTGAGCTGCTCGGTGAGATCGATCAAAACCTAGGTTCTAAATAATGGAGTGCGCCTTAAGCGCACTCATCCGCTAAGCTCTTTTCAATGGCTTGAATTTTTTCTTGTCGCTCTTCTTCGGTTAAGCGTTTCATCTGTCCTTGATCTTCAACCTGAACTCTAGGGTTGTTTCTAAGCTGAGCGAGGTTGGTTCGCTGTGTTTGGCAATAGGCTTGCCGTTCTTTTTCGTGTTCAGCGACTTTCTGTTTAACTTCTTCGTCAATTTCTTTCTGAGGGTCGATCGGTGTTTCAAGCGCTGGTGTTGGTTCTTTGGCACTAGCAGAAGCAATGCGCGGGTTAACTGTTGTGGCTTGGGCATTGCTAGGTGGTTGGCTGGAGAAATGCGTGTTGCCTTGGCTGTCTACCCACTTATAAATGGATGAGGCTTGAGCAGGTGCATTTGCCAGTAGCGCAAGGCTTAGCAATAGTAGTGTGCGCATCATGGATCCTTACTCCCTGTTTGATAACGGCACTATAGCGAAATCCGTTAGGGTTTAACTCGGCATTAATTCACAGCATGCAAGAGTATAAATACACATAGATTGCTTGACTTGCACCGCTTGAATCCGAACAATTCCATTCTTGCTGCATGAAGTCGGCCAGAAGCTAGGCTTGGCAGTGATCATTAGGCACAAACCCGTGCCGCACATTGCACCCGAAACGCGTTACCTCGCGCTGGGAGGGAAGAGCCCGCAACACTCAAGGGTCGATCCCAATACTTGCTTGGCAGATGTTGCTGGCGTCGATCAATGTCGCCCCAAATTGACTGGGCAGTAAACCTGTATCGAGTCACCCGCGACGGGTGGCTTTCTAGCGTACTAGAGGTGAAAACGTGGAATTGTTATCCGGCGCTGATATGCTCGTTCGCTCATTGCGCGACGAGGGCGTTAAATATATTTATGGTTATCCAGGTGGCGCGCTGCTGCATGTCTATGATGCGCTGTTCCGCGAGCCTGAAATTACTCACATCCTAGTTCGTCATGAGCAAGCCGCGACTCATATGGCCGATGGCTATGCGCGTGCAACGGGTAAAGCAGGTGTGGTGCTGGTGACTTCAGGTCCTGGTGCGACCAATGCTATTACCGGTATTGCAACGGCTTACATGGATTCGATCCCCATGGTGATCATCTCCGGTCAGGTGCCAAGCACCATGGTCGGAACGGACGCATTCCAAGAAACCGATATGATCGGTATCTCGCGTCCTATCGTGAAGCACAGCTTTATCATCAAGCATCCTTCAGAAATCCCTGAAGTGGTAAAAAAAGCGTTTTATATCGCAGAGTCTGGTCGTCCAGGCCCTGTGGTGATCGATGTGCCTAAAGACATGGGTACACCGGGTGAAGCCTTTGAGTACAGTTATCCGAAGAAAGTAAAACTGCGCTCGTACAGCCCAGCGACGCGTGGCCACAGTGGTCAAATTCGTAAGGCGGCAGAAATGCTGCTGGCAGCTAAGCGTCCAGTGCTTTATTCCGGCGGCGGCGTTATTTTGGGTCATGCGTCCGCGCAGTTGACCGAGCTTGCCAAAAACCTGAATTTGCCAGTAACCAATACCCTGATGGGCTTAGGCGGTTACCCAGGATCAGATCGTCAGTTCTTGGGCATGTTAGGGATGCATGGTAGCTATACCGCTAACCTTGCAATGCATCATGCAGATGTCATCTTGGCTGTCGGTGCCCGTTTTGATGATCGTGTGATTAACGGTGCGGCTAAGTTCTGCCCGAACGCCAAAATTATCCACATCGATATCGACCCTGCGTCGATCTCTAAGACCATTAAGGCTGATATCCCGATTGTAGGCCCTGTGGATAGCGTTCTAACCGAAATGCTGAGCATCCTTAAAGAGATTGGCACCAAGCCAAATCCTGAGGTGGTTGCAAGCTGGTGGAAGCAAATTGATGAGTGGCGTGGTAACGGACGTCTGTTCCCGTACAACGAAGGCGATGGCGTCATCATTAAGCCACAAAAGGTTATTGAGACGCTGTACGAAGTCACCAATGGCGATGCGTTTGTAGCCTCTGACGTCGGTCAGCATCAAATGTTTGCCTGCCAGTACTACAAGTTCGACAAGCCAAACCGTTGGTTGAACTCAGGTGGTCTCGGCACCATGGGCTTTGGTTTGCCAGCTGCCATGGGTGCAAAGCTGAACTTCCCTGATAACGACGTTGCGTGCGTGACCGGTGAAGGCTCGATTCAGATGAACATTCAAGAGCTGTCTACCTGCCTGCAGTACGATCTGCCCGTTAAGATTATCAATCTGAATAACCAAGCCTTAGGCATGGTTCGTCAGTGGCAAGATATGCAGTACTCCAGCCGCTACTCACACTCCTACATGGAGTCTTTACCGGATTTCGTGAAGCTGGTTGAGTCCTATGGTCACGTAGGTATGAAAGTGACTGAGCTCAAAGACCTTAAGCCAATGATGGAAGAGGCCTTTAAGCTGAAAAACCGCTTGGTGTTTATGGACATCGCAGTGGATCGTAGTGAGCACGTATATCCGATGCAGATCAAAGATGGCTCGATGCGTGACATGTGGCTGAGCAAGACGGAGCGTACCTAATCATGCGTCATATCATTTCCCTGCTGCTGGAAAACGAGCCAGGTGCGTTATCGCGTGTGGTGGGTCTGTTCTCTCAGCGTAACTACAACATCGAAAGTTTAACCGTCGCGCCAACGGAAGATCCGACGCTCTCGCGTCTGACCTTAACCACCATTGGGCACGATGAGGTGATTGAGCAAATCACTAAAAACCTCAACAAGCTGATCGAGGTCGTGAAGCTGGTTGATCTGTCAGAAAGCGCTCACATTGAGCGTGAACTGATGCTGGTTAAAGTGAAGGCTACCGGTGCTCAGCGCGCTGAGATCAAACGTACAACGGACATCTTCCGTGGTCAGATCGTGGATGTAACCAGCAGTGTTTACACCATTCAGCTGACCGGTACGAGTGATAAGCTCGATAGCTTTATTCAAGCCATCGGCACCGCTTCAATTCTTGAAACTGTGCGTAGCGGTGTGACGGGTATTGCTCGTGGTGACAAAGTCTTAAGCATCTAAGCTTAAGCGTTGAAAAAAACCCTGCTTCGGCAGGGTTTTTTTATTTTCGATTTCGATTCCAGAACGCGTTAATCAAAGGTTCTTTTAAGCGCTTTTCTAGGGCGAATAAACCAATGTCATAGGCGGTTAGAGGTGGTTGGATATCGTAGGTGCGAATGCGAGCATTGAGCGGGCTGTTATCCAGTACGATCTGAGGCACCACGCCAATACCAAATCCCAAGCTCACCATGCTAACAATCGCCTCATTACCGCTTACCTGTGCATAAATCTTTGGCTTGATGGAATAGTGTTTTAACCAACGTTCTATTCGGTTTCGTTCGAGGCCCTCTTCCGAGACAATCATTGCCACATCGCGCCATGTTTCCATACAGGGGTTGCGTAGTTGTTCTTCGGTTAAGAGTTGAGGTGCGTTGGGGCCAATCAGGCGCAGTTCCGAGCGTGCAATAGGTTGAAACTCAATGCCTGCTGGTAAAGTGTCCGGACGAGCGCCAATGGAGAGGTCTTCCAGTCCTTCTAAAACGCGCTCAACGGCTTTGGCAGCATCGCCGGTATGTAGCTTCATCTCGATGCGCGGATAGTTCTGACGAAAGCTGCTTAAAATGTCATACAGAAAGCTGTAGCTTGCCGTAACCGAACAATAAAGAGACAGCTCGCCCTGTAGGATTTGCTGATCCTTTTTAAAGGTCTCGCGAATGCTACTAAGGCCGTTTAGTACTTGGCTTGCGTAATCTCGGAACTGCTCGCCTTCACGGGTCAAGGTGACGGAGCGATTGTCGCGAACAAACAGGATGGTTTCGAGTTCATCTTCCAATGCTTTGATTGAGCGACTGAGCGCAGAAGGGCTGACATGTTGCTCGCGGCTGGTCTTGCCAAAGTGCAGGTTATTGGCCAGTGCTAAAAAGAGCTTAAGCGTGTGAGTGTCCATGATTGCAATATTCGGCATGTAATGTTGCAAATATATCATTTTACGCAATGCATAGAATGGCCTACTGTGTCTTTCAACGATGCATTGCATCCTTTTTTAGCGATTTGTTAGAGAGCCAAAACATGAAAGTTTATTACGATAAAGACTGTGACCTTTCCATCATCCAAGGTAAGAAAGTCGCCATCATCGGTTACGGCTCTCAAGGTCACGCTCATGCGTGCAACCTGAAAGACTCTGGCGTTGACGTGACCGTAGGTCTGCGTGCAGGTTCTTCTTCGATCGCTAAAGCAGAAGCGCACGGCCTGAAGGTCGCTGACGTTGCAACTGCTGTTGCAGCTGCTGATCTTGTTATGGTTCTGACTCCAGACGAGTTCCAAGGCAAACTGTACAAAGAAGAGCTCGAGCCTAACCTGAAAAAAGGCGCAACCTTAGCTTTTGCTCACGGCTTCTCGATCCATTACAACCAAGTTGTGCCACGTGCTGACCTTGATGTCATCATGATCGCTCCAAAAGCGCCAGGCCACACTGTACGTTCTGAGTTCGTAAAAGGCGGCGGCATCCCTGATCTGGTTGCTATCTACCAAGACGCTTCTGGCAACGCTAAAAACGTAGCCCTGTCTTACGCTTCCGGCGTAGGTGGTGGTCGTACCGGTATCATCGAAACCACCTTCAAAGACGAAACTGAAACTGACCTGTTCGGCGAGCAAGCTGTACTGTGCGGTGGTTGCGTTGAACTGGTTAAAGCAGGCTTTGATACGCTGGTTGAAGCAGGCTACGCTCCAGAAATGGCTTACTTCGAGTGCTTGCACGAGCTGAAGCTGATTGTTGATCTGATGTTCGAAGGCGGTATCGCCAACATGAACTACTCGATCTCTAACAACGCTGAATACGGTGAGTATGTAACCGGTCCAGAAGTGATCAACGCTGAATCCCGTGCGGCAATGCGCAAAGCGCTGAAGCGCATTCAAGACGGCGAATACGCCAAGATGTTCATCACTGAAGGTGCAACCAACTACCCATCCATGACTGCGTATCGTCGTAACAACGCAGCTCACGGTATCGAAGTAGTCGGTGAAAAACTGCGCGCCATGATGCCTTGGATCGCAGCGAACAAAATCGTCGACAAAACCAAAAACTAAGTTTTAGGTTTATTCGAAGAAAAACGCGGCCATGGCCGCGTTTTTTTTTGTCGGTATGTATCTGGTATAAAGAGTGATGCGCCAGATCAGGCTAAACTGGTGGGTATAGATATTTCACAAGCAAGGTTTGCTATGAGCGATCAACCAGAAGATAAGGGTATGGAATCTACGAGCGACAGTCTGTTGCCAATAGATGAGCACATTGAAGAAGGTCAGGACGATCAAGGGCGTAAAGTTCGTCATCGCGGCATCTATTTACTGCCTAATCTGTTTACCACGGGCAATTTGTTTGCAGGCTTCTTCGCTATCGTTAGTGCGATGGGGGATAACTACGTAGCCTCGGCAATAGCGATTTTTGTGGCCATGGTTCTGGATGGCTTGGATGGACGTGTTGCGCGTATCACAAATACCCAAAGTGCATTTGGTGCAGAGTACGATTCGCTCTCTGATATGGTGGCCTTTGGTTTGGCCCCGGCCCTATTAGCTTATCAGTGGGCGTTATCAGGTTTGGGCAATGTAGGGCTTACGGTTTGCTTTATCTATGCGGCCTGCGCGGCTTTACGCTTGGCTCGATTTAATACTCAAATTGGTAAGGTCGATAAGAAGTGGTTTATCGGTCTTGCAAGTCCTGCGGCGGCAGGTGTTGTGGCAGGCACTGTTTGGGCGCTAAAAGACTTTGGAGTGGATGGTGCGGACATGCCTGTTGCGGTAGTGATGCTATATGCGTTACTCGTTGCGTTGGCTGGCGTTCTAATGGTGAGTAATATCAAGTTCTATAGTTTCAAGGATCTTGATTTCAAAGGGCGAGTGCCTTTTGTAGCTATGCTTGTGGTTGTTTTGGTCTTCGGAGTGATTTCTACAGATCCACCGCGCATTCTATTGCTTATCTTTATCACTTACGCGGCGTCAGGCCCGGTTCAGTATTTGCTGCAAATTCGAAAGCGTGATCGTAAGATTGCGGAATGATACGTCAAGCCAAAGCCCCGCAAGGGGCTTTGGCTTTTTAAAGATCCGGATGCAGCTGTTAGGCTGAACGGTCGCGTAAGTGAGGTTGACAGAGCTATCTAAAGCTGTAGAATGTGCAACCCATCACGGCGAGTTAAAAAACTTACCTGATGAGTTAAGTGACTGAATTGAAACGAAATTTTCCAAATCAGCGCTTGACAGAAGATGAGG
>X137_Gaur__coassemble_45_pt1 | contig 61510 bp, 63 predicted proteins | sample X137_Gaur__metabat2_high_PE_003 | metagenome-assembled genome bin X137_Gaur
GTGTTGTTCGGTGTCATGGTGATAACAATGAAACCATGGCTTGAGAGGTGATCAGCCAGCCAATACATCTGCTCTTTGGTGTTAGTGTAACCGCCGGTTAAGGTCGTTGCTGGAGCAGGTCCTGAGAGATCGCATGGGTATGAAACACGTGCCGAGGCATACGACAATGAGCTCAGACCTAATGAATAGTCACAGACAGACTTTGGGCCTTGAGCGTCAGGCGCATTGGCATAGGCTGTACCCGTTAAGCTGGCTAGGGCAATACCAACGGCTAAGGTGGAGCGAGTAAGGACGGTAGTGAGGGACATATTGCTTTTCCTTTTTTATGTTTATTAAAAGCAGCGCAGGTCAAACCGAAGACAGGTTGACCACCTCACTGAGCAACAAAAATGCAGCTCGACTTTTCAGAGATGTCATTTCAGCTAGAGACAAAGGGATAGAAAATGCGCTTGGGGACAGCCAAGTACTATCCAAAAGCATCCAGCACTTTCAGTGCTTGATGACCAGCCTGCTGATTAGGCGAGTTCATTAAGCGCTCGGCAATACCCCGCATGGGTGTGAACTTTTTAACGTATGTACTGTCTTGGCCGCCTAAGTAAGCAGCCTCGGTATACTCATTACAGGTTTTAAAGCTTGTTTTTTAAATGGATCCAATAGTGAGAAAGGCATGAGCACACACGCGTTATTGTTAGTGAATTTAGGCTCGCCAGCCTCTACCGAGGTTGCGGATGTACGCCGCTATCTCAACCAGTTTTTGATGGACCCGTATGTGATTGATGTGCCGTGGCCTCTGCGTCGGCTGATTGTGTCGCTGATTTTGCTAAGAAGACCCAAAGCGTCTGCAGAAGCGTACGAGTCAATTTGGTGGGATGAAGGCTCACCACTGGTTGTAATCAGTAAGCGTTTGCAAAAAGCGGTGTCAGCGCACTGGCCCCATGGGCCTGTTGAACTGGCAATGCGTTACGGTGAGCCTGCCATTGAAAGAACGCTTCTGAATATGGCAAGTCGCGGCATTACGCACATTACGCTTGCACCTTTGTATCCGCAGTTTGCTGATAGCACTGTGACCACTGTGATTGAGGAGGTGAAACGCGTTATCGCTAAACATCGCCTTACGCTTTCAGTCAAAGTGTTGATGCCTTTTTTCAATGATTCACGCTATCAACAGGCACTGGTTGAGAGTGCGCAAGAGTATCTGGCACAAGATTATGATCATGTGCTGCTGAGCTTTCATGGTTTACCTGAGCGTCATCTTCACAAAGAAAACCCCAAGGCTGATCACTGTCTAAAAGAGGGTGATGCTTGTGAAGAGGACATTTTGCAGGGCAAGTTAGACGGCTGCTATCGCACACAGTGTTTGGTGACTGCTAAGCGATTTGCAGAGCGGGCAGGTTTAGAAGACGGCAAATGGTCTGTGGGCTTTCAATCGCGCTTAGGACGAGCTAAATGGATTGAACCCTACACAGAAGATCGTCTGGATCAGTTAGCCGCACAAGGCGTTAAAAAGCTGTTGGTGATGTGTCCTGCATTTGTTTCAGATTGTATTGAAACACTTGAGGAAATTGCCGATCGTGGACGTGAGCAGTTTGTTGCAGCCGGTGGTGAATCCTTAACTCTAATCCCTTGTTTAAATGAGCATTTTTCATGGGTCCAGGCGCTCTCTGAGCTCGTTCAAGACCCTAAAATGCTTAAAGATTTGTAGTATTTCTTAAGCCGTAGTTGATCATTCAACAGGCGAATAACCTTATTAGGTTATGGCGCTGCCGGCTGGACTATGTCTACTCTCGAAGCCGCTCCTCACAATAAACATAAAGCATCGTCCAGAACGATGCGGAGATGGCTTCGATGAATCCAAAATCACTTCCTCCCTATCCGTCGAGTCTTGCGGCTTGGTCAACGGTTACTATTTTGATGCTCGCCTATGTGTTGTCGTTCGTTGATCGGCAAATACTGAGCCTTTTGGTTGAGCCCATTAAGCGAGATATGGTCATTAGTGACACGCAGATGAGCCTTTTAATGGGACTTTCGTTTGCCATTTTTTATACGGTTTGCGGCATCCCATTAGGTCGTTTGGCGGATACTAAAAGTCGTCGTGGCTTGATCGCCATTGGGGTTTTGTTGTGGAGTGCGGCAACGGCTGCATGCGGCTTGGCAAAGACCTACTGGCAGTTCTTGTTATGCCGTGTGGGTGTAGGGGTAGGTGAGGCTGCGCTTTCTCCGGCAGCGTATTCACTGATTGCGGACAGTTTTGCACCGGACAAACGAGCCACCGCTATCAGCGTTTATTCGATGGGTATTTACTTGGGTTCAGGGATTGCACTGCTTTTAGGCGGCTTGGTGATTCAGTTTGCTTCTGCCCAAGGCGATGTGGTTTTACCCATAATCGGTGAAGTGAGACCTTGGCAGCTGATTTTTTTGATTTTGGGTGTGGCAGGTATTTTATTTAGCCTGCTCGTCATGGCCATTAAAGAACCGGCACGCCGTGGGGTAGGTGCAGGTGTTGCAATTCCATTTTCAGAGGTCGGCCAATATCTTTCCCAAAATCGTCGCACGGTGGTGACGCATAACTTTGGCTTTGCGTTTTTATCGTTTGCAGGTTATGGCAGCGCCGCATGGATCCCGACCTTTTTTATCCGCACTCATGGTTGGACGCCATCGGAAGTAGGAATGATTTACGGCTCATTAGTGGCGGTGTTTGGCTGCCTTGGCATTGTTTGTGGTGGCCGCCTTGCAGACTTTTGGGCTAAGCGCGGCCGTACTGATGCCAATATGCGGGTAGGGCTTGTGGCCGCAATCGGCGCATTACCCATGGTGCTGTTGTTTCCATTAATGCCTGATTCAATGTGGGCCTTGATCGTTATGACACCTTCTATCTTCTTCTTAAGTATGCCCTTCGGTGTTGCGCCTGCGGCTATTCAAGACATCATGCCTAATGCGATGCGTGGCCAAGCATCGGCAGTGTATTTGTTTGTGATTACATTGTTTGGTCTGGGTGTTGGCCCTACAGCTGTGGCCCTTGTTACTGACTATGTATACGGCTATCCAGAAGCGCTGCGCTATTCGTTGGCAATTACTGCAACGGTTGCTGTACTGGGTGCAGTCGTTTTGTTATGGATGGGGCTTAAGCCTTATCGTGAGAGCGTAGTACGTCTGCAAGCGTGGGGTACAACCTCAGCAGCATAAGAAAAAGCCCCGCATGTGCGGGGCTTTTTTTAGATGCTTGGGCGATTCCAGCCTTTGCCGCCGGGTAACACAAGATTTAGCACTACAGCTGTCAGGGCACATAAAGAAATGCCAGACAGTGCAAAATCAGCGCCGCCAATCTTCATGCCGCCAATGCCAAACACTAACGTTACTGACACGATGATCAGATTGCGTGGCTCTGAAAGATCCACTTGGTTACGGATAAGCGTGTTTAAACCAACCACCGCAATGGAGCCAAACAATAAGCATAAGATGCCGCCCATTACCGGTACGGGGATGCTTTGCAAGGCCACGCCAAACTTGCCAATAAAGGCTAGGGCAATGGCAAAAACAGCCGCCCACGTCATGATGTTAGGGTTGTAATTGCGGGTAAGCATTACTGCACCCGTGACTTCTGCGTAAGTGGTATTAGGTGGTCCGCCAAACATACCAGCGGCAGAGGTGGCTAAACCATCACCGAGTAACGTGCGATGTAGACCTGGTTCTTTCACAAAGTTTTTACCTGTGACGCTGCCGATAGCCACTATGCCGCCAATGTGTTCAATAGCCGGTGCTAGTGCAACAGGCAGCATGTACAAGATGGCGCCCCAATGAAACTCTGGAGCAATAAAGTTCGGCAGTGCCAGCCAAGGAGCGTTGGCGACATTCTCAAAGTTAACCTGACCTAAAATAAGAGAAAGCGCACACCCCACGACCACGCCCGCCAAAATCGGGACTAAACGAAACAGTCCTCGACCTAAAATCGCAACCAGTAATGTGGTCACCAGCGCGGACATGGAGATGGCTAAAGCCGTGCCATAAGGAACCAGCTCGGCACTTCCATCGCCTGTTTTACCCATCGCCATGTTGACTGCCACAGGTGAGAGGGCAAGGCCGATCGCCATGATAACGGGAGCAATAACTACAGGTGGCAACAGGACGTCGATAAAACCTGGGCCGCGCATTTTGACCAATGCGCTCAACAGCACATAGACGACACCTGAAGCAACAATACCGCCTAATACAGCCGCAATGCCGACCTCAGCTTTAAGCGCAATGATCGGTGCAATAAACGCAAAACTTGAGGCAAGAAAGACAGGGACTTGTCGACGTGTGACCAGTTGAAAGAGCAGTGTGCCGATCCCTGCGGTAAAGAGGGCAACGTTAGGGTCCATACCTGTAATAAGTGGCATCAGCACTAATGCGCCAAATGCCACAAATAGCATCTGAGCGCCGACCAGTGATTGGCGCCAGACGGGGTCCTTTGGAGTGTGCTCCATACTTAGCTGTCCTTTTGTTTGGTTCCGAAAATTTTGTCGCCAGCATCACCTAAGCCAGGGATGATGTAGCCTTGTTCGTTTAAATGAGAGTCAATAGAGGCGGTGTATAGCATGACGTCTGGATGGGCCTTTTCAACGGCTGCAATGCCTTCAGGCGCTGCCACTAACACCAGGGCGCGGATTTCCTTACAGCCGGCTTTTTTGAGCATGTCGATGGTTGCGTTCATCGAGCCGCCGGTGGCAAGCATCGGGTCGATAATCAAGGCCATGCGCTGATCAAGCTCTTTAACCAGCTTTTCAAGATAGGTGTCCGCTTCGAGTGTCTCTTCATTGCGAGCAAGGCCTACTACACTGACTTTAGCGCTTGGAATCAACGTCAGCACGCCATCTAGCATGCCGATGCCTGCTCGCAAGATAGGAACAATCGTAATTTTTTTTCCGGCGATTTTTTCAACCTTCACCGGACCGCACCATCCTGCGATTTCACAGGGCTCAAGCGGTAAATCTTGTGTTGCTTCGTACGTCAATAAGGTGCTGATTTCTTGTGCCAGCTCGCGAAAGTGCTTTGTGCTGATATCGGCACGGCGCATCAAACCGATTTTGTGTTGGACAAGAGGGTGACGAATTTCGCGAATAGGCATGTGGATTCCACCATAAAAGCTAACACTGCACATTTTGTACGAAAATTAGCGTTTGGTTGTGTTTTTTTACCCAAGCGGTCGCCGTTTAGCATTTTTCTCGCAAAGGTGCTTGCTCTAGACGGCTGGCGTGCGTAATGTCCCGCCCTTTTTATTGAGTCCATGGAGTCACCATGCCTGCTGATCTCGCGCATATCCGCCAAGTAATGGCCGAAGCTGATTGCTTATATACCGAAGCCCAGCTTGAAGCTGCCATTGATCAGGTTGCTGCCAATATCAACCAAGATTTGGCTGAGGCGAACCCGGTTGTGTTCTGTGTCATGAATGGCGGTTTGATCTTTGCTGGCAAATTGGCCGCCAAATTAAACTTCCCGCTTGAGCTTTCGTATTTACACGCCACGCGTTATCGCAATGAAACGACCGGTGGTGAACTGTTTTGGAAGGCAAAACCTGAGATCTCGTTTATCGATCGTGAAGTGTTGATCATCGACGACATCTTAGATGAAGGTAATACGTTGGCTGCGATCATTGATTTTTGTCATCACGCAGGTGCCAGCAAAGTCCATACGGCTGTGTTAATCGATAAGCTGCATGATCGTAAGGCGCGTCCCGATTTCAAGGCCAATTACGTAGGTCTTGAGTGTGAAGATCGCTATATCTTCGGTTACGGCATGGATTACAAAGGCTACTGGCGCAACGCCGCAGGCATTTACGCTGTTAAAGGCCTGTAAAGCGTCGATGAGCGCCTGAATGTTTAGGCGCTCGTCCAGCAAAACGGATTTGATGCCAATCCTTGATTGAGCCTTGCACTGGGCGCGGGTAAACTGCGCGCCTATCGTGCCCGTAAGGTTTGGAGTAAGTGATGCGCAAAGATAAAAAACAGGTGATTGGCGAGCCTATGAGTGATGAGTCAATCAAGCTGTTTCTTACCTGTGAGCCTGCAGATCAAACACCCGCTGCTTTACATAAACTGATCAAAGCCTATCGCAGTCTGCGTATCGATGACTTCGAACGTTTTGTCGACTTTTTCGTTGAAGCCGGTTTTGCCCTTGATGCCAAAGATGAAAAGGGCCAAGACTTTATTGCTTTGGTTCAGGATCAGCGCATGGCTGAAGCCTATATTGATGTGATCAAAGCTAAATTAGCCTAAGAAGCGTTTTGAAGGCGTAAATTAGTCTTATATCGTGCAATTTGATTACGCCGACCTTCTTTCTAAGTGGTATTGTTCGCACCCGAAAACACCTACTCGGCAACAAAATGTCTGTGCCACAAGCACTGGCCCCAAGGTTCTGGAATTTTCAGGAAATGTGCAGCCTTTACGCTGATATACAACCCAGAAAATCTTGTGGTGGCTCGTTTTGATGCGGTATGGAGCAGCTCGACATTAAGCTAACGCCTAGCTGGGCTGATTAAGATTGGATGTTGCACACCTACCGGTGCTGCAGTGTCGATTTTTCGTAGTGATTCTGGAGACGCGTTAATGACGCAACACGAGAGCGATGCGGTGGACGTAGTACTGGTAGGGGCCGGCATCATGAGTGCCACTCTAGCGGTACTGTTAAAGGAGTTAGATCCTGGTATCCGCGTAGAAGTAGTTGAGCGAATGAGCGACTGCGCCATGGAAAGTTCAAATCCATGGAATAACGCAGGTACGGGCCACGCGGGTCTTTGCGAGCTTAATTACACCCCGCAAGCGGCTGATGGCTCGATCGACATCAAAAAGGCTGTGAACATCAACAGCCAGTTCGAAGTGTCTAAGCAGTTCTGGTCTTATTTGGTTGAGAAGGGCACCTTTGGCTCGCCTCGCACCTTTATTAGCCCAATTCCGCATTTAAGCTACGTGCAAGGCGACAGTGGCGTTAGCTACTTGAAAAAACGCTTTGAATCACTGAGCACGCATCACTGCTTCGAAGAAATGCAGTACAGCGAAGACAAAGCCCAGCTTGAGCAGTGGATGCCACTGATGATGCCAGGCCGCGATCCTGCGCAGAAACTCGCAGCGACCTTCGTTGAAAAGGGTACTGATGTTAACTTCGGTGCGTTAACAGGTCAGCTGTTAGGTTATTTAAAAACCTTGCAGGGCACCGCTATCCGTTACAACCAGCAAGTCACTGATGTGAAACGTGACGGTAAGGGCTGGGCGCTCAGCATTAAAGATACGCAAACCGGCGCTACACGTCGCGTTACTGCAGGCTTTGTTTTCTTAGGTGCTGGAGGCGGGGCTCTGCCTTTGCTGCAAATGTCTGGTATTCCAGAAAGCAAAGGCTACGGCGGCTTCCCAGTGAGCGGTCAATGGCTGCGTTGCGATAATCCAGAGGTCGTTGCTAAGCATCAGGCTAAAGTTTATAGCCAAGCCGAAGTAGGTTCGCCTCCGATGTCGGTTCCGCATTTAGATACCCGTGTGGTCGATGGCAAGACTTCCTTGTTGTTTGGCCCATACGCAGGCTTTACCACCAAGTTCTTGAAAAATGGCTCCTTTATGGATCTGCCGCTTTCAGTTCGACCAGGTAACTTGATGCCAATGCTTGCTGTGGCGCGCGATAACATGGATCTGACACGTTACCTTATTAAAGAGGTGATGCAGTCTATGGATCAGCGTCTTGAGTCTTTGCGTAAGTTCTATCCGGAAGCTAAGGCTGAAGACTGGCGCCTTGAAATTGCCGGCCAACGCGTTCAGATCATTAAGAAAGATCCGAACAAAGGCGGCAAGCTGGAATTTGGTACGGAAATCGTTGCCGCTGAAGATGGCACCATTGCTGCACTGCTCGGTGCTTCGCCAGGTGCATCGGTATCGGTATCAGCTATGTTGGATGTGCTTAAGCGCTGCTTTAAAGATCGTTTGGCCAGTGCCGAATGGACCGAGCGCTTAAAGACTATCTTCAAAGCTCAAGCGCCTGAGTTACAAAGTAATGCGGATCTGTACCGTGAGGTCAGAGCCCATTCCAACCACGTGCTAAAGCTAGTTGATTGATAAAAAAGCCGCTCAGTAGAGCGGCTTTTTTTATGGGTGGTCATTTTGACATTGTGTTAAAGGCCTATTGAGCCAAGAAATATGGTAATCCCTAGTTTCTATCCAGAGAGTGCTGGCAGGACGCTCACTGGCGCTGCGTAAAGCTCGGCACACCCCCTGTTCATCTACTAAAACAAAGTGGCGTAGGCCGGTTTTTCGGCGCCACGGTAACTTTATGCGCATCTTAAATCCTCATTTTCAGCTCATAGCGTCTGTATAAAGGGCTTAAGTGACCGTTTGATGAAGGCATTCGCGGCACCGACTAACAGCGCTATACTGGCCTCCTTGAACCTATTGCTGGAGAGAAGCGCATGTTGCCCCGTCCGTTGTTCGGCCTAATTGCGGTGTTGAGCTTAGCGTTGGTAGGGTGTGCCCATAGCCCGCAGCAAATCCGTCCTGAACCGCAGCTTAAATCCCAATTCAATGCAGTAGGCCGTGGCCAACCTGTAGTCGTTCGTGTTGTGGATGCCAGACCTTCGCCGACTTTAGGGACGCGCGGTGGCCTTTATCCTGAAACCAGTTCAATCACTGTTGCTGGAAGCGACGTATTGCCTCGTTTGCAAAACCAAGCTGAATCAGCTGTACGCTTGCTTGGGTTTACTCCAACGCCAAACGCCTACAATGCTCCTGAACTAACCCTGACTCTTTCAGAATTGAAGTATCAGTCGCCTAAAGAAGGATTGTATGTAACCGAGGCTGATATTGGTGCAACGTTTCGGGTTGAAGTGCGTAACCAAAACCGCCGTTATACCGGTCGCTACGGTGCTTCGTTAAATCAACGTTTTGGTATGGCACCTAATCAAGATGCCAACACGAAGTTGGTGAGTGATGTCTTAAGCGATGCGCTAACGCGTGTGTTTAATGACCCAGCCGTTGGTCAGCTTTTAGCGCAATAACGCTTGTCTTGCCACGGGTGCCGAACTGGCGCCCGTGCATTAGTCGGAAAAGTCTGACGTCTTGTACTGGCTTACGTATCATGCGCGACTATTCGTTTAATTGATTAGCTTGCTAATCAATTATGGCTGGGTTATTTCCCATTCAAACTCGTATGGAGTTGACTGATGTCGCATACGTTTTGGTCTGATTTACCGTTTGGGGCCTCAAACCTTATCAATGCCGTGGCAGCATTTTTAGCGTTAATGGGGGCTTGGTTGTGGCTGGCAACTCGTTGGCGTGAGCAACGTTCGCATACGGCTGGCATGGTGCGCAGCGTGCGTCAACACACAGCAACGGCTCAGGTGAATCGTTTCTTTTATGTGTTTGGTGCAGCCTGTCTTGCCTCGGCACTTATGCTGAGTCAATTAAGCGTCTACGTAGCTTAAAGAAACGGCCCCGAAGGGCCATGTTCTTAGTTCACTTTAAGCTGATATTGATTGCGCACAGGCGTTGCGTACTGTGCAATCAAATAGGGTAGATGCTCTTTAGGGCACTGGCTGATGCGCTTATCCCACTCTATCTGAGCTTTGCTGAGTTCTTCTTGAGTAAACAAGGACTGAGCGCTTGGCACCTGAAGACTTTCATCGCGTGCTTGCCACATGTGATAGGCCAAGTAATGGACTGGGAACAGGCGGTAGCCGCCTAGAATTTTCCTATCCAACGCCGCCGCAAGCTGCTTGGCATCGTCGTAGCTTTCTGCCACAGGTTGGCCAAACTCAACGTGTACGCGGCCCTTGTAACCGGTAATGCCGAGCGCGATGCTGGTGTCATCTTCACCTGGCGTCTTTTCATAGCTGCCTGTTGAGGCACGAATATAAAGTTCGCGTGCTTTTGCTAAGTCGCAGGGATCGTATTCGTAACTGATCGAAACCGGCACAATGTTGAGGCTTTGAATCACCTCGGCAAACGGCTCCGTTTTGCGACTCATATGAAACATTTTCAAAATAGCGGAGTCGGTGCGGTCATCACCGTCTTTGGCCCGACCCTCAGCCTGAGCAATCCATATGGAAGTGTTGTCTTTCAAAATGGAGTGGTTGATATACGCGGATAACAGCTGATACGCCGCGAGCTTTTCGCGTCGGCCTGTAATGGAGCGATGCACAATAAAGCTCTTATTCAGGCGCATAAGATCGCTGACGTAAGGCTTTTGCAGCAAGTTGTCGCCAATTGCAATTCTGGGGGTGGGCAGATTGGCTTGGAACACCGCGTAGTTTGTGAACGCAGGATCCATGACGATATCACGGTGATTGGCTAAGAAAAGGTAGGCATTACCTTTGACCAGTTGTTCTGTGCCACCGAACGTCACGCCATCGGTTGCCTTTTCAATAGTATGGTCAATATAGGATTCAATTTTAAGCTGTAGTGCATCAACGGAGGCACTGTTGCCAAACTCGCGGCGCAGCTTGTAGGCAATCATGGGCCGAAGGAGCCAGCCTAAGCTCGAAGCCAAACGCGGGAAGCGAAAGCGCGTTAAAACCTCTAAAAAAGCTCGGTCGCTCAGTAGGCGTGCCATAACGGCAGGGACTTCGTTGTCGTTGTAAGGTCGGATGGCATCGAACTCGCCCATCATGGTCTCTGTTCTGCAAATACGGATCGAATAGGCCACAGGCCTGTTAGCGGGCAATTATAACGCTAAGCGTTAATTTGGCGGTGTCTAATCTACAGCTTTGCACTTAACAAGATGGGCTGTGTCCTACTTTGATGAAAAGGAGGATGTGATGCACTGTCGAATTTACGAGCCAGCAGATCTTTTAGAGGGGGAGCTTTTGCTGGCCATGCTGAAAAGTGAAGGGGTTGAAGGTTTTCTGTGTGGACAATACTTATTGGGTGCTCAGGGCGGCTTACCCTGTGATGGGCTGATTGGCATTTGGGTCGCAGAACATGCCTGCGAACGCGCACAAGCACTTATCGCTGCGTACAATGCAGCCTTAATTGCAGGTGACATACCTGAGTCTTTTTCCGAGCCGGGTACGTTAACGTGCTGATGGCTTTTAGCTTTTGAGCGCTATCACATGTGTGGACGTTTTGCTTTTTTTCGTTGGCCTCATCGTTTTGCTGAGGAAATGGCCTTTCCACAAGGTCATGCGCCTCAATGGAACATCGCTCCCGGAGGCAATGTTCTGATGCAGCGAGTGATTAACCACAAGCGCATCACTCAGCAGGCTCGTTGGGGGCTTACGCCAGTCTGGCTAAATGATTTAAGCAAAACGCCTGCGCATGCACGTGCTGAAACCTTACAAACGCAGCCCATGTTTAAAGATGCGTTTGCTAAAAGACGCTGTATTGTTTTAGCTAATGGTTTTTATGAGTGGCGTGGACAGTTAAGAAAGCGTCCCTTTTGGCTCACTTCAGAAGAACCCATGATGGCGTTTGCGGCTGTGTGGGAGGCGTATCCTGCGGGTGAGGTGACTTTTTACAGTGTGGCGTTAGTCACTCAGGCCGCTGCACATTTGCGCAGGCCATTGATTTTAGATGAAGCTGAACAAACGACTTGGCTGGATCCAAATGCCGAGCTGGAAAGTGTGGTCATGCTTTTAAACAATCCACAAAAACCGTTGCGTGAGCGGCCGTTGGCGACTTTGGTCAATGACCCTACCTTTAACTCGCCTGAATGCCTGACCCCGGCATAGCTCAAAGGAGATGATTTAATGAAGTGTGTGATGCATTTATCTCTGGTCTTAGCCTCTAGTGCTTTGGTTGCGTGTCAGGCTGTCAATACGACGGGAGCCGGTGCTGTAGGTGTTGAGCGTAAACAGTACATGTTCAGCATGCTAAGCACCGAGCAGGTCAATCAGACCTATGCGCAGTCGTACACTGAGACGATGAATCAGGCGGCCAGTAAAGGTGTGCTGGACAGAAGCAGCGCAAATGCCAAACGTCTTAACACCATTGCGCAACGTTTAATTGCTAAAGCGCCTCTCTTTAGAGCCGATGCGGCCAACTGGCCTTGGGAAGTTAATCTCATCAAAAGTGATGAATTAAATGCGAGTTGTGGGCCGGGTGGAAAAATTATTTTTTATTCAGGGCTGATTGAAAAGCTCAAGCTTACGGATGACGAAATTGCGGCAGTAATGGGTCATGAAATTGCCCATGCATTACGTGAGCACAGCCGAGAAGCTATGTCCAAAGCCTATGGGATTGAACTTGCCAAGCAAGGCGCTGGCGCGCTTTTAGGGATAGGGGCAGGGGCGATGGAGCTGGCTGATGCTGCTGTACAGTATGGGATGACGTTGCCCAACAGCCGAGCCAATGAAAATGAGGCCGATTTAATCGGTTTGGAGCTGGCGGCGCGTGCAGGCTATAACCCTAATGCAGCCATCACTTTGTGGCAAAAAATGGCGCAGGCAAATGCAGGTTCGCCACCTGAATTTATGAGTACGCATCCCTCATCCGACAGTCGTATCAGTGCGTTGCAAGCTGCCATTCCTAAGGTAATGCCTTTGTACGAAGCAGCACGTTAAAAAAAAGGGCGTCTAAGGCGCCCTTTTAATATCAAAGCTGAGTGGCCTGCCAAGCGGCATAAATTGCCAATAACATAAAGCCTGAGGCCGCTATTTTGCGTATCAAATCCAAAGGCAATTTGTGGGCTGCAAAATTACCTGCAAGTACTACAGGTACATTTGCCAGCAACATCCCAGCCGTGGTGCCTGCAACCACTAGCACGAGGTAGTCATACTGGGCTGCTAACATGACAGTCGCCACCTGCGTTTTGTCTCCCATTTCTGCGATAAAAAAGGCGATTAACGTCGTTAAAAACGGCCCAAACTTGGCGAATTTGCTGTCTTCATCGTCATCAATTTTGTCAGGGACAAGTGTCCATAGCGCTACAGCCGCAAAACTTGCAGCCAACACCCATGTCAGCGTTTGCTCGCTGAACAAACTGGCTACCCATTGGCCCAATGCGGCCGCAGCAAAATGGTTGGCAAGGGTGGCTAGCACAATGCCCCAGATAATGGGCCATGGTTTGCGAAAGCGTGCGGCAAGGAGAAGGGCTAGAAGCTGCGTTTTATCGCCAATTTCAGCCAGGGCAACAATTGCAGTGGGAACGCCAAAAGCTTCGAACACGTAACATCCATCAGGGGCGGGTCAAGATAGCTATGACACGTACAACCTTCCCGCCCCGGGTGAGGTGTGCGTGTCATAGGTCTTGTTAAACCTAAAGCGTGGCTTTAGGTCGTGTTCGCCATGATCTATGGATCAAGTATGTTGACGAACACCCTGAAAATAGGGTTTTCAGGAAACTACTCCCCTAGGACGGTGCGCATTGTGCCGTGGGTGTTCTTTGAGTGCAACTGTTGCTAACACTGCCGTTGAGCTAACGGAGAAGGTGGCTATAGGACATCACTTCTTAACCGCGCGATACACCTTAAAGCCTTGTGCCTGTACAAGGGTCTGACATGGCCCCAAATGCGCTTCAATTAAAGGGGGATATTTAAGGAAGCTGTTGGCTACCAAACGAATCTCGCCACCGTTACGCAAATGACGATTAGCGTTGCGCAACAATGTTTCACTGGCGTGGTAGTCGGTATGTACGCCTTGGTGGAAGGGCGGGTTGCTGATGATGGCCGCTAAATCATAAGGTGCAGCCTCAATGCCGTCGCCTGCAATCACCGTTGCCTCGAGTTGATTGGCAGCCAATGTCAAACGGCTGCTCTCACAGGCAAAGGCATCCACATCAAGCATATACACAGCATTATTTGGGTAGCTGCGCTTAAGGAGTGCGCCTAGTACTCCTGCACCACACCCGAAATCCAGTAATGGCCCTGCCGGTAAATGTGCAAAGTGCTCAATAAAAAGCGCGCTACCTACGTCGAGTCGACCATGGCTGAAAACACCCGGCAGGCTCAATACTTGCAGCGCGCCTTCAGGATGATCAATGTGATACTGGTGCAGCCAGCTTTGTGGGTCGCGTTTTTCCGGCGCGTTATCGACACGGACGTGCCAGAGTTGGCAGTGCCTTGCGCTATCAAGCTTGCGTGCAGTACCTAAAGTGCTTAATTGTTTGGCAGCACGTTCAATACCGCCGCGTTTTTCACCAACCAAATAAAGCTCAAGGCCAAGCTTTTCGGCGCATAGGGTATGGATGAGATAGTCTGTGAGCTCACGCGATTTTGGAACAAAAATGACGGCCTTATGGTAAGGCGTACTATTAGGCTCAATGCCGAAGTGACAACGTCCAGTAAAGCGTGTGTTTAGACGAGCATGTTCTCCCGCGTGCCAGCTCCACCCGTGAGCCTCTGGCAAGTGAGCCAGTAAATCGTCATCGGCAAGACCGACCAGTAGCGTTGGGCCAGTAAAATACGCAGCTTGGCGCAATAAAACTTCGCTTCGCGGGTCCATGAGACTTCTCGGAAAAAACGCGCAGCTTAATCAGCTTCGGCAAAAATCGCCATGTTTTAGGCGACGACTCGGATAGGCGTGCCCCCGAAAAAAGCCTGCGCGTTCTCAGTCATTTGCTGAACAATGCGCTGACGTGCCTCACGGCTACCCCACGCACTGTGTGGCGTGACGATCAGTTGAGGAATCTTTGTATCTAATAAAGGATTGCCTTGTTTAGGGGGCTCTTGGCTCAGTACATCTGTCGCAGCGCCGCCTAAGCGATTATTCATCAAAGCAGACTTTAGAGCGTATTCGTCAACAATACCGCCTCTGGCTGTGTTAATGAGCAACGCATGTGGCTTCATCAGTGCCAGTTCATCCTCGCCAATAAGGTTTTTCGTCTGTTCGGTTAATGGGCAGTGAAGGGTAACAACATCGGCCTGCTTTAGAACTTCAGTTAAAGGTAGGCGATGAGGTGCTTCACGGCCTGGAAGTGATGCAATGATGATCTTCATCCCAAAAGCCTCGGCAAGGCGGGCGACTGCTTGGCCGAGTTCACCATAGCCAACAATGCCTAAGGTTTTGCCTGCAAGTTCCATAATGGGGAAATCGAGTAAACAAAACTGCTGCGCTTTTTGCCAATGACCCTGTTCTACGGTGCGGTGATAAGGAATAAGTTGTGTTGCAAGTGCAAGCATCAGCGCCATACAGTGCTGCGCCACCGATTGCGTGCCGTAGCCTTGGCAATTAGAAACGCTAATACCCCGTTCTTTAGCTGCAACAAGGTCAACATTATTGGTTCCTGTTGCGGCAATTAAAATCAGCTTGAGTTTTGGCAGTTGCTGTAGTGTTTGCGCATCTAACACCACTTTATTGGTGATGACGGCATCGGCCATGCTAAGACGTTCAAGCACTTCATCAGGAGCTGTTGCTGGGTAAAGCTCAAGGGTGTCAAACACCTCCTGTAGAGGGGATAAGTCTAGATCGCCCAAATCCAAGGAAGCATGATCTAAGAACACCGCTTGGTAAGACATAACGCATCTCTATTCAGGTCAAAAAAGCTCGGATAAGGTGTCGGCTTTTTGGCAACGCTCCGAGGTTAGGATGTATTGGGCGCAGTTTTTAACCGTGGCAATGGTGCATTTGTTGGCTGTGGCAAGCCCCGGGCCTGATTTTGCCATGGTCATACGGCAAAGTGTTAAAGGTGGACGTAAGCAGGGCATGTTATGTGCTTTGGGCATCGCCTCGGGTATTGCCGTGCACATGCTTTATTGCGTCATGGGCATTGGTTTGTTGTTAAGTCAGTCATCAGCAATGCTACTGGCGCTTAAAACAGTCGCAGCCCTTTATCTTGGCTACATTGGCATTAAAGGCGTGCTTGCCAAGCCTGCGGTGGGTTGTGATCTACAAAACACGCCTCTGCCGAGCAAACAGGCCTATGTAAGTGGTTTTTTGACCAACGGTCTTAATCCGAAAGCGACATTGTTTTTTGTGGCACTTTTTGGTGCGGTCATTGAGCCTACAACACCGATAAGTATTCAAACCTGTTATGCCATCTATCTAATTGTGGCGACCGGATTATGGTTTTGCCTGATGGCGTACTTTTTTAGCGCTAACACAATACGATTATGGTTTATTCGTGTTGGGCATTGGTTTGATCGCTGTATGGGGGCGATATTAATTATGCTTGCTATACAGCTTTTAATAAGCGTGGGTTATTTTTCATAATTTTTTTGAATGTTAGTAGTTGTTGTGTGTTGTGGGGTGACTTTCATTTTTAGTGATTTTTAAAGTTGCAATGTTTCTCTCTATACAATGGTCGTAGGTGGAGTGATGACATGTTGTTTAGACGCCACATGTGCGCTAGTTTTAAACCACGCTAAAGCATTTTAATAATAAAGAATGGCGAGGTGCCCCAATGCTAAATACACGCATTATTCCCCCTGCAGAAAACGCCTATAAATGCCCACTGTTAATTAAGCGGCTACTGCTCTCGGGTGTGCGGTATGAGCCTGATCGTGAAATCGTTTATCGGGATCAATTGCGCTACAGCTATCGAGAATTAAATAACCGTATCGCGAAACTGGCTAATGTCCTGACCGCAGCGGGAGTAAAAGCGGGTGATACTGTGGCTGTTATGGACTGGGACAGTCACAGATATCTTGAGTGTCTCTTCGCTATTCCCATGATCGGGGCTGTGCTACACACAATTAATGTGCGTCTGTCGCCTGATCAGATCCTCTACACCATGAACCATGCTGAAGACCGATTTGTGTTGGTTAACAGTGAGTTTGCAGCGCTGTACAGCAGTATTGCCGGCAAATTAACGACGGTTGAACGCACATTGTTGCTGACAGATGAGCCTGAGCACAGCGTACAGTTGCCTGATTGTATTGGTGAGTATGAGGCGCTTTTGCGCAGTGCATCGCAGCATTATGAGTTCGAAGATTTTGACGAAAACTCAGTTGCCACAACCTTTTACACAACAGGTACTACAGGCAATCCTAAAGGGGTCTACTTTACTCACCGACAGCTAGTTCTACACACCTTAGCCCAAGCCTCATCAATGGCCGGTCTTACGAGTGTTGATTTACTACGCTCGAACGACGTGTATATGCCCATTACCCCCATGTTTCACGTACATGCATGGGGTATCCCGTATACGGCAACGATGCTTGGGGTCAAGCAAGTTTATCCGGGACGCTATGATCCTGACTTGTTAATCACGCTTTGGCAGCGAGAGAAAGTGACCTTTTCGCATTGTGTGCCCACCATTTTACAAATGGTGATGGGCGCCAAGTCTGCCAAAAATATCGACTTTAACGGATGGAAGCTGATCATTGGAGGCAGTGCGTTGACTCGCAGCCTTTATGATCAAGCTAAAGCCTGTGGGATTCAGTTGACAGCCGCTTATGGCATGTCAGAAACCTGCCCAATGGTCGCCTCCGCTCATCTTAGTGAGGGTTTGTTAGCAGGCTCTGAGGATGAGTGCATCAGTCATCGAATTAAAGCAGGCTTGCCAGTGCCGTTGGTAGAGGCATCTATCATTGATGACGAGGGGCAGCATCTACCTTTTGATGGTCAAAGCCAAGGTGAGCTGGTCTTTAGGGCGCCGTGGTTAACGCAGGGCTATTTTCAGGAACCACAGAAGAGTCTTGAGCTTTGGCAAGATGGTTGGCTGCATACCGGCGATGTAGCCACAATTGATGATACCAACTGTATTGAAATACGCGATCGTATTAAAGATGTGATTAAAACCGGAGGAGAGTGGATATCTTCTTTGGCCTTAGAAGATTTAATCAGCAGTCACCCCAGTGTACGTGAAGTTGCTGTTGTAGGTGTACCGGACGAACAATGGGGGGAGCGTCCCTTTGCGTTAGTTGTTACGCATATGGATGCTCGACTTACTGCCAATGATTTGAAGCACTATTTAGAACCCTTTGTTACTGAAGGTAAAATTAATAAATGGGCTATTCCTAGTCAGATTGCCTGTGTTACGGAAATTCCCAAAACAAGCGTTGGGAAATTGGATAAAAAGCTGATTCGAACTCAAGTTTTAAAAAGCCTTAATCAAGAGCCTGCTTAAACTGTGATCTAAGAGCTTTAATGGCCCTTTGCCTCTTGAATTAAGATGTGTGCACAGAAGGGGTTGTGGTAGATTATTTTTGACGCGGATTTAGCAGCAAAGGGATAAGTTGGCCACCTTTTTGAGCGTATAGCGGTGTTACCCATTAGCGTGTGCCATATGAAGTTGCTCTTGAAAAAGCTTTAGCCTAGGTTTGACCTGTACAGGTCTTATCCGAATACAAGGAATCCATAATAATGAAAATTAACAAACTATTCGGTGTACTGGCTTTTTCCCTGATCAGCAGCAGTGTCATGGCTGCGGTCAGTAAGGAAGAAGCTGCTCAGTTGGGGAAAAGTCTGACGCCACTAGGTGCTGAGCGCGCTGGCAATGCTGCAGGCACCATTCCTGAGTGGACTGGTGGATTACAGCCTAACGCCGGCAAGGTCGACTCATTAGGTTTTCTAGAAAACCCATATGCTGAAGACAAGCCTTTGTTTGTGATCACCGCACAAAATGTTGATCAATACAAAGACAATTTAAGTCCCGGCCAGGTAGCAATGTTTAAACGCTACCCTGAGACTTATCGTATTCCTGTTTATCCTACGCGTCGTAGCGCAACAGTACCTGAGTCTGTTCAGCGTGCTGCACGTCAAAATGCGGAGAATACGTCCTTGGTTGAGGGCGGAAACGGGCTGGAAAACTACCGAATCGCACATGCCTTCCCGATTCCTAAAAACGGTATGGAAGTGGTGTGGAACCACATCACCCGTTATCGTGGTGGTAGTCTGCGTCGCCAGATTGTTCAGGCGTCACCACAAGTTAATGGCAGCTACAGCTTGGTCTATTTCCAAGATGAGTTCGTCTATCCTGAGAGCTTTAAAGATTATGACCCAAATAAAACCTACGGTGTTTTGGCGTACTTTAAGCAACGTGTAACGGCGCCTTCGCGTTTGGCGGGTAACGTACTTTTGGTACATGAAACCGTTAACCAAGTAAAAGAGCCGCGTTTAGCATGGTTGTATAACGCCGGGCAGCGCCGTGTACGTCGTGCACCTCAGGTCGCTTATGATGGTCCAGGTACCGCTTCAGATGGTATGCGTACCTCTGATAACCTCGATATGTTTAACGGCGCGCTTGACCGTTATGACTGGAAGTTAAACGGTAAAAAAGAGCTGTATATCGGCTACAACAACTATGATCTGGATAACCCTAAAAACAAGTATGCAGACATTCTCAAGGCAGGTCATATCAACCAAGATTTGACACGTTATGAGCTGCATCGTGTATGGCATGTCACTGCAACCCTTAAGCAAGGCGAGCGCCACATTTACGCCAAACGTGATTTCTTCATTGATGAAGATTCATGGCAAGCAGCTGTGATCGACCAATATGATGGTCGTGGCAACTTATGGCGTGTCTCTGAGGCGCAGACAGAGTTTTTCTACCATGTTGGTCTGACTAACTATGCGCTTGAAGCCATCTATGACCTGCAAGCAGGGCGTTATTTGGCACTGGGTATGCGTAATGAGGAGAAAAAAGGCGTTGACTACGGCTTTACCGCTTCTGAAAACGACTTTACCCCTGCCGCTTTACGTCAGGCAGGTGTTCGTTAATCGACACTGCTAAAAAAAGCCGGCTTAACGCCGGCTTTTTTTATTGCCCCAATGCAAGCGCTGTAAAGAGTTGAGTGGCATACAGCCCTGCGGGCTTATAGTGAGTTGCTGGAGCCAGTAAATCAGTCAGTCGATTTATTTTGGCACTCGGATCTAGACCTTTAAGCGATTGACGTACAAGAGCGGCTTCAGGGTGGTTGTCGAGAGATTCTGTAGCGGTTACAGATAAAGGCTTTTTAGTACGCCACAAGGCATCTTCACAGCCATCACAAATCCAATCATGAAGCAGCTGTAGCTCGTAGCGGTTGAACACCCCAAACATCGCAGCATTTGGACCCTCAATCAGGCGCCAGAAACGACTGTTTTGTGCATGTTCCTGACGTCTGATCCAGCCGTGTTCAACCAAAGCCTTCAAAAAGTTTGCAATGTTCTGCTCGGGTTCTAACCATTGGTTGATTGTTTTACCTGCCAGCTTGCAGCGGTCAGAGTGTAGGCCTTGGGCGTGAAGTTTTTTGCGCGTCAGCATGTCTTGCACCGCTTGGTCTAAATCAAGCTGCTCGATAATCTGGGTAGAGCTTTTGCCAAGCTCGTTTAGCAAATAGCCATTTTTCACCCTTTGGTAATATTGCTCAGCATCGCCGAGTATCGGTAGGTTATTGAGTACCGCTTCAATGGCTTGGCAGGCGTGGCCTGTGGAGCCATTATCAATTGTGATGTGTAAGCGAAAGTAATGCGGGTCTAAGCCGAGTTCTTCAAGCTCATAAGTGCAGATTAAAAGATGTAAAGGCAGCTGTTCATAGCCTAAGTTAAAGCCAATGACCTCAGGTAAAAAGGCTTCACCCACATAGCCTAGAGCAAGCTGAATGGCGCCTTGATGATAGTAAGCATCTTCAAGGTCACTTATATCGCTACAACCGTTTAGTTCGATCAATTTTTGATAAAGCAAAACGTGGTTTTGCGTAGTGTCACCCTTACCGAGCTCTTCAAGGTAAGTTTGTACTAAAGGTCTAAGGGTGTGGCTTTGCCAGTTTTTTAAAGTGCTATAAAGCCACGCGCCATCGACCAATTTAGTAGGCGCCACTTTGCGCAAAAACTCCAAAGCATGTGCTTTGGTTGGAAAGTAAAATCGTGCGTGGCCGTTTTTACGCGCTTGCAAATATTCGTTATAACGTTTGCTGATGCTCTGTTCACGTTCTTGGGCCCATGAGCTGAGCGCCAAAGGCGAGTCGGGTAAGTCATTGTCTAACTGACTCGCTGTTTGTAATTGGCTTACCAAAAAGCGTCGCATCTGACTTAATGCTTGCATATCAGGCTTTAGGAACTGTGCGTAAAGCGCCTTATAGCGCTCTTGACCAAAAGCAAGTACGTTGCAATGGGGGGCAAGGGGTTCTCTACAGCGAAGTAGGGGCATCATCTGGCTCTCCGAAGCAAAGGCGATAAGGACAGCACTGCATACGTTTTCGCCTTACAGCACCGGTGAGTCTGAGCCCTATGTGTTGAGATTAGTTCGACAAAAAATTCCTAACGGCTTATCTCAAGTTGACGGCTTTGTCACGGCTTACCTGTGAGCAAGTAGCTGTATTGAAAAGATTTTTTAAGCTTAAAGCTTCTATGGCACACTTAAATAAATGATTTGAGGAGCTGACATGGACGCTGCCAACCTAAGCATGATTCACGAAACCTTTCCTGTAGGCCCTCTTCAGTGCAACTGCACGTTGATTGGGGATCCGGTTACTAAAAAAGCGCTGGTAGTCGATCCAGGTGGCGATCACCTAAAGATCATGGCGCGCCTTGAGTTTCATGGCTTAACGCTTGTGAGTATCGTGCATACCCACGCCCATCTTGATCATTTTTTGGCCTCCGGCCAACTCAAAGAATTAACGGGAGCGACACTTCATCTGCATCAAGATGACAAGTTTTTATGGGACAACCTCGAGATGCAATGTCAGCGTTTTGGTGTGCCATACACACCTGTTCCTGCGCCTGATCAATGGCTTAAAGACGATGAAGCGTTAGCATGTGGCTGTGGAGTTGCCTTGCACACCCCAGGGCATACGCCTGGCTCAACCAGTTTCTGGTTTCCCCAGAGCAAGCTCCTTATTGCAGGAGATACCTTATTTCGCCGTGGTATTGGCCGAACTGACTTATGGGGCGGTGACTATCAGCAAATCGAACGCTCTATCCGTCACAAGCTGTATACATTAGATGAGGATGCAACAGTTATTACCGGTCATGGCCCAAGCACGCGGCTAGGGGACGAAATGCGTGAAAACCCCTTTGTTAGAGCGGTCAAATAAGGTTTCAGGAAACTTTAGCAACGCCATAAGTGTCAAATTATTACACAGGTTTATACCGAACTGAGGAGCTGTACATGAAAACCACCACTCGCCTGATTGTTAGCGCGTCCGTTATGGCTCTGCTTGCAGGTTGTGCATCACCTTCTAACAACAACCCTTATGAGAACCAGGGCCGTAGTACCAACAAAACAGCCGTCTATGGTGGTTTGGGTGCATTGGCGGGCGCTGCAATTGGTGCTGCTACTTCGAGCAGCAAAGACCGCACTAAAGGCGCGCTCATTGGTGCTGCGGTTGCAGGTGCTGCTGGCGCGGGTTATGGCTATTACGCTGATAAGCAAGAAGCTGAGTTGCGTCGTAGCATGCAAGGCACCGGTGTTGAAGTGCAGCGCCAAGGCGATGATATCAAGCTGATCATGCCTGGTAACATCACGTTTGCTACTGACTCTGCACAAATCTCGAGTGGCTTTTACAACTCGTTAAATCAACTGGCAGCTTCGTTCCGTCAGTATGATCAAAATACCGTAGAAATTGTGGGCCATACTGATAACACCGGCAGCTATCAACACAATATGAATCTGTCTCAGCGCCGTGCACAAAGTGTGGCTGACTATTTGATTGCTCAGGGCACGCCTGCTCAGCGTATTTTTGTACGGGGTGTAGGCCCTGATCAGCCGGTCGCAAGCAACGCCACTGCACAGGGCCGTCAAGAAAACCGTCGTGTAGAAATTAATCTGCGCCCGATTCAGTAACAGTTGCTCTTAAAAGCCCAGCGGTTGCTGGGCTTTTTTTATGCGTACTCAACCGCTGTAACGCATAAACAATCCTGAGCAGGGTAATGCCATTTGATCTCCACATCCCAAAATCTAACCCCATAGGTGCGATCGGGTGATGGATTTTGATAAGCGGGTTTAGGATCTTGGCAGAGGCACTGTTCGATCAGCTCAACCAGCGGCTCATTAAGACGGCGAGCATGCTCCTTTGCTTGGCTAAGCGCATCTGCTTGCCATGTCACGGCAATGCTTAGTGGTGACTCAGGGGCAATGCCATTATGAGCGTCCGCCACGCTATCGGCATAAGGCACATAGGGTTTGATATCGACGACAGGTGTGCCATCAAGAAGATCTAGGCCTGATATATAAAGCTTGCCAGCTTCCACACGATCTAATCGAACAACTGATTGGCCAATGCCATTAGGACGATGAGTCGCTCGGCTCGCAAATACGCCAATGCTTTGGTTGCCACCCAGACGAGGCGGGCGCACGCGCAGCCGTGGTTTGTCTTCAAGTGCTTGGTGAAATAAAAACAGCACCCATATATGGCTCACTTGCTCCAAGCCTTCAATGGCATAAGGGCTATCAAAAGGCGTCACAAGTTCGATCACACCCCGCGCAGCTGGTGCTAAATGGGGTTGACGCGGAATGGCAAACTTTTCTTTAAAACATGAGCGGACAACGCCCACCGGCGAGATTGAGTAGGACATAACCATCATTCAAACAAGATAAGGTTTGTATCCTACTCTAAGCTCAAAGGCTGCGCTTTAGCCCAAATGAAAGCCGCCGTCGATAGGAATGACATTGCCAGTCATATAAGCCCCTGCTTGGCTGGCAAGGCTAATGGCCAATGCGCTCATCTCTTCTTCACGTCCCCAGCGCCGCATCGGAATCACTGCGCAATCTTCTGCCATTGCTTGGGCATCATTGGTAATGTGTTTGGTCATGCGACTAGGGAAGCGGCCGGGGGCGATCACGTTGACATTAATGTGCTCGCTGACGAACTCCTTAGCCAGCATCCTAGAGAGCTGATGAAGCGCCGCTTTGCTAGGGCCATAGGAATAGGCACTTTCACCAAGCGCGCTCATGCCTGCGACTGAGCCAATATTGATAATTCGGGCAGGGTTTTGGGCGGTACCTGCTTTTTTGAGTAAAGGCTTTAACGTTTGAATACAGGAAAAAATAGAGGTGACGTTAAGCTGTAGAACCTTTTCCCAGCCAGATACAGGGAAACTTTCAAAGGGTGCCCCCCACGTTGTACCGGCGTTGTTCACTAAGATATCGAGCTTATCAATCCGTTGGCTGAGCCTTTGCGCTAAATCGTTGATGCCCTGTTCGTTGGCTAAGTTAGCACTTAGGCCGTAGCACGTGCCAAACGCTGAAAGCTCCATAGCGGCCTGTTCAACAGCAGATGCATCACGAGCGCAAATATAAACCGTGGCCCCTGCCTCTAAAAAACCTTGGGCAATCATTCGTCCGATGCCGCGAGTGCCACCTGTGACCAGCGCTGTGCGACCTTTGAGTGAGAAATAAGAGTGCATATCAGGCCCTTTTATGACAAAGGTTTAACCCTAAGCCTAAAGAGCAAGCCGAACATTCACTATTTGTTTGGTAAATAGTGAGGTCTTCGCTAGATGAGTGCTGCAACCAAAGGCTTCTTACTGGCAAATAAGCTGCAATTGCGACCTGAGTGCTTAGCTTGATAAAGCAGCTTATCGGCACGATTAAGCCATTGATCGGCCGTTTCGTTAGGCTCAATAAGAGCACCGCCAATAGAAACGGTAATGGCACCACCAGGGCCTTTCAAGTGCTCGCCAAGATAAGTATGAATCTGTTTGGCCGTTGCTTTAAGGCTTGCCTCATCTACATCCGCAAGGAGTACTAAAAACTCCTCTCCACCCAAACGAAAGATGCGATCAGAAGAGCGAAGACGCGATTTTAGAATGCGTACAAAATCAACTAACACCTTATCGCCTGCGGCATGGCCATAGGTATCGTTAACGCTTTTGAAATGATCAAGGTCGATGGCCAGTAAGCCATACATCTCACCTGTGCGGGAAAACCGAGCTAGGGCGACTTCCAACTCTTGAGCGAGAGCCCGCCGGTTGCTGGCCCCCGTTAAAGGGTCAAGGGTAGTCATGTGTTTAAGCATGGCATGCTGGTAGCGAGTGCGTAAGGCAAACATAAATGAAAAGAGGCAACACAGCATGCAGGTGACGATAAACGATGTCATTTGATAGTGGCTGGCAAAGACATCACCTCGCCACATTCCAATGGTACATACACTCACCAGTACCGAACTCATGATCACAAGCGATAGCCATGGACCTGTCATCAAAAAGTTGACGAGCACCAATGCGTATATCCAAAAAAGCCCGTTAATACCGATTTCAAGCGCAACCATGACAGCGCCGATTGAGACAATTAACGTCACAATAATGCTTGCGATATGGGTTTTGCCCGTGAGCCATGCGTAGGTAACGCAACTCATTGAGGATATCACCATAACCATGTCTACAAAGGCGACAAGCCAGCTTCCTTCTAGTGCGCGATAAATGACATAAGGCCCAATACCGCAGCAGGCCATAAGTCCCATCAAGGTAATCATAGAAAGCTGAAAGTCATCTTTCAGGCGCTTTAACATGGCATGAACATTCATTGTTGTTTTACGTCTCGAATGCCAAAGGTCTAGCAGCACGTCCATTGTTTAAAGATCAGTGCTGAATTAAGGGCGATGTTCGATCATTACATGACTGAAAACGTGTATTGAGTCGACATTTTTGCTGTGCACTATCACGCTTGTCGATTCTCGTCAGTCACCACTGAACAGCCTGAAGTTATCAACGTCTACAGATACCCACCCACCGAAATGAGGTAGTTGCTATGAGCAGTGCAGGTGACAAAGCAAAGGGCATGGCTAATGAGGCTATGGGTAAAGTTAAGCAGGGCGTAGGTAAATTAACGGGCAATGAAGAGCTTGAAGCCAAAGGCGTTGCTCAAGAAGTTAAAGGCGAAGCGCAGCAAGCTAAAGGTAAAGCCAAAGAAGCGTTAAAGGACAAAATCGATAAAGCGTAAGTTCATCCGCTACAGCAGCACAGGCTGCTGTAGCATTCACGATTGATCACGCAGATGCTGCGTGTTTTGACAGGCTTGTAAAATGCGGTGCGCCGGCACCTGCAATTGTCCCAACAAATAGCTACAAAACGCTTGCGAATAGTTTTGCTGCTCTATTGCCTGTTGCATACACTTAAACCAGCGTAGAGCTTGAGCTTCGTCGATATCCCATTGGGTATGAAAGGAGGGGATATGAATCGTGCCGAAACGCTGCTGATATAGCTTGGGCCCGCCCAACCAGCCTACTAAAAAACACGAAAGCTTTTGTTTGGCGAGTGTCAAATCTTCTGGGTACAGTGCCCGCAAGGGGCGTGCGTCAGGGTCATTTTCCATAATTTGGTAGAAGTGCTCCACCAACGCGGTAATTCCTTCCTCTTTACCTGCTGCTTGGTAAGAGGCATCACCTTGTCCAAACGCATACTCACTCATTGGCAATTCTCTCCAATTCGCGTCGCACCATACTCGCGTAAGGAGCAGGTTTTAGTAAGTAAAGCTCTGTGGCTACCCAGTTGAACCAATGTGAGCCCATGGCAGCCCGTTGCTCCCAAAGCCTTGTTGCTTCGGCCTTGGCTTTTTCAGCAGAGTGTTGATGCAGTTGAGCACGGTTAAGAGATGAGCTCATTGTTGATTGACCAATGCGATAAGAGACTTTGTTTGCTGATAGCGCTGAAGTTTCTCTTGAAGACTATGAGGCAGTTCTAACGCAGGCTCATACCCTAAAGCGTTATAAAACACCAATAGCTCTGGCTTACAAAATAGCCAAATTTTACCTTCAGTATTACAACGCACGGTGTGCAAAAGGTTATGTGCAATACCCTGATTGCGATACGCAGGCGCGACCAGAAGACCTGTGAGCCAATGCCCTTCTGGTAACGTGGTTAAACACAATGCAGCAACTATATGAGGCGCTCTAGCGACAAACGCAGAGGTTTGGTTTGCACCGCGCATTTTAGAGCCGTGGGCTCTGTAGAATTTCGCAAGAAGGGGTCGTTGAAGTGCATCAAGCTCTAAATACTTTATGACTTCAACGACCTTTGCAGGCATCACTGCTTCGGACATGCTGAGTGATTATTCGCCTGACAGCCCTACATAAACTTCTTGCACATCATCATGGTTGTCGAGTGCTTCTAAAAACGCTTCCACCTCTTCAAGTTGCTCAGGTGTCAGGTTCGTCACAGGGTTTTTAGGACGATAGCCAATCTTGGCGGTATTTACAGTAAAACCAAAGTCTGGAAGTGCGCGGCTAACGGCATCTAAGTCAGTCTTATCGGTAATGAAAAGCGTGTCGCCTTCCTCGGCTGCTTCAAAATCTTGAGCACCTGCTTCAATCGCGGCCATTTCAGGATCGCTACCGGCTTCTGGGCTGGCTTCGATCATACCCACATGATCAAAGTCCCATGAGACAGACCCGCTCGCGCCTAATTGTCCCTTACGGAACAGCACGCGAATTTCAGCGACAGTGCGGTTAATGTTATCGGTTAGGCATTCAACAATGACGGGTACTTGGTGAGGGGCAAACCCTTCATAGGTAGCACGCTCAAAGTTAACAACGTCACCACTTAGGCCAGCGCCTTTTTTGATGGCACGCTCAAGCGTGTCTTTAGGCATGGACGCTTTTTTGGCTTGGTGGATGGCTAAGCGCAGCTTGGGGTTCATATCTGGGTCAGCACCGTTACGTGCTGCCACCATGATTTCTTTAACCAGACGGCCGAAAATTTTACCGCGTGCGTTAGCTGCGGCTTCTTTGGGTTTGGCTTTCCACTGTGCGCCCATGAGTCGTTCTCTGCTGTACTTAAATGACAACGCATGCCTTGAGGCTGCGCAATAAGCGCTGATTTTAGAACTCAAAAGCGGTTGCTGTCACATTAAGTTTGCACGCTCTAGACGGTTAACCGATCCAATTTACGACAACTTAAATGGACTTAGCCAGACCTTTTAAAGGGGAAATAGTGCCTTCGTTTGCGATATATCAAGGCGGTAAAATTTCTGTCAGAAAAATGTGTTTTAAGGCTTGCAACCCTGTCTTTTTGCTGTCATATCTAAACCGTCCCTTGTAGAAGTCTTGGGGCAGGATCAGCTCTTGAATCGTTGATCAAAGCTGATTCTTTACGCAACGTGAAGAAGGAAGAAGCTATGCAAGTCCAGGTTCACAGCGACAAACGTATTGAAGGCAGTGCGCGTCTTAACAACTGGGTCAGCGGTTGTGTATCTGACAAGCTCGAACGTTTTGATGACGACATTACTCGGGTCGTCGTACACCTCAACGATGAAAACGGGGAAAAAGCCGGTCCACACGATAAACGTTGCCAAATCGAGGCACGTGCAAAAGGACAAGCCCCTATTTCAGTCACGCATAAAGCAGAATCTATCGAATATGCAATTGATGGCGCTATTGAAAAAATGGGTAAAGCGCTTGAGCATCAATTTGGCAAATTGCGCGCAAAACGTGCTCTTGATATGCAGCGTCAAGCAGCTAACGATGAACACCAAGACACACTATTAGAGCAAGACTTCTTAGAGTCTGAACAGCTAAGAAACTGGTCATAACCTTATTATTAAAAAACCCTGCCTCGGCAGGGTTTTTTGTTATCTGAGAGTGGCGTTTTGAGTTTCAGCAGGCGCCTGCCAGATACGATAGGTCAGTTCAATGTCATTGGGTGCGTAAACCACTATAGGGAGTCTGCTGTTGTAACGCAGCAGGTAGCCATCACCGACCATTGGTACAAAAGCATTTTTTTCTGTGCCAGGTGGGCATGCCATTAATGTGCTAATAGGGCCTTTGGGTTCGGGTACTTGATAGTAGCTGTAACCCCAGCCATCAAGGTTATGCTCGACCAGATCACCGCCCATGTGACGTGTGTTGCAATCAGTTTTAAGTGTTTTACCTGCAACGATTTCCACTTTAAATAAGCTTTCGTTAGGCTGTTCTGGCAGGCTAATCACATAACGCTTTTGCCCCGATGAGGGTTCAGGGAACGGTTTCAAAATTTCATCTTGAGCGCACGCACTAAGAGGCAACGTGAACATCAAGAGTTTTAGAGATAAACGCATCGCGACCGTCCTTGATAAAGGTTTATGACCGCTATTGGACAAGTTTTTGGCCAAAAGATTCCTTAGGCTGCCATAAGACAGCGCGATCAATTAGGCCATTTCACCGTGTTTGACGATGAACCGCTCACGTAGCTCGCGCTTTAAGACCTTTCCAATCGCACTTCGGGGTAGTTCATCAATGATTTCAACGTGGCTAAGACGCTGCGTTTTACCTACCCGCGAATTAAACCATTGCATGATTTCGACGGGGTCCACTGGCTCATGAGCTTTAGGCACCACATAGGCGGCAGGTGTTTCCCCCCAACTTTTCGATACGACCCCTATAACCGTTGCCTCTAACAATTGAGGGTGCAAACGTAGCTGTGCTTCAAGATCGCTAGGGTAGATGTTAAATCCGCCACTGATAATCATATCTTTGCGGCGATCTAGAAGGGTGAGAAAGCCGTCTTCGTCAAAGCGACCTATGTCACCGGTACGGATAAATCGCTTCCCAGTGGCGTCGTACCATTGTGCTTCCTTGGTTTTTTCAGGCTTATTTAAGTACTCAGTCATCATGGCGCCAGAATGACCGACGACTTCGCCAATTGAGCCTGGGGGGAGCTCATGGCCGTTTTCATCGATAACCCGCATCTCTTGCCCATCGAGTGGTTTGCCAACTGTTTCAAGTTTGTCGGGGTGCTCGTGTGCCACCAGCATGCAAGAGCCCCCGCCTTCTGTCATGCCATAAAACTCCACGAGCCCACCTGGCCAACGACGCAAGATGTCAGCTTTAAGCGCTGCGTGAAACGGTGCGCTGGTTGAGAGTTTGAGCTGAAAGCTTGAAAGGTCAAAACGCTCAAAATCAGGCATGGCCATAATGCGTTGGTACTGCACAGGCACAAGCATCGTGTGAGTGACGCGATACGTCTGCGCTAACTCAAGATATTGCTGGGCATTAAATTTCGGCATGAGTACGACAGTGCCGCCGAAGGCTAACGTGGGGAAAAAGGCTACGAGCGTGGTATTTGAGTAAAGCGGCGTAGACAGTAAGGTCACAGCATCTGGGCTATACCCTAAAGCAGAGCCTCTACTAATATGCAGCCAACGCATCGCGTGCGATTGCACAATGCCTTTGGGTTCTCCTGTGGTGCCTGAGGAGTAAATGATATTAAACGGCTCATCAGGATGGATGGAGAACCTCTCAGGCGCACCCTTTTGCAGCCAGTGTTCGATACCGTGAGGGTGTTCTACATCAAGCCATACCATTGGCACTGTCAGGTTTTGCTGAAGCTTGTTCAGTAACTCAGATGCGTTGTCGTCGACAAAAAGAAGCTTGGCGTCACAGTCCTCGAGCATGGCCAAAAGACTTTCAGCCGTTGATGAAGGAGCTAAGGGAGCAACCGTTAAGCCCGCTCGCAATGCACCTGCAAAGACGGCAGCGTATTTCACGCTGTTGTAGGCGCAGATGGCTAGACACGCTCCGGGCTTCAAACCCATCTGTTGCAGGCTGTAAGCAATGTGATCGACTAATTGATTGAGCTCGCGATATGACAGTTGTTCGTTCGGATCGATTAACGCCAGATGATCGCCACGCTGCAGGCTATTGATATGCAACGTGTCTGAAAACAGCATAAAAGCAGTGTCAGGTGTGATTTTGTAAGCGTTCATCGTCATAACCATTACTTCTCTTTTTTAAGATAGTGTCCGGTTTGCTGTGGCTTTTGCTATCACGTAACGCTTTTAGTCAGCACGAGAATAAAGAGCAATAAAATCGGTCGATAACGTTACAAGTCGGCATGAAATTCGCCATTGGTCTGAATGGTGAGGTTGACTCTATTGCACTGATATTGCTGAAAGCCACGTTATAGAGGGGTTTATTGTATTTTTTGAGTGTTGTTACGAACATTAATGACTTAAGGTCTAATTCTTTTGTAATCCGTAACTCTATATCCTCGCGCGCCCGCCTTTATAGGCGATAGGTTTACGTTTGTTGATCAGGAGTTAGTAGATGACACACCCAAAACTCACTGCAATGGTTATGGGGCTGTGCACTTTGTCCCCAGCATTTGCATCGAGCCAAACTGAGTCCAATGGCTTTGTTGAGGACAGTCATTTGGATGTGTTGCTACGCAACGCCTTTATCCAACGTGACAAAAAACATAACGTTGAAGATCAAAGCGAGTGGGGCCAAGGGGCGACTGCCACCTTTCGTTCAGGCTTTACTCAAGGTACTGTGGGTGTAGGTGTCGATGCCTTTGGCACTTATGGTCTGCGTCTAGATGGTGGTCGAGGCCGAAGCGGCGGGGGAGGCATCGACTTTTTCAAACAAGGTGACTCTGGTGCTGCGGCTAATGACCTTGCACGTGCTGGGGCAGCAGTTAAATTTCGTCTATCCAACACTGTTCTAGCTCACGGCGATCTTATGCCTGAGCTTCCAGTACTTAATACTGACAAGTCTCGTTTGTTGCCAGAAAGCTTCACAGGCACCTTTATTACATCTAATGAAATTGAAGGGCTTGAGTTACATGCGGGTCGCTTTAATGCCCAAGCTCGCAAGAGTGCTGAAGGTCGCGATAGCGGTAGGCTCAAAAGCATTGAGGTGGTAGGTGGACGCTATCAGTTCAGCGAGGCGTTAAGTGCTTCAGTGTATGCAACCGATGTGGAAGATGTTCTTAAACGTCAGTACGTCGGAGTGAATTACGCGCTGGCGCTGGCGGAGTCGCGTTCGCTGACCTTTGATTTTAACGGCTATAACACACAGCAAGATAAAGCGTTTGATGGACGTGGCGATGACAACCTTATTTGGAGCTTAGCGGCCACCTACGCCCAGGGCCCTCATGCGTTTACCTTGGCACATCAACGTAGCAGTGGAGATACCGGTTACAACTATGGCTGGTATCAAAATGCGGGTGGAGTAGGCGACGGCGGCTCTAGCATTTATTTGGCAAACTCCTATTGGTCTGACTTTAACGCTAAAGATGAAAATTCTTGGCAAGTTGCCTATGGCTATGATTTTGCTGAAGTTGGCGTGCCGGGTTTGCGCTATCACGTAGCGTACGTACGCGGTGACAACATTGATACGGGCGGCAATGGCCGTGGCAAAGAACGTGAGCTGTTTAATCAGCTTCAGTACACCGTGCAGAGCGGTGCGGCTAAAGATTTGAACGTACGTCTGCGTAGTTCAATCGTGCGGGTTTCCAATAATGCGCGCGACTACAATGATGACGGCAATGAGGTGCGGGTCTTTATCGACTACCCGATTAACGTCTTCTAACGAAAAAAGCCCCAAGCAATGCTTGGGGCTTTTTAGTATCAGTCTTGGCGGCTGGTTACTTCTAAAAGGTGATAGCCGAACTGTGTTTTTACTGGTCCTTGAACGACATTTACAGGGGCGCTAAACACCACTGTGTCAAACTCACGAACCATTTGACCCGGTCCAAATGAGCCTAAGTCACCGCCTTGGCGACTGGAAGGACAGCTGGAATGTTGCTTGGCCAGCTCAGCAAAATCAGCACCTGCCTCAATTGCTGCTTTAAGTTCATTACATTGGGCCTCAGTAGGCACCAAAATATGGCGAGCAGTAGCACGTGCCATGACAAATCTCCGCAAGGTAAATAAAAAAGCCTACGCTATTCCTACGATTGTGCAAGGACCGCCTAGTCCTTCATCAACCAAGGCCTCCTTTTTTATTCCAATTACTTTATGCTGCTGACTTTCTTAAGTCACATCAGATACTTACCATGCTTGAAACTACCCTTGTAGAAATCGAACGCGTTGTGGCTCAGCTGCTTGAGCAGAACCAAACCTTGACCGAAAAATGCGCCCAACTTGAGCAAGAACTGACTCAGTGCCGTGAAGAAAACGACATCCTGCAATTGTCTGCCATGGAGTTGGAAGAAAAACAAAATGCGACATTAGCGCGCTTGCAGGCGTTGGTTGAACGCGTCGGTGCTAGTGCCGCTGCATGAGTGATTCGTGTGTTCATGTGCTTAACCTTTACGGGCACCAATATTCAATCCGCGCCAGCGAAGAGGAATATGCGGTGTTGGTACAGGCTGCTGAGCGTTTGCAAGAACAGCTTAAGCTCAGCGAAGAGCGTTACCCTCATGCTCGGACCAATGAATTGCTCGTTCTGACTGCTCTGAATTTATGTGTGCCTTTGGCTCAAGCGCAAACGGAGATCAGTGAGGCAAAAGTTCGCCTTGAATCGCTGCTTATGCAGATGCGCTCGCAATTGCCGCTTGAATAAAAAGACCCCGCCTAGCGGGGTCTTTTCGTTAGAGCAAGATCGCTAACAAAATAATGATCGGAATTGGAATGCCTAAGAACCACAACAGCAATGAGCGCATGTAAATCTCCTTAGCGTACGTGGGTAGTGGTACGAGGGCAGACGTGGCAGGAGCCTGCTCGTGTGGCTGCAAAAGCGGCAACGAATGCACCGATTAAGAGCGAAATAAAGAGCCATAGAGCAGTGGCTGCGGACGCTTTGCGTGCTGTATCAGCAGCTTCACGCGCGTCGTTTTCCAGCTTCTCTAAACGGGCTTTGAGCTCCGCAAACGTGTCTTGTACACGCTTGGTGGCTTCGACAGTTGTCAGGTTTGTACGCTGGGCAATTTGGCGGCCTAAGTATGTGGCGTCTGCTTGAGGCAAGGCACCTTCAGCCAGTGCGTTACCAAAGATGCGTGTCACTTCTGCTAAGGATTCAGGGCTTGGTGGCTCGGTTGAGGTGACAGAAATATCACTGTCGGCGGTTGCTTTACGAAACAGTGAATCAATGTAGTAGCCAGCGTAATCACCTGATATTGAACCCTCGGCATTGGCCGCAGCAGTAGCGCCACCTGCAGCGGCAGCCACAGCACCCGTTGCAACCGCGCCACCGGCTTTAATACCGCCCCCTACAACTGTTGATACCGCAGAGCTTAAAAGGCCTGCTGTTAACAGCGTGGCTAATGCCCATGCTAAAAAGCCGTGAGCGGAGTCTCGGAAAAATACTTCATCGCCTGCAACACCGGTCCATGCGCTGCGTAGACGACCTGCTAAATACCCACCCATACCAGAAGCGAGCAATTGAGTAATCGTAATCCAGACAATTGCGCCAATACCTAATGCTTTGGCACCTGCTCCGCTATCCGCCCAGGGTGACACCGAAGAAAGGCCTAAGCCTGTACCAAGTAACAGTAAGATCAGTGACAAGGCTGCGGCCGCAACGGCACCAGCAATAATGGCCCCCCAAGAAACAGCGCTAACCTCGCGCCCGACTGGGTCGGCGTGAACGACAGTGTTATCGGTAGTAAGCATAGGGTTGACTCTCCTGTTTATTATCCACGTCGCCTGTTGCGTCGTTGCATTAGTTGAGCCTTTTGTCGGGTATTTCGTTCGCTACCGTTCGTCCAGCGCCATTTAACAAACCATCTTTAAACCCATTGAGTTCATGGCTATACAGCAGGATGCAAGGATTGGAGGTACACTTAACATTCGTTAATTGAGGTCGATGGTTATGGCGCTGGTTGGGCGTTTCAATACGCTACAAATTGTTAAAGAAACTGATTTTGGTTTGTACCTAGACGGTGGAGTACATGGCGAGATTTTATTGCCCAATCGCTATGTGCCTAAGGATGAGGACACTTCAATTGAGGAATGGCTGAACGTCTTTGTGCACCATGACAGTGAAGATCGTCTGATTGCGACTACCCTCAAACCGAAAATCCAAGTGGGCGGTTTTGCCAGCTTGAAGGTTGTGCAGATTAATTCGGTGGGTTTGTTCTTAGACTGGGGCCTACCTAAAGATCTGTTTATGCCTCACTCCGAAGAAAAACGCCCTTTACAGGTAGGCGATTATTGCGTCGTGCATGCCTATCTTGATCAGCGCTCAGGCCGCATTACCGCGACCGCCCGACTTGACCGCTACCTTGATCGCGCACCTGCTACTTACCAAGAAGGGCAGGCTGTGGATGTATTAATTGCCGATCAAACTGATCTGGGCTTTAAAGTCATTATCAATGATCGACATTGGGGGCTATTGCATAAGAACGAGCTGTTTCGTTTTGTACGCAGCGGCATGCGTGAAAAAGCCTATATCAAACCCTTACGTGCCGACGGCAAAATCAGCGTTAGCTTGCAGCCTGTCGGTAGCCAAGCCGGTGATATGCTCTCTGAGCAAATTCTAACTCTGCTCAAAGCCTCAAACGGCGTTATTAACTTAGGCGATAAAAGCCCGCCTGAAGCCATTGCTAAAGTCTTTAATGTCAGCAAAGGCAGCTTTAAAAAAGCCATTGGCGGGCTTTATAAAAAATCACTCATCCAAATTGAAGATGAGTGTATACGCTTGGTCTAAATGCTAGCCAAGCGGTCTTGCAGTCCGAGCACAGGGAAGAGGAATGACCAAACCCTCAAGTGCAATCGGTGCGCCTTGTAACCAGCGTTTAGCTGCTTCCGTATCGGCGTGTGCAAAGCACTTCAGTTCAAGGTTCGGGAGCAATACCGGGTGCAGGCGATCGATAAGGCGCTGCCAAGGTTTGTCTGCTACAAAAGCGCAGCGGTCAATCCGATCAAACAAAGCAAGAAGTTGGGGTTGTCGGGCAAGATCGCCTAAAACGGCAATGGGTGCCGGTAATGAAAAATCATCCAGTCGATACAGCACTTTAACGTGTGTCATATCGGCCGTCAGGTCAAACATGGCCTGCACTAGGTGCATAATGTCGTCACCATCCAGTGCGCCCTGCACGCGTACGTCGAGTCGCCGGTCATCTATTCGTGTTACTAGAAACATAGCGTCTAAACCTTTTATTGGCCCGTCGCAGTTACGGATTGATGGTAGACGGTGACGGACGAATAAGGTTCACAAGGCTTCTCGTTAGCGTACGTTGCAAGCAGGTAGTGTGAGGTTCGACACTTTTAAGTAGCTGATAGTAGGCAATCGATCTTCAATTTTATGAGAACACTATGACGACAGTTCATTCGCCCACTCATCAAGGCAATTGGCTGAGTGTGGCAGCGCTTGCCATGGGCGCATTTATTTTTAATACAACAGAATTTGTGCCAGTAGCGCTTTTAAGTGATATCGGCAAAAGCTTTGCCATGACTCCTGCTCAGGTAGGCTTGATGCTAACGGTCTATGCATGGATCGTGGCGCTTGTGTCACTACCGTTGATGCTGATGACCCGTAACATCGAACGAAGACGCTTACTGATGTGCGTGTTTGGGCTTTTTATCGCTAGCCACGGCGTTTCCTACGTTGCTCATAGTTTTGAGATGCTCCTCGTTAGCCGTTCCGGCATTGCCTTTTCACATGCCTTGTTTTGGTCGATTACTGCCTCATTGGCTGTGCGTGTCGCGCCTGCCGGTAAGCAAGCTCAGGCATTAGGGCTACTTGCAACAGGCACAACCCTTGCCATGGTCATGGGCATCCCGTTGGGACGTGTACTGGGTGAGTGGCTAGGCTGGCGCATGACATTTTTAGCCATTGCTCTCGTTGCTACGATGACGATGCTTTGCCTGTACCGCGCTCTACCGTTATTACCCAGTCAAAATTCGGGATCGCTAAAAAGCTTGCCAATATTGTTTAAGCGTCCCGCATTGGTGAGTGTTTATATTTTGGTTGTAATGGTGATTACAGCCCAGTTCACTGCTTACAGTTATATTGAACCCTTTGCCCGGGATATCGCCGCGCTGTCGAGTCAGAACATTACCACCTTGCTATTGATATTCGGCGGGGCAGGGATAGCGGGGTCATGGCTGTTTAGCAAAATAAGCCCAGCTCACCCCAAAGCATTTTTATTTGGGTGTCTGAGCGCTTTGTTACTCAGTCTTTTGCTCTTACGTCCTGCCGCGCAGAGCGCAACTTATCTATTTGCCATTGCCGCCATATGGGGTGTGGCGATTTTAGGTTTTAGCCTTGCGCTTCAAGCTAAGGTGTTACGTTTTGCAGCCGATGCGACAGATGTTGCTATGTCTCTTTTTTCAGGCTTATACAACGTAGGCATAGGTGCAGGTGCATTACTAGGCAGTGTCGTTACTTCGTCATTGGGCCTTGGTTATATCGGTATGGTAGGAGGCGCATTAGCAGGGTGCGCTTTGGTACTGTGCCTTTATGCCATGCACCGTTATCCAGCACCAAACATTCACTGAGTCTGATTCTGTAAAAAAAGTGCTTATTGCATTGAGCGTATTGATAACTAGACGGTCTATGTAGCGTTAAGAGCCTGTTCATATTGATCAGGCTTATTACTGCCCCTCTAGTAGATGGAGTTTACACTCATGAATAAGCCTTTCGGTTTAGCTCTCTTGGTGACCGCTTCTTTAGCGCTGACCGCTTGCGATAACACTAATAACACGCCTGCTCAGACCAGTGCCGAACGTGCTGCAGAAAATGCACGTGAAAATGCGGCCGAAGCTCGTCAAGAAGCGGCTGAGGCCACTGAGCGTGCAGCTGAGGCAACACGAGAAGCTGCTCGTGAAACGGCTCGTGAGACCCGTGAAGCAGGTGAACGCTTGGGCGACGAAATCAGTGAGAGTGCGGCAAATGCACGTGAAGATCTTCGTGATGCCACTGAAGATGCTCGTCGCAACGTAAATGAATGGACTGACAATACTGTTGAAGCCGCCAAGGACGCGGGTGCTGTGATTAAAGAAAAATCTGCAGCTGTAACTGAAAGTGCAGCCAATGCCATTAAAGACGGTGCAGCCACCGTTGAAGAAAAAGCGGCTGCGGCTAAAGAGCGCGCACTCGATCAGCAAAACAACAACTAGTGACTCTTAAAAAGCGGGGTAATACCCCGCTTTTTTGTGCGTGAAGTTTCTTAATTGAGGGTGTGGGCGCCTAAAGCGCATAGACGAATATAGGGAGCTCAGCATGAGCAGTCTATCGATAGAAGCGTGGGTTAAACCTAATCCCACGGCGAAATCTGTGCCAGCAGGAGTCATTGAGTTCTACATCAGCGGTGATGACAAAGTCCGTATGGAGCAGGCGCAAGAGTTTCTGCAAACCAGTACAGAGAAAGAAGTCTTGTTGGATGTTGATTACTCAACCTTAGCCTTGGTGCCACCACAGGGTTTTGGTGAGATGACAGACTGTCAGCTTCGAGTTTATCTAAGGGCCGAAGATCAGCGGGGGCAATTTCATTTGGTGGGTCGACGTGCACAGGACGGTGCGCTGATTTATACCAATGCCATGATGATTGATATGCTCACTTAAGCTTTTGCTCAGTGTACACTCCGAATTTAAGGCACCTATGGGTGCCTGTTTTATTTGATTTTGGGGACGTTTACTGTGAAGAAAAAAGTACAAGATCCTGCTCGTATTCAGCAAAAAAACACGGCTTACCGTTTAGGTTGGCTGATTGCAGCGATTGGTATCGCTTGTGGATTTATTTTGCTCTCAATTAAGAGCTAGTTTGACCTAAGCGGTGAGTCTTAGAGCTACGTGTCTTAATGAATGGATTTGTGCCAGTAATTTTGGTTGATCCGCAAGGCTCTGATTCTGTTTTTGCTAAAGGATTAAGCTCCACTATTGCTCATGCATTGGGTATAACGTTATTTTCTTATACCCATTTCCTTTAGGGTTAACGCTTAAACTAGCGTTTTTTCGTTCTTTACAAGGTTATAGCTTCTGGCTTATTTATAGCGCAGCACCCACCTCGCAAAAAAATAATAAGGACGGGGTAATATGTTGGCTAAGTTAAAGCCTTTTCTGGCTATTGCTTGCTTATTGCTGTGGATGAGCCCAGCTTTCGGTCAGTCGCAGCGCGTTATTACCATCGGCTATTACGATTTTCCTCCCTCTATTTATACCGATGATCAAGGTCACGTGGGTGGGCCTTTGGTGGACGTGCTTAAACGCATGTTCGAGCGTACAGACTATGTCTGTCGATTTAAAAAGCTTCCTATTGCCAGGCTCTATAGCCAACTCCGTACTGGAGATGTGGATTTATGGGCGGGTGTGCCTAATAAACCGGAGCTCGAAGGATTTGTTATTACCGGCACTGAACAACTGTCTACGGTCGATCTAAACCTCTATTACTTACCTGAGACCCAGCCCCCTTCCTTGCCGCATGATTTACGTGGGCAAGTGACCATAATGCTGAATGGATTTAGTTATTGGCCCAGAACTCATGAGCTGTTATTAAACCCTGCACATGGCGTGATTCAATTGCGTACCAATAATCGCCACTCTGCTGTTGAGCTGTTATTGCGCAAACGAGGCACTTATTTTTTAGATTACAAAGTGCCTGCTGAAAGTGCGTTTAAAGAATTTGCCATCGACCCTTTGCCGTTTGTGCCCGTAGAAAGCTTGCCGATTGTTTTGGTGGGCTCTAAGCAAACGGATGATATTGAAAAGGTTATCGGTGCGCTTGAAAGGGCCTATCGAAAGATGCTTGATGCTGGAGAAAGTGTCGATTTGCCGAAATAGCTTTAAAGATGCTGATCGACCCATGAGGTGGCTTTACGGCCGAGTTCTTTTAACAGTCGGTCACGCTGCTGGTACGCATATTTCATCGCGCTAACGCCATGTTGCTTAAGTAAATATTGTTGGATGAGCTGGGCGTGTTTTGAAGAGAAAATAGGCTCTAGCGGCTCTAACATCAAAGCCCCATCAGGTTGATTTAAAGAGGTATTGAGTAGCACTTGTGGGCCATGTGCCCGCAGCGGCGTAAAGCCTTGGCGCACAAAGTATTCGGCTTGATCGGCGCGGCAGGCAACGTTCACAAAGGGATAACGCATGTGGATGGCTTGCACCAGCTGTGAGCCAATGCCTTGTTTTCGGCGGGCAGGATCCACCCAAAGTTTGAGCAGTGCACAGGCCTCATGTTGATCGAGATACGGCACATACAGCGCAAACCCTAACAAGCTCTGTGTCTCTTCATCAAAAGCCAGCACCCAGCGCGGCTTGGCATGTGTTGCTTCATTCATACGCTCAAAATAGCGGTGCAACTCAAAGCCGAGAACATATTGATAAAGAGCTTGTAAGGGGTTGCTTGCCGGCAAAGGTAAGGCGCTTAACTCGGCAAAGTGGTTTACGCAGATCAATTGAATCTGATCGCGTAAAGCTTCGTCAGGCGGTAAATCAATGTGTTTTAGCTCAATCATAGATAACTCTTTTAAGACCTTTGCCCAGGCGCTTTGCAAATGTTGGCTTGCGGCTAGACTCAAGGAAAGTCTTTGCAGCAGGTGACCTTATGCTTAAGCGTTGGCAGTGGCAAATGTCGAACTTTTTAACCTTGATGTGGGTTAGGGCAGCCTTGTTTTCGCTGGCCGGTATTGGTGCCGCGCTGGTTGCTTTGATCGTAAAGCCGTGGGTACCTCAAGATTTGGCGTTAACCGTTGGGGCGGATGCAGTAGACAAGATTTTAACTATCACCGCCTCAAGTATGTTGGCAGTAACAACGTTCTCGTTAAGTACTGTGATTGCAGCGTACGGCTCAGCCAGTGCATCAGCGACACCAAGGGCCACGCAGTTGTTGATGCGCGACACGTCGACGCAAAACATGCTCGCCACGTTTATTGGCTCATTTTTATTTAGTGTGGTTGGCATCATTGCCTTGAGTACAGGCCTTTATGGTAACCAAGGCCGTGTGGTGATGTTTGCCGTGACGTTGGTAATGATTGTTTTGGTGGTCTACACGTTGTTGATGTGGATTAACCATCTGATGAAATTTGGACGCTTAGGTGAGGTTACCGAGCGTCTTGAACATGTCACCCGAGAAGCATTAGCACAGCGCATTGCGCACCCGTATTTAGGTGGCAAGCCTTTGCCTGACAAATCAGACATTCCCGCCTCAGCTGAGGCCGTGTTAAGTCCCATCACAGGCTATATCCAATTTGTGGATATTCAAGCATTGGGTGAGCTGGCGTCTGAAAAAGGCCAAGCCATTTATGTGGTTGCGCCACCGGGCACATTTATCTACACCGGGATGCCTATCGCCTACAGCGTAGGCCTTGAGCCGGATGTGCATGAAAATATTTTAACCTGGTTCAAACTGGGGTATGAGAGAAGCTTCGAGCAAGACCCCAGATTCTGCATACAAGTATTAACCGAAGTGGCATCGCGTGGGCTATCAAGTGCGGTGAACGACTTGGGTACCCCTATTGGCATCATTGGTCGAGGGGTGAGACTTTTTCAACGCTATGCGTGTGAACCCTCGTGCACCATGCCGGTTGAGAAGCATTGTGAAAGGGTGTTTGTTTCAGCGCTTAAAGATGATGACCTGTTCGATGATTTTTTTCGGCCTATCGCGCGTGATGGTGCCTCAATCTTAGAGGTTCAAATCCGTCTACAAAAAGCCCTGCAAATTTTGGCAACCATTGCACCGGATCGTTTTGCAGAACCTGCTAAGCGTCAGGCGGCTATTGCACTTGGGTATGCGGAGAAAGGGCTGGCGCTTGAAGAGGAACGTGAGCAAATCAGGCAACTGGCTCATGAGCTTTTAGACCCTTCACCTAAAAGGGTTATTGGCTAGGTATTTTTTCTATACAGCTACTGGCTCATTGCTACAATGCCTCGCGCACAACGGACGGGGAGAACCGCAGTGGAGCAGGAAAACTGGCAGATTTTAATCGTCGAAGATGACGTTCGGTTAGCAGAGTTAACGCGCGAATACCTGCAAAGCAATGGCTTAAGCGTGAGTATCGAAACCGACGGTAGTAAAGCGGTTTCAAGAATATTGAGCGAGCAGCCGGATCTTGTATTGTTGGACTTAATGTTGCCAGGTGAAGACGGGCTGAGTATCTGTCGTAAAGTCCGTAGCAGTTATGATGGGCCAATTTTAATGTTAACGGCTCGCGTGGATGACATGGATCAGGTGGCAGGCCTTGAGATGGGTGCGGACGATTTTGTCAGTAAACCGGTAAGGCCACGCGTTCTTCTGGCCAGGATTCGCGCATTGCTTCGTCGCTGCGAAACGCCCGCGCCTACTACAGCGCAACTCAATCGTGTTGAATTCGGCCCCTTAATCGTTGATCGAACCATGCGTGAGGCGTGGCTTGCGGGGCGTGAGATTGAACTGACTGGAGCCGAGTTTGATTTGCTGTGGCTTTTAGCGTCTAACAACGGCCGAATCCTATCGAGAGAAGAGATCTTCACATCACTGCGAGGTATTGGCTATGACGGTCAAGATCGTTCGATTGATGTACGTATTTCGCGTATTCGCCCCAAAATTGGTGACGACCCCGATCATCCTCGTTTGATTAAAACGGTACGTAGTAAAGGCTACTTATTCGTTGGCGAAGCCTACGAGGTACAAATTAGCTAGTGGCCATCTTTAACTCGATTTTTCTGCGTATTTACGGCGGCATGTTAGCGGTCTTGGTGCTGGTGGCACTTTGTGGCGCTTTGGCGCTTGAGCGTTTAAACGATGCTCGTCTCACGCAGTACCGTGAGCAACTGGCCAACGGTACGTTTCGCTTAATGGCAGAAAATCTGTCATTGATGAGTCATATCGAGAGGGCGCGCTCCTTAAGCCAATGGGGGCGGTTATTAGGGCTTAAACTTTCCGTAGAGCCTCTTGCGGCGCAAAACCTTGACTACAGCAGTCAACGGCAGGTTCTGGAACGGCGCACGGTTGTGCGTGACATTGCACCGCATAAGGTTCGTGTGTATGCGTTGGTAGATGAAGAAGCGCAAAGCGTTCTAACCACTGATATTGAGCAAATCAGTGAACAATTAGCGCGTGCAACAGCTTTTTTGGTCATCGATGAGCTGGTGCGTTATCCGCATAACGAGCAGCCTGGTCGCTTGGCGTTATTAAAATTGGCTAAGGGATTTGGCTTTGAAATGCGTCTGGTAACGCTGGACGCGTCAGCGCTGGATGATGATCAAAAGCGCCGTGTGGCTGATGGTGACAGTGTGATGGCGTTATCGCGTGGTGGCGATGCGATGCATATTTTTACGGGGATTGCGCGCTCACCCTGGTTGTTGGAAATCGGGCCTGTTCACCAAATGAACCCCTATCCAAGACACATTTTGATGATAATCGCAGCCTTAGGGTTAACGCTGATTGGCCTATTGATCTACCTGCTAGTACGACAGTTGGAGCGTCGTATCAAAGCACTGGAAGCCACTGCCACTCAAATTACCCAAGGCAATTTAGAGCAACGGGCCACGGTGGACTCGACAGATGCTGTGGGGCGTTTAGCTGCGGCATTTAATGAGATGACCGGCCATTTGCAAGGTGCGCTTGCTGCGCAACGAGAAATGGTTAACGCGGTGTCTCATGAGTTACGAACACCGGTGGCAAGACTTCGTTTTGGACTGGAAATGCTTGAGGATGCTCCGAACGATCGTGCTCAGCAAAAATACATGCAGAGCATGGATGACGACATCCAAGAGCTGGATCGCTTATTGGATGAAATTCTAACGTACGCCCGTCTTGAACATGGCACGCCTTCGCTTAAATGGCAGGTCGTTGATCTAAACGCCATGGTCGAGCAATTAATTGCAGAACTCGCCTTGTTAAGGCCGGATATTAGTGTGCAGCGTGGCCCCTTTAGCGCGGCTAATGCACAGGTCATGCTGGAGGCCGAGGCGCGCTATCTGCACCGCGCCTTACAAAACTTGGTCAGTAATGCTATGCGCCATGCTGAAGCGCGCGTATGGATCAGTTATTGGATGGGGCGTCAGCGTTGCAAAATAGAGATTGATGATGACGGTCCGGGTGTACCTGAGCCCGACAGGCAGCGGATTTTTACGCCCTTTATTCGTTTAGATGACAGTCGCACACGTGCTTCGGGCGGGCATGGATTAGGCCTTTCTATTGTGCAAAAGATTGTTCATTGGCACGGTGGGCAGATCGAGGTCAGTGGCTCGGACGTACTGGGCGGTGCACGTTTTACCTTGTTACTACCGCGTACGCAGCCTAAGGCTGAGCAATCAACACCGCCGTCAGCACAAACGAGTCTTGCACGTTAAATAGTCCTTCAATCAAGGTGTTGGCTGTCCAAGCAGGGCTAAGGGTTTTTCGCAAGCGCAAGGAAACGTGGCCATGTTGGTTATAGCTGACAAGCTCAGCATCTTGAAAAAAGAAGGATTGGTTTACCAGCGGGTGCAGCGCTTTATAAAGGCTTTCTTTGGCTGAAAAGGCAAGGGTTGTAAAAAAGCATTGTTCTTGCGGGGTGAGGGTTTGCCAATGTTCAAGCTCACTGGGTGTATGGACATGCTTAGCAACCTTTGCAGCGCGCTCCCATGAGAGTTCTTTTTCAAGATCAATCCCTGCACTGAGTAATACGTTAGACGGTGCTGCCAGTGCCACGGCAAACCCTTGGCTATGGGTGATTGAACCTGTGGTGTTATCAGGCCAGTGCGGCGCGCGATGCTCTGTTGCACCTACTAAAACCCCCGCAAAACCTAAGTGTGATAACGCTTCGCGTGCGCAAAACCTACCGGCAAGATACTCAGATTGACGTTTGGCGATGGCATTAGTGGGCGCGAGTCCAAACAGTGCACTGTGCTCGGGTTGCCACTGTTCGGGAAAAAACTGGCAGCTTAACAGCGCCACCTCTTCTGGCAGGTTTGGTAGCGTCCAGTGCTGGGTTGGAGTCGTGCAACAGGGTGGAAAATAACAAGATGTCATAGTGGCAGAGTGATGGCGTTCGCAATAATTAAGGTGGATTTACATTTCTTTGCAAAGGGCCAACAAAGGTAAACCCCATAACCTCATCTGTTTTGCCACACTAGCTCCACGTTCCTTGCTTGGGGGCGTAGGTGAGGTTGTATTTTTTAGTCTTTGGCCTGTAGTGGCTTAAGCTAATTTTCAAACGGGAACGTAACAGTTCCCGTTTTTTTATGCTTAAAAAACCTCATCAAGTAAGGCTTTCATCTTTGCCCACGAAACTTCATCCGCTTTGGGGTTGTAGGCCAAATCGAGTCCTTGTGCTTGATGGCGATCAGCATCTGGATTAGTAAAGCCGTGTTTGGCGTCAGGTAAGTTGATAAAAGTGTAATCAGCGTTCGCTTGTTTCATTTCTGCATGAAAGGCTTGAATCTGCGCTTCACTGATCATGCTGTCTAATTCGCCATTCGCGACCAACACTTTAGCGGCAACGCTACCGGCCGTGGCGGGAGTGTTTGTGCCTAATGCCCCATGAAAGCTCACAACTGCTGCCAATGGCACACGTTGACGCGCCATATCCAAAACCACCTTGCCACCAAAGCAATAACCCACGGCGGCCATTTTGTTAGGTTCGGTCTGGTCTTGCTGTTGCAGTGCCGCATAACCTGCCATGAAACGCTCTTTAGCAGCGTCTGCGTTGCTTAAGGCCGCTTGCATAAAGGCTTGCGCATCTTTAGGGTGCTCTGCGACTTTGCCTTCACCATACATATCAATTGCCAAAGCGCTGTAGCCTAAAGCGGCAAGATCACGCGCCCGTTTTTGCGCGTACTCGTTAAGTCCCCACCATTCGTGGACCACTAAAACACCGGGTCTTGGGCCTTGTATGCTGTCATCGAAGGCGTGATAGCCATGCAGAACCGTTCCGTCTGGGGCATGATATTCGATTTTCTGCGTTTGAATTTGTGCGTGGGCCATGGTGCACGCTGCCATCAAAATACCTGCGAAAAGCGTTCGCATTTTATTTTCCTCATTATCGCGCTTACAAAGGTCGTAGCATCAATAGCATGACTGATTGGTTGTTGGCGCGAAATGGTCGCTTTATCAGAACACGATATCGCTTTGCTCAAGTGGGCAGAGCCAAGATTCATGCCTATCTTTTAACAACAGGCTAAGCAAAGAGGATTTAGGATGAGTGCATTATTTGAGCCTTTACAACTGCGTGATGTCACCTTACCTAATCGCATAGCAGTCTCGCCTATGTGCCAGTATTCGGCCGTCGACGGTATGGCCAATGATTGGCATTTAGTGCACTTGGGCAGCCGTGCAGTCGGTGGCGCAGGTTTGGTCATTGTTGAAGCCACAGCCGTTCAAGCCTGTGGTCGCATCAGTGCGCATGATTTAGGGCTTTGGTGTGATGAACAAATTGAGCCCCTGAAACGCATTACTCAGTTTATTGAGGCCCAAGGCGCTGTGGCGGGGGTGCAGTTAGGGCATGCGGGGCGCAAAGCCAGTGTCTCTCCGCCTTGGCATGGCAAGCCCGGTACAGTGGCTTTAGAAGAGGGCGGTTGGCAAACCGTTGCACCTTCAGCCATTGCCTTTGATCCCAAACATCAAGTGCCGCAAGAGCTTGACCAAGAAGCCATTGCCACGGTTATTAAAGATTTTGTCAGTGCGAGCCTTCGGGCAGTGGCAGCAGGCTTTAAAGTGATAGAGCTGCACGGTGCTCATGGTTATTTGTTGCACCAGTTTTTGTCGCCCATCTCTAATCGCCGCCAAGACCAATACGGCGGGTGCTTTGAAAACCGTATTCGTTTGCTTCTTGAGGTGACTCAAGCGGTACGCGAGGCTTTGCCTCAATCTCTGCCTTTAATTGTTCGTTTATCCGCTACCGACTGGGTTGAGGACGGTTGGAACCCTGAAGAAACAGTCGAACTGGCCAAACGTCTAAAAACAGTAGGTGTGGACTTACTCGATATTTCTTCGGGAGGTACTTCGTTAAGTGCAGAAATTCCAGTAGGCCCTGGTTATCAAACGCGCTTTGCCGATCAGGTGCGTCGTGAGGCCAAGATTGCCACAGGTACGGTTGGGCTTATCACTGAACCTGCCCAAGCGGAGCACATCTTACGTACAGGCCAAGCGGACCTGATTCTTCTTGCGCGCGAACTGTTGCGTGATCCGTATTGGCCGTTGCATGCGGCAGATGAACTCAATGAGCTGTCGGTACCGTGGCCTGCTCAATATGTACGGGCTGCACATCGACAAACACCGATTCGCCCAACCAAACAAAACCCGAGCTGAGTCTTTGGGTGGAGGCTATATGAATACCAATGCATTGCTTGAGCAATTACTAAAATCAGGTCAAAACCTTTTAAAACAGCGCGGAGCCGGACAAGGTACGGGCCTTGGTGGTCTGGGCAGCTTGGGGGATCTGCTAGGGGGCGCTAAGAGTGGAGGGCTTGGCGGAATGCTCTCAGGTATGGGCGGTAAAGCCGCAGCGGCTGGTGCTATTAGCGTGCTACTTGGCAATAAGAAAATGGGTAATCTGGCGAAGTATGGTGGCTTAGCGGCCCTTGGGATGATGGCTTATAAAGCCTACAACAATTACCAAGCCCAACAAGGCGCCGCTCAGGTGACGCCGCAAACCATCGATCGTTTAGCGCCTGCTGAGCAAGAAGTTCACAGCCGCGGGATTTTGGCTGCGCTGATCGCCGCGGCTAAGGCCGACGGTCATGTGGATGATAAAGAACGTGCAATGATCGAGCAGGAGGTTCGAAAGGCCAATGACGATCCCGAATTGGTGAGCTGGATCCAAACGCAGCTCAATAAACCCTTAGATGCAGCTGAGGTCGCACGCCAAGCCACGACGCCTGAAATGGCCGCTGAAATGTATTTGGCAAGTTTACTGTTGATCGATCGTGAGCATTTTTTAGAAAAAGCCTACCTCGATGAGTTAGCGAAAGAACTTGGTTTAGCTCCTGCTCTTGTGCAAGAGCTCGAAAGCCAAGCGCGCTAAACACAACTTATTGCGAGCAGCTAAAAGTACGTATGTGGCTTGTCGGCTGCTCGCTTTATTGAGATGTTAGTGACTTTGAATAAGCGCCAGAAAACATGGCGACGGGGACATACGTGAAGCATCTTACAGTACGTGTACGTATTCAACTTGGCTTTGCCTTAGTGGTGGCAATTATGCTGCTCATGGCACTGACCTCTTTTGAGCGACTCACTAAAGTTGAACGCAGTACTGAACAGCTCCTAGCAGGTGAAATGCCAGGGATGTATCACTTAACGCAAATGCGTGCAGGGTGGACAGAGGTCTATCAAGGTACATTTGAGCCGATTATTTTAAATTCAGTGCCGGCACTTGATGCAGGCATGCTCGCCAACTTAAAAAGCCTAGATCAGCGCGTGCAAAAAGGTGCGCAAGCCTATTTGTCTACGATTGATGACGCGAAAGATCAGGCCATGATGGATGAGTTCATGGCCAATATGGCGCGCTTTGAAAATCAACGCGAGGCGGCCATTTCAGCGTTTCAACAAGGTAACAGCGAAGAGGCGAAACGTATTGTATTAGGGCCTTTAACTGAGGCCTGGCACATTGGTCGTGAGCAAGTTTCCAAGATGCTCGACACCAAGCTTCAAGCCGCAGAGTTTGAAAGCGGAGCTATTTTAAGCGCAGTTAAAAGTGCTGAGATCACCATGCTCGTCGCTTTAGTATTGGCTGTCGCCGCCGCCACGGCATGTGGCATCAACGTCTTTCGCGCGGTTAGCGTGCCCGTGCAAGCAGTGGCTAAATCCTTACGGGTGTTAGCTACGGGTGATTTGACCAAGCGCATGGAGCTTAATCGGCAAGATGAGTTTGCAGCGATTGAGCACGACTTTAATCATATGCTCGAAGAAATGCGTCAGCTGGTTGCCCAAGCGCAGCGTTCAGCGGTGCAAGTCACTACGTCCGTTACAGAAATCGCAGCGACCTCTAAGCAACAGCAAGCAACTGCTACGGAAACCGCAGCCACCACCACAGAAATCAGTTCAACCTCAATGGAAATTGCGGCGACCTCGCGCGACTTGGTCCGCACCATGAATGAAGTGTCTGATGCAACTGAACATACCTCATCGCTTGCGGGTGCCGGTCAGTTAGGCCTTGCGCGCATGGAAGACACCATGCACCAAGTGATGAGTGCAGCTGAGCTGGTCAATGCCAAATTAGGCATTTTGAATGAAAAGGCCGGCAACATTAATCAAGTGGTTACGACCATTGTGAAGGTCGCCGACCAAACAAATTTGCTGTCGTTAAATGCGGCAATTGAGGCTGAAAAAGCGGGTGAGTACGGGCGCGGCTTTGCTGTTGTAGCAACCGAAGTGCGACGTCTTGCTGACCAAACGGCTGTGGCAACCTATGACATCGAACAGATGGTGCGTGAGATTCAGTCTGCTGTTTCAGCAGGCGTTATGGGCATGGACAAATTCTCTGAAGAAGTGCGCCGTGGCATCAGCGAGGTTGCCCAAGTAGGTGAGCAACTCACGCAAATTATTCAACAAGTTCAAGCGCTGGCTCCTCGTGTGCAAATGGTCAATGAGGGCATGCAAGCCCAAGCCATGGGTGCAGAGCAAATCAATCAAGCATTGGTGCAATTGGGCGAATCCACCGGGCAAACGGTGGATTCGTTACGCCAAGCGGCATCAGCCATTGATGAGATGAACCAAGTGGCCAATGGTTTGCGCAGTAGTGTTTCGCGCTTTAAGGCATAAACCATGATCTCTGAGAGTAAGGCGCGGCTTTATGTGTTGTTTAGCCTCGGAAAAGATCGTTATGCATTGCCAGCAAGCGACGTTGTAGAAGTACTGCCGATTAGACCTTTTAAAAGTATTCCAGCCGCACCTGAATGGCTACTAGGCTGCTTTGTGGACGAGCAGCACAGTATTGCAGTGGTTGATGTTGCCAAGCAGCTTTTAGGGGTGCATTCAGCTGTGCGTACCAGTACACGCTTGGTGGTGGTGGAGGTCGTAAAGAATCGGCGTTTGGCACTGATGCTGGAAAAAGCCTCAGAAACGGTGCGCATTGCGGATGAGCTTTTTGTAGACACACACCTTGCCAATCAAGTGCCTTTTTTAGGGCCCGTTGCACAGACGCCGTGGGGGTTGATTCAAAAGGTTGAGGCGCGCGCGCTACTCAGTCAAAACACCTTGCAATGGCTTTTTGAGCGCCTTGAACATGCAGACGCTTGAAATCCTTAGCCAGCTTTTAAAAAAGCGTATCGGGCTTGAAGTGGCTTCGATTGGAGAGGCCAGCCTTAAACGGGCAGTTGATGAGCGTCTGATGGCCCATCCAACACTTGAAGCGAGTCGGTATGTCGAGTTAGTCAGTCAGCATCCTGCCGAGTTACAAGCACTGGTTGAAGCTGTGGTGGTGGGAGAGACGTGGTTTTTCCGTTATCCGCTGTCATTTGTTGCGATGGTCGAGTTGGTGAGGGCAGAACTTAAGAAAAAGCCGTTAACCCCTGTACAACTCCTGAGTTTGCCATGCTCAAGCGGTGAAGAGCCTTATTCAATGGCTATGGGCCTTTTGGATGCGGGGATTTTGCCTGAGCAGTTTCAGATCACAGCCATGGATGTGAGTGAACAGGCGCTCATTGCCGCCAAACAAGGCATCTATGGACGCAATTCGTTTCGTGGTGAAGATGTACGTTTTCGTCAGCGCTATTTTCATGAACAAGATGGTCAATACGCGTTAGCGGACCGGGTTAAGAACTGTGTGCAGTTCGTGCGTGGTAACGTGTTAGAGCTTAATGCCAGTGCCTACGCGCAGCGATTTCATCTGGTGTTTTGCCGTAATTTATTGATTTACTTTGACCGTGCAACCCAACTTCAAGCGTTGAATGTTTTAAAGCAGGTGACGCAAAAAACAGGGGCGCTTTTTATTGGCCCTGCCGAGGCGAGTTTATTTAGTGCAGCCGGGTTAACGCCCCTGTCTTTTAGCCAAGCCTTTGCCTTTAGTCTGGTTGCAAGACGCGCACCTTCGGCTAAGGCTGAACCGGTTAAAACAAAGCCACAGTCCAAAACCCCCAAAGTTCTTCCAGCACCTAAAGTAAAGGTCAAACCCAAGGCGCAACCTAAGACGCGCCCTGAAACCTCTTTAGCAGAGGCGTTAGAAGACATAAAACGCTTGGCTGACCAAGGTCAGCATCAACCTGCAACTGAGTTGACGCAAACACTGCTCAGCCGTTTTGGGCCCCATGCACAACTTTATTACTGGCAAGCGTTGTTAGCTGAAGTGGTTGGGGAGCTTGAGAAGGCTCAAGCGCTATACCGCAAAGTGCTGTATCTGGAACCTAATCATCAGGAGGCTTTAGCGCATCTTGCCATGCTCTTGGTCAGCCAGGGTGATACGGAAGCTGCCAAGCGTCTGCAAAGGCGTATTAGTTCAGGGAACTCCTTATGAGCGAAGATCAAACACTGCCTATTGATGCCTGTTGGAAACAAATAGGCATTTGGGGGGATCGCAGTTGTGAACGTTTAAAGGAGATTGTCCATTGCCATAACTGTGACCGATACAGTGCTGCGGCCATAGAGCTTTTAGACCGCTATGACCTTGTACGTGAACAAGCGCAAATCACCGCTCCAGAATCCCTTGTAGGAAGCTCGCATATTGTTTTTCGTGTGTCTGATCAGTGGCTGGCACTGCCTAGCAAGGTGTTGGTAGAGGTTGCGATGATCAAACCTATTCATCGTCTGCCTCATCAACGCAACGCAGCTCTTTTGGGGGTAAGCAATGTACGTGGTGCGTTAGTGGCGTGTTTGTCTTTAGCTGAACTTTTATCAATTGACTCAACTGAATCAAACCCCACGGCCAAGCGTGTGTTACCAAGAATGCTTGTGCTAAGTGCTGAAGGTGGACCTGTGGTCGTACCGGTGGATGAGGTTGCTGGCATCGAGCGTCTCGATACTGGAGCTTGTAGCCAGGTACAGACGACAGAGCAGCACAATTTAAGCAGTTACGCGCTTGGGGTACTAAATCATCAAGGCCGCAGTGTAACGATATTATTTGATGACAAGCTCTTTGCTGCTGTCAAAGGGGCTTTGTTATGACACCTGAACAAATGCGCGATGCTTCAATGCTTGAGTTGTTTCAGGTTGAAGCGGAACAACAAACGCAGGTGCTTAACCAAGGCCTTATCACCCTTGAGCGCGAACCTCAGCAGCCCCAAGCGCTTGAAAACTGTATGCGCGCCGCTCATTCATTAAAGGGCGCGGCGCGTATTGTAGGGTTGGAGGCGGGAGTTCATATCGCCCATGTGATGGAAGATTTGCTCGTTGCAGCGATTGACCATCAGTTGGTTTTGAACTCTTCACATATTGATGCCTTACTGCAAAGCAATGATCTTTTGCTCAAGCTTGCTTCCATGGAGCAGAGCATTGCCCAAACCCAAGCGCGTGAGTTGGCTGAGCGCTTAAACACGTTGCTGAAATCACCTGCCGTCAACGTCACCGAAACCGTTGCAGTCAGTGTGCCGGTGTCTGAAGAAACTGCGCTTATTGAAGCCCGTGACAAAGTGCTTCGTGTAACCGCCGAGCGTTTGGATCATCTTTTAGATGTGTCTGGCAAGTCGTTGGTGCAATTTCAAACGGTCAAACCTTTGCAGCAGAGCTTGCAGCATTTACGCAAACTGCAAATGCAAGTGGGCCGCTCTTTGGATGGGCTGCGTGAGTCACTGCTTGAGCTCTCCCTAGATGAGCGCAGTCAATTATTGCTCGATGAGACACGTCAGGCTTTGCAAGACAGCCAAACCCTTCTAGCCAATCATCTGGCTGAGTTTGATGAATTTATCTGGCAAGGCAGTCAGCGCGCTCAACATGTGTATGACGCCGCATTGGCGTCACGGATGCGGCCCTTTGCGGACGTCTTAACAGGCCAAAAACGTATGGTGCGCGATTTGGGGCGTGCATTGGGCAAGCAAGTACGTATTGAGGTCGAAGGTGAAAACCTGCAGGTCGATCGTGATGTGTTAGAAGGGTTAGAGGCGCCTCTGACACATCTGCTGCGCAACGCCCTAGATCATGGTATCGAAGCTCCTGAAGAGCGTATTGCTAACAACAAGGAGGCCTGCGGCACCATTACCTTAAAAGCCCGCCATCATGCCGGTCAATTGCTATTGACCGTCAGTGATGATGGCAAAGGTATTGATCTTGAGGCCATACGCCAAAAGGTCCTTGAACGTGGTTTAGCGAACGAGTCCACGGCCAATGCATTGAGTGAACCTGAGCTATTGAGCTTTTTGTTTTTGCCAGGCTTTAGCTTAAGTCAGCAAGTGACCGAAATTTCAGGTCGTGGCGTTGGGCTTGATGCAGTCCAACACATGCTTCGGCGTTTGCGCGGTGGGGTGCAGATCGAACAGTGCGCAGGTCAGGGGTGTACCTTTCATTTGGAGGTGCCACTTACCTTGTCGGTGGTGCGGAGTCTGGTGGTTAAGATCGCAGGCGAAGCCTATGCGTGGCCTCTAGCAGCACTTGAGTACATGCTCAAAGTCGAGCGTGATGCGTTGGTGATGCTCGAAGGTCGGCAACATTTTTGGCATCAAGACAGCCCTGTAGGGTTGGTTAGTGCCGCGCAGCTACTTGGTCAAACCGAGCTAGAACAGTCTACTGCTGAGCTGAACGTGGTTGTGCTTAGACAGGCAGAACGTGCCTACGGAGTGACGGTTGAGCAGTTTATCGGTGAACGCACGTTAGTTGTCATGCCACTGGATGCGCGTCTTGGCAAAATCAAAGACATCGCTGCAGGTGCGTTACTTGACGATGGCACGCCAGTGCTGATTTTAGATACCGATGACTTGTTGCAATCGATCGAAAAACTTCTGGGCAGTGGACGTTGGCAGCGTGTTGATCGACTGACATCATCCAAGCATGTGTCCAGAGGTAAGCGCGTGCTTGTGGTGGATGACTCACTCACCGTGCGAGAGCTTGAACGTAAGCTTTTGGAAAACGCCGGTTACCAAGTCACCGTGGCCATTGATGGTATGGATGGGTGGAATGCGTTACGTGCAGAAACGTTTGATCTTCTGATCACTGATATTGATATGCCGCGTATGGATGGCATTGAGTTGGTGACGCTGGTGCGTCGTGACAAGCGCTTACAGTCTTTGCCCGTGATGGTGGTGTCTTACAAAGACCGTGAGGAAGACCGTTTGCGAGGGCTAGAAGCCGGTGCCGATTATTATTTGGCTAAAGCAAGCTTTCATGACCAAACCTTGCTTGACGCTGTCGAAGTGTTGATTGGTGCGAGCACATCATGAAGATTGCAATCGTCAACGACGTGCCATTGGCTTGTGAGCGACTACGCCGCATTTTGGCGCAAGACACTACGCACCAAGTAGTCTGGCAGGCTAAAAACGGGCGTGAGGCGGTGCAAAAGTGTCATCAACTGCGGCCTGAGTTGATTCTGATGGATATCCTCATGCCGGACATGGATGGGGTCGAAGCCACACGACTGATCATGGCGCATACGCCTTGTCCGATTATTTTGGTCACCATGGATGTTGAGCGAAACATGGCAGAGGTGTTTGCTGCGATGGGGCACGGTGCGCTTGATGTAGTGACCTTACCTGAGCTTGATGGCAGTGCGCTGTTGCGCAAAATCAACAATATTGCTCTGCTATTAACGCCTGTTGATAAGCCGTTACCGCAAAAAAAACAGAGTGTCAGTGCAAACTTTCCTATGCTGATAGCCATTGGCGCATCGGCGGGTGGTCCGCCGACGTTGGCCCAGTTGCTCAAAGCATTACCAGCGCATTTTCCTGCCGCTATCGTGTTGGTACAACATGTTGATGAAGTGTTTGCCGAAGGCATGGCAAATTGGCTCGCCGATGAGTCAAACTTATCGGTACGCTTGGTCAGTCCTGGCGAGCGTCCGGTTGCAGGGCAGGTGTTGTTAGCGGGTACCTCGGAGCATCTTCAAGTCAGTCGTAAAGGTTTACTGGAATATTGCGCGGCCCCACGTGAGCATTTATACAAGCCTTCAATTGATGTTTTTTTTAAAAGTGTGGCGTTGAACTGGCAGGGCCCTGCGTTAGGCGTACTTCTCACAGGCATGGGCCGTGATGGTGCGCAGGGTTTGTTAGACATGCGTAATCAAGGCTTTTGGACGCTAGCGCAAGATCGCGCCAGCAGCGCTGTGTATGGAATGCCCAAAGCGGCCGCTGAATTAAATGCAGCCTGTGAAGTAATTGCTTTAGATCGGTTGCCTAAACGATTGATTGAACTTGTCGGTAGCAACTAATGCTATCTAACGATAAAGGATTCATTATGAACACGTCTGTGGCCATGTCAGTCACTAAACTTTCTGACAGCTCAATTATGGTGCTGTTAGTAGATGATCAGGCCATGGTCGGAGAGGCGGTACGTCGCGCGTTGGCAGCTCATGCTGACATCGACTTTCATTTTTGCGCAGATCCAACCAAAGTGATTGAGCTGGCTGAGCAAATTCGCCCTACGGTGATTCTGCAAGATCTATTAATGCCTGGCATCGATGGACTTGAGCTGTTGACCCAAATGCGCAAAACCCAGTCGCTTGGGGATGTGCCGATTATTATGCTTTCAACGCGTGATGATCCGGTCGTTAAATCAGCCGCTTTTGCTGCAGGGGCAAACGACTACCTTGTAAAACTGCCGGATGTGGTCGAGCTCGTGGCGAGGATCCGTTATCACTCACGTTCCTATCTCGCCCTTTTGCAGCGTGATGAAGCCTATCGAGCGCTGCGCGAAAGCCAGCAAAAGCTCTTAGAAGCCAATTTAACCCTGCAACATTTAATGAATTCAGATGGCCTAACAGGGCTTTCGAACCGCCGCCATTTTGATGAATACCTTGATATGGAATGGCGACGTGGCACACGAGAAAGCAGCTCTCTAGCCGTTCTGATGATTGATGTCGATCATTTCAAAGCGTACAACGACCATTTAGGGCATCTGGCCGGCGATGACGCGCTGCGCCAAGTGGCAACCTGCATCAAATCCAATTGCAGTCGTGCAACCGATATGGCCGCACGTTTTGGCGGTGAAGAATTTGTGATGGTATTACCGCATACCGATCGTGCTGGGGCGATGGCGGTTGCCCAGAAACTGCGTGCGGACGTAGAAAACCTTACCATTGCCCATAGTGCTCTCGGCGAGGAGCGTGTGCTTACGGTCAGTGTGGGGGTCTCGAGTGCCGTGCCAAGTAGCACAAGTAAAGCGCTTGAGTTGATCAAAAATGCAGATCGTGCCCTTTATCAGGCCAAAGCCAACGGGCGTAATCGCGTCGAAACCCTTTAAAAGTCTTGGTTGACACACGGGCTGAACTCAAAGGTGGAGTGGGGTATAATCCCCGGTTTTCCGATTTAAGTCCGCCTACGAGTTCTACCATGGAAATCAACCCGATCCTCAATAGCATCAAGGACCTTTCCGAGCGCACCCAGTCTATTCGGGGGTATCTTTGACTACGATCAAAAGCATGATCGTTTAGTTGAAGTGAACCGCGAGCTGGAAGACCCTAACGTTTGGAACAATCCAGAATACGCTCAAAGCCTTGGCCGTGAGCGTGCCACGTTAGCGCAAATTGTGGAAACCTTAGATGAGCTTGAGGGCGGCCTGAACGACTCGCGCGATCTTTTAGATATGGCCGTTGAAGAAGACGACCAAAGCGCGGTTGATGATGTTGTGGCTGAGCTTGATCGTCTGCGCGCGATCTTAGAAAAGCTCGAGTTCCGCCGTATGTTCAGCGGCGAAATGGATGCCAACAACTGCTACCTCGATATTCAAGCAGGTTCGGGCGGTACCGAGGCGCAAGACTGGGCGAATATGCTTTTGCGTATGTACCTGCGCTGGGCCGATAAGCGCGGTTTTGATGCAACCATCATTGAGTTGTCTGAAGGTGAGGTAGCCGGCATTAAAGGTGCGACCCTTCATATTAAAGGTGAGTATGCCTTTGGCTGGTTGCGTACTGAAATTGGTGTGCACCGTTTAGTGCGTAAGAGTCCGTTTGACTCGGGTAACCGTCGTCATACCTCGTTTACTGCCGTGTTTGTCTCGCCTGAAATCGATGACAACATCGAAATTGAGATCAATCCATCGGACTTGCGTATCGACACTTATCGCTCCTCCGGTGCCGGTGGTCAGCACGTAAACACCACTGACTCGGCAGTACGTATCACTCACGTACCGACTAATACCGTGGTTGCTTGCCAGAACGAACGTTCTCAGCACGCCAACAAAGACACCGCGATGAAAATGTTGCGGGCCAAACTGTATGAGCTGGAAATGCAAAAGCGCACAGCTGCTTCTCAGGCGCTGGAAGACACCAAGTCCGATATCGGTTGGGGCCATCAGATTCGCTCGTATGTGTTGGATCAGTCACGTATTAAAGATTTGCGCACCGGCGTTGAACGCAGTGACTGCGACAAGGTGCTTGATGGCGACTTGGACGAATACTTAGAAGCGAGCCTGAAACAGGGGCTCTGATTAATCTTTTGTGACAGGGCCGTTGGCCCTATCCTTTCTTATCCGTTAGCGACACGCACCAGGCAAAACATATCATGAGCGAACAACCGCTGAACCCGCATGCCATCCAAGAGGAAGAAAACCGCCTAATCGCCCAGCGCAAGGAAAAGCTTGCAGCAGAGCGTGCTAAGGGTCTGGTTTTCCCGAACGATTTTCGCCGTGACAGCTACGCCGGTGACTTGCAAAAGCAATACGCGGAAAAGACCAAAGAAGAATTAGAAACAGCAGCGATCCCTGTAAAAGTGGCCGGTCGCATTATGCTCAACCGCGGTGCCTTTATGGTGCTGCAAGACATGAGTGGTCGAATTCAGGTGTATGTCGACCGTAAAGGTCTGCCTGCCGAAACCCTCGAAGCGATTAAAACCTGGGACTTAGGTGACATTATCGCTGCGGAAGGTACGCTGGCGCGCTCTGGCAAGGGTGATCTTTATGTGCATATGACCTCGGTGCGTCTGTTGACCAAATCCCTGCGTCCTTTGCCAGATAAGCACCATGGTTTAACTGACACCGAACAGCGCTATCGCCAGCGTTATGTGGACTTAATTGTTAACGAAGAAACGCGCCAAACGTTCCAAGTGCGTTCCAAAGTGATCAGCTATATCCGCAAATTCTTGGGCGAACGTGGCTTCTTGGAAGTGGAAACGCCGATGTTGCAGACCATTCCAGGTGGTGCGGCGGCTAAGCCTTTTGAAACCCACCACAATGCGCTGGATCTGCCGATGTTCCTGCGTATCGCGCCAGAGCTTTACTTAAAGCGTTTGGTGGTGGGCGGTTTTGAAAAGGTGTTTGAGATTAACCGCAACTTCCGTAATGAAGGCGTCTCAACCCGTCACAACCCAGAATTCACCATGCTTGAGTTCTACCACGCCTACGCCGACTACGAAGACAACATGGATTTAACCGAAGCGTTATTCCGTGAATTGGCGCTGGAAGTGTTAGGCACAACTGACGTGCCTTATGGCGATAAAGTGTTCCATTTTGGCGAGCCGTTTGCGCGTCTGTCGGTATTTGATTCGATCCTCAAATACAACCCAGAAATCACGGCAGATGATCTGAACGATGTTGAGAAAGCGCGGGCAATTGCTAAAAAAGCCGGCGCTAAGTTGCTAGGTCATGAAGGCCTCGGCAAGCTGCAAGTGATGATCTTTGAAGAGCTGGTTGAGCATAAACTTGAGCAGCCACACTTTATTACCGAATATCCATTTGAGGTTTCGCCATTGGCGCGTCGAAATGACAAAAAACCAAATGTGACCGACCGTTTTGAGCTGTTTATTGGTGGTCGTGAAATTGCCAATGCCTACTCAGAGCTTAACGATGCGGAAGATCAGGCTGAGCGTTTCTTAGCGCAAGTTGCCGAAAAAGATGCAGGTGACGATGAAGCGATGCACTTTGACGCAGACTTTGTTCGTGCGCTGGAATATGGCATGCCACCAACCGCGGGTGAGGGCATTGGTATTGATCGTTTGGTGATGCTGCTGACCAACTCACCATCGATTCGCGATGTCATTCTGTTCCCGCATATGCGACCAGAACAGTAACCAAAAGACACCCTGAAGGCTTTGCGTTCAGGGTGTTTTGCTAAGGGGCTTAAGAAGGACAGGGGATGAGCATTGACGGCTTAAGTGACTATCAAGCGACAATTCGTGGCTTGTCTGATCGTTTGGTTTTGGCGCAGACGCCTATTCGTGTTCTGGATGCCGTGAAATGGGACGACAGTGTGCGCGCAGGCTTTTTAAAAGCTAAAGGTCGTGAGTTGCCCAACGTTGATCGCACGTATTACCAAAGCCGCCCCTTAGGCTTTGATACTGAAAGCAAAAAGCAAGAATTACAAAACATCGAGCGCGATGTCACCCGCCAGCTTGGGCAGTTCAGTCCGGTAGGCCAGATCATGCGCAGAATGTGCCGCGAATACCGCATGGTTATTCGCATGTTAGAGGCGCGTGGTACGGCTGACTTTGGCTTTATCTCCCAAGAGCTTTACGGTGCAGCTTCTGATGCGTTTCATGCAGGCGACCCCACCTTAGCGGATCTGGGGCTTATGCTCTCAAACTATCTGGATAACATTGCAGATAGAAGCGATCTGACTGAAGAGGCGAAAAGCCTCAATGCAACTCAAGCGGTCGAGATTCTACAAGCGCGTTTAGATCTGGTTTTTGGTGAGGGCGAAGGGGTTATTCGAGTCTTTGAATCCGATGGTATCTTGGCCGATGCCGCCGCAGGTGCTGACTACATTAAAATACGAAGCGATGCATGGTTTAACAGGCGCGATTTAAAAGCACTCGAAGTACATGAAGGGCTGGTGCATGTAGGCACAACCCTAAACGGACTTAATCAGCCGATTTGCACGTTTTTAGCCAAAGGACCGCCTTCATCAACCATCACTCAAGAAGGCTTAGCGATTTTGATGGAGGTCATTACGTTTGCTTCCTATCCAAGTCGTTTACGCAAGCTTACCAACCGCACGCGTGCCATTCATATGGCTGAAGAAGGGGCGGATTTTTTAGATATTTATCGGTTCTTTACCGAGCAAGGTTTCAGCGATGAGGCGGCCTATGGGCATACGAGTCGAGTGTTTCGTGGCTCAACCCCAAAAGGTTTACCCTTCACAAAAGATCTTTCATATCTAAAAGGTTTTATCCTTATCTACAACTACATTCGCATTGCGGTGCGTAAGGGCAAGCTTGAGCAAATCCCGCTGCTTTTCTGTGGCAAAACCACACTTGAAGATATGCGCATCTTGCGGCAACTGGTTGATGAAGGACTGGTAGTTGCGCCTAAGTATTTGCCAGAGCAAATCCGCGATCTTAGTGCGTTATCGGCGTGGATGTGTTTTTCAAATTTTTTAAATCACTTAAGTTTGGACCGGATTGAGGCAGACTACGCCAATATCCTTTAACGGCCCATTAGGACTGAGTTATGAGCGAACGCAATTTAATCCCTTATATTTTGACGGCCGTAGGTACGGTGATAGGTACTGTTGCCGTGTTGGGCTATTACGGTTATTTACACTTTGCTAAGCCGGAAGATGCGTTGTTGTTGTCTGAGTTTACAATGCTCAAAACCGTACCCGGTCAAGAGTATAAGCTTTCTGCTAAGCCTGCCGATCAGATGGCGCACTGCATCGACGGCATCGTCGTGCTATTTGATGGACGTCAAAAAGGCTTAACAGGTGTTTTAGTTGACAGTCAAAAGCGTGCCGTACGTTGTGTCATTCCAACGCTTAACGACTAGCCAAGTATGCTTCAAGCTGCGCAGTTTGCTCAGGCGTAAACCATAACCCGAGCTTACTGCGCCGCCATAAAATATCCTCTGCCGTTTTGGCCCACTCGTTTTGGCAAAGATATTCCACTTCGCGCAAGGTTAAGTGGTGGCCAAAATCAATTCCCAAGTCGTGCATTCCTTTCGCATCCCCCAAGACGTGCCAAGCCAAGGTGCCATAGTTTGCACTTAAGCGTTTTGCGAACGCGTCGGGTAGCCATGGATAATGGTCGAGAAGGGCTATGCGTAATTCCTCAGCCGTCATCTCGGCTTTGGCGCCTGGCAGTAAACTGGTCTTGGTCCAGCTTGGCCCAAGGTTTGGGAAAACGGTACGAAGTTTGGTAAGCGCATCCTCAGCAAGGGTTCGATAGGTCGTGAGTTTGCCCCCGTAAACGGATAACAGGGGTGGGCCTTCCTCATCGAGTAACAGTTGGTAGTCGCGTGAGGCATTCGATGCCTTATCTTCCAGTTGCCACAAGGCGCGTATGCCGCTAAATCGATGGCAAATATCTTCTGGCTGAAGTTGTTTTTTGAAGTAGTGCCCAACGTTTTGTAAGAGATACGCGCATTCGGCATCACTGATGCTGACCGTGTCTAAATCCCCTTGATAGTCGACATCAGTAGTCCCGATCAGGGTAAATTCATCTTGAAACGGTAACGTGAAAATCACCCGCTTATCGGTTGCTTGCAAAATAAAGGCATGAGGTTCTTGGTAAAGTTTAGGAACAACGATATGGCTGCCTTTGACCCAGCGTAGGGGTTGTGCCGGCATTTGGGTGACATGCTCAAAGAAATCAGCTGCCCATGCGCCTGTGCTATTTACCAACGCCTTGGCAAAAACTGCAGAATGTTTATGGGGGGCGCTTTGCAAATTAAGCCGCCAGCCGTCTTCTTGCCGTTCGGCTCCTATGCATTGGGTTCGCGTTTTAATTTCCGCGCCCAGCAAAGCTGCACCTTGGGCGATGGCTACAACTAGGCGTGAATCATCCACACGGCAGTCGTAATAACTAAAGCCTTGAGTAAAACTGTCACGCAAAGGGCTTTGTGCATCAAACGTCACGGCTTGAGAGTGAGGAAGACTGTTTTCAGGTGCTAGATGATCATACAGATAGAGCCCCGCGCGAATCAGCCAAGCAGGGCGTAAGTTTGGTTCAAGAGGCAATACAAAGCGCAGGGGCTCAATAAGGTGCGGCGCTTTGGTCATTAAAATTTGCCGCTCCATTAATGCTTTACGTACAAGAGCAAAATCGTATTGCTCAAGGTAGCGAATGCCACCGTGTATCAGCTTACTGCTGGCAGATGAGGTATGGGCTGCTAGATCATCTTTTTCAATTAAACATACCTTTAAGCCGCGGCCTGCCGCATCCGCTGCGATACCCACGCCATTAATACCGCCGCCAATAATGGCCAAGTCATAATAAGCA
>X137_Gaur__coassemble_47_pt1 | contig 59771 bp, 54 predicted proteins | sample X137_Gaur__metabat2_high_PE_003 | metagenome-assembled genome bin X137_Gaur
TTACGCCAACGGAATTAGCTCGTGAGTTACCAGAAGCACCGAGGGAGGATGTGCTAAAGCCCTCGCCAAGGGTTCGTCAGACCGAATTCAATGATGATAATTACGTTCCCCGGGGTGCAATCAACAGTATGCCGCCACCTTCTAAGATGACGACGGAGCCTAAAAGATTCCAGCCAAGCTCACGCCCACATACTCAGGAGTATTTTTCTAAATGGATTAGAGGTTGGGATGGTGGGACACGCTATTTAGCGCGTTGGGTAGTGGTTGATAACCGAATTAAAAGTACCAGCGTGTGCGAAAATCATCGGCGTGGCTCGATTGAGTATCGAGAGTGTCGAAAGGCTGCTAAGCAGCACTACCATGAGGCATGCCGAAAGTGGCGAGAACGTTATGCACACGACAAAGCCCATGCAAGCCATCGTATGCGCGAGCGCTATTGCAGTGGTGCTAACAGTTTCAATCCTATGGGTTAGCGGAAAATACAGCCTCAATTGAAGCCGCTGGGTTTGCGCTATGAGGTTGAGCCTGTGAAGTGAATCCATGAGCTGACGTAGTGGCAAGTTTCTGGGGCTGAGGTTGGTGCGTATCACAACCTACAATAAAAGCGCCTAAACACATCAACCAAAACAGATGTTTCATGCTCCACCTCCAGCACCTTAATCAGGGCGAGTGGCAGCTACAAGGTTACGACCGAGATCTGCCACCAGTTGGGTAATAACCTTCTGACCTTATGATTGGCAAAACGATCGTCGAGTAAATACACGCAGCCTTGATCGGTTGTGGTGCGAATTACGCGGCCTGCCGCTTGCACCACTTTTTGTAAGCCTGGGTAGAGATAGGCGTAGTCGTACCCGTGAGCGGCACCGAACATCTCTTCAACGCGCGCTTTGATCTCTTCATTAACTTCGTTAATTTGCGGAAGGCCTAAGGTTGCGATAAAAGCACCAATTAAGCGTTTGCCCGGAAGATCGACCCCTTCGCCAAAGGCACCACCCAGTACTGCGAACCCTAGCCCTTGAGAGTCTTCGGTAAAGCCTGCCAAAAAAAGATGGCGTGCGGTTTCATCCATTTGCCGGTTTTGCGCGCGGGTAGGAATATGCGGGTACAGTGCGATAAAGCGCTCACGAAGCTTTTCAAGATAGGCGTAGCTACTTAAAAACGCTAAGTAGTTGCCGGGCGTTTGCTTAAATTGACGAGCCATAACATGGCAAAGCGCATCAAGGCTGTCGTCTCGGTCGGGGTAGCGGGTGGAAAGATTACGGGCGATGACAACCTTAAGCTGTTCAGCGGCAAAGGGTGATGCAACATCCAGCCAACGCGTGCCCTCTGGCATCCCTAATAAATCTTGATAGTACTGGGCAGGCCTTAGGGTTGCAGAAAACAGGGTGGCGGTATGGGCGTCGCTAAAGCGGCTATGCAAGAAGGGTGCTGGGACTATATTACGCAAACATAGGGTAGTGTCTAAATTGAGCGCGCCTTCATCTTTGGTGATATCAAACAACGAATGCGGGCCATAGGCTTCAGCAAGCTTGCAAAAGAGCATGGCATTTAAATAAAACTCAAGCAGAGTTCGAGCGTTATCAGGCTGCTCTGTGAGGTGATCGGTAATTGCACTGACCGCCTTTTGTAGGGCTGCGACAAATAAATCAGGGATGGTGGGCAGTATTTCGTAGTCGGTTTTTTGTACCCGATTGATCTGTTCCCAGTGGCCTGCCACGCGTCGCAATGGCCCACGCAATGACTTGGGGCCGCTTTTGATTAATAGCATCAGCTCGCTTTGTTTAAGCTCCGCGCTATACATGCCACGGGCGCGATCCACAAGGTTATGGGCCTCGTCTACCAATACGCCTACGCGCCACTCATTGAGTTGAGTAAGGCTATAGAGCAGGCCGCCCATATCAAAGTAATAGTTGTAATCACCTACCACCACATCACTCCAGCGGCATAGCTCTTGGCTTAGGTAGTAGGGGCATACGCCGTGCTGTCGGGCAATGCGCAAGATGGTGTCGCTATCGAGCCATTGGGCTTTACAGGCGGCCATACGTGCGGCGGGAAGTTTGTCATAAAAGCCTTGAGCCAAAGGGCAGGATTTACCGTGGCAGCTTTTCTCAGGATGAACACAGGCTTTGTCGCGCGCTATATGCTCAAGCACACGCAAGTCTTTGGCAGCGATGCGTTTCAAGGCTTCAAGCGCTAAGCGTCGACCTGGTGTTTTAGCGCTTAAAAAAAATAGCCGATCCATGTTCTGTTGAGGCATGGCTTTTAACATGGGAAAGCTTGTTGCCAAGGTTTTGCCGATACCCGTGGTGGCTTGTGCTAATAAATAGCCACCGTCGCGGGCCGTGCGGTAGACATTTTCGGCAAGGTCGCGTTGTCCATGACGAAAGTTAGGGTAGGGAAACGCTATTTCTGTAAGTGCTTGATCTCTTTTGATGCGATGTGCGGTTTCAGCTTTAGCCCACTCTAAAAAAATGGCGCACTGGGCGTTAAAAAAATGTTCAAGTTCATCAGCGGTATAGCGCTCAACAAAGCTTTGCTCACTTTGGGTTAGCACCTCAAAATAAACCAGCGCAATATCCAGCTCTTTAAGTTTGCGTGCTTGGCACATCAGCCAGCCATAGACTTTGGCCTGCGCCCAATGCAGTGCTCGATGGTTGTCGGGAATGCGGGCGATATCCCCGCGATGGGTTTTAATTTCCTCAAGCCGATTGGCCGTTGGGTCGTAACCGTCAGCGCGGCCGGTCACCAAAAGACCCGGGTATTCACCTTTAAGGGGGATCTCCGCAAGGTAATGCCCATCGCGCCTTTTGACCACGGTCATATGCCCGTTAATGCCTTCGCTTGCGGTAGGCGAGGGGGTAAAGCGCATATCTAAGTCACCGGCTTTGGCGGTGAACTCACACATAGCCCGTACCGCGACCTTATAGGTCATCGTTACTCCAGCTCACATAACACACATCAACGTGAATACCGTTTTCAGCTGCAAACGCTAACCAACGTTTTTGGTTATCTTGCAGGCGATCACCCGGGCCTTTGACTTCAATCAGTCGAAAACTTTGAGTGTGTGGGTAGAACTGAATCAAGTCTGGCATCCCTGTGCGGTTGGCTTTTAGATCCTGCAACAGCCTTAGGAAAATGGCTTTAAGAGGCTTAGGTGCGATACAGCTGAGAGCCATATCTAGGAGCGGCTCATCCAATAGCCCCCAAAAGACAAAGGGCGATTGTATGCCGAATTTATCGGCAAAGCGTTGCTTGATGATGTCGATATAGGCTGTTGAATCCAACCGGTTTAAGCACTCAGCAAAATAGCTTTGGCGCTTTTCGAAAAAATCTTCGGCGTAGAGATCAACAGGGCCTGTATGAAACGGATGAAAAAAGGCGCCAGGCACAGGTGCAAAAATGGCGTCCCAGCACAAAAGACCAAAGAGGCTGGTAAAAAGGGCGTTTTCAACGTAGTAAACAGGTGCGTTTTCACGAGCTAAATGCTCACGTACTGCCAGCTCTACACTGCGCGTATAAGGAAGCGTAAGGCTAAACGCGGACTCGGGAATGGCTTTAGGTTTTGCCGGCGCTGCTTTACCAAGTTTTTTCGCCAAGCGTGTGAGCGCGCGCGTCAGCCTTTGACGTTCCTCATCATTCACGGGCTCAAGCGCGTAGTGCTCAGCCTTTTGATAGGCCATTAACCATTGGCCTTGCTGCTCTAATATCCGTATCTGCCGCCAGCGGGCCTCACCCACGTGGCTTTGCTCATAAAGCGGTAGGGCGTCGGTAGTATTACCGGCCTTTTCTAAGCTCTGTGCAATGCTAAAAAGTAAACGTGATTGGCGTTTTTTAAGGTATTGATTGGCAGAGTCAAAGCCTAGGAGCTTAGGCAAAAGCTCGGGTATGGGTTTTTCTTGGTAAAAGTCTTCACGAAGGGTGCGCAAATACAGGTAGTCATCCACATCTTGCCGGCTTTGAAAACCACGAGACTGCTGTGTGAAGGCGACAGTTTCATAGCGGTAGATACCCAAATCCGCTAACACAAATTCGGACCACTGCTGGGCCAGATTGCCAAAAAACAGTAAACGAATCAGGTCTGCCCACGCGCTGGCCGTAACGCTGACTACAGTGTCATTGAGGCCTGTACACCATTGATTAAAAAGCCGTGGCGTAAGGTTCTTTTGAATAAGCGCTTCCACCACATCTGCTTTTTTGGCACTGGCATGAAGGCCGGTTTTAGGTAGGTGGGAAGCGATTTCTGCTTTAAGCAAAATGTCTGTTATCTCAGCCACATCAAGCACTGCCTCTTGGCTAAGCCAGCCGCGTTGGCACAGCACCTCTATGGGCTTATGCAAATCGCCTAACTCGGGGTAGTTCAATTTGCTTAGACGAAAGTGAATGCCCTTGCGACTGATTAAACGCACCAGCAAGGCTTGGCTCGCTTCTGGTAGCCCCCAAAAGCCTTGGCACTGGTTGATTTCATCCTTGGTTAATAGATCGCCTGAGCGCTCCATCACCCATCGCAGTGCGCGGCGGAAGTTATGTAAATAGTAGAGCGGTTCAGGTGTTGGAGCGGACATGGGCATAAATTTTCTGTATCTATGTACAGTATTTTCTAGAAGCATCCGCTTTCGAGCAAGGTTATCAAGACCGCTGGCTACAGTGAGTAGTGTTTAAACAGCTCTTCTTTAATCAGTAACAGGGCATCCTGGTAATAATGCTGGCCATAGGCTTCTTGTAAGGGGACACGCTTTATTTCTAACGGGCCGCCAGAGGGCTGATGTTCCGTAGTTAGATAGAACATAGCGGTGTCTTGGCAAAACTCTAGGTAGTAAAAATATTCACGGTACTCTTGTTTGCTGTAGGCCAGCTCTCGCCTTAGCATCTTGATCATCCTCTGCAATACATTCGCAATGTTCGCCGCCTATGATGCGCTCAGCCGTTGGAGGGCCGATATTGTGTCTCGATTACAAAGAACCTTACGTAAAACCCTTGATGTGATTGCACACAACAATGAAGCGACAACGCTCGATATGATGCGGGCTGCAGAGCAGTTAAGCGATCAGATTTTGCGCCAAAGATTGCTCAATTCGATTCATCAGCTTAATCAAGATGCGCAGACCCTAAAACAGCTGGCGCGCGATGACGTTTTACTTCAGGTCCGTTGACTGTGCCTAAATGTCTTTAGCCCTTATCATGGCGGCTTTTCGATGATAGGGCGCAGGGTGTGCAAAGGGTGTGGCAGCGTCTATCAAAGCAACTCGCTAATTGGTTTCCAAGAACCAGCGCGTATCTTCGTGACACTTCAACAACGCCGCCAGCATCTGGTGTACATCAACCAAAGCCTGCGGCTAAGTCTCGTTCTAAGCCTATATATAAAGCGATAAGAGTCACTGAATCGCACGTTACAGAGATGCGCGAGCGTGTCGCTCAAGCCGTTGCAGCAGGGGTTGTCTGCGAGCCGTCACCTGAGCAGTGGGCAATGATTGTCACGAAAAAGCCGGTGACGCGCGTATTTGCAGGTGCAGGTTCGGGTAAGTCAACCACCTTAGCATTACGCGTTGTGTTTATGCTCAAGCACCTAAAAGTACCGCTTAAGCAGCTGACGGTGATTTCCTTTACCAATGCAAGCTGCGCCGAATTGCGTGAGCGTTTATTGACCCTTTGTGCGTTTTGGGACTATCCATTAAGCGAATTGCAGGCGACACAGTTAGTGCGCACCTTTCATGCGGCCATGGGGGCGCAAATACGTAGTGTGGCGCCTCAATCGGCCTGGTTTGAACAGGCAGGTAGCGATACGACAGAGCTTGAGCAGGCATCACACTTATCGCTTAAGGGCTCACAACAATTACTGCTTAAAGCAGCATTTGCTAAAGCCTGTTTAAACTCCGAGTTTAAAGCCTGCATAGGCGATGCTGAGCCGCACAGTCCGTACCGATTAACAGGTATGTTTAAGTCGCAGCCGCTGGCTGAATTATTTTTTCAAGAAGGCAGCTTTGCGCAGTGCCTTGGGCTTGACGTTGCACGCCTAAACCCACATTTCATGCAGCATTCTGCTGATGAAAACTTTGTGAAAGCGCTGGCAATTTTTTGGCCCTATTTTCAGGCAGAGCTTAAAGCCAACCATTTGCTGACCTTTGATCAAGGCTTTGCAGTATTGACTAAGCAGGCGTGTGATGTACAGGCACTCAGGTCTATGCAGCACGTACTGATCGATGAATTCCAAGATATCTCGCCACAGATTTTTAAATGGCTTGTGCACACGCAAAAAAGGCTCTCTCAAGAAGGATTTGCCGCGTCTTTAATGGTGATTGGTGATGATTGGCAGTCTATTTATGGTTGGCGTGGCAGTTCGCCAGAGCTTTTTATTGCCTTCGATCAGCATCTAAAAAGGCTGGGAGTGCCTACCAAAAGTGAGCGCTTAAGCTTTGCCACTAACTATCGCTGTAGCGATGCGATTGTGGCTAAAGCGCAACTGACCTTGCAGGACGTTGCTTTAAAGCAAGAAAAGGGCTGCGCTGCTTTGCGTAAAAGTCTTCTGCCAGCTGAGGCGGTAGAAGTAGTTGCAGGTTTTAACAGCCAAAGCGATTTGGCTCTGGTGGCTGCCAAAATAGCAGGGTGGATCAAACATGATCCTCAAGTGCAGGTGATGGTATTAAGCCGTCGTAACAACGTGCTCAAAGCGCTTAAGCCGTTGTTAGACCCTGCATGGCCTGTGCGCTTATTAAGTATTCACCGTGCTAAAGGGCTTGAGGCGGATAGAGTCATTATTCTGGACGACTGCCAGAGGCCGCTGGAGCATCCTGTGCGTGACGCCATGTACGCACAGTCCAAACTCTTTTCTTTGACCTATCAACAAGCCATGCAAGATGAAGCACTAAGACTTGGGTATGTCGCCATCACCCGAGCCAAGCAGCAAGTGGTGTGGTACACGCAAAAAATCCAAGGCGCTACCGCCACGCTTATTTAAAACGGGGTAACAAGCTTTGACAGAGGCTTAAATCAACAGGGCCAACAAACTTATTGCCCCAGCCCATTCGACAGGCTACAAGCTGATTGCGTTGTGCTTCCCAGGGTTCAACCGGATAAGAGCGATCCCACGCCTCATATAATTGCCGGTCTTGGCGTGACATGCGCATGCCGTAGCGATCATGCATATAAAAGTAGGTTCTTGCGATCATGCCGCGCACCTGCACCCTAGGCATGACTTTGCGCGCTTTAAAGTCTACGACCACAGGGCAGCGACCGTATTGATGCGGTTTTTGTTCAAGCCAGCCAAAGCCATAATTCGAACGGTCACCGTTTACCTCGCCAATAGCGGGTACCAAATTGTGTAAATCCGCTTCAGCCAGACGAAACGTTTGATCGTTGCGACTGCAGTTATCGCGCCCGCCTTTTTGCCAGCATTGGCGCTGATGACCTATGACCCAAGCAGGCACCACATGCTCCCATTCGATACGGGCGGCGCGGGTGGCATTTTTACGTGGGGTATAACCGCAGCTTGCCAGATCAACCTGATTGCCCTCGTAACGGCAACCACAATAAAACTCTATGGATTGCTTGGCATAGAGGGGCCAAGCCATTTTTTTGGCAGCGCTAAAACTTTGGGGTGGGGTTATTTGCGCAAAGGCGTTAGAGAAAAAAAACGCTAATCCAACAGCAAACAGCAACCGTACTCTCAAAACTACCTATCCACTCGCTAACGTCAAAATAGCGCGGCAACCGGTTCAACAGCTCAACGCTCTGATATCTGAATGCATCTTTTTTGAGCTTGAGTTACCACGGGCGAGGGGGAATTGTTCCTTTGCTAAACATTTATAGCAATGACTAATTTGGCTAACTCTCTGTTTTTAAGTGCTTTTTGTAAGCGTGTGCGTTGAGCGGATTTATTTGAGCGCATAGCTGCGCGCGTGGTCAGAGCTTTGAGACAGGATACAAAGGCGGCTTGGTATTTCCTTGATATCGACCCACGGAGGTAGCGAATTATGAATATTGCCCTCAGCGAGCGAACTAATTTGGCCTTGTTAAGCCGCATGAAAGAAGGTGGATTTGATTTCTCAAAGGTGCATCCCATTGAGTTTTATGCGGTCTTTCCTACAGAAGAATGTGCGCGCAAGGCTGCAAGACAATTTCAAGGCGAATCAATTAATGCCCAAGTGATCGAGCGAGAAGAGGGTGGGTGGACCTTGCAGGTCAGTAAGGTCATGTTTGCGACCAATACCGGTATTGTCGATTATGAGCAAGAGCTGCGCGGTGCACTGATGCCGATGGGCGGTATCATGGATGGCTGGGGCGTGACCCAAGAGGCGGTACGTTAGCACTGGCATCTTGCGCGGTTTTCCGACAACCTCGACTTTTTACGTGGAGTAATGGGTAAATGGTCGAGGTTGTACTGGCGGATCTTGCCTGTGAGCGTGATCAAAGGGCGCTGATTGAAGTGTTAGACAGCTATGCCTGTGATGAGATGGGAGGCAGTGAGCCACTAAGCCCATTTACCAAAGCCCATCTTGCGCATGCGCTTCATAAAAGACCCGATGCGTACGTGGTATTAGCGTTTGTGGAGGGTCAAGCCGCAGGTGTTGTGAATTGCTTTGAAGGGTTTTCAACCTTTGCCTGTCAGCCTTTACTCAATATTCACGATGTTGCAGTCAAGCCTGAATATCGCGGCCAAGGGATTGCAAGGCTGATGCTTAAACGGGTTGAAGCACTGGCTGTTGAGCTGGGCTGTTGCAAGATGACGCTTGAGGTTCTAGAAGGTAACTATCCGGCTCGAGCGCTTTATCAATCGTTAGGGTTTGATTCATATACCTTAGACCCGCAAATGGGTAATGCCGTATTTTGGCAAAAGGCTCTCGCGACGTAGTGAGGGCACTGATTTTTTCTTAGGCGGTCTATGCAATGTAGACCGCAGTATATGCACCTTTAAGCGCTCAGCCTTGTCTTTGTCCTGAGCCATTAGGTGTCTGCCTTTTCTATATCCCGCTAACTCATTGAAATCCATAGTGATATGGATGTGGCATGTCATTTGCCCTGTTGCCTAGGGCCTCCCAAACAAGGAGCGAGGGATGAACCCACGAGTGTTCGATGAAATGTACCTAACAGATCATCAGTGCCGACCGCATTACCAACCCTTGGCTCAATGGTTGGCTCAAACACCTGCAACACAGATTGCACAGCGTAAGCGTGAGGCAGATTTTCTGTTTCATCGTGCGGGTATTACTTTTTCATTAAATGGTGATGCGCAAGGCACTGAGCGGCTAATCCCGTTCGATACGTTTCCACGCAGCATTCCACGTAGCGAATGGCAAATGATTGAGCGTGGCTGTATCCAGCGAGTTAAAGCGTTAAACCTGTTTCTTGCGGATCTTTATCATGAGCAACGGATCCTTAAAGCGGGAATTGTTCCTGCTGAGCAAGTGTTGGCAAACGCAGGTTATCAGTTAGCAATGCAGGGCTTGGACTTGCATCGCGGCGTGTATGCGCACATTGCAGGGGTAGACCTTGTACGTAATAGCGACGGCGCTTACTACGTACTGGAGGATAATTTAAGAACGCCGAGCGGTGTCAGCTATATGCTCGAAAACCGTAAAATGATGATGCGTTTATTCCCAGAGTTATTCGCGTCACAGCGCATCGCCCCGATTGATCATTATCCGCATCTTTTGCTTTCGACCTTAAAAAGCGCCACGCCCATTGAGAACCCGACGGTGGTGGTGCTTACCCCTGGGCGTTTCAACAGTGCCTATTTTGAACATGCATTTTTGGCGCGAGAAATGGGTGTTGAACTTGTTGAAGGCACTGATTTATTGGTGCGTGATGAGCGTGTGTTTATGCGCACAACCTCAGGGCCTAAAGCTATAGATGTGATCTATCGCAGGCTTGACGACGAATTTCTTGATCCTCTCGCCTTTAACCCAGATTCGATGTTAGGTGTTGCAGGGCTTCTAAGTGCCTACCGTGCCGGTAATGTAGTCTTGGCCAACGCTATGGGCACAGGTGTTGCTGACGACAAGTCGGTTTACCCATATGTAACAGAGATGATTCGTTTTTATTTAAGTGAAGAGCCGATCTTACAAAACGTCCCTACATGGCAATGCCGCAAAGCCGATGAACTTGGCTACGTTTTGGCCAACTTAAAGCATTTAGTGGTCAAAGAAACACAAGGCTCTGGAGGCTATGGCATGTTGGTTGGGCCGGCCGCAACGAGCATGGAAATTGAACAATTTAGGCAGCGTATTAAAGCCAATCCTGCCGCTTATATCGCGCAACCCACCTTAAGCCTTTCAACCTGTCCGACCTTTGTCGAGAACGGCATCGCACCGCGGCACATTGATCTGCGTCCTTTTGTGTTATCTGGCAAAGAAGTGAAGCTGGTGCCCGGCGGCCTGACGCGCGTGGCTCTGCGAGAAGGGTCGCTCGTAGTGAACTCTTCTCAAGGGGGCGGCACAAAAGATACTTGGGTCGTTGAGGACAACCTATGCTAAGCCGCACGGCTTCTGAATTGTATTGGCTGTCGCGCTACCTTGAGCGGGCAGAGAACATGGCGCGCATGCTTGAAATGACATATTCGCTGGCCTTGATGCCGCAGGATGACTCGAGTAGAGGGCTGAATGAATTAGCGGCCATTTTAAATACTACCCGTACCGTAGAGGCCTATCACGCGCAGCATGGGTCATTACAAGCTGAAAAAATCCTGCACTTTTTGGCATTAGATGAGCATCACCCGGCCAGCATTTATTACTGTTTAAAGCATGCTCGTACCAACGCGCATGCTGTGCGTGGCCGTCTAACCGCCGACATGTGGGAAAACCTGAATGCTGCATGGCTTGGGCTGGATGAGATTGCCAGCGAAGGACTGGAGGCGTATGGCGTTAGCCGATTTTGTGAATGGGTAAAAGTGCGCTCTTATCTTTTTCAAGGTGCGACGTATGGCTCTCTCATGCGTGGCGATACCTATAGCTTCTTACAGTTGGGTTGTCATCTTGAGCGAGCTGACAATACGCTTCGATTGCTCGTTTCACGTTATGAGTTGATGTATCAAACCCTGCATAACACTAAGGCGTCTGAGCATTATCAATGGGGTGCGTTACTTAAAACGTTAAGCGCATTTGAAGCCTATACCGAGGTGTATCGTGACATCCCCGCAACGGCTCAGGTGGCTGAGCTTTTATTATTGAGGGCAGATCTGCCGCGCTCGTTAAGTCATTGTCTAGGACGCGTGGCGCACATACTGGCAGCGTTACCCAAGCAAAATGGACTTTTGGCCCAGCGCATGGCTTCTGAAATGGTTGCTCGGGTGCGCTATACCCACATTGATGAGGTGTTGGCAGACGGCCTTGACCAATGGCTTACGGAGGCCATTGAGCACGTCAATCAATTAGCGCAAGCCATACAGCACTCATACTGGGAGGGCGTATGAAACTCTCTATTGATCACCAAACCATCTATCGGTACGAAGATGCCGTACGTCACAGCATCCAATACTTACGTTTAACCCCTAAGGCGAGTGCCAGACAACAGGTTTTTAATTGGGATCTTTGTCTGCCACATCCTGCACGTGCGCAGGTTGATCCTTACGGCAATATTTTGCATGTGCTGACTATGGAGAACCCGCACGATGCCATTGTGATCACGGCCAAGGGAGAGGTTGAGATTGACGAACAAAGTGAGTGCGAAACCGCTATTGAGTCAGTGCTGCCGTATCTTCGCTTTACTCGGTTAACTCAAGCGAATGAAGCGCTGCATGCTTTTGCCTACGCTGCAACCAAAGCGCGTACCCACCGTAATGCCCTGATTGATCTTGCGCTCGCCTTAGGTGAGCACATGGCCTATTGCCCAGGGGCAACCACCGTTAACAGTACAGCAGTAGAGGCGTTTGCGGGGCACGCTGGCGTTTGCCAAGACCATACGCATGCATTTTTAGCCTGCGCACGCAGCCTTAAGGTTCCAGCGCGCTATGTCTCAGGCTACCTGTATACAGATGATGAAACGCATTTAGCGAGCCATGCGTGGGCCGAAGCCTGGGTGGATGATGCCTGGTATAGCTTTGATGTCACCAATGCTTTGATGCGGCCTGAAAGACACTTAAAGCTTGCCATTGGCATGGATTATTTAGATGCGTGCCCCGTTAGAGGTATGCGCAGTGGCGGGGGAAGCGAGCTGATGCATGCGCGGGTGTTAGTTTCGTCTATGGCGTTTCAGTGAAGCGCACAGTGGCCTATGAACCAATCGAGCCTTTGATAAAAGATTAAGACCATGACTTATTGTGTTGCGATGAATTTATCCGAGGGATTGGTGTTTGTATCGGACTCTCGGACCAATGCCGGCCTCGATCATATTGCTACATTCCGCAAGCTGCACACGTTTGGCATATCGGGCGAACGATTCATGGTACTGCAAAGCGCAGGCAACCTTGCTACATCACAATCGGTTGTCAGTCTATTGCGGCAACGGTTGCACAGTGAGCCGCGTAATTTGAATTCGGTGGCGACGATGTTTGATGCGGCGCGTTTAGTCGGTGAAACGTTACGCGAAGTGATGTTGCTTCAGACCGATAAGTTTCTGACCCAAGGCATCGATATGAGCTGTTCTTTGCTATTAGGTGGACAGATTGTTGGGCAAGCTCCTGAGCTTTTTAATCTATATCCGCAAGGCAATTTTATTGCCGCAACCTTAGACACTCCTTATTTTCAGATTGGTGAAAGTAAATACGGTAAACCGATTTTGGATAGAGCGCTGTGTTACTCCACATCGCTTAATAGTGCGCTGCGTTGTGCGCTGATTTCGTTCGACTCGACCATTCGCAGCAATCTTTCAGTAGGCTTGCCGCTTGATCTGATCGTATACGGCAAAGACAGCTTAAAAATCCCTAAAGGATACCGAATAGAGGAGGGGGATCCCTATTTTGAAGGGGTGCGTCAACACTGGGGGCAACACCTAAGGGAGCTGTTAGATTCGCTGCCCAGCACCCCAGATCTCTACCTAAACTAAACCGTTAGTACGTGGTTTTTAGAAAAGCCCGCATGCTTTGGAAACATTAGGCAGAACAAATACCACGGTGGTCGTAAGAAGAATAAAGCTGACGTGACGTATCTTATTTTTATTCAACATGAGCATTACCAGTACGTGGCAGTTTAAGTGCAGACTGGTAAAGCTCGCTTAGGGTTCCATGTGCCCAGCACTAAGAAGCTAAATGGTCATCCTGCTGATCAAGTGTGTGAATGGCTTCGCCCATAACCGCTTGGCAGCGCTGCGTTAACGGCTTGATGTCGCGTATACCCAATCCTTGCGTAGGAATGGCCTCTAGTACCTTGATTCTGACGGTAACGCTGTGCCAGCGATTAAGATTCATCTTGCCGATATAGTTATTCACACATACTGGCACAATCGGCACTTGAGCACTGACTGCCATTTGTACGGCACCCTTTTTAAAGGGCAATAAGGTCCCGCTGGCGTTGCGCGTGCCTTCAGGGAAGATCCAGAGTGAGGTGTCTTTTTCTGTCAGTATTTGTGTGCTTTTAGTCATGGCTGCACGCGCTTCTTGGGCGTTGCCGCGTTCAATAAGCATATTGCCGGCCAGCCAATACACTTGGCCAAACAGCGGAATCCATTTAAGGCTTTTTTTACCGACGCTGACAGTGCGTTTGGGTACTTGGCTACCGAGAATAAAAAGATCGAAATTAGACTGGTGATTGCCCATAAAAACGCAAGGGCGCGGCGCTGAGAGTAAATTATCGCCTTCGACCTTGATGCCCAATAGATACATCAAAGGCACGCCATAGATACGTGCACATAGGCCACTGTTACTGGGGTTAAACGGGCGCAGTACACAAATAACCAGGCTAATAACGCTGGCAATGATGCAATACAATGCCAGCAAAACAATTCGCACAAGAGCAAGCATGTCGGCACTTCATTCTAGGTAAAAGAAATGAGTGTACGGCTGTGCACTTAGCTCGGCAATTGGTGTGCTGTTAATTGGGAGCTAACGCAAAACACTCTTGATGAAAGCCGTTGTCATCGACTCGTAGCATCCAGCCGAAACGGTCCCAGTCGCCTAAGACAATGCGTTGAGCTTCCTTACCTTCTATCGTCAAGGTATGCGTTGCCGGGCGGTGTGTATGGCCATGAATTAAGCGTAATACCTGATGCTTAGTCATGGTTCGTTCAACTTCACTGGGCGTCACATCGACGATATCCGCAGCCTTCATTCGGGTTTGCATCTTGCTTTGTGCGCGCAGATTTTGGGCAAGCTTCTGGCGCTGGCTTAAAGGCAGGTGACGCAGGATAAAAAGAGAGAAGGGGTTGCGTAGTAATTTACGCATTTTCATATAGCTAAGATCACGGGTACATAGGCTGTCACCGTGCATAAGCAAAACATGTTGTCCGGCCATCTCAACAACTGTCGGATCCTTTAATAGCGTTACGCCTGCCTCAGAACAAAAGCGCTTACCAATTAAAAAATCACGGTTGCCATGCATCAGAAAGATCTGTGTGCCGCGATCGCTGACCGCACGTAAGGCCTTGGCAATGTTTTTTTGAAAAGGGCTGGCGCCATCGTCACCAATCCAGACTTCAAAAAAGTCTCCTAAGATGTAAAGCGCTTTGGCATGGGCAGCCTTATCTTCAAGAAAGCGTAAAAACGCCCGGGTAATATCCGGGCGCTCTTCTTGAAGATGCAGATCAGAGATCAGCAAAATCATCGGCTTACTCGATAATTTCAGCTTTTTCGATCACAACATCTTCCACCGGTACGTCTTGGTGGCCGCTACGCATGGTGGTCGCAACGCCTTTAATGGCATTAACCACGTCCATACCCTCAACCACTTCAGCAAATACCGCGTAGCCCCAGCCTTGCACGGTTGGCGCGCTATGGTCTAAGAAAGTATTGTCGGCAACGTTAATGAAAAACTGTGCCGATGCGGAATGCGGCTCCATGGTACGTGCCATGGCCACGGTGCCGACTTTGTTAGAAAGGCCGTTGTTGGCTTCATTTTTAATGCTGGCGCGGGTGGCTTTTTGCTTCATGCCAGGCTCAAAACCGCCGCCTTGGATCATAAAAGTGCCAATCACGCGGTGGAAGATAGTGCCGTCGTAATGGCCGCTTTTTACATACTCTTTAAAGTTAGCGCACGTCTCAGGCGCTTTGTCTTCAAAGAGGTTTAGGGTGATAACGCCGTGGTTGGTATGCAATTTAATCATGGTAAATCACTCATAAAAGAGGCTAAGCACTTAAATATCGACGATTAATCCGGCGATTGGAGGGCTTTGCTGCTGTCAGGGTTTGACGGGTTGGGTATCATACGGCGTTTGATTGGGTCGGCCTACCCTAAGCCGCACGCGCAGATCGCTAAAGGACATCATGAGCAAGCCTGAGATTACCGCCGCCTCCAACTTTCTTCGTCCGATTCTTCAAGCAGACCTTGAAAGTGGCAAGCACACTAAAATCATTACCCGCTTTCCGCCGGAGCCTAACGGCTACCTACACATTGGCCATGCAAAATCGATTTGTTTGAACTTCGGTTTGGCCAAAGAGCTGGGCGGAGAGTGCAATTTGCGCTTTGACGACACCAACCCGGCTAAAGAAGATCAAGAGTACATCGACGCCATCAAAGAAGACGTCAAATGGCTAGGCTTTGAGTGGGCCGGTGAGCCGCGCTATGCATCCAACTATTTCGACCAGCTTTATGCATGGGCGATCAAGCTGATCGAAGACGGCAAAGCCTATGTCTGCGATTTGTCGCCAGAAGAGGCGCGCGCCTACCGTGGCAGCCTGACTGAGCCGGGTAAAAACAGCCCGTTTCGCGACCGCAGCGTTGCTGAGAACTTAGATCTGTTCGCCCGCATGAAGGCCGGTGAGTTCCCAGATGGCGCTCGTGCGCTGCGCGCCAAGATCGATATGGCTTCGCCAAACATGAATCTGCGCGACCCGATTTTGTACCGGATTCGTCATGCGCATCATCACCAAACAGGCGATAAATGGTGCATCTACCCAAGTTATGACTTCACTCATGGTCAATCGGACGCCCTTGAAGGCATCACCCATTCGATCTGCACGTTAGAGTTCGAAGATCATCGCCCGCTGTACGAGTGGTTCTTAGCGAATCTGCCAGTGCCGGCGCAGCCACGTCAGTACGAATTTGCGCGCTTAAACCTCAACTACACCGTCACCAGCAAGCGCAAATTAAAGCAGCTGGTGGATGAAAAGCATGTGTCTGGTTGGGACGACCCACGTATGTCGACGCTGTCGGGCTTCCGTCGTCGTGGCTACACGCCTGCATCGATTCGTAACTTCTGCGACATGATCGGTGTAAACCGTGCAGGCGGTATTGTGGATGTGGGCATGCTGGAATTTGCGATTCGCGAAGACCTTGATGCCAACGCTAGCCGTGCGATGTGTGTGCTCAAGCCTTTGAAGGTGGTGATCACTAACTATCCGGAAGGCAAAGTTGAGAATCTGGAGCTTTCGCGGCATCCCAAGCAAGATATCGGCACGCGCATTCTGCCGTTCTCACGCGAAATCTTTATTGATGCCGCTGACTTCGAAGAAGTCCCACCTGCAGGCTACAAACGCCTGATCCCAGGAGGCGAGGTGCGTCTGCGTGGTAGCTATGTGATTCGCGCTGACGAAGCGATCAAAGATGCGGATGGCAATATCGTTGAGCTGCACTGCTCGTATGATGAAAACACCCTCGGCAAAAACCCAGAAGGTCGCAAAGTTAAAGGCGTCATTCACTGGGTGCCAGCGGCTGAAAGCGTTGAGTGCGAAGTGCGTCTGTATGATCGTCTGTTTAAATCGCCAAACCCTGAGAAAGGTGAAGATGGCGGTAGCTTCTTAGACGATATCAACCCTGAGTCCTTAGTGGTGCTCAAAGGATGTCGCGCCGAGCCTTCTCTGGCGGCTGCCACGGTTGAAGACCGATTCCAGTTTGAGCGTGAGGGTTATTTCTGCGTGGATAGCCGCGACTCAAAACCGGATGCGTTGGTGTTTAACCGCACTGTGACCCTGCGTGACTCGTGGGGAGGCAAGTAATGGCGTTAGCGATTTACAACACCTTAAGCAAAGTCAAAGAGCCCTTTAAGCCCTTAGAAGGTAACCACGCACGTATGTATGTGTGTGGTATGACGGTGTATGACTTCTGTCATATTGGTCATGCCCGAGTTATGGTGGCCTTTGATGTGATCGCGCGTTGGTTGCGCCATAGTGGCTATGAGCTGACCTATGTGCGCAATATCACTGATATCGACGACAAAATCATTCGCCGCGCCAATGAAAATGGCGAGTCGTTTGAGGCGTTGGTTGAGCGCATGATTGCTGCCATGCACGAGGACGAGGCACGCTTAAATGTTGAGCGCCCAAGCCTTGAGCCGCGTGCCACCCAGCATATCGAAGGCATGTACGCGATGATCCAAACCCTGATCGACAAAGGCTATGCCTATGCGCCAGGTAATGGAGATGTGTACTACCGTGTTAACAAATTCTTAGGCTACGGCAAACTCTCGCGCAAAAAGATCGAAGATTTAAAGATCGGTGCGCGTATTGAAGTCGATGAAGCCAAAGAAGACCCGCTGGATTTTGTGCTGTGGAAGGGTGTTAAACCCGGTGAGCCAAGTTGGCAGTCACCATGGGGCGCGGGCCGTCCGGGCTGGCATATCGAGTGCTCGGTGATGTCGACCTGCTGCTTAGGCGAAACCTTCGATATTCACGGTGGCGGTCCAGACTTGGTCTTTCCACACCATGAAAACGAAATTGCCCAATCGGAAGCGGCAACCGGTAAGCAATACGCAATGACATGGATGCACGCCGGCGCGGTACGGGTTGATGGCGAGAAGATGTCTAAATCTTTAGGCAATTTCTTCACTATTCGCGAAGTGCTGCAAAAGTACCATCCTGAGGTCGTGCGTTATTTGTTGGTGGCAAGCCATTACCGCAGCGCCATTAACTACTCCGAAGACAGCTTAAAAGAAGCCCGTGGTGCGCTTGAGCGTTTCTACACCGCTCTTCGTGGCTTGCCAGAGGCAGAGGCTGCGGGTGGTGAGGCGTTTGTTGAGCGCTTCACGGCGGCGATGGATGATGACTTTAACTCGCCAGAAGCGTGCGCGGTGTTGTTTGATATGGCCCGCGAAGTCAATCGTCTGCGTGAGTCTGATCTTGCGGCGGCTGCGGCTTTAGCTGCCCAGCTGAAAAAACTGGCATCGCTGTTAGGTGTGTTGCAGCTCGATCCTGAAGCCTTTTTAAAAGCGGGCGCAGAAGGCAAAGTCGATGCCGCGCAGGTTGAAGCGTTAATTGCTCAGCGCTTAGCGGCACGTGCTGAAAAAAACTGGGCTGAATCGGATCGCATTCGCGATGAGTTGGCGGGTATGGGTGTGGTCTTGGAAGACTCCAAAGGCGGCACCACATGGAAGCTGGCTGATTAATGTAGCTTACAAAAAAAGGCGCCCTAGGGCGCCTTTTTTATGACATCAAGCTTATTTGTCGGCAAGCTCAGCCGCTTGTAGGGTGTTTTCTAAAAGGCCTGCGCGGGTCATTGGGCCTACGCCGCCTGGCACTGGAGTGATAAAGCTTGCACGCTCAGATGCGACTGCAAAATCCACATCACCGACCAATTTGCCATCGGCTTGGCGGTTAATACCCACATCAATCACGATGGCGCCTTCTTTAATCCACTCGCCCTTAACCAAACCCGGTTTACCCACGGCCACGACAACAAGATCTGCTTGGCGAATATGGCTTTCAAGGTCTTTGGTAAAACGATGCGTGACAGTAGTGGTGCAGCCTGCCAGTAACAGCTCTAATGCCATTGGGCGACCAACAATGTTAGACGCTCCAACAATTACGGCATTCAGGCCCTTCAGTTCAACGCCGGTGCTCTCAAGCAGCGTCATGATGCCTTTAGGCGTACAAGGGCGCATTAATGGAATACGCTGTGCGAGTCGGCCGATGTTGAAAGGATGGAAGCCATCAACATCTTTCTCTGGACGAATTCGCTCAAGAATTAATGATGAATCCAGATGTTTAGGTAAAGGCAGTTGAACCAAAATGCCGTCAATTTCTGCATCATTGTTCAGTTGGTCGATCAAATCGAGTAACTGCTGTTGCGTGGTTTCACTGGAAAGATCATAGGCGCGCGAGACAAAGCCTACTTCAGCGCAGTCTTTACGCTTGTGTGAAACGTACACCTCTGAAGCGGGATCATTACCAACCAGAATGACAGCGAGGCCTGGGGCACGTAAACCTTGTTGGGCTCGTTCGGCTACACGTTGTGCAATCTGCTGGCGGGTAGAGGCGGCAATTGCTTTGCCGTCGATCAGTTGTGCGCTCATGTCGCTTGATTAACCATTTGCAGAGAAGAAAAGAAGACCGCCATTGTCTCATGTTGGTTCGAGTGGGCAAAGCACACGTAGTCGTCAATTTCACGTAAGTTGTTTATCTCGCTGATTTTTTTATAAAAAACAGTTGACGGCTGTTCGCTTCAAGCATAACATTTGCCCCGCTTCTCGAGCACAGCAACAGCTGGGTGAGAAGGCTCAGGCTTAACCGGTCAGATGCCAAGCTTTAAGTTTGCAATCCAACAGAAAGCAGATTGATAAGTGCCCGTAGCTCAGCTGGATAGAGCATCCGCCTTCTAAGCGGATGGTCGCAGGTTCGAGTCCTGCCGGGTGCGCCATCTGGCGGTCTGGTAAGCAAGTGTGGTAGTGGTGGGCGTAGCTCAGTTGGTAGAGCACAGGATTGTGACTCCTGTTGTCGTGGGTTCGATCCCCATCGTCCACCCCAGTTTTAAAGAAGTATCAGCGGTTTGAGTGATGCTTCTCGTGTTATGCGGACCTGGCGAAATTGGTAGACGCACTGGATTTAGGTTCCAGCGCCGCAAGGTGTGAGAGTTCGAGTCTCTCGGTCCGCACCATTATTTAAGCCCGTTTGGCTTTTAGTGGTTGATGGTGGGCGTAGCTCAGTTGGTAGAGCACAGGATTGTGACTCCTGTTGTCGTGGGTTCGATCCCCATCGTCCACCCCAGTTAAAAAACCGGATCTTCTGATCCGGTTTTTTTTCGCCTGCAATTTGATGTGCGCATAAAAAATGCCGGTTAGTCCGGCATTCCCATATAGTTTTTAGCCCATTCTATGTATTGCTCGGGAGCGGTGTACTGCTGGGCCAACGCAGATGCGCTTAAGTCGTTGCTTTGGGCGCCACGCTGTTCTCTGAGGCAGTCATAGGTCGCTTTAATTGCGGCAAAATATGCAGCATGACCGTCGACCATAATGCGAACGCCTAGCTTGGCAAGAGCCGTGTCATCTTTAAGGTTAGGGTTGTTATAGGTGACTAGCATAAATGGAATGCTGATCTCGCTAGCAATCTCAGTCATGTGTGCGATGTCTTTAACGCCCACTAAGCAAATGCCGTCTGCACCTGCGTGTTGATAGGCTTTAGCGCGACGTATTACTTCTTCTGTTGAGGCTATGCCTGCATGTGTGCGGGCAATAATGCTAAAAGCGGGGTCGATACGTGCTTCAAGTGCTGCTTTTATTTTGCCAACACCTTCCTCAAGTGAAATCAGCTCAATTTTATTGCGGCCGTATGCAGCCGGTAGAACGGTGTCTTCGATCGTAAGGGCGGCAAGTCCTGTGCGCTCAATCTCATGTACCGTGCGCATGACATTTAAAGCATTGCCGTAACCATGGTCTGCATCAGCAATCACAGGTAGCTGACTGACGCGACCTACGCGGGTTGCTTGTTCGGCGAACTCGCTAAGGGTGATAAGTGCAAAGTCGGGGGCGGCTATGACCTGCATTGAAGCAACCGAGCCGCCTAAAATCCCCATTTCAAATCCAAGATCGGCTGCGATGCGTGCAGACATAGGATCAAATACTGAGGCGGTGTGATAGCAGTTTTGACTTGCTAGTAATGTTCTAAATTGTTGGCGCAGGACATGAGGACTGTGTGCATGCATAAAAGGGCTCCATCAAACAACAAGGGCCCGGAGATATCGTCATTGCTACGTGTTTACGTCGTAAATCGAAAGCAGCTCCAGGAAATTGCCAGCATGGACCTTTGATTGCGCCGTGCGCAAAGCGCCTAGCTCAAGCTAAAGGTCGCTTGGCTATCATACCTTGGGCGTAGAGCCTGTTGCGTAAAAACAATGAGCAAGCTTACGAATATTGTGCGAATTACCAGTGCAGTCGACTGAGCATCATGTTGGTAGGACATGCGATGGCTGAAGTGCAGGTCGTTGTTTTAGTTGCAGGTTGGATAGTGCTAAGTGCTAAAACAGCCAGGACTGAAAGCGTACAAAACGCCACAACGCTAAGGGCGCGGCTTTTCATGAGGAGTATCCCGTATTTATTTTTATTAGTGACATCCGTATGAAGGATGTCGATCGGTTTTCTCTAATCTAAATTCCGGCTCCTTGAAATGCAAGAACATAAAAACGAACCGTCGCCAACGGTGGTTACGTGTTTTGTGTGTATCGAACATGCATGTATGAGGAGCAAGCAAATGACGCAACGACAAGTTTATGTAGCAGGTGCCGCGCGTACTGCCATTGGCAGCTTTGGTGGCTCCTTAAAAGATGTTCCGCTCACCCGATTGGCAACGGTTGCGTGTCAGGCTGCACTGGAGCGCTCTGGGATAAATCCAAGCGAGGTAGGGCACGTGGTAATGGGGAATGTGATCCCCACTGAGCCGCAAGACGCGTACTTGTCACGGGTTGCAGCAGTCGATGCTGGCGTGCCGATTGAAACGCCTGCTTACAACGTAAATCGTCTGTGTGGTTCAGGTCTACAGGCTATTGTTAACGCTGCCCAATGCATTCTTTTAGGTGATGCGGACGTGGCCATTGGTGCCGGTGCCGAAAGTATGAGTCGCGGCCCGTTTATGTTGCCTGCCATGCGTTTTGGTGCGCGTTTGGGCGATGCACAAGCTATTGACTACATGAATGGCATCTTGCATGACCCATGGGGTCGCTTTCATATGGGAGTGACCGCTGAAAATATTGCTGAGCGCTACGGGGTTACCCGTGAGGAGCAGGATCAACTTGCCCTGTTAAGCCAGCGCCGTGCTGCGCAAGCTTCAGCTAAAGGGTATTTCACTTCGCAAATTATTCCGGTTGAGATCAAAACCCGCAAAGGGGTGATTTCATTCGCCACCGATGAACACATTCGTAGCGAAACAGATATCGCTCAGTTGTCTGCCATGAAGCCTGTTTTTAAGCGTGATGGCGGCACTGTCACGGCGGGTAATGCATCGGGTCTGAACGATGGTGCAGCCGCTTTAGTATTGGTTGAAGGTAAAAAAGCAGAACAATTAGGGCTTGCGCCGCTCGCACGACTAGTAGGGTATGCGCATGCGGGTGTAGAGCCTGCCTATATGGGGATTGGGCCTGTACCTGCGGTACGAAAAGTGCTGGCGCTTACTGGTCTTACGCTTGAACAAATGGATGTTATTGAAGCAAACGAAGCCTTTGCCGCGCAGGCCTGTGCGGTATCTCGTGAATTAGGCTTTGATCCGGCGAAGGTAAATCCTAATGGTTCAGGCATATCGTTGGGGCACCCAGTAGGGGCAACTGGCGCGATCATTTCCACTAAAGCGATTTACGAGCTCATGCGTATTCAGGGTCGATATGCCCTGGTGACCATGTGCATTGGTGGTGGGCAAGGTATTGCCGCTATTTTCGAGCGCGTTTGAGTAGCTGTATATGAACATTACAAAAGTAGCGGTAGTGGGCGCCGGTACCATGGGTAGCGGTATTGCACAGGTCTGCGCGTGTGCAGGCCTTAATGTGGTCCTGCAGGATATTAATGCCGCAGCGCTGGTGCGAGCGGTGCAAAGCATTGAGTCAAGTCTTAAACGATTGTTGGATAAACAAAAGCTTAGTGAAACAGAGGTTAAGGATGCGTTATCGCGCATCGTAACCACAACGGAATTGGCAGATTTTGCCAATGCAGACGTGGTGATTGAGGCGGCAACAGAAGCCCAATCTCTTAAGTTAAAAATTCTGGCTCAGCTAAGTGAGGTGGTGGGTGATAACGCCGTTATCGCGACCAACACCTCATCGCTTTCAGTCACTGAACTTGCAGCCGCAACCAAGCGTCCTGAGCAATTTATTGGTCTGCACTTTTTTAATCCGGTGCCGATGATGGCGCTGGTTGAAGTCATCGCCGGCTTACAAACCAGTGAGCAGACCCAAGCACGTGCTACAGACTTTGTAGCCTTAATTAATAAAACAGGGATCAATGCTAAAAACAGCGCAGGATTTGCTGTTAATCGTATTTTAGTACCCATGCTCAATGAGGCGATTTTTGCCCTGCAAGAAGGTTTGGCAAGCGCGGAAGATATTGATCTTGGTATGAAGCTTGGTTGTGGTCACCCCATAGGGCCGTTGGCGCTGGCGGATTTAATTGGGCTTGATACGTTGCTCGCGATCATTGAAAGCTTCTACCAGAGCTTTAGTGATCCTAAATATCGTCCAGCGCCCTTGCTGCGTGAAATGGTCCATGCCGGTTACTTGGGCCGTAAAAGCGGTCGTGGATTTTTCAGCTATGGCACGGCCTAGTCAGCAAATAACGCAGTCAATAGCTAAGGAGTTAATCAATGGCTGATGAAATAGTGCTGGAGCATCAAGGCGAGATCAGTACGCTTACACTCAACCGCCCTCAATCGTTCAATGCTATTAATTCAGCAATGGCGAGCGCTTTTTTAACGACCATTAATGCCGTTTCCGCACGCCCTGAAACGCGTGTCCTGATTGTGCAGGGAGCTGGTAAAGCCTTTATGGCGGGCGGTGATGTGGCGCAGTTTGAGCAAGCGCCTGAGACGGTACTGCCTGAAATTCTTGAGCCGATGCATAACGCTATGAAAGCGCTCACGGAGCTTCCCATACCCGTGTTAGCAAGTGTCCGTGGAGCTGTCGCAGGGGCAGGGCTTAGCTTAATGCTGGCGTGTGATTTAGTCATCGCAAGTGAAACGTGCAAGGTAAGCTTTGCATACACAAAGCTTGGTGCCAGCTGTGATCTAGGCTGCTCATGGGCGCTGCCGCGCGTGGTTGGTATGCGTAAAGCGCTGGAAATAGCGTTATTAGCAGAGCCTATTTCAGCTGATGAAGCGAAAACATTGGGGCTGATTAATCAGCTGGTTGCTGATACAGAACTGGCAGAAAGGACCCAGCTGCTAGCGCAACGTTTAGCAGACAGCGCGCCCATCGCTTTGGCTGAGTTAAAGCAATTACTAAGGCAGAGCCATCAGCGTTCATTTGCTGCGCAGTTAGAGGCTGAGCGGCAAAGCTTTACTAAGTGTCTTGCCAGTCAGGATTTTAAAGAAGCCGTGGCTGGTTTTTTGCAAAAGCGTCCTGTGCACTTCAAAGGTATCTAATAGAGCTGCAGGCAAAACTGTTTGCTGAGCTATTCACGCATATTTGCGGGTTTGATAGAGCTTTGTCAGCAGTTTTGTCTGTATATCCTCATGCTTTTCAGGATGAAAGGCTGTGATGCAGAACATAAGCATATTGCATGAAGTGCGTAACCATATCGGTCATTTGGTGCTCAATCGTCCTCAGGAATTGAATGCGCTCTCTCTAAATATGGTGCAGAGTCTCGCGACCATTCTTAAGAAATGGGCAGATGATCCTGAAATCCATGCAGTGGTTCTGCGTTCAAGCAGCCCTAAAGCCTTTTGTGCGGGCGGGGATATTCGTGCTTTGTATGAAAGCTATGTGGCTGGAAATGATCAGTACATCGATTTCTTCGAGCAAGAATACGCACTCGATCAGTTTATCTATGCCTATCCAAAGCCTGTGATTGTGTTTATCAATGGCTACTGTTTAGGCGGTGGGATGGGGTTGGTGCAGGGCGCAACCTTTCGAGTGGTATCCGATCAGGCCAAGTTAGGCATGCCGGAAACGGCGATTGGTTACTTTCCAGATGTAGGAGGAAGTTATTTCTTATCTCGCATTCCGGGGGAAATCGGTACTTATTTAGCACTGACGGGTAAGCAGCTGAACGCTGCTGATGCGCTCTACAATGGGCTTGCAGATTACTACGTGCCTTCACAACGGCTAGAGCAGCTAGATGAAGCGCTGGGTTCACTCCTTTGGCAGCAGGATCCTTATACGTCTATAAAAAACGTGCTTGAAATGCTGGCTATGCGTGCGCCTGAAAAGCCGCAAATAGAATCTTCAGAGTCACAGATTAATCAGCTTTTTGCAGGGGATGACTTAACGCTTATATATAGACGGCTCAAGCATGATCGGAGTGAGTTTGCTCAGCAGGCATTGGCCTTGATGGAGAAGAGTTCGCCGCTGGCGATGGCTGTGACCCTTGAGCTTCTAAGGCGTGGTAAGGCACTTGAACGAGCCGATTGCTTTGCTTTAGAACTGCATTTGGATCGTCAGTGGTTTGCTCATGGTGACATTATTGAAGGCGTGCGGGCGTTAATCATCGATAAAGACAAAATGCCTCGATGGTCTGTTGCTAACATCGATAAGGTTTTAAAAAGTGATGTTGCCGCATTCTTTAATGGTTTTTACGTTGCATATTAAGCTTTTTTGAAAAAAGCTTTAGTGCTTAAGAGGTGTTTAAGCCGTAATGAGCGGCTATCGCATCGTAAACCTCCGCGTTTACAATGCCTCGCCAAAAAACTGCATATGCTGCATGCAGTGACATTTTGTTAATCAAATTGATATCACACAGCATTGGTTATGGCAGGGTGACTTCTTGTCTTGCAGCCACTAGAATGCCTGCCTTTCGATTTAAACAGGCCCGATTGGCCGACCATGTCTGTGCAACGAGGAATATTCATGCAAGTTTCGGTTGAAAACACTTCTACTCTTGAGCGTCGCATGACTGTCGGCGTGCCTGCCGATCGCTTTGAGGGTGAAGTTAGCAAGCGTCTGCAAAAAATTGCGAAAACTGCGAAGATTCCAGGTTTCCGTCCAGGCAAAGTTCCAATGAACGTGATTCGTCAGCGTTTTGAAGACACTGCCCGTCAAGAAGCGCTGGGCGATATTATTCAAGCGAGCTTCTACGAAGCCATCGTTGAGCAAAAAATTACCCCAGCTGGCGCCCCTTCAATCGAGCCTACCGTGTTCGAAAAGGGCAAAGACGTTGAGTACGTGGCAACCTTCGAAGTGTTCCCGTCCTTCGAAGTAAAAGGCTTAGAAGCCATCGAAGTTGAGCGTTTAGAGTCTGAAGTGGCTGACGCTGACCTCGACAACATGCTGAACACACTGCGCAAGCAAAACACCCGTTTCGTCGCAACTGATCGTGCTGCACAAAACGACGACCAAGTGACTATCGACTTCGTTGGTAAAATCGACGGCGAAGCATTCGCAGGTGGTAGCGCTCAAGGCACTCAATTGGTTCTGGGCTCAGGCCGCATGATCCCTGGCTTTGAAGAAGGCATCGTAGGTGCTAAAGCCGGCGAAGAGCGCGTTGTAAACGTGACTTTCCCAGAAGATTACCAAAACCTTGATTTGGCTGGTAAAGCCGCTGAGTTCACCATTACCGTTAACGCTGTTGCAGCGCCTGAGCTGCCAGAGCTTAACGATGAGTTCTTTGCACAATTTGGTGTAACTGAAGGCGGTGAAGAAGGTTTCCGTGCTGAAGTACGTAAAAATATGGAGCGTGAGCTGCGTCAAGCCACCAAAACTAAGGTTAAAAACCAAGTAATGGATGGCCTGTTGGCTCAAAATGAAATCGAAATTCCTAAGGCACTGATTTCAAACGAAGTTAACCGTCTGCGCGTGCAAGCGGTTCAGCAGTTCGGTGGCAACATCAAGCCTGAGCAACTGCCTGCTGAAATGTTTGAAGTTCAAGCACAGCGCCGCGTTGCACTGGGCCTGATTGTTAGCGAACTGGTTAAACAGTTTGAACTCAAAGCAGACGACGCTCGCGTGCGTGAGCTGATCGAAGAAATGGCTTCTGCTTATCAGCAGCCTGAGCAAGTTGTGGCTTGGTACTACAAAAACGAGCAACAACTGGACGAAGTTCGCTCAGTTGTACTCGAAGAGCAAGTTGTAGATACTGTGCTTAGCAAAGCGAAAGTAACTGATAAAAAAGTTGCATACGAAGACGCAGTTAAGCCGGTAGAGGCGCCACGCGTAGGCTAAGCTTCACAGGGCTTGAGTGCTAACCATAAGCCAGCCTAGTGCTGGCTTATGCGTCTTTAAAGACATGAGTTCTAGGGAGCGACCACATCACATGTCCCGTAATTCCTTCATGCAGCAAATGCCCGAAATCCAAGCCGCTGGCGGTTTGGTACCCATGGTTATTGAGCAGTCCGCTCGTGGCGAAAGGGCTTACGACATCTATTCGCGCCTTTTGAAGGAGCGTGTGATCTTCCTGATTGGCCCTGTTGAAGACTACATGGCGAATCTGGTGGCTGCGCAATTACTGTTTTTGGAAGCTGAAAACCCTGACAAAGACATTCACCTGTATATCAACTCTCCAGGTGGCTCGGTGACTGCTGGTATGTCGATTTACGACACCATGCAATTTATTAAACCGGATGTTTCAACCATCTGTATTGGCCAAGCGTGCTCTATGGGTGCGTTGCTTTTGGCAGGTGGTGCAGCAGGTAAGCGTTACTGCTTACCGCACTCGCGCATGATGATTCATCAACCGTTGGGCGGTTTCCAAGGCCAAGCTTCGGACATTGAAATTCATGCACGTGAAATTCTGACTATTCGTGAGCGACTCAATAAAATCTTGGCTGATCACTGTAATCAGCCGATTGATGTGATTGCTAAAGACACGGATCGCGATAACTTTATGAGCGCTGATGAAGCGGTCAAATATGGCTTGATTGACAAAGTGCTGAGCAAGCGCGAACTGGCCGTTTAAGGCTGGTTTGTCATGCAGCCGGTAAGCAATCGGCTGCATGGGCTTGAAAAAGCTCATATTTGCCCTCATCTTGTGTTCATGCCTACCGGATTGGATCGATCGAATGACTGATACCCGCAATGGCGAGGACAACGGCAAACTTCTCTATTGCTCCTTCTGTGGCAAAAGCCAACATGAAGTGCGCAAATTGATTGCCGGACCCTCGGTCTTCATCTGCGACGAATGCGTCGACTTGTGCAATGACATCATCCGCGAGGAGGTGCAAGAAGCTCAGGCCGAAAGCAACGCCCATAAATTGCCTGCGCCTAAGGAAATCAGCGCCATTCTTGATCAATACGTGATCGGTCAGGAACGCGCGAAAAAGATTTTGGCAGTAGCGGTTTATAACCATTACAAACGTCTTAATCAGCGTGACAAGAAAGACGATATTGAGCTTGGTAAGAGCAATATTCTGCTGATCGGTCCTACCGGTTCAGGTAAAACTTTGCTAGCTGAGACATTAGCGCGCGTTTTGAACGTGCCTTTTACCATTGCCGATGCCACCACGCTGACCGAAGCCGGTTATGTGGGCGAGGATGTTGAAAACATCATTCAAAAGCTTCTGCAAAAATGCGACTACGATGTCGAAAAAGCCCAAATGGGTATCGTCTATATCGATGAAATCGACAAGATTTCCCGCAAATCAGACAATCCGTCTATTACACGAGATGTTTCGGGTGAGGGCGTACAGCAAGCGCTGTTAAAGCTGATTGAAGGAACCGTGGCTTCGGTGCCTCCGCAAGGCGGTCGTAAGCATCCACAACAAGAGTTTTTGCAAGTTGATACACGCAATATCCTCTTTATTTGTGGCGGAGCCTTTGCTGGCCTTGAAAAAGTGATTCAGGGTCGCTCTGAGCGGGGTGGCATTGGCTTTAATGCTGAAGTACGCAGTAAGGAGCTTGGCAAAAAAGTCGGTGAAGCGCTACGCGAAGTTGAGCCGGATGACTTGGTTAAATTTGGCTTGATTCCCGAATTTATTGGCCGTCTGCCGGTTATTGCAACCTTGGATGAGTTGGATGAAGAGGCCTTAATCCAAATTCTGACTGAGCCTAAAAATGCTCTGACCAAGCAATACGCCCGTCTTTTTGAGATGGAAAACGTTGAGCTTGAGTTCCGCTCGGATGCACTTAAAGCGGTTGCCCGTCGTGCGCTTGAGCGTAAAACAGGGGCTCGTGGCTTGCGTTCGATTCTAGAAGGCGTACTTCTGGATACGATGTATGAAATTCCATCGCAATCTGATGTCAGTAAGGTTGTAGTGGATGAAAGCGTAATTGAAGGCAGCTCTAAGCCGCTTTTGATTTATGAAAACATCGAGCAACCGGCAAAGGCTGCGCCTGACGCGTAATGAGATGTTGTCATAAGGGGCCGGTAAGGCCCCTTATTTTTTGGCTTGTTTTTTGTCGCAACTGCCTCCATGTTAGCAGGCAGGAGTTGCATCCAATTGTTTAAGGCCTTTGGGCCGCTGCAGAGCTGAATCTATGAAGACAACCATCGAACTGCCTCTTTTGCCGCTGCGCGATGTCGTAGTGTATCCGCACATGGTCATTCCGCTGTTTGTTGGTCGGGAAAAGTCGATCAAAGCGTTAGAAATGGCTATGGCCGCTGACAAGCAGATATTGCTGGTCGCCCAGCGCGATGCCGCTGAAGATGATCCTGCTCAAGACGGACTCTACGGCGTTGGTACCATTGCAACTGTATTGCAGCTGCTTAAACTGCCGGATGGCACTGTCAAAGTGTTGGTTGAAGGCGAGCAGCGTGCGCGATTGGACGCGTTCATTGATCAAGGCGAGTACTCCAGTGCGACTGTCGAGCTGATTGATGAAAGCGCTATTGCTGACCGTGAGTCAGAAGTTTTTACTCGAAGCTTGATGTCGCAGTTTGAACAGTATGTTCAGCTTGGCAAGAAAGTACCTTCTGAAGTGTTGGCATCACTCTCCAGTATTGAAGAGCCTGCGCGTTTGGTTGATACCATGGCGGCGCACATGGCACTTAAACTTGAGCAAAAACAAGCCATTCTGGAGGTGTTAGAGCTCGGTGCGCGTGTCGAGCATGTTTTGGCACTTCTGGATGCTGAAATTGATCTTTTGCAAGTTGAAAAGCGTATCCGTGGCCGCGTTAAGAAACAAATGGAACGTAGCCAGCGTGAGTACTACCTAAACGAGCAAATGAAGGCGATTCAAAAAGAGCTGGGTGATGGCGAAGATGGCCATAACGAAGTTGAAGAGCTGAAAAAACGCATCGAAAATGCGGGTATGACTAAGGAGGCTGAGGCCAAAGCGCATGCTGAGCTCAATAAGCTTAAGCAAATGTCTCCGATGTCGGCTGAAGCGACGGTTGTACGTTCTTATCTTGATTACCTGACAAACGTGCCATGGCAAGCACAAAGCAAAGTGCGTTTGGATCTCGAAAAAGCAGAAGAGATTCTTGATAGCGACCATTATGGTCTTGAGGAAGTCAAAGAGCGCATTCTTGAGTACCTAGCGGTACAAAAACGCGTTAAAAAGCTCAAAGGCCCAGTACTTTGCTTGGTAGGCCCACCTGGCGTAGGTAAAACTTCTTTAGCTGAGTCCATTGCGCGATCTACGAATCGTAAATATGTGCGTATGGCCTTAGGCGGTGTGCGCGATGAAGCGGAGATTCGTGGGCATCGTCGTACTTATATTGGCTCTATGCCAGGTCGTTTGATTCAGAAACTTTCTAAAGTGGGTGTCAAAAACCCACTGTTCTTGCTCGATGAAATCGACAAGATGGGTACTGACATGCGCGGTGATCCAGCTTCCGCGTTGTTAGAAGTCCTTGATCCTGAACAAAACTCAAGTTTTAACGACCATTACTTAGAGGTCGATTACGACTTGTCTGATGTGATGTTTGTCTGCACTGCAAACTCGATGAACATTCCGCCCGCGTTATTGGACCGGATGGAAGTCATTCGACTGCCAGGCTACACAGAAGACGAGAAGGTCAACATTGCCACCAAGTACTTGGTGCCTAAGCAAGCGGCTGCCAATGGCCTTAAAAAGGGCGAAATTAGCTTTGATGAGGGTGCGTTGCGCGACATCGTACGTTTCTATACCCGTGAAGCAGGCGTGCGCGGATTTGAGCGTCAAGTCGCTAAAGTCTGCCGTAAGGCGGTCAAAGAAGGCATGGGCGCGAAAAAGATTCATGTAGACGTGACCTCGGAGAATCTTGAGCACTACTTAGGTGTTCGTAAGTTCCGTTATGGTCTTGCTGAGCAGGAAAACCAGATCGGTCAAGTAACAGGCCTTGCGTGGACTCAAGTGGGTGGTGAGCTTTTAACCATTGAAACCGCTGTCGTGCCCGGCAAAGGCCAGTTAATCAAAACGGGCTCGTTAGGCGATGTGATGGCTGAGTCGATGACCGCTGCCATGACCGTCGTGCGTAGCCGCGCTAAAAGTTTAGGGATTGCTCAAGACTTTTATGAAAAGCGCGATGTGCATATTCATATGCCAGAAGGCGCGACCCCTAAAGACGGCCCAAGTGCCGGTATTGGTCTTTGCACTGCATTAGTTTCGTCGTTGACGCAGATTCCAGTGCGTGCTGATGTCGCTATGACAGGTGAAATTACCTTGCGTGGTCAGGTGTTAGCGATTGGCGGATTAAAGGAAAAACTCTTAGCTGCACACCGTGGTGGCATTAAGACTGTGATCATTCCAGAGGAGAATGTTCGTGACTTAAAAGAGATTCCAGAAAATATTAAGGCCGACCTTGAGATTAAAGCAGTGAAATGGATTGACGAGGTCCTGCAAATTGCGCTGCAATACGCGCCGGAACCCTTGTCTGATGCGGCTCCTGAGCGAGTTGCTGCTGAAGAGTCTCGTGACTCTGAGGCCAAGGAGCGAATCAGCACGCATTGACAGGTCGCTTTCTTGACACATTTTTAGAGCCCTTGCTATAAAGCGGCTCTACAGATGTGCTGGCAGATATCCGAATACGTTTTTTCTGCATTTTTAATTATAGAAACACAATCAACAGGAATAGGGGACTTAGAGTGAACAAGTCGGAACTGATCGATGCCATCGCCGCATCTGCTGATATCCCGAAAGCTGTAGCTGGCCGTGCGCTGGACGCAGTGATCGAATCCGTTACTGGCGCTCTGAAAGCCGGTGATTCTGTGGTGTTAGTAGGCTTTGGTACCTTCGCGGTAAAAGAGCGTGCAGCACGTACTGGCCGTAACCCACAAACTGGCGAGCCTATCAGCATTGCTGCTGCTAAGATCCCTGGTTTCAAAGCGGGCAAAGCACTGAAAGACGCGGTTAACTAAGCGTCTTTGGTGTGTGACTGAGCCCTGGTAGCGTTATCAGGGTGCTCGAAGGGATAGCGAGCATTTGCCTGCTATAGAGCCTTAAGGCTCACCCCTTCATAGTTACGTAGAAAGGCGCATCCTCGGGTGCGCCTTTCTTCTATCCGGATTTTTTACCCACGTTGCGCGGCAACCGACCCAATGTGGCCGCTCTGGGGGATACATGCTGCAAAATATCAGGGACAACTCACAAGGCTGGATTGCCAAGATCATCATCGGCATTATCGTCGTGCTGATGGCATTCACAGGCTTTGATGCAATCATGAATGTATCAAGCACGCGTGATCATGCTGCCAATGTGAATGGTCAAGTGATTACCACCAATGAGCTGAACCAAATGGTTGAGCTTCAGCGTCGCCAACTGCTACAGCAATTGGGTAAAGACTTTGATCCTTCACTGATCGAAGACAAGATGCTGCGTGAGTCAGTGCTAAAAGGTTTGATTGATCGCTCAGTGCAATTACAAGGCGCACGAGACGCAGGCTTGGTGTTCTCGACTCAAGCGATGGATCAAATGCTATTAAGCACACCAGAGTTTCAGGTCGACGGCCAATTTAGTGCTGCACGCTTTGATCAGTTTGTACGCGAGCGTGGCATGAGCCGTTTACAGTTCCGTCAAACGCTTGAGGATGAAATCGTTGTCAATCAAATGCGTGCAGGTATTGCTGCCAGTGCATTTGTAACTGACGAAGAGCGTGAGGCATTTGTTAACCTTGATCAGCAAACCCGAGAGTTTGCTCAAGCAGTCATCAGCGCTGACGCCACTGCCGTCAATGTAACTGAGGCTGATATCAACGAATACTACGAGCAAAACCCGCAGCTCTTTATGAGTCAAGAAAAGGTTGTGCTTGAATACGTTGAACTCAAAAAAGATGCCTTTTTTGATCAAGTAGAGGTTGATCAAGAGGCACTGCAAGCCCTTTATGAGCGTGAAATCGCTAACCTTGCTGAGCAGCGTCAAGCGGCGCACATCTTGGTTGAAATCACCGATGAACGTAACAAGGAGCAAGCCAAAGAGGCTATTGATGCGCTCACCGCACGCTTGGCCAATGGTGAAGATTTCGCTGCTTTAGCGAAAGAGGCGTCTGACGATCTGGGGTCAAAAGAAGAGGGTGGTGACTTAGGTTTTGCAGGCCCTGGTGTATACGAACCAGCGTTTGAAGAAGCCCTGTATGCGCTTAAGCAAGGTGAAGTGTCGGCGCCGGTTGAAACGCCTTACGGCTGGCACTTAATTAAACTCTTGGCCGTTCAAGCCCCTGAGGTGCCGAGCTTTGATAGTTTGAAAGATAAGCTGACGGCGGAGCTTAAAAGCCAAGAAGTTGAGCGCAGCTTTATGGAAGCCAGCAAGCAGCTTGCTGATTCGGCTTTTGAGGCCTCTGATTTAGCTCAGCCTGCTCAAGAGCTGGGTCTTACTGTGCAAGTGGCTCCTGCTATGGGTCGCGAAGGCGGTGAAGGTATTTTGGCCAATCGCCAAGTGATCAAAGAAGCCTTTAGCCCAGAAGTCCTTGAAGACGGTGCTAACAGTAGCCTTTTAGAGCTTGATCCTAATACCGCTGTAGTATTGCGTGTAAAAGAGCATCAACGTCCAGCAAAACTGCCATTGGCAGATGTGAGCGAGAGGATTCGTGAGCGTTTAATTGCCGAGCGCGCTACGCAGTTAGTATTGGAAAAAGGCGAAGCAGCGCTTAAAGCACTACGTGAAGGCAGCGATACTGAGCTCAGCTTTGGGCAGGTTCAAACGGCCCATCGTAATGAAGGCGGCGTTTCACAAGCTGTACTTAGCAAAGTGTTTGCGATGCCTAAACCTGCTGATGCTTCTGAATACGCAGGTGTAGTGGATGAGAATGGCAACTTTGTACTCATCAAATTGATGGCTGTTAACGCGCCTGCCAAAGAGCAAAGTGCGGAAGAAAAATCGATGTTTACACGTGTATTAGCATCGCGCCTAGGTGAGCAAGATATCAGTGCTTACCAAGCGGAGCTTAAAAACCAAGCAGAAATTGAACTCTATTAATTTCTAGCGCAAAAAAAAGCCGCATCATTGATGCGGCTTTTTTGTTGATGGCAATTACTCTTCGATATTGCCCATCGCGGTAGTGTTGAAACCGCCGTCTACATACATGATTTCGCCGCTGATACCCGAGGCTAAATCCGAGCACAGGAAGGCGCCAGCGTTACCGACTTCTTCGATAGTGACGTTACGGCGCAGCGGCGTTTGCTTCTCGTTAGCGGCCAGCATTTTACGGAAGCTCTTGATGCCAGAAGCTGCCAGCGTGCGGATAGGACCTGCGGAAACTGCGTTCACGCGAGTACCTTCTGGGCCGAGGCTGCCTGCTAAGTAACGAACGCCTGCTTCAAGGCTGGCTTTGGCCATACCCATCACGTTGTAGTTAGGCATGGTGCGTTCAGCGCCTAAGTACGACAGGGTCAGGATGCTGCCGTTACGGCCTTTCATCATCGGACGACCGGCTTTAGCCAGGGCAACCAAGCTGTAAGCGCTGATGTCGTGAGCAATTTTGAAGCCTTCACGGGTGGTGACTTCGGTGAAGTCGCCGTCTAATTGGTCGCCTGGGGCGAAACCAACCGAATGCACGATGCAGTCCAGACCATCCCACTTTTTGCTTAACGCTTCAAATACTGCGTCGATTTGCGCATCGTCGGCCACATCACATGGGAAGCACAGTTCAGCACTTGAGCCCCAACCAGCGGCGAACTCTTCAACGCGGCCTTTAAGCTTGTCGTTTTGGTAGGTGAAAGCAAGTTCAGCGCCTTCACGGTGCATCGCAGCAGCAATACCCGATGCAATAGACAGTTTACTGGCGACGCCTACGATCAGTACGCGCTTACCGGCGAGAAAACCCATGTTTGTATCCTCTTCTAGTTAATCAGCAGTTGGCGCCATAAAAGCCGCCTCAAGTAACTGCCGCGTATAAGGGTGTTGCGGTGCGGCAAAAATTTCTTTCGCCGCGCCTTGTTCAACCACTTTGCCGTGTTTAATGACCATCAGCTCATGGCTTAGGGCTTTCACCACAGCCAAGTCGTGGCTGATAAACAAGTAGGTCAAATTGTACTTCGCTTGTAGATTACGTAGTAACTCAACCACTTGCCGTTGCACAGTGCGATCTAGGGCTGAGGTTGGCTCATCGAGCAAAATCAGCTCAGGTTTAAGCACCAACGCTCGAGCAATCGCAATACGCTGCCGCTGGCCCCCTGAAAACTCATGGGGGTAGCGATGGCGCGTTTGCGGATCTAATCCGACTTCGGTTAAAGCATTGATAATCGCTTCTTCACGTTCAGCTTCATTACCAATACCGTGGATCTCAAGGCCTTCACCGATAATTTGGGCAACCGACATACGCGGGCTCAAACTGCCGTAGGGGTCTTGAAAAACCACCTGCATCTGACGGCGCAGCGGGCGAATCTCATGCTGGCCTAAACCATTAATGGTCTTGCCGTGAAAACGAATTTCGCCCTCACTGTTTAAAAGCCGTAACAGCGCCATACCCAAGGTCGATTTACCGGAGCCGCTTTCACCGACAATGCCAAGGGTCTGGCCTTGGGCGAGGGTAAAGCTCACGCCATCTACTGCTTTGACGTGATCAACAGTACGCCGCAACAGGCCTTTTTTAATGGGAAACCAGACTTTTACATCCGAGGCTTCAATTAAATTCGGCTGCTCTTGCGGCACAACAGGTGCACCTGAAGGCTCGGCATCAATCAATTCTTGGGTATAGGGATGCGTCGGGTTTTTAAACAATGTTTCACACATCGCCTGTTCGACGATCATTCCTTGCTTCATGACACATACTCGGTGCGCTATTTTTCGGACCAAGTTCAAATCATGGCTAATCAGCAAAATCGCCATGCCAAGGCGTGCTTGCAACTCTTTTAGAAGCTCAAGGATTTTGAGCTGCACGGTAACATCCAGCGCCGTTGTCGGCTCATCGGCAATTAACAGCTCAGGCTCGTTAGCAAGGGCCATGGCAATCATCACGCGCTGCCGCTGGCCGCCAGATAACTCATGCGGGTAGGCTTTTAAACGTTTGGCAGGCTCTGGGATGCCTACCAGCTCTAAAAGCTCGAGCGTACGCGCTGTGGCCGCTTGACCGGTTAAGCCTTTGTGTAGGCCTAGCACTTCGTTAATTTGCTTACCGATGGTGTGCAGAGGGTTGAGCGAGGTCATCGGCTCTTGGAAGACCATCGCAATACGGTTGCCACGAATACCGCGCAGCTTGGCTTCACTTAAGGCAAGAAGATTCTGCCCTTGATACACAATGCTGCCGGTGGGGTGGCGTGAGCTGTGTTTGGGGAGTAGGCGCAAAATAGAGTGGGCGCTAACGGATTTGCCTGAGCCGCTTTCGCCAACAATGGCAAGGGTTTCACCGCGGTTGATGGCAAAGCTCACCCCATGCACGACACGCTGCCAATGATCGCCATGCCCGAATTCAACCGTGAGGTCTTTAACCTCAATTAAGCTGTCTTGCATGTTACTTCCTCGGGTCAAAGGCATCGCGCACGGCTTCACCGACAAACACTAAAAGCGTCAGCATCAAGGCCAGTACACCGAAGGCGGTAAAGCCTAACCACGGTGCTTGTAGGTTGGATTTACCTTGAGCTACCAACTCACCTAACGAGGGTGAGCCTGCTGGCAAACCAAAGCCTAAAAAGTCAAGGGAGGTTAAGGTGCCGATGGCGCCGGTTAAAATAAACGGCATAAAGGTAAGGGTCGAGACCATCGCGTTCGGCAGGATATGCCTAAACATGATGGCGCCGTTTTTCATCCCTAAGGCGCGGGCGGCACGTACGTATTCAAGATTGCGGCCCCGTAAAAATTCAGCGCGCACCACATCCACCAGTGCCATCCAAGAAAAGAGCAGCATAATGCCGAGCAGCCACCAGAAGTTGGGCTGAACAAAGCTTGCCAAAATAATCAGCAAGAACAGTACCGGCAACCCTGACCAAATCTCTAAAAAGCGCTGACCGATTAAATCCACCCAGCCGCCGTAAAAGCCTTGTAAGGCACCTGCTGCAACACCAATCACCGAGCTAATCAGCGTAAGCGTTAAGGCAAACAGTACCGAGATACGAAAGCCATAGATTACTCGCGCCAACACATCACGGCCCTGATCGTCGGTGCCTAACCAGTTGTCACCGGAAGGCGGCGCAGGGGCGGGGACTTGCAGGTTGTAATTGATGCTTGAATAGCTATAGCGAATTGGTGGCCAAATCATCCAGCCGCCTTTTTCTTCGATCAGTTCTTGGATGTAGGGGCTTTTGTAGTTGGCTTGCAGGGGAAACTCACCGCCAAAGGTGGTTTCTGGGTAGCGCTTCAGCACAGGCACATACAGGCTGCCGTCGTAACCCACTAAGAGCGGTTTATCGTTGGCAATCAGCTCTGCGCCAAGGCTTAACACAAAGAGCACGACAAAGATTATTAACGACCAAAAGCCGCGTTTGTTTTGCTTAAAGCGCAAAAGGCGTCGTTGATTAATAGGGGAGAGTGCCATGATCAATTCTCCCTTGTTTCAAAGTCGATGCGTGGATCGACCAAGGTGTAGGTTAAATCGCCAATCAATTTCACGACTAAACCGAGCAATGTGAAAATAAACAAAGTGCCAAACACCACGGGATAGTCGCGGTTAATAGCCGATTCAAAGCCTAAAAGTCCAAGGCCATCGAGGGAGAAAATCACCTCAATCATTAAGGAACCGGTAAAGAAAATGCCGATAAAGGCTGAGGGGAAGCCTGCAATGATCAGCAGCATCGCGTTACGGAACACATGTCCATACAGCACCGCGCGCTCGGTTAAACCTTTGGCGCGGGCCGTGACCACGTACTGTTTGCCGATCTCGTCCAAAAAGCTGTTTTTGGTTAAGAAGGTCATGGTGGCGAAGTTACCGATCACCAACGCCGTAATAGGCAAAACCAGATGCCAGAAATAATCGAGAATTTTGCCGCTAAGGGGCAGTTCATCAAAGTTATTGGAGGTAAGGCCGCGCAGCGGGAAAATGTCCCAGTAGCTGCCGCCCGCAAAAAGCACGATGAGCAAAATGGCGAACAAAAACGCAGGAATTGCATAACCCACAATGATCGCGGTTGAACTCCACACATCAAAGGCTGAGCCGTGGCGAGTGGCCTTGGCAATGCCTAAGGGGATGGAGATCAGATACATGATCAAAGTGCTCCATAGCCCAAGACTGATGGAGACCGGCATTTTTTCGAGGATCAAATCGATCACGGCGGCATCTCGGAAGAAGCTGTCGCCAAAATCAAACTGCACGTAATTTTTGATCATCAGCCAAAAACGTTCGGGCGCACTCTTGTCGAAACCGTACATCTTCTCGATTTCTTCAATAAGCGCAGGATCAAGGCCCTGTGCACCTCGATAGTTACCGCCCGATGAAGCTTCTGCACCGCCGCCTGAGATTCGGCTGGTAGCACCGCCTGTGGCACTGTCAAAGCCTTCAAGCTTGGCAATCATCTGCTCAACAGGGCCACCGGGTGCGGCTTGGATGATGATGAAGTTCAGCAGCAAAATCCCAAACAGTGTTGGGATAATCAACAGTAAACGTCTAAAGATATAGGCCAGCATTTAGTTAGCGGTTCCTTGCTCTTTCCACCACGTAAAAAGCCCTACGTCATATAAAGGAGCCTTGTCTGGGCGTTTGAGGTCATTCCAATAGGCCACGCGCCAGGTTTTGATATGCCAATTAGGCACCACGTAATGACCCCATAACAGCGCACGATCCAGCGCGCGGGTTTGTGCCACTAAGCGCTCACGGGAATCTGCGTTGATCAGCTGATCCACCAGGGTGTCGATGGCAGGGTCTTTGATGCCAATAAAATTACGGCTGCCGGGGTTGTCGGCACTGGATGAGTGCCAATAGCCGCGCTGCTCGTTACCGGGTGAGTTGGATTGGCCAAAGCCTGAGACGATTAGATCGTAATCGCGCGAGCGCAGACGGTTAATGTACTGGGACATATCCGCGCGGCGAATCGTAAGCTCAATGCCCAAATCATTTAAATTGCGCTTAAAAGGCAGCAGCACGCGCTCAAATTCAGTTTGCACGAGCAAAAATTCAATGCTGACGGGTTTGCCGCTGGCATCGACCATTTTGTCGTTTTCAATCTTCCAGCCAGCATCGGTTAACAACTGATAGGCGCGGCGCTGCTGCTCACGAATGATACCGCTGCCATCAGTCTTAGGAACTTTAAACTCGTTGGTAAAGACTTCAGCGGGAAGCTGGTCGCGCAACGGCTCAAGAATCTCAAGTTCCAGCCCTTGCGGTAAACCCGTGGCTGCAAGTTCTGAGTTGTCGAAGTAGCTTTGGGTACGACTGTAAGCACCATAAAAGAGGTTTTTATTGGCCCATTCAAAATCAAATAACAGGCCAATGGCTTCACGCACGCGCACATCTTTAAACAAATCACGCCGGGTGTTGAAAATAAAACCCTGCATGCCGGTTGGGTTGTGGTTGTCGATTTCGGCCTTAATCAGCCGGCCCTCGCGTAGCGCTGGGGTGTCGTAGCTGGTGGCCCAGTTTTTCGCACTCATCTCTAGCCAATAATCGAATTGACCGGCCTTAAACGCTTCAAGAGCAACGGTGTTATCTAGAAAGTAGTCGGTGGTCACGACATCAAAGTTGTATTGGCCTTTATTGACAGCTAACTCCTCGGCCCACCAGTCTTTGACGCGTTCATAACGCACCGAGCGATTGGCTTTATAACTCACAACTTTATAAGGCCCGCTGCCTAAGGGAATGTCGAGGTTGGCGCTGGTAAAGCTGCGCTCTGCCCAGAAATGCTTGGGTAAAACCGGCAGTTGGCCAACGATTAAGGGCAGTTCACGGTTGCCTGCGTGCTTAAAGCTAAAGCGTACGGTGTGCTCATCCAGTGCTTCGACCTTATCAACATCGGCGTAGTAGCTTTGATAATGCGGAGCCCCGTCTTTTATAAGGGTTTCAAAGCTAAAGACCACATCTTCGGCGGTGATCGGGTGATCATCATGAAAGCGCGCGTTAGGGTTTAGGTAAAAAGTAACCCAACTGCTGTCTTTGGCCCGCTCCATTTTTTGCGCGACAAGGCCATAAGCGGTGAACGGCTCGTCGGCGCTTTGTTTGGTTAACGTTTGATAAATAAGCCCGATGTTATCTTCGGCAACGCCTTTATTAATAAAGGGATTAAAGCTGTCGAAGCCGCCCATGGCTGCAAGGCGTAGGCGACCGCCTTTAGGGGCTTTTGGGTTTACAAAATCAAAGTGCTTAAAGCCTTCAGCATACTTAGGCGCTTCATCATAAAGCGTCATGGCTTGTTTCGGCGCAGCCACACAAAGCGTGCTGAGCCCAAGTAGGAAGGTGCCAGCCAGTACGGTCAATGGGCGAGCAAAACACATCATTGTGAAGTCTCCAAAGATTTTAACCACCAACTGCGTAGGCCTAAGGTATAAGGCGGCGTTTGGACGTAGGCCAAATGGTTGCGATAGGCAATCCGGTGATGGCTGATATACCAGTTGGGAATGCTGTAGTGCTCCCACAGTAAAATGCGGTCAATCGCACGGGTAGCCGCAATTTGTTGTTCTCGTGTGGTGGCTTTTAACAGTTTTTCAAGCATCGCGTCGATTACCGGGTGCTTAATTCCGGCATAGTTTTTTCCACCTTTGGTATCGGCTTGGCTGGAATGGAAATAAAGCCACTGCTCAAGCCCTGGGCTTAAGGTTTGCGGCAGTGTTAAAAGCACCATGTCAAAGTCAAAGGCATCTAAACGATGCTTGTACTGAGCGCGGTCTACGGTGCGCAGCTGGGCCTGAATGCCTACTCTGGCAAGGTTGGCACTAAAGGGCTGCAAAATACGCTCAAGGTTAGGGTTTACCAGCAATATCTCAAAACTTAACTGACGGCCCTGCTTATCAAGCATCCCTTTAGTAGACGGTTTAAAACCTGCGTCCTCCAAAAGCGTGAGCGCTTTACGTAAATGCTCTCGTGGAATGCCGAAGCCATCGGTTTTGGGCAAAGAAAAGGCTTGGGTGAATAGTTCATCAGGCAGTTGATTACGGTAGGGCGAGAGCAAGAGCCATTCATAGCCAACCGGTTTCCCTTGAGCAGAAAACTCGCTGTTGGGGTAATAGCTTTCTGAACGCTGATAGGCGTTATAAAACAGCGTACGGTTGGTCCATTCGAAATCGAACAACAACCCCAATGCCTCACGAACGTTACGTTCGGCAAACGTAGGCCTGCGCGAGTTCATAAAAAGGGCTTGGCTTTGCGTGGGGATCTGGTGGGCAATTTCGGCCTTAATAACATCGCCGCGGTGCACAGCAGGGAACTGATAGCCTGTCGCCCAGTTCTTCGCTTGGTTGTCGATGTAAATATCAAACTCACCCGCTTTAAAGGCTTCAAATGCGATGCCACTGTCACGGTAGAACTCAACCTCAACCCGATCGAAATTGTATTTTCCGCGGTTAACAGGTAGGTCTTTTCCCCACCAGTCCTTTACGCGTTCAAATACTAAGCGCCGGCCAGGCTCGACGCGGGTAATCCGATAAGGACCGCTGCGCAAGGGTACATCGAAGCCTGTGCGCGTAAAGTCCCGATCTTGCCAATAGTGCTTGGGTAAAATTGGCAGTTCACCTAAGCGCAAAATATTTAAAGGATTGCCCCTTTTTTTAAACACAAAGCGAATGCGCTGTGGGCTTAGGACATCGACCCGAGACACCTCTTGTAAAGTGGTGCGGTAAGAAGGATGGCCTTGATTTAATAACGTTTGATATGAGAACAAAACATCGGCTGTGGTAATGGCTTTGCCATCGTGAAAGCGCGCTTCTGGCCTTAAATTAAACACCACCCAACTGCGGTCATCGCCGTATTCAACGGTTTCGGCAATCAAACCGTAGCTGGCCGCCGGCTCATCGCCTGATGGGTCATATACCCCTGAGCCGGCCATGAGCGTTTCGTTAAGTTCATGAACGCCGTACTGTAAAAAGTTGCCTGTCGCAGAGGGAGGCATGCCTTTTAACGTATACGGGTTGAGCGTATCGAATGTGCCTGCAGCCATTATGCGCAGCGTTCCGCCTTTAGGCGCATCAGGGTTAACCCAGTCAAAATGGGTAAAGTTGGCAGGGTATTTAAGCTCGCCAAATTGAGCATAACCGTGGCTTTTGGTAAGCGCTGCCCAGCTTGAGGTGGTGAATAGGGAAATGGCAAGAACAATCAGAAAACGCATTAAAACAATCCGGTCCATGGGGCGGGCCTGCGTACAGTAACAGTTTGGCCCTTAAGGCAAAAGCAAGCCGTATAGGCTTGCTTTGTACCGCTTATTCTTCCACATGTACGGCCAATGTTTGTCCAGGCTTTAATTGACTGCTGACCCGTGGGTTCCATTGTTTGAGCGCGTTCACGCGAACATTAAAACGCTGCGCGATACTGTAGAGCGAATCACCACGTTGCACGGTATAGGTCGTGCGCGATTGGCCACGTTCGAGTTTTAACAATTGGCCGATTTTTAACGCACTGCTGTTAAGCCCATTCCAACGGCGCAATTCGTTAACACTGACACCATGGGCTTTAGCGATGGCAGAGAGGTTATCACCTTGTTTAACCCGATACTGCCGCGGTGCAGTCGGGCTCACCATGGCTGTTGCATCGGCCGGTAAATTGAGGGTTTGCCCAATACGTAAGCGATTAGACGACAAATCATTAATTTGCTTTAACGTGTCGACCTCAAGGCGGTAGCGTCGTGCAATGGTATGCAAGCTGTCACCACGCTTAACCTGATAGGGTTGCCAGCGCACCAAAGGGGCGGCGGGCAGGCTGGCCAGCTTTTCACTGAGAAGATCGGCTTTATCGGTGGGCACTAGTAGGTGCTGAGGAGCATTTTCAGTGACTTTGCGTTTAAAGCCTGCGTTAAGTTTGTAAAGCTCATCAAACTCCACATCCACTATCTTAGCCACTTGCGTTAAGTCTACAGCGCGATTGATGGCGACTTTTTCAAAGTAGGGCTCATTGGCAATAGGGCTTAAGCGGGTACCAAAGGCTTCAGGACTTAGCACAATTTGGGAAAGGGCTAAGAGTTTTGGGACGTAGTCTTGTGTTTCTTTAGGCAGTTGCAGGTTCCAGTAATCAGTCGGCAATCCAAGCTTTTTGTTTCGAGCGATGGCGCGGCTAACGGTGCCTTCTCCTGCGTTATAAGCTGCTAAGGCCAGTAGCCAGTCTTCATCAAACATGCGGTGCAGACGGGTTAAATAGTTGATAGCCGCTTGTGTTGAAGCCAGAAGATCGCGTCTGCCGTCATAGATACTGGTTTGGCGTAGATTAAAGTTTCTGCCTGTTGAAGGAATAAACTGCCATAAACCCACGGCGTTAGCAGGTGAGTATGCCAACGGATCGTATGAACTCTCGATCACCGGAAGCAGGGCAATTTCGAGTGGCACATGGTTTTTTTCAAGCTCCTCAACCACATGATAGATATAAGGCTCGCTGCGTTGGCTGGCACGCTCAACGGTGGCGGGATTGGCCGTATAAAAAAGGCGATGGCGCTCAATCCGAGGGTTCACACCAATATGCTCTTGTAAAGCAAAGCCTTCGCGTATCCGATCCCAGATGTTCATGGCCGGCACAGGCTCACGCAGCACCAGCTTGGCTTGGCTGACGGGTACTTGGGAGTGCGGCTTAGGTATTGCCGTTGGGGTATGAGTTGGTACTTGGCTGGTAGTACAACCGGTTAAAACCAGTAGCATGGGTAGCCAAATGCGCTTGAACGAACGCTTCAACTCATCCAGTTTCATTGTTAACAACATGGGCAGAGTTAGGGTCCGCGCAAAAAAGAGGGGGCGATTCTAGGAATCGCCCCCTGGCTGGGTCAAGGTAAACTGCCTGACAAACGGTATTAGAAGGTGTCTTTCCAGCGTCTAAGTGCAGCAAAAGCCTCAATGTCTGTCGGGTTTTCAGTCAGTTCCAGTTGATTTGTAACGCTATGCAAATGAGTACGTAGAAACGGATTAGTGGCTTTCTCAAGGGCAATAGTTGAAGGCAATGTCATGGCATTGTGTGCGCGAAGATCCATGACCTCTTGCAGCCGTTTGGCCACATCGGCGTTAGTCGGTTCGGCAGCTTGAGCAAACGTAAGGTTGCTTAAGGTGTATTCATGTGTGCAATACACCAACGTTTGATCAGGCAGGCTGGAGAGGCGTTGGAGTGAGCGATACATTTGCTCTGGGGTGCCTTCAAAAAGGCGTCCACACCCTGCGGCGAAAAGCGTATCGCCACAAAAAAGCAGTGGTGCACTGTAGTAAGCAATGTGGCCTAAGGTATGGCCGGGAACATGCAAAACTTCAAAGCGCTGTCCAAGGACATTGATTGCTGCTTGATCCGCGAGCGGATGATCAAGCGCGGGGACTTTTTCTAAACTCGGTCCATAGACAGTTGCACCGGTCGCCTCTTTAAGTGCTTCAACACCGCCCACGTGGTCAAAATGGTGATGGGTAATCAATATATCTGTCAGACGCCAGTCAGGCTGCTGTTGCAGCCAAGCTAAGACCGGTGCAGCATCACCCGGGTCCACTACGGCACAGGTTTTTGCGCTAGGGTTTTGTAGCAGCCACAGATAGTTGTCATTAAAAGCCGGCAGGGCAGTGATCTGTAACATAAGAGCTCGCCAGAAAAAGGTGAATGGGCATCTTACACGCACAGTCTGCGAACAGAGGGCATAAGATGGCGCAGGGTCAGTTAGATTGTTACACGCGTTGGCAAACGCTTTCAGCTTGGTGGCAATCACCCGTTGGTTTATTGCTATCTGAAACCGAACGGCCTGTACTCGAACAAGCGCTGGCGCCTCTTTTTGGCAGTTATCTGCTGCAATGCAGTGCACACCTTGAGCCGTTACCGCACGCCGATAATATTCGCTACAACGTACCCATAGGGCCGCTTGGCCCGTCGATTCGGTTTGAGGAATGCGCCTGGCCTATTGTTCCGCAATCGGTTGATGCGGTGCTTTTGCACCATATGCTGGAGTTTGCTCAAAATCCTCATCAGTTACTGCGCGAAGCGGCCTTAACAGTGCGGCCAGGTGGGCATCTGTTAATTATGGGGTTAAACCCTTGGAGTAGCTGGGGGCTAAGCGGTTTGATTGGGCAGGAGATGCTAAAAAAGGCCCGAATGCTTCCGGCCCACCGCGTACATGACTGGCTTAAGCTGCTCGGTTTTAGCGTGGAAAAACGAAAAGTTGGGTGTTATCGTCCGCCGCTTGCCAGTCATAGCTGGCAAGAAAAGCTTAACTGGCTGGATCAACTGGGTGAGCGCTGGCAGGCACCGTGTGGAGGTTTTTACTTGCTGGTGGCACGCAAACTGACCCTTGGCATGCGTATGCCAAAGCCTGTCAAACGTCATTCGCTTGGGCAGCTGCTACCGGCTCCAGCGGTTAAGCTCTCGGCCCGAACCACAGATAAACCTTGTAAAAGATCAAAGCAATGACAGATGAAGTCGTGATTTATACCGATGGGGCATGTAAAGGGAATCCTGGCCCTGGCGGTTGGGGGGCGATTTTGTCGTGCCGTGGCCATGAGCGCGAGATTTGGGGAGGGGAGGCGCAAACGACGAACAATCGTATGGAGCTGACCGCTGCAATTCGAGCATTGGCTGAGCTCAAAAGACGGTGTGATGTCACACTCGTTACCGATTCCCAATACGTGATGCAAGGCATGCAAGAGTGGCTGCCTAATTGGAAAAAACGAGGCTGGAAAACGGCCGCTAAACAGCCTGTTAAAAATGCAGATCTATGGCAGGCCTTGGATGAGCAAGTGAGTCGGCACAACATCACCTGGCGCTGGGTGCGCGGCCATACAGGTGATGCGGGCAATGAAAGGGCTGATCAGCTGGCCAATCGTGGGGTTGACGAGCTTGAGCTTAAAACCACGTCTTAAAGGCTGAGACAGGTTTGTCATTATCGGTGATAACCACCGTGCAGGTTAATCCTGCCGCGAGCCTGATTTCATCAGGCACCTGATCAATTTGAATTCGCACCGGAATGCGCCGCGCTAAACGTACCCAGTTAAACGTAGGATTAACATCCGCCACAAGTTCACTGCTGACGGGGTTATCACGGTCATAGACGCCCCGGGCGATACTATCGACACTGCCGGTAAAGTGCTCGCCACTCATAAGGTGCATTTGCGCTTTTGCTCCTTCACGAATGAGTGGCAGGCGCGTTTCCTCAAAATAGCCATACACATAGAACGAGTTGTGATCAATCAGCGCTAATGCACCTTCCCCACGCGTGAGATAGTCTCCGGCATATACATTTAAATGGGTGATGGTGCCTTGAGTGGGTGCGCGCACTTGAGTGCGAGAGAGGTTGAGTTCGGCGTGATTAAGGTCGGCTTGTGCTTTGGCAAGATCAGCCTTAGCTGCCTCAACAAAGTGCGCTGAATGCAGGCGCTCTTCACGTGAAACCACCCATTCGTGGGTATCGTTGCGACGCTTTTGATCATCTAGGCGCTGTGCCAGTAAGACTTTTTGTGCGGCGACTTGCGCCTGAGCACGCTCAACTTCAAGTCGATAATGGGCATCATCAATGGTCAGGATCAGGTCGCCCTTATTAACGACTTGATTATCGTTAACGGCAACGTGGGTGACTAAACCTTCGACATCGGGGGCGATGTTAATGATGTCGGCGCGAACACGGGCATCACGTGTCCATGGCGACTCCATGTAATGCAGCCATAGGCTGCGCATAAAAAGGGCGCACGCGATAAATACCACTAATGTTACGCCAATGCTGATCAGTCGTTTCAAGGCCATTTCAAACGCTCAAGCAAATTAAAAATAAAGGTTTAGGGCAAGGGCGCCGTAAATGAGGGTTACCCAACTCACCCTAAAAAGGGTTGGGTGCCAAACGTATTCGTACAGCCCCAGCCAAGCCAGCCCCCGATCCAATAACCAGCTGCCTGCTAGGGTTATGAGCAGCAACAAAGTCACGCTTGGCATATAGACGCCAAACACAGCCATCTCACGGGCTAACAGGGTGTTCATAGGGTGTTCTCAAGCAGGGGCGTCTTAGGATTAAGCAATGCGCTACGAATAAAGTGCAGGTAGCTAGCAATGCGTCGTAAGGGGGAGCTTTCAAAGTGCGGCGCAAATGGCTCATACGTTGTATGAAGTGCATTCAAAGTAAGATCAATGGCTTTAAAGGCTCGCTCAAGGTTAAGTTCAGTCGGGCTAATAAAAAGCCTTGCTAAGGCACGCAGGCATGCGCGAGTGTGGATCTGCCAAGGCATATAGTCGGCATAACATTGCATTAAGGGCAGGCGGGATTGCTCTAGGCGCAATTCAATAATGGCGTGGCCTACTTCTTGTATACAAAAGCTCAACCGCAAAATATGGCGCTGGGCTGAGGGGTGGTTATTGGTTAAAAGAATGGCTTGCTGGAGTAAGTCTTGCGTGCTGCTGGCAAAGTATGAATTTAAGCCTTTGTAAGGACGAGTGGCTGCCAGAGCAACCTGTTTTCGAAGGTCATTAGCCATGCGCCGCCAGAGCCATGGTCTTTCGGGGTGAAAGATCCAAGACATGGTTAGCGCGCTAAGCAGCATGCCGAATAGGGTTGCAAGATAAGTATTAAGGTAGGGGTCTGGGGTAAAAATCGCAGGGTTACTTGGAATGGAATTAATACAGAACCAAAGTAAAAAACCTGCACCAATACCACCGGTTTTTAGACGACACAATAGCCAGCCGCCGAATGCCAAGACAGGTGTTAACACACAACACAGCAGCACGAATCCATCCAGCAGTGGATACACCCAAAACATTAAGAAAAAGCCAACGATAGCGCTGCCAAGTGCACCGATCAGTAGCGCCCAAGCTTGTTTAACCGGCTGTCTTGCAACAGCACTCAACCCGCCGGCCAGTCCCGCAGCTTGCACTGCAGCTGTCCCGCTTGGCCAAGCGCTTGCAAGCCAAAAGACACTGATGCCTAGCAGTAATAATGTGGTACGTAAACCAAAAGCCATGGCCGCAACACCATTGGCTTTCGTGCTAAAGCTCTCTGGCCATTTTTCCAGCACATGAAGACGCTCTGACAAGGAGGCGTGGCTTGTCGCGTAGGTATGTAAATCTTGATGCAAGCGATATAACAGCTCAGCGCCAGTGTTAAATTCCAACAGTGCCTTTTCCGTGGGCTGGGATGCTTTAAAGGTTTCTCGTTGATCACGAATCTGTTGCATCAAATGCTGGCGTTGCTGATCAAGCCGCCAAGCTAACGCAGAGGCCTGTTGCTCGGTAAACGGTTCTGCAAGGACCGGCTTAATCAGCTCTGTAAGCGAAGAGGTGCAAGGCTTAAGTGCCTTAACAGGGTGTTCATCTAAACGTGCGAGAAGTTGTGAGAGCGCATGAAGGCGTGCAGCAAGGACCATGAAGTCATGGTTAAGGCGTCCTACACGGCCCCGCTTTAAACGCATATGCGGATCTTCAAAACTACTGGCATTGCGTAGCGATTCAAGCGTTACGGCTTGGGCGGCAAACTCTGCATAAATAGGGTGCATCAGTGCGGGGTCATAATGACCGTTAAGCCCGCTGATGACTGCTTTGGCGAAATTGTGCATGCGTAGCGCCAGCGTTTGTCTAAGCACTTTACTGGTGCTTTGTGGCAAAACCAGTGCACTGACCAGTGTGGCGCAAACGATGCCTAGGCCAATTTCCAGTACGCGCCACAGGGCGATCATAAAGGCTTCGTCAGGATGAACACTTGATGGTAGGCCGATAATGGCAGCGGTATAGCCAGCCAGTACGCATGCGTAGCTTCGAAAATCCCGATAGCGTGCAGCCCCAGCAGTGCACAGCCCGATCCAACCCGCCATTGCTGTTAGAAAAAGCACAGGTTGCTGATTAAACACAGCAATTAAGGCCACCATCACGGTCAGCCCTAAGAGGGTGCCAATAACGCGCCAAAAGCTCTTGGCGAGTACTTCACCGCTGTGGCGCTGCATAACGATGCACACGGTGGCCATGACCGTAGTGGGTTGCGGCAGCTCAAAGCGGTAGGCAAGCCATAAAGCGATAAAGTTGGCCAGCAAGAGCTTAAAAATAAAGGCCCATACAACGCCTTCATCTGAGGCAAAACGTTTAAAAGCGGCCCGCCAGATGGTCGCGGTCATGGCGTTGGCTCAGATAGCAAAGGTTCGGCATGACTCACAGCACCGCCCCCTAAAGCAGTGAGCAAACGTGCTTGAGTGGCGGATTGTTCACTTTTAATACTGATAGCTAGATGGGTTTGGGCAAAAAGCTCCTGCTGGGCTTTAAGCACACTTTGATAATCGCTCAAGCCAAGGTCAAAACGTAATTGAGCATGCTCTAGGTGTTGTTGGGCGAAGGTTAGGGCTTGGGCAACGAAATGGCGTTGCTCTTCTAAGGAGTGCCAGCGGATGAGCTGTTGGCTGAGTTCGGCGAAAGCATTCAACAAAGTTTGGTTATAGGTCTCTACTGCCACATCATATTCAGCATTGGCGAGACCTAATGCATCACGCCGCTGGCCTCCATCAAAGATGGGTAGGCTGAAATCAGGCCCGAAGTGTGCAAAGGTTTTACGCTGAGTAAGAAAACCTAACAGCGATCCTTGCGTGGCAATTGCGCCTAATTGAGCCGTGAGGTTAACCGTAGGGTAGAAGTCCGCTTCGCGCACTTCAATGTCAGCAGCCTGAACTTTCACTTGCCATAATGCGGTCTGAACATCAGGCCTTTTTGCCACCAGTGTTAAAGGCAGTTGTGCAGGCAAGCTGACGGAAGCGCTGATAGCTAGGCTGGGCTTACCCAACGCTTGTATCTGATTAAGGGGGATCGCTGCCAACGCAGCAAGCTTGGTTTGAGTAAGGGCTATGCCTTCTTCGTAAAGGTCTTTTTGACGCTTTAATGCAGTCAATGGCAGCTTAGCTACGTTAACCTCCTGATGGGTGCCTAGCCCACGGCTTAATCGATCATCCGCCAAGCGTATGAGGAGCTTGCGGTGTTCAATTTCTTGTTTGCTAACCTCAAGCTGCTGGTAGTACTGCGACAATAAAATGTATTGCTCAATCAACTGAACAGCCAACTCAAGGCGTGCAGATTCAGCCTTTGCCCGTTCAAGAGCTATAGAGTGATGCGCTTTTAAGGTTTGTTTCTCAATCTTGTCCCAGAAATCGAGGGCATACCTAAAACCTGTATGTAAGGTGTTATCCCAAGTGCGCGAGCGTGCAAGGTCGCCAGGGCCATAAAAATGATCATCTGGCCATTGTTTACGGTGAACGCTACCGACAAGTTCTGCCTGTACGTGTGATTGGGACTCGGTCACTCCTGAAATCGCTTGAGCTTTGATGATACGGGCGTGTGCCACTTTAAGCGTCGGGCTCTTAGCAAGGGCCTTCGCCATTAACTGATTCAGTTGTGGGTCTTGATAAACATGCCACCAGCTCTGTTCAGGCCATGCTGTGAGGGGGATGTGTGAGCTATGTGCGCTAAGGGTAAAGCTTTCGTGAGCCAGCGGCTTAGCGTGTGATTGAATGCCGCTGCGATCGACACAGCCGATTAGGCACAGCGATGAAGCCAGCGCGAGGGTAGGCAAAAACTTAGCGAGCACGGTGCTGCATCCTAGAAAGCGGATACCAAGAGAGGGTTTGTGATTCTAGAAGTGCTAGATCAAGAGGATAAGATGAGAGTTAGCTGATGGATTAGGTACTAATAGGACATAATCCTCGGTACGAATCTCGCTAGACTGACTCAAACGCTTTGTTGATTGCCGGAGGCTGCTCTGGATCTTTTATTTAATATGCGCGCCTTTGTTTGCGTTGCTGAAACCGGTAGTTTCACAGGTGCCGCTACACGACTGGAACTGACCACGTCTTACGTATCACGAGCGGTAGCCAATCTTGAAACGCATCTCCAAACACGGCTATTGCACCGTACGACGCGTCGCATTGCGCTAACGGAAGCAGGACAGCGCTACCTTGCGCGTTGTGAGCATATTTTAGGGCTTATTGATGATGCTGAAGCCGAGGCAGGTGATGCCCAAGCTAAACCCGCAGGTAGCTTAAAGGTTCATGCCATGACCGGCATTGGTCATCATTATCTGATCGATGCAGTGGCCCAGTATTCTGAGCGATTTAGCGAAGTTAATTTTGATCTAACGTTAGCCAATAGAAACCCTGATCTTTTGGATGAAGGGTACGACGTCTCTATTGTGATCGCGCATGAGCTACCCGATTCTGGGTATATCTCTCGAAAGCTTGGGGTAACGTACAGTGTACTGTGTGCCTCGCCAGACTATTTAGCCAAACAAGGTCTGCCCGATACGCCGGCTGATTTGCCTCGTCACCGCTGCTTAAGGTTGGTGAATTCAGTTATGAGCCTTGATTTATGGCGACTTGAGGGTCCAGAAGGGGTGGCTGAGGTCGGTATTGACCAGACGCCTTTTCAAGTTAATACCGCCGATGCGATGAGCGTTGCGGTTAAAGCAGGTATGGGCATTGGTGCGTTACCGTTTTATTCGGCGCTAGATGCTTTGCGAGAGGGCAGCTTAGTGCGTGTTCTACCGCATTACAGGCTGTTTGAACTGGGGATTTATGCGCTATACCCGTCACGACAATACCTAGATGCAAAAACCCGCACGTGGGTAGAGTTTCTGCGCGAATATTTACCTAAACGCCTCGAGAAAGATGTGGCCTTGCTCGAAAGCTTTACCCAAATAGACTAGCAGCATAGTAATCCACATGCCTTATTGAACACTTTGCGCCACAATAGGGCGCTAGGTGTTAATCAACTATTGAGTGAAAGTATGGCCAATCCAACCAACCGTTCTGTGGTGCTAGATACTGAAACCACCGGTATGCCTGTGACCGAAGGCCACCGCATCATCGAAATCGGTTGTGTGGAGTTGATCGGTCGTAAGCTTTCGGGGCGAAATTTCCACGTCTATCTTCAGCCTGACCGTGAAATTGACGAAGGCGCGATTGCGGTTCACGGTATTACCGATGAGTTTCTGGCCGATAAGCCTCGCTTTAAAGATGTCGCCGAAGAGTTCTTTGAGTTTATTCAAGGCGCACAGCTCATCATTCATAACGCCGCGTTCGACGTCGGCTTTATAAATAATGAGTTCAAACTCATTGGCCAGCATGAACGTGGCGACGTCGACAATTACTGTACGGTGTTGGACACATTGCTCATGGCCCGCGAGCGGCATCCGGGGCAACGTAATAGCCTTGATGCCCTCTGCAAACGCTACGATGTCGATAACTCCAATCGTGAGCTACACGGGGCATTACTCGATGCTGAAATTCTAGCAGACGTCTATTTGGCCATGACAGGTGGTCAGACCAGCTTGTCATTAGCCGGTCAGAATGCCGATGGTAGTAACAGTGAAAGTGGTATCAGCGCCATCAGACGTTTAAGCCCTGATCGCGTCAGAACCCCAGTGGTTTATGCCAATGCAGAGGAACTTGCTGCACATCAGGCGCGTTTAGCGGCTATTGAAAAAGCATGTGGCGATAAGCCGCTATGGGTAACGCTCGAATCCGCCAACTAATCAATTATTCGATCAAATCCAAGAGTTCTTCGCAGAATTCGCGTGGTTGTTTGGGCATTATATCCCCCGTCCACTTTTATTAAGTGCTTGTTATAGTTGCAGTGCTACTCCTTATAAAAAGAATTAAGGCCGCAAGGTCGTATCATTGCGAGGATTAAGTTGTGTCCGACTATCAGGCATTTCGTGTCGAATTAAACGATCATATCGCCCAGGTAACGATTAACCGCCCGGAAAAAATCAACGCGATGAACGCGGATTTTTGGCGGGAAATTGTCGATATTTTTAAGTGGGCAGATGCCACGGATGATGTTCGCGTTGTAGTGATTGCGGGCGCTGGAAAACACTTCTCATCAGGCATTGACCTGACCATGTTGGCTCAAGCCGGTAGTGCGCAAGGCACGGATTTCGGTCGTAACGCCGAAAAACTGCGGCTTAAGATTCTTGAGCTACAAGCTTCATTTAATGCCGTTGACCTCTGCCGCAAGCCGGTTATTGCGGCTGTTCAAGGTTACTGCTTAGGCGGTGCAATTGATTTAATCAGCGCTTGCGATATGCGCTATGCCGCCAGTGATGCGGTTTTCTCAATCAAAGAGATTGACATGGGCATGGCCGCAGATGTCGGCACGTTGCAGCGTTTGCCACGCATTATCGGCGATGGTGTGATGCGTGAGCTGGCCTACACCGGACGTAACATGTTTGCAGAAGAAGCGCGTTCAGTCGGGCTTGTAAACCAAGTTTTCCCAAGTCATGAAGCACTCATGGCGGGCGTAATGGAAGTTGCTTCTAGCATCGCGAGTAAATCTCCGGTTGCTATTCGTGGTACTAAACATATGATTCGTTATATGCGCGATCACCGCGTGGATGACGGTCTTGAATATATGGCAACCTGGAATGCCGCGATGTTGCAGTCGGCAGACCTTAAAGTGGCCATTGCCGCTCATATGAGCAAGCAAAAGCCGGTCTTTGCTGACTGAGTTCTTCGCAACGATTCGCGCAGGAGGCGCAGTAAATCTATGGCAAGTGGAGCTACATCGCTTAATCTGGTACGCGACGAGCTTTTCGCCACCATGGAGGAGGCCGAAACTCACCTTGAACATTTCATTGAGGATCGGCACAACAGTGCCTTACTGCAGCAAGCCATTGAAGCGCTCAAGCAAATTCGTGGCACTTTAACCGTTGTTGAACTGATCGGCGCGGAGCTTTTAGCCGATCAAATGCTTGAGCTGGCCAATGATATTCCATCGGGCGTAAGCCAAGATCGCGATGAGCAGTTGGCAGCGCTCAACAACGCGCTGCACGTGTTAAAACGTTATATCGAAGGCATCAGTAACTCTCGCCAAGAAATGCCGGAGTTACTTCTGCCAGCCATCAATGAGTTAAGACACAGTGCCAAGCTATCAGCCTTGCCTGAAAGCTACTTTTTTAGCGTACGCCTAGACAGTGCTAAAGCACCTTTTGAACACTCAAAGGTTGATATCAACCCAGCGCTTTGCCGCCGCTTGCGGCAAATGTATCAGGTTGGGCTGTTGGGCTTTTTACGCGAGGAAAGTGTTCCTGGCAGCATCAAATTGATGGACCGGGCCGTGCAAAGGCTTGAAAAAATATACCAAGAAGCCGCTTCTGGCCGATTTTTTTGGATTGCAGGCGCTGCTTTTGAGGCTCAGGCAGAAGGTAAGTTACTGCTACGCAAGACTCGTAAACAGCTGTTTTCGCGGCTGGATCGAGAAATACGCCAAGTGTTGGCTGATAGCGCATACGAACCGCCACGTAGCTTGGTTAAAGAGCTTTTGTATGTCGTGGCGCTGACCGATATTCCTGGGGTTCGCGCGCAACAGGTGCGCGAAGTATTTAACATTACGCCTTTGCCATTTACTGACCATCTATTAGAAGACCAATATCAGCGTTTGCGTGGACCGGGCCACGCGGTGATGCGTTCACTATCCTCAGCGATACGTGAAGAGCTGACCAGTGTCAAAGACATGTTGGATTTGGCCGAGCGTGGCAATTTGCAAGAAGAATCTGTTGAAACGCTCTATACCCTCTTGGGTAAGCTCAGTAAGACACTGATGATGGTTGGGCTTAATTCTCCTGCGAATGTGCTTAATCAGCAGTTACCGCTGATCAAACAATGGGTTAACGGCGTTCAGCCTGATCCTGCAACACTGTCTAAGCTTGCTGAACAGGTGCTTTATGTTGAAAGCGTGGCCGACACCCTAGAACAGGGTGAAGCGCCACGCGATGCGCACAAAGCGTCAGTGAATGAAGTTGAAAGCTTTGCCGAGCATCAGTTGCTTGAAGCGCAGATTGTGGTGGTAAGTGAGGCGCAAGCAGGCCTTGCAATGGCGCGTCGTTCAATCACTGCGTATTTAGAGTCAGGTGGTGATAAGCAACATTTGGCGAATGTGCCGTTTGCATTGCAAAGTGTGCGCGGGGGCTTATGGTTTTTGAACCAGAGTAAAGCGGCCAGCCTTGCCAGTGCCTGTGCGCACTATATTGAGCGCTATATGCTAGAGAGTTCTGACATACCGGCGGAGGCAATGTTGGAAACTTTGGCTGATGCGTTATCGAGCCTTGAATATTATTTAGAGTCAGGCGCAACACTTCAGAGCAATGCACCTTCAGGTGTCTTGGATTTGGCTGCACAAAGTGTAGCGGCATTAGGGTTACAGGTGAGTGAATGAGTCAACGATGGGTCGCGACTGCAGTGGATGTCGCAGCCTCAGGTGGGTGGGTACTAGTAAGCTCCCGCCAAGGCTTTCTAGCCGACGCCAATGGGGTGTTGTTCCCACGCGAATGGTTTAAAAAACAAGAGCTTAGAACATTGCCTGAACAAGGTCTTGGGCTTTGGGAGGGTCAACCGGTTTACTTGTTAGAACTGCTTGAAGCGCCTGATCTACCGGGTGCTTATTGGCAAGGTTTACGGCACTTTATGCTGGAAGCCGAAGCGGATCTGTTTCATATGCTAAGGCTGGCAGCACAAATCGGTACATGGCTTAGGCAGCATCGCTTTTGTGGAGGCTGCGGTCAGAAGATGCAGCCTGTGGCAGATCAGCGTTGTCTGAGTTGCCCAGAATGCGGTATCAGCCATTACCCGCAGCTTTCACCTAGCATGATTGTTTTGGTCACTAAAGGTGACGAAATTCTTTTGGCGCGCTCTCCGCATTTTGCTCCCGGTATGTACAGCACCTTGGCTGGTTTTGTTGAACCGGGAGAAAGTGTTGAGGAATGTGTAATTCGTGAGGTCAAAGAAGAAGTAGGGCTGGATGTGGTGAATCCGCGTTACCTAGGTAGCCAAAACTGGCCTTTTCCGCATTCATTGATGCTTGGTTTTCATGTGGAATATGCAGGCGGAGACATTGTGCCGCAGCCGGGTGAGATCGAAGATGCGAAATGGTTTGGCTTTGATGAGCTGCCGCTTTTGCCTACCGAAAAAGCGATTTCGCGATATTTGATTGAGCTTTATCGCGCTGAGCGCCAAGGTTTACCTAAGCCGGTTTTACCGCACTAAAAAAAGCCCCTCGTTGAGGGGCTTTTCGATTTTAGGCTAAGTAGCCGCCATCGACATTCAATGAAATACCGGTGGTATAGCTTGACGCGTCGCTGGCTAAATACAGTACAGCACCAGCCATTTCACTTGGGTCTGCAACGCGTTTAAGCGGGATGTGCTGAAGCGCTGCATCACGGATGGCATCGTTTTTAACCAGTGCCGAGGCAAATTTGGTGTCAGTTAAACCAGGCAGCAGCGCATTACAACGGATACCAAAACCTGCGCATTCTTTAGCAAAAACTTTCGTCATGTTAATGACGGCAGCTTTAGTCACCGAGTAAATGCCTTGGAAGTTGCCAGGGGTTACGCCGTTGATGGAAGCCACGTTAATGATGCTGCCGCCGCCGTTTTCACGCATCAGTTTGCCGGCTTCAATAGACATGTAAAAGTAACCACGAATGTTTACATCGACGGTCTTTTGGAACGCGGAGAGATCGGTGTCAAGCACGTTGCCAAACTGTGGGTTGGTCGCAGCGTTATTAACCAAAATATCCAAGCGGCCAAATTGCTCGCGAATGTGCGCGAATACGTTCTGGATCTGCTCCATTTCACCAATATGACATGCGATAGCGGTGGCTTTTCCGCCAGCTTCTACAATCGCGTCAGCTACGCTTTGGCAGCCATCGATTTTACGGCTAGAAACAATGACATGAGCGCCTTGTTGCGCTAAGAGTTTGGCGATAGCTTCACCAATACCGCGGCTGGCCCCAGAGACAAAGGCAATTTTGCCGTCTAGATCGAATAGGGTTGTTTTTGACATTGGAATATCCCCTTAAAGCGTAGATTGATTAATAACCTGCAAGCATTCGCGCTCGAGCAGGTTGTTCATATCGATAAAACGAGCAAAACGTTTATCTTGGGTTTGGCCATGGAAATAGCGGTAATAGATCTGCTGTACGATGCCGGCTAGGCGGAACATGCCGTAGGTGTAGTAGTAGTCGAGATTGTTAATCTCAATGCCAGCCCGCTCAGCGTAATAGGCGGCAAATTCTTTACGGGTGAGCATGCCAGGTGCGTTGCTCGGTTGGCGTCGTGTCGCCTGACGCTCTGGTGAGTCGCCTGCCTCAACCCAATAGGCGAGGGTATTGCCTAAATCCATCAAGGGATCGCCGATGGTGGTCATCTCCCAATCCAACACACCGATAATTTCCATCGGGTTGCTGGGGTTTAAAATGACGTTATCAAAGCGGTAATCGTTGTGGACAATGCCTGGCTTATGATGGTCGGCGGGCATTTTGTCCCGCAGCCATTGTTTGACCTCACGCCATTCAGGGGCATCGTCTGTTTTGGCGCGCTCGTAGCGGTCTATCCAGCCCTCAATCTGGCGTTTTACATAGCCTTCAGGCTTACCTAGATCCGCGAGATTGCAAGCGGCGTAATCGACGTTATGTAAGTCGACCATCTTGTCGATAAAACTTTTGCAAAGGGCGGTGGTTTGCTCAGGAGTAAAGTTAAGTTCAGCAGGCAAGTTCTCACGCAGAATAATGCCGCGTACGCGCTCCATCACATAAAACTCAGCCCCAATGACAGATTCATCAGTGCAGTACACATACGCTTTAGGGCAGTACGGAAAGCCTGCGTTAAGCTGATTTAAAATGCGGTACTCGCGGCCCATATCATGAGCAGATTTGGCTTTGTGGCCAAAAGGCGGGCGGCGTAATACGAACTCTTGATCAGGGTATTCGATCAGATACGTAAGGTTTGATGCTCCACCCGGAAACTGGCTAATACGGGGTGTGCCAGTCAAACCTTGGATGTTTTCTTTGAGATAGCGATCGATCACTAAGGCGTCTAACTCTTCGCCTTCACGGCTACGAATGGTTTGGTCTTGTAGCGTCATGCGTATCCCTTATTCTTATGATGGTCGGCCAAGATTATTGGGTAATCTAATGTGGCAAGTGCATCGCTCACAAGGTTTGTGGCTGCTTATTTGAGGTAGTGTTGGCACCCAATCATCGTGCTAAATGCTCTTTTTAAAGTCGAAAAAAAACCGGAGCTAAACTCCGGTTTTTTGATAAGCGCCCTTAAACAGGGAACAGCTCACCCAGTTTCATTGCCAGCATCATGTCGCCTTCAGCACGCAGCTTGCCGCCCATAAAGGCCTGCATGCCGTCGGTTTCACCGGTCATAATGCCAACTAAGGTTTCACGATCCATGATCAAGGTAACGTTGGCATCGTCGTTATCACCTTTTTGTACGTCTAAGGTGCCGTCTTTAATGGTCAGGTAGTAGTTTTCGTCATCGGTGATGTTGAACTGGAAAACCAGGTCTAAACCGGCAGCAGCGCTGGTATTGAACTTGGACTGCATGGTGCTAACGATTTCTGCTACAGAGCTCATGGTGTATCCCTTAGTTAAAGGTAAATGCGGCAGGCCGCGTGGTGCTGATCTCAGCGGTAAGTAATCAGGCTTGGGTCTTTTTGCTGCTCAAGGTGAGCGGCACTGTTAAAAGATGCCAAGGCCAGTTGTTGACTACGAAACTTCAGTACAGTGACTGAGGTATTCACAATTTGCCAGTTAAGCTCAAATGCCTGTAGAGGGCTTAGCTGTAAAACATTCTGTAGCGCAGCTGTAATAGTGCCGCCTGATGTAAAAATTGCGATGCGCTCTTTGCCATCAGCACCCGCTAAGGCGCGCTTTAGTGCACTGTGAACTTGCTCAGTAAAACCCTGCCAACTTTGTAAGCCCTCTTTAGGGTGGTCACCCTTAGCCCAGCGATTGATGACAAAAGCGAATAAACGCTGAAACTCTGAACGCTGATTGGCTGCATCTTGCAAAATAGCATGGGCATTAGGCTCATACTCGAGTAAATCCGGCATGTAGGCATGAATCACGGCATCGCTTAGGTATTCATTAAAGCCTGCATCGAGCGAGAGTGTGGGAACGGGTGTGCCGGCCTTCACTAATTCGCCCAAAACTCCGCGTGCGGTGTCTTGCTGGCGCGATAACGTACCGCTGAGTACTCGGTCAAAACGGATGCCGTGCTCGGCGAAATACCGGCCTAGTATCTGTGCCTGCATGGTGCCCATTTTTGAGAGCACATCGTAGTTGTCGGCGCCGAAGGACGCTTGTCCATGTCTTATAAGATAAATACTGCCCACAATTATTATCCTGATGCTTGCAGCGTGAGTTGAGGTTATGGCTTGCGCTTTAGTGTGTCAAACATAATTCATACGTTTGTTTGAATTTTTCTGAAACCTGTTCAAGCCTTATCGTTACTGGTGCCTAATGGCGTGGCTAGGTATGCTTAATCGTTTTCATAGGCCGTTTAGGTCATCGGGGGAAATATGGATTTTTGGCTTGGCTATGCCAGCTTTTTAATGAAAACCCTCACGGTGGTGGTGGCCATCGTGATTGTTTTAGTGACCCTAGCAGGCTTGCGCATGCGTGGTCGCGAACGCGGGCAAGGGCAAATGCAGGTCCATAAGCTCAACGAATGTTACGAAGGCTATAAAGAGGCGCTTGAAGAAGAAATTCTTGAGCCAAAAGCCCTGAAAGCTTTGCGCAAAACGCAAGCCAA